>Ga0209347_1000460_pt1 | contig 103315 bp, 109 predicted proteins | sample AutmiccommuBRH23_FD_187382 | JGI IMG/M metagenome (GOLD analysis project Ga0209347, IMG submission 187382) | Deep subsurface microbial communities from Mt. Terri, Switzerland - Autotrophic microbial communities BRH/23 (SPAdes) (version 2) | ecosystem: Environmental > Aquatic > Deep subsurface...
CCTCGCCAAACCACCCCCTCCGTCCGCTTCGCGGACACCTCCCCCGCAAGCGGGGGAGGAGAAGAGAGCCAAGACCGACCGAGGAAATTATGACTCCCCAGGACCGCCTGATCATCGCCCTCGATCTTCCGTCAACGGAGGAAGCGCAAGCCGCCATTGATGCGATCGGCGGGGACGGAACTTTCTACAAGATCGGTTATCAGCTGATGCCGATCGGCGGGCTTGATCTCGCGCGGCGGCTTTCGGATCAAGGCAAAAAAGTCTTCCTGGATTTCAAATTCCACGATATCGGCGCGACGGTCGAGCGCGGCGTCGCCAGCGTCGCCACATTCGGCGGCGATTTCCTCACCGTGCATGCCGAACCTGACGTCCTGAAAGGCGCCGTCGCCGGGCGCGGCGATGACAAGCGCCTCAAAATTCTCGCCGTCACCGTGCTGACCAGCCTCGATCAGGCGAGCCTTGCGAAAATGGGCGTCGATATTCCTGTCGCCGATCTTGTGTTGAAGCGCGCGGAGTTCGCCGCCGAAGCCGGCGCCGACGGCGTCATCGCCTCAGCCCGGGAAGCCGCCGCCATCAAGGCGCGGTTCGGCGATGCGCTGAAAATCGTGACGCCGGGCGTGCGCCCCGCCGGCGCCAGCGCCGATGACCAGAAACGCATCGTCACCCCTGCCGCCGCCATCGCCGCCGGCGCCGATCATCTGGTGGTCGGACGGCCGATCATCGCCGCGCGCGATCCGGCGCAGGCGGCGCGGGCCATTCAGGACGAAATCGCAGGCGCGTTATAACGCCTGTCAGGCCGTCACGACGACAATGGCGGAACATGGCTTGTTTCCGGCGCACTGATAGCTGTGCGGCGCGCTTGAGTCGAAATACATGGAATCGCCCGCGTCGAGGATTTCGTCCGTATCGTGAATGTTGACGATGAGCCGCCCCTTGATCACGAAAATCAACTCGTCGCCGTCATGTCGATGCGCGTCGGCGGGCTCGGAGTCCGGAGGGAATTCCGCAAAATAGGCTTCCATCTTTCGGCCGGACGCGGCGAAGTTCAGACTCTCAAACCTGTATGCCGGCGATGCTGAATTCGGGTTGTCTGGCATTTGCAGCCGGTCCTTTTTCCGGGTGATGGAGAGATAGGGCCGCTGGTCCTGGACGAAAAAATGCTCAAGCCCGACGCCGAACACCATGGCGATGCGCAGCAGGGTCGGCAGCGTTGGGAAATTCTGACCGCGCTCAATCTTTGACAGCATCGCCGTCGAAAGCCCGGAATGTTCGCCAAGCTGAACCAGCCCGAGGCCCTTTTTCAGGCGAAGCGCCCGGATCTTCGGTCCGATCTCATACTGGTCGAGCCCTTCGGTCAGCGTATCTGAAAGCATTGTAAAGTCCCGTTTTTCACTGCAGTAGAAACACAGGTTTTGCATTTTCCTGTCAAGAACATTTCTGTTCACATCACGAAAATGTAATTTCATTCAAGTTAATTCTCCCTATATGAAAACACGCAGGCGCAGGAAGCAACGCCGGCGCGCCAGCCGCAAAGGCCGGCGCCGTCTCAACAACCCGAAGGAGATTCCCCATGAAGATGCATTTCGCGAAGACAGCCATCGCCGCCGCCGCGACGCTCGGCCTCGCCTTTACGCCAGCGCTTGCTGGCGACTATTCAAAGAAAAAAGCCGACATCGTCGACACCGCCGTCGCCGCCGGCCAGTTCGAAACGCTGGCAGCAGCGCTCGGCGCAGCCGGTCTGGTAGAGACCCTGAAAGGCGACGGTCCGTTTACGGTGTTCGCCCCGACGGACGATGCGTTCGCAAAGCTTCCGGCAGGAACGGTGGAAACGCTGCTAAAGCCGGAAAACAAAGACCAGCTCACCGCGATCCTCACCTATCACGTCGTGGCTGGAAAAGTGAAAGCCGCCGATGTCGTCAAACTGAACGAAGCTGCAACCGTCAATGGCGAAAAAGTGTCGATCTCAGTCAAAGACGGAACGGTAATGATCAACAATGCGACGGTCGTTTCCGCCGACGTGAAAGCGTCCAACGGCGTCATTCACGTTATCGACACCGTGCTGTTGCCGCCGAGCCAGTAAGACTTCTGGAAATGCGCCGCCACCCTCAAGCTGAGGCGTGAGCGGCGCAATTTCATCGGAAGTAAATTGAACTCCAACTTTAGCGCGCTGCGCGATCTTGAAAGGATCAAGGAATGTCTACCCTAAAGCATTTGCCGATTGCGTTTGCAGCAGCGTCCGCACTGACCGGCGCCGCACACGCTTCGGACTATTACGTCTCCGTGACCGGCGGCGTTTCCATGCTCGGCGACTCTGATAATGAGGGCGCTTTCACCGGGGCCTTCACCACTGGCGAGGGAACAGCGATACCCGCCGGAACCGTGCTGCCGGACGGAACTGATGTAGGCTGGCGGACTGATTTCGATACGGGATACGCCGTCGCCGGCGCGTTAGGCAGAACATACGGCGCGTTTCGCGGCGAACTTGAAGTCGCTTACCAGATGAACGGCGTGAACACCCATCAGGGCGTCACCGCCGGCGGCATTGCGCTAGATGGAGAGGACGCCGGGGTGCTGATCACCGGTTCGCCTAATCTCGGCGTGACGGTTGGCGATCTGGTCGCAGACGGTCAAGGCGATCTCTCGACAACGTTCGTCATGGCCAACGTATTTTACGACTTCAATGCCGGCGGGCGACTGAAGCCATTCATCGGCGGCGGCGCAGGAATCGGCTTTGTTGACGTCAATTACGCTCCGTCCGGCGTCGCCATCATTCAGGACGATGCAACCGAGTTCGCTTATCAGGGCGTCGCTGGCGTCGCCTATGAAGTCTCGCCAGCCATCGAGCTGTTGCTGGCTTATCGCTACCGCGCAACTTCCGGCGTTTCCGTCGGGGCGGATCTGTTCCCGGCTGACTTCGAGGTCGAGAACCGTACATCGATGATTGAAGCTGGCCTGCGCTTTACGTTCTAAGGCTCACCGCTTCCGGGCGCTCTCTCCCCGTCTATGGCGCTCGTATCGCCGCCGCAGTTTTGCCCCTGCGGCGGCGATTTGCATTTAGCAGCGCAAACTCCCGGCGAGACGGCCCATCGTTTATCGCCCTCTGCCCTTGCTGGGCCCCTTGCTGGATTTTTCAGCCCCGCTGCCCTAGATTGGCGGCAGGGAACGCATAAAAACAAGAGTTTGGGGCGGAAGGCGGCAGGGTATGGGTGATCCGGTCAAGCGCATTGAGCGCCGGTCGCGGCGCGCGATTTTTCAGGCTTATCTCGACAATGCGCGGAAGGAAAAGTCCGACAAGATCGCCGTCACCGACGGCGACGGGCGCAAACTCTCACTACAGGAGATCACCCGCGGCGCCTTCGCGCTGGGCGGGGCGCTGGGGCGGCTGACCGCCAGGGATGAGCGGGTCGGCATTCTCCTGCCCACCAGCGCCGGCGCCATCATCGCCCTGTTTGCGCTCCTGTCGCGCGGGCGCGTGCCGGCGATGCTGAATTTCACCGCCGGATCGAAAAACCTCCTGGCCGCCTGCAAGGCCGCCGAAGTCACCAAAATCGTCACGGCGAAAAAGTTTATCGAACTCGCAGCGCTCGAACCCTTGATAAGCGAGCTGTCGCCAACGCTTCAGATCATCCATCTCGAAGACGTCCGTGAACAGATCAAGCCGCGCGACAAGGCGCTGGCGCTGCTCGGCCCGATCTTTCCGACGATCCTCGCGGCGACGCCGGACCCGGAAAGCCCCGGCGTGATCCTTTTCACCTCCGGCACCGAAGGCGCGCCCAAGGGCGTTGTCCTCTCTCACCGCAACATCATCGCCAATATCGAGCAGATTTCCGAGCATGTGGAATTGCTGCCGACGGATATTTTCTTCAATCCGCTGCCGACCTTCCATTGCTACGGCCTCACCGCAGGGGCGCTGTGGCCGATCCTTAACGGCTATCCGGTGGTTTTCCACCCCTCGCCCTTACAGACCAAGATCATTCCAAAGCGCATCTTTGAAACCGGGTCCACGGTCCTGTTCGCCACCGACACGTTCCTGTCGCAATATATGCGCGCCAGCCCCGATGGCGGCATGTCGTCCCTGCGCATCGCCGTCTGCGGCGCGGAGCGCGTGCGCGACGAGACCCGTCAGGCGGCGGAACGCCGGTTCGGTTTTGAAGTGCTCGAAGGCTATGGCGTCACTGAAGGCTCGCCGGTGCTCGCCGCCAACCAGCCGGGCGACATCCGCTCCGGCACGGTCGGCAAGCTGCTCCCCGCCGTTGAATGGCGGCTGGAGCCGGTAGAAGGGCTGGAAGGCGCCGGACGGCTGTTCGTCCGTGGACCGAACATCATGCAGGGCTATCTGTCGCCGGAAAATCCCGGCGTTGTGACGCCGCTTGTCGATGGCTGGCATGACACCGGCGACATCGTCTCCATCAATGATGAAGGCTATATGTCGATCCGCGGGCGGCTGAAGCGCTTCGCCAAAATCGGCGGCGAAATGGTCTCGCTCGCCGTCGTTGAAAACTGCGCTTCCGCCGTGTGGCCGGATAATCTTCACGCGGCGGCGATCATGCCGGACCCGAAAAAAGGCGAGCAAGTGATCCTCGTCACCGACAAGCAGGACGCGCAGCGCTCGCTGCTGCTGGCCTGGGCGCAAAGCCATGGCGTGCCGGAAATCGCCGTGCCGAAGAAGCTCGTGTCCGTCGATGAAATCCCCGTTCTCGGCACCGGCAAGATCGATTATCTGAAGGTGAAAACCCTGGCCGAAGACGCGATGATCGCAGCGGAAGCGGCGAAGGCCGAAGAGCCAATGACGGCGTTCGACCGCAAGGAAGTGAAAAAACGCAAGGACGCGGTAAAGAACGAACAAAAGCGCGCGGAAAAAGAAGCCAAGCTGGCGGCGAAGAGCGCGGCGAAAGACGAAGCCGCCGAAAAACTCGCCAGACAACATGACGCCTATTCGCCGAATGCCGGCGATGGCGCCCCGGCCAATGATGAAAGCGCCGAGAAGAAAGACGCGGCGGAGTAACCACGCAGGCGTAACGCGTTATGAAACGCCGCGCGCTGCATTGGCGGCGCGTTCTGCTTCTTCATCGTCATGGATATGATCGTCATCGTCGAGCGAGCCGCGCATGACCGCCGGTTTTCGCGTCTCAATTTTTGACGGTTCGGAAGAAACGGGTCCCGCGTCTTCGGAAAGCTCCTCCGCTGACTCGGCCTTGCCCGCTGGCGGGGCCAGCAGCAGCCGCACTTCTTCTTCCGACAAGCCGCCCGAAGCTTCTTCGATCGGCGGCGGCGACAATCTCGCGTATTCCATATATTCGCGGATCATCCGCGCCCAGCCGTCGCGGGTCAGATGAAACTCGCCATCGGCGCCGGGGCGCGGATCGCGAGGCGCATTGGCGGCATGTTCAAGCCAGACCTGCGCAGCTGCTTCGCCATGAAGGCCGGCCGCCGCTTTCCCCATCAGCGAAAATGCCGCGGGGCCGGGGGCGCGCGCCAGCAACGGCTCCAACGCATCGACGGCGCCGGGCCAGTCTTCCGTCAAGGCGGCCGCCCGGGCGCGTAGCAGCGCCGCCTCATCGGCAGCGGGGTTTTTCTCCGCCAGCTTGCGCAGTTTTTCCGCGCGCTTATCCGCCGGTTCATCCTTGTAAAGACGATCATAAAGTTTGATCAGCGCGGGATGGGCGGCGCTGGTGAATGCGGCCTCGAGAATCTTTGCCGCCTTGCCGGTCTTGCCTTCGTCCGCCGCCAGCCGCGCTGCGCGCAACGCCGCCGGAGCAAAGCCGGGCGCGAGCTTCAACGCTGCATCAAGATCGGACGCCGCTGCTGCTGTATCCGCCGCCGCATAAGCATCAGCGGTGAGCAGCGCCGCGCGGGCGCGATCGGCGCTCGCCGCATCGACAAGCTTGTTTTTCTGCGCCTGCGCCAGCGCATCGCGGGTCTCGCGCCAGGCGCCGCGCTCAAGCCCTAAATCAAACACTGACTGGAACGCCCATTGCGCATTGGGGCGCAGGCGAAAGGCGCGCTCCGCATAGCCCTTCGCCACATCGGTTTCGCCGGCCTTCATCGCCTGCGCGTAAAGGCCTTTCAGCCCCAGAAACTCCGTTTCCGGCGCAGCGAGCATGGCCGAAAAACTTTCTTTCGCCGCTTGCCTGTCGCCGGTGAGCTGCGCCGCCTGCGCCGTCAGCAAGCGCGTCAACGCCACGTCTTCGAGATTGCGGCGCGCGACGCGGGCATGGTGGGTCGCATCGTCGCCATCGCCGGCCGCCGCCGCTTCAAGCCCGCGGGTTAAAGCCGCAATCCCGCGCTCGCGTTTTGTTTGCGCATCTTTCGCCCGTATTTTCGCCGGGATCGCAAGGATGTCCTTGATCTTGTGGGTGAGATAAATCGCGATCAGCAACACAACGAAAGCGCCGCCGACGATCAAGCCTGATGGGCCGTCAAAATGATAGCCGAAGGCTTCGCCAGCGATGCGACTGTCGAGGCTGGCGAAATAGGTGATTGCAAAGGCAAAGAAAAACGCGCCCAACAAAAACATCAAAATACGGATCATGGGGCGCTCCTAATCCGTTTCGCCGGCGATGCGCGCCGAAAGCGCCGCCAGCGCCGATTCCGCTTCGGCGCGGGCGCGGGCATCGGCGATCCAGTCCGCCATGGCTTCCTGCGCCACTAACGGCAAGTCTTCAAGCTGCAGCAGTGCAAACGCGACCTCGCCCTGTTCCAGCGCATGATCGGCGCGCGACAAAACCGCGCCAGGCTCATCGCCGCTGGCCGGTTCGGCGGGGCGTACGCTGATAATGTTCTGCGCCCTCGCCATCACCCCGGCAAGGCCGCCGCCGGCCATTTCCTGCGCCGCCGCCGCAAGCGCCGCCCGCGCCGCCGAATCGAACCGCGACCGCAGCGCCGGTTCGCTAGCGACGCCGGTTTCGGCATGGGCGCCGAGCGCGCCCTGCGCCTGCGGGACGAAATCCGCCATCACTGATAGTTCTTCCGTATAGGGATCGCCCTGATCGATGGCGCGCGATAACGCGGCCAGCGCAAATGTCGCCTTCATCTGGCGGTCGCTGGCGTTTGCGTCTTCACTGCGAAGCTGATCGAGGCTGGCACGCAGCGCCGCCAGCTCTTCCTGCGCTTGCGCGTCGCGCTGAACGGCTGCGTCGAGCGCCGCGCGCAGGCGGGCGCTTTCGTTCGCTTCATTGTCAGCGCGCTGGCGTTCCGCAGCCAGCGCAGCCTCAAGCTGCTGTTTTTCGCCAGCGAATTCCGCCAGCAACGCCGCGCGCGCCGCCTCAATGTCGGCGGCGAGCGGCGGCGTTTCGATCACGGCCGCAGTGGCGGCGGACTCTTCGGACGCCGGTTCGGCGACGCTCGCTTGCGTTTCCGCCGCAGCCTCGTCTTCGCCAGTCGCCGCTGGTTCCGGCGCAATTTCAAAACCGGCAGGTTGATCCGTATCAGTATTATCCTGATCCGCCAGCGCGCCAGCCGCCGCGGCGTCTTCTGACTCGCGGAAACGGCGCATGGCTTCTTTCGCGCCTTCTTCAACGCTGTTTGAAATTTTTGACCCTGCTTCCTCTGTCACGGGCGGCAGATAGCCGGGCTCAACGCCAGCGCTCTGATCCGGCGCGCGTTTCATATTATCGACAGGGTCATTCTGGATTTTCGCTGCTGGGGCGGGCGAATCTTCGATCGGGTCTTGCGCGGCAGGCGATGGCGCCGCGGTTTCCGCAGGCGTTTCGGCAACCGGCGCAGCCGCTTCTTTCGGGGCATTTTCCGACGCAGGCTTTGGCTGCATCCGCCAGGCGGCGAATGCGATCAACGCCACAACCGCAAAGCCCAGAAACAGCATCACGCCGGGCGTCAGGGTTGACGGTCGGCCAGACTTTACAGCCGCTTTCGCCTTTTCACCCGCATCAGCATCCGGCGGCGGCGAATCCTCCGGCGCATCATCTTCAAACGCGTCCGCAGCCGGCGGCGTCTCGCTGACAAGTTCCGCCTCCACCTCTGGAAGCCCTTCCTCATCACGCTTGTCCCGATTGTCGCCATCCACCGTCACGATTGCTCCTCAAACTCGGCTGTCATCTAGATAGGGGCCGCTGCGATTGCGCTCAAGCGCGTTTCACGCGCGCTCAAGCAGGCGCAGGACGCCCCCGGCGGTCCGGTCGGGCGCGATCTGCACGTCGGCCCATTTCGTTTTTGACGCCTCTTGCGCCACCGCCTCGCTGAGACAGGCGGCGCGCGCCGCCGCCAGCCGCGCCGTCAGACCCGCCGCGCCGGCCAGATCCAGAAACAGCTTCGCCGTGCGGGGTGAAAATAAGGTGACCCAAAGGCCGTTTTCATGGGCGAGGGCCGCAATCACCTCTGGCGACAGCGTCTCTAAGGCGGCCGCTTTGTAGAGTGTCTGACGGCTGGCGGCGACTCCTTGTTGTTTCAACAGGGTCACGAGATCGCCGGCGCGGTCCTCACCGGCGATGTGCAATACGCCATTGCCGGAAAGCCCCCTTTCGGAGGCGATATGACTGGCCAGGCTGTCTGCGTCGCCGCCAGCGCAGTGGACTTGCGCAAATCCGGCGTCCCGCGCAGCCTCGCCTGTCACTGACCCCACCGCAAACACCGGCAAGTCACGGCGAGCGCTGTTGGCGGCGAAGGCGCGAACCCCATTGGCCGAAGTGAAAGCAAGCGCGCCGGCGCCAGCGAGATCGACCGGCGCGGCCGCAATCTCGATCCGCATCACTGGCGCGAGGACCGGCTCAAATCCGGCGGCGCGAAGCTGATCGGCGAAAAATTTTCCGTCCGGTTCGGCGCGGGTGACGAGGACGCGCGTCACGCGCCAAGCACCCGGAAAAATTCATCGCCCGCCTGCGCGCGGATGTCGGCCGCTGCTTTTCTGCCGCTGGCGACCGCCTGCTCCGCGCATTGATCCGTGTACGGCAGGATTCGCGATGCGCGGAAAACCTGCGCGCCGTCAAGCGAGAGCAATTCGCCGCGAAACCGCACTTCGCCGCCCACAACCACCGCCAGCGTAGCAATCGGCGTTCGGCATGACCCATCCAGGCCGGCAAGAAAGGCTCGCTCCATCGCAACGCAGATGCTGGTTTTACTGCAATTGAACGAAGCGGCGATGGCGCGCGCTTCGGCGTCGTCTTCGCGGGTCTGCACGCATAAGGCGCCCTGCCCCGCAGCGGGAAGCATCTCGTCAGGGCTCATCATGCTGGTCGCGTGACCTTCCATGCCGAGCCGTTTCAGACCGGCCAGCGCCAGAAACGTCGCATCGGCGTCGCCGCGCTCGAGTTTTTCAAGCCGCGTGCCGACATTGCCGCGCAAGGGCGCGGTTTTAAGGTCCGGCCGCCGCGACAGTAATTGCGCGGCGCGGCGCACCGAAGCGGTGCCGACCCGCGCGCCCTGCGGCAGATCCCAGGGAGACGCCGCGACAGAGCTGATGAACACGTCGCGCGGATCCTCGCGCGCCGGGATCGCCGCCGTCACCAGACCCGGCGGCGAGACGGGCGGCATGTCCTTCATGGAATGGACCGCAAACCGGGCGTCGCCGGACAAAAGCGCGTCCTCGATTTCCTTGGTGAAGAGCCCCTTGCCGCCAATTTCGGCCAGCGAGCCCGACAGATTGCGGTCGCCGCTCGAGACATAATCGCGGATCGGCGCAGCGGACGCCTTGAGTCCGGCGGCGCGGGCGATCATCTCCTGCACCAGCCGCGCCTGCGCCAGCGCAAGCGGCGAGCGGCGGCTGGCGATGGCGAAAGTCTGGTCTGCGGGCACTCGTTTTGCTTTCAAAACAGGGTTGATTTCAAAACCGGCTTGCAACCCGGCAGGCTTTGATGTCCATCGGGCTTAACGCAATCGCGAAGCAATAGGCAAGCGGCGCACATGGCGCAAACGAAAGACCTTCTGGTGCTCGGCATTGAAACGAGCTGCGACGACACCGCCGCTGCGGTGGTGCGGCGGCGCGCCAATGGCGCGTGCCAGATTCTCTCCAACGAAGTCTGGGCGCAGCATGACGATCACGCTGCTTTCGGCGGCGTGGTGCCAGAGATCGCCGCGCGCAGCCATGTGGAACGGATTGACGGAACCATTGAGCGCGCCGTTGCGAAGGCGGGCGTTTCGTTTGCCGATCTCGACGCGGTCGCCGCCACCGCCGGGCCGGGCCTCGTCGGCGGGGTGATGGTCGGGCTCACCACCGCAAAGGCCATCGCGCTTGCCCATGATCTGATCCTTGTTCCAGTCAACCATCTGGAAGGTCACGCCCTGTCGGCGCGGATGACCGAGCCGGCGGCCTTCCCCTATTTGCTGCTGCTGATTTCCGGCGGCCATACCCAGCTCATCCTGGTCAGCGGCGTCGGAAAATATCAGCGCCTTGGCACTACCATCGACGACGCCGCCGGGGAGTGCTTCGATAAGACCGCGAAACTCTTGGGTCTTGGCGCACCAGGCGGGCCTCGGGTTGAGTCCGCCGCTGTCGGCGGACGGCCGGACCGTTTCGACCTGCCGCGACCGCTGTTGAAACATGATGGCTGTGACTTTTCTTTTTCGGGCATGAAAACCGCCGTGCGCGAGGCGGCGCAAAGCCTCGAACATCCGACCGGTCAGGATGTGGCGGACCTCGCCGCTTCGTTCCAGTTTGCGGCTGCCCGGCACCTCGCCCAGCGCACGGAAAAGGCCATGGCGCTGATGCCGGATGCGCGCCAGCTCGTGGTCGCCGGCGGTGTCGCGGCGAACTGCGCCGTCAAAAAAATGCTGCAGCAATTGTGCGCAGCATATTCCTGGGAACTGCTGGCGCCGCCGCCGAAATATTGCACCGATAATGGCGCGATGATCGCCTGGGCCGGGGCGGAAAGACTTGCCGAGAGCGCGACCGAAGGGATGGTCATGGACCGCGCCGAGGCCATGGCCATGGCGCCGCGCGCGCGCTGGCCGCTGGCCGATCCGGACGATGGCGGACGTCTCGGCTCGGGCCGGAAGGGACCGAAGGCTTAGAGTATCCGTATCTGCTTCCTTGCAGGGCTGGGCGGCGGCTGGGAACTGTCGCCGCCTTGCCTTGCGCAGCGGTCAGAGACCCGCCGCCAGTTTCTCGAGCTGGTCGGCGCATTGGCCCCAACCTTCATGAAAGCCCATATTCTTATGGGTCTCCATATCCTCGTCGGTCCAGTGGAGCGCCCGCGCCGTATAGCGGGTTTTGCCGCCTTCTTTCTCGAAGGTGACAATGGCGGTCATGAACGGCTTCGCCGACGGTTTCCACGCTTGCGTAAAGGCGTCGGTGAAGACGATGCGCTTGTTTGGCTCGACATCGAGATAAACGCCGGCGTTCGGAAATTCGTCGCCTTCCGGGCTGCGCATGACAACGAGGCTGGCGCCGCCGGTCCTGACATCAATGTCAGCCTGCGAAATCGTCCACGGATGCGGCGCGAACCACTGCTTTAACAGCTCCGGATCGGTCCAGCACCGGAAGAGCGCCTCGGGACTGGCGTCCATCAGGCGGGTCAGCACAAGTTCGCGCTCGCGGGTTTCGTTATTGGTCCCACACATGGGTTTCTCCTTTTCATCGGTTTATGAGCAAGTCGCTCATCGCCGAGGCTAGGGCGGAGAAACCGGCCTCTCATTGATGTTTGTTAGAAAATGAAAATCAGGCGCCTTCGGTGATGCTTTTCCGGATGCGGCTGAGGCTTTCCGGCGCGACGCCGAGCCAGGCGGCGATATGATGCTGCTTGAGCCGCTTCAGAAGATAAGGCGATTTGCGGATGAACTCCTGATAGCGCTTCATCGCCGGATCGTGGCGGAAGGCGATCTCCTCCGGTTCCTTCTCGACGATCCAGTGCTGCTCCATATAGCGGATATAGAAGGCGGCGATGTCCGGAAAGTCTGCGACAAGCTTCTTGAACGCCGCGAAAGAATATTCGAGCACGCTCGAATCCTCGATGGCCGTGATTGCGAAGGCGCTCGGCGCCGCAAGCAGCGTGGCGCTCACCGAGGCGGCGATCCGGTATTCCGGAAAGAAATACTTGATCACCATAGCCCCGTCAGGGCCGGTGTAACGCTGATAGAAAAGCCCCTCGACAACGAAGGCGAAATTAGCCGGAATCTCGCCTTCTGCGATGAAATGCACATCCTTGCGGTAGCTTCGCGGCTTGAGGAGCGCGGCCCATGCCGTTTCCGCCTCAAGCGAGAGCGGCCCATACGACCGGATTTTTTCAAAGAAAACGTCCTTGCTCATGCGCCGTCCCTACACCTTTAGCGCGCCGGGCGAAAAGCTTTAAAATCGCCGCCCGCGCCTGTCGCCAGCCCCTGTCGGTCTCACGCATGGCGAAAAACGGAGTATTGTGCAGGCTTTTGCTGCAGCAAAGGCCGCAGCATTTTTCAGTTAAGCTGCGCTTTTTGCTGCAGCCTTTTGCGCAGCAATGTCTCTCAATTCGCTGATTGTGCCGCCGCCCAAAATGGCGAAGGATGCCGCCCTTGGTCGGAGGGATCACTCATGAAGAAGCCGCTTTTCGGTATTGCCTTGCTATGCGTTGGCGCCTGCGGCGCTGCGGACCCTGTTGAGCCAGCGACGAACGAACACGGCGAAGCGCATGATCACAAGCTGCCGGCGGGCTCCAATATGATGCTCCGCGCGCCGATAACGATCTCGGACGGGCTGGAGGTCATCGTTTCAGATGTGATCATTCCGCCGAACGCCACTGTGCCGCGGCACTACCATCCCGGCGAGGAGTTTGTGTATGTCATCGAAGGCTATGCGGTGCATGTCGAACAGGACAAGCCCGACCGGATCCTGAAGGCGGGCGACGCTTACGTTATTCCGCCCAATGCCGAGCACGCGCCCCGCGGCGGTCCCGACGGCGCGCGGGCGATCGTTTTTCGCGTCCATGTTGCGGGCAAACCTGAGCGGGTCTTGGTGGAAGACTGAGAGCCGCGATAGCGACGTCCGGGCCGCGCTGTAAAGGATCTCTTATGCTGCGCTTTTTGCTGCAGCATTGCGTGCAGCAATTTCCTTGACGGCCTGCTTCAGCGTGACGGCTTCAAGCACCGCCATAAAGCCGGCTTCCGCCGCATGGCAGACCTGCTCCAGCACCGGCTGAACGCCGTCGCTGCGCGCACAGGCGGGGTCCGGCGAGGTGCGCGGCATGGCGATGAGGCCGGGCGCCTCCACGGCGCGGTAGATATCCGCAAGAGTGATTTTCTTCGGGCCTTTGGCCAGCGACGCGCCGCCGCCCTTGCCGAGCCGGGACTCCGTCAGACCAGCCCGGGTCAGGGAGCCGAGCAGCCGCCGGACCACCGCCGGATTGGTGGCGAGGCTTTGCGCGAGCTGTTCGGACGTTTGCGGGCGCTCGCGGCTGGCGGCGAGCAGCGCCATCAGGTGAAAGGCGGCGGCGAAACGGGTGGAAACGGGCATTGCGCGATCCTTGTGTGAACGCCGCCATCCTAATCCTGAATTATTGTATTTGTGTAACTGACGCAGTTGCGAATTGAATCGGTCGCCTGCCGCGAATGCTGCGCAATAAAAAAGGCGCGGAAGCCGGGGCAGGCTTCCGCGCCAGGGACACTGCTGCGGTTAGGGAGGGGCGTCCAGGGTGGGGACAGGCCGCAGCAGGCAGTTCGGTTAGGCAGGCGTCTTAGGAAACGACGACGCCGCGGGTGGCGAAATCAGCCACGCTGAAAAGGATCGCGCCGAGGGCGCCGGTAAGGGTCAGGGTTGCAGCAGCTTGCAGGGCGAAATTGCGAAAGGCGTTCATTGGGTTTCTCTTTTGATCTTAAAGGTTCGTTTCTTTGTCTTGGCGCGTGAGGACATCAGGTCCGTTGCGCTGTGCCGTGAGGGTCATCCCCATCGGTCACGGGGAGATAGGCTTGAGGTGAAGGCTTGTCAATGAACATATTCATTATTATTCACTGTTTAATCGTAATTTTTCTAAAGGACCGATTAGCCCCTTATATTTCAAGTAGTTAAGGCAGATATTGAATGGGTTGGGCAGGCTTGGTCACGCAAATGTGACGGTCAGAGCGCGTGATTCTGCTAGAAATCAGCCTTGCTTGCGCTTTTCGATGGCGGCTCTTTTGGCGGCCCGCCAGGCAAAACCGTCGAGAAACAGGTCCACCACTCCGTTCAGCTCGGCGGCCAGCACGTCGAACTCGCCCTCATGGAACACGGCGGGGCTGGTGAACCGGTAGCCCGCATCCTGAAGGATCTTGGCGGTTTCCGCCGGGTTCTCAACGGCGAAGACGCCTTCCTCATCGCCCTGAATGAGGATTTCCGCGAGCACCCGCCCTTCGGCGTTCTCCCATTCGATCCCGACCTTGGGCCGGGAGGTCAGGAGCTCGCTGGAGAGTTCATAGGCTTTCGGCTTGTCGTGGAAGCGCTCATAGGCGAGCTTGAACTTCTTCAGAAAGAACGCCCGCAGCTTTTCAGCCGGCCCCTGATCCGGCGCGTCCGCCACAGCGCGCAGGCGCGCCACCTGTTCGCGGCGGAGCACCCGCACGAACATTTCAGCGATGTCGAGCTTGGACGGGAAGTAGCGATAGAGATTGCCGGTGGACATATTGCAGTCCTGAGCGATCTCCGACATGGTCGTTTTCCCGTACCCATAATGCAGGAACCGCCGGCTGGCGGCGTCGAGGATCTGCTTGGCGGTTTCGTCGAGATTGTCTATGGGCATACTTGACTGCTGTATATGCTGACTTGTTTATAAACCGTTCAGTCGTCACTCCGCAACAACGCAATTGATCCGGCATGACCAGGCAGTCCGCTTCTCCGTTTACATCCATTGGCGTCATCGGCGGCGGCGCCTGGGGCACGGCGCTGGCGTCTTTGTGCGCTGCAAACGGCGTCGCCACGACGCTCTGGGCGCGCGAAGACTCCGTGATTCGCGCCATCAATACGGCCCATGAAAACACCGATTACCTCGCCGGCGTTCCCTTGCCGGAATCGTTGAAAGCCGCAGAATCCTTGGGTATGGCCGCCGAATGCGAGGCCATACTGTTCGTGGTCCCGGCGCAGTTCGCCCGCTCGATCTTTGCTGAACTGCGCTCGGCCGCCAATGGCGGGTCGGTCCCGGTAGCGCTCTGCTCAAAAGGCATCGAGCGCGACAGCGGCCTGATGATGACCGAGGTGCTGGGGGCGGTATGGCCGGAAGCGATCCCGGCGGTCCTGTCGGGACCGAGCTTTGCCCGGGACGTCGCGATGGGACTGCCAACAGCAGTGACCCTCGCCTGCGCCAATGCGGCGCTCGGCGCACGCTGGGTCGCCACGGTCGGCGCCCCGCACTTCCGTCCCTACCTCTCCGCCGATCTGACCGGGGCGGAACTCGGCGGCGCGGTCAAGAACGTCCTCGCCATCGCCGCCGGCGTGGTCGAGGGGCGCGGTCTTGGCGAAAGCGCGCGGGCGGCGCTGATCGCCCGCGGATTTGCCGAGTTTCAGCGGCTGGGCGAAGCGCTCGGCGCGAAACGCGAGACCATGGCCGGGCTTTCCGGGCTGGGCGACCTCATCCTCACCGCCTGCTCGCCACAATCTAGGAATATGTCGCTCGGCATCGAACTTGGGAAAGGCCGTCCGCTCGGCGAGATTCTTGGCGAGCGCAACTCTGTCAGCGAAGGCGTCGCCACCGCCGCCGCCATTCACGGGCTGGCGGTCAAGGCCGGGGTCGAGGCGCCGATCTGCGAGGCCGTCGCCGCGCTGGTGAGCGGCGACAGGACGGCGGACGACATTATCGCTGCGCTGATGGCGCGGCCTTTCAGAACGGAAGCGTAACGATGCCCCAATTTATTCTGTTTTGCCGCGACAAGCGGGACTCGCTGGCGCTGCGCATGGAAACCCGTCCGGCGCATCTGGAATATTTTCACAAGTTTGGAAATAAGCTCCAGCTTGGCGGGCCAATGCTGGACGAGGCGGGCAATCCGGCTGGATCGATGCTGATTATTGAAGCTGCAGACGCCGCCGAAGCCCAGTCGATCGCCGACGCGGACCCTTACAACAAAGCCGGCCTGTTCGCCGAAGTGAGCGTCATCCCGTTCAAGACGGTGATCGCGCATTTTCCCAAAGACTGAGGGCTAGCCCCGGCGCTTATAGGCGCGGCAGCTCGCCTCATAGGGGCGGCCCGAAAGGCGCGAATTCCACCCGGCCGTCCACGCATCGCCCGCATCGACCCCGCCGCGCGACCGGCATTGCTGGAAACCGGTCCGGTATTCAGGCGAGAGCACATCGACCTGGCCGGCCATGGCGAAAGCGGCGTCATAGCACTCGCAAACCAGATCCTGGCCCGAAACCGCCGTCAGCGTCGGCGCCGTTACGGACCCGGAAGAAGTTGAGGTCGTGACCATCGGCCCATCGCCGCCGGGTCCCGCGCCGAAATTGGTGTTCATCACGGCAAACAGCGCGACGCCAAGCACCACCAGCGCCAGCACCCCGCCAAAAATGGCTTCAATATTACGCATCGCAACCCCTCATCCGCGCCATAGACTCAAACGGTCATCGAACACGTTCCCCATGATAGCCTGAAGAGCGCGCTTAAAAAAGCGTTAAAGAGCGGCCGGAAGGCGCAGCGCTCCGCAATCCGGCTGAAATTCGCCCTTTAGGCGATCTGAGCTCAGAATTTCACGGAAAGACTGACCGCGCCGAATTGCTGAGCGCCGTCCTGGGTGGCGAACTGTCTGGTGCGGAACACATTGGTGTAGGCGATCTGGATCCGGCGCACCTGAACCACCAGCCCCACCTGAAAATCACCAATCAGCACATTGCTGTCGACCGACGGATCGCCGGCGCGAAACAGGCTGCCATCAAGGAAGATATCGTGCGCGACCGCCCGGCCTTCGGCGCCCGCGAAAAAGTACCAGCTGAATTTATCGCGCGGCGAGAAGTAACCGCCGCCAGCCAGCGACGGCCGCACGCGCGGCGGGCCGTAATCATTTTGCAGGTCGGCGCCGACACGCAGCATCAATCCGGCGCGGCCATTGGTTTGGATATTGCCTGCGGAAACGCCGTAGCTCGGCGTCACGTCAAAACCGAAATCCTCATCGCCGCCGGACATCACCGCGCGGAATTTCCGGTCATAGGAGATGACGAGGCCCGGTTCGTCGCCGATCTGATTGTCCCAGCCATTGACGGGTTCGCCGCCGATAATGTCGTGCCACTTGTTCTGGATGAATTCGCCTTTCGCACTGGGGCCGACAATGCCCGCCTGCATGGTGAACTGATCGATGATGTCCGCCTGTTCGACCCCCACAGAATATTCGCCGTAAAACCAGCCTGCGTAAGGATGCTGATCCGGCAGCGGCGCCGTCGCCGATGTGTCCTGCGGCGTAAAAATGGAGTGGCCGAGCGCAAAGCCGCGGCGCACGCCGGCGCTTTCACCCGCGCCCAGAACATTGTCGGCGACCCAGCGCGAAACGCCCTGCGGTTGCTTGAAGCCGGAGATGTAGGCGAGCCGCAAACCGTTCGTGTAATTGCGATCGGTGTTGGCGAAATAGTCGTTTTCCCAGACGAACGTAAACGTGCCGCTGTCGTCATAGGACGCCAAGAAGTCGTCGTCCTGCGCCTGCGCAGCGCCCAGAGCAAACAACGCAGACAAACCTAACGCAACTGATAAGCGACTTAACTTCATTACTTCGCTGCGGCGACTCCCGCCAAAATCAACGCTTCGGCTTCCTCGCGGCCGCGCCAGCCGACGATCTCAACCCATTTATTCGGTTCAAGATCCTTGTAGTGCCTGAAAAAGTGGCTGATGCGCTCAATCAGGATGTCGGGCAAATCCGTGTAGCAATGGATTTTGTCGTAGTAGCCGGTCAAGCGCGGCGACGGCACGGCGAGAATTTTCTCGTCCATGCCGGCCTCGTCCTCCATCAGCAAAACGCCGACGGGGCGCGCGCCAACGACAGAGCCCGGCACCAGCGGGCGGTTGCCAACGACCATGACGTCAACGGCGTCGCCATCATCGGACAGCGTGCCCGGAATGAAGCCGTAATTACACGGATAACGCATGTCAGTGTAGAGGAACCGGTCGACGAACATGGCGCCCGACGGCTTGTCGATTTCATATTTGATCGCGTCGCCGCCCAGCGGCACCTCGATCACGACGTTAACGTCCTTGGGCGGGTTGAACCCGACATCGATTTTGGACAGGTCCATGGTTAGTCTGCATTCATATTACGGCGCGCGAGCAGTTTCAGCCGCAGCGCGTTGAGTTTGATAAATCCTTCGGCGTCTTTCTGATCGTAGACGGCGTCTTCCTCGAAGGTCACATGCGCCATGGAATAGATGGTGTTGGGCGACGAGCGCGCAATCACATTCACAGAGCCTTTATAAAGTTTCAGTTTCACAGTTCCGGAGACGCGCTCCTGGCTCTTGTCGATGGCGGCCTGCAGCATGTCGCGCTCGGGCGAGAACCAGAAACCATTATAGATCATTTCCGCATAGCGCGGCATCAGCTCATCCTTGAGGTGTCCGGCGCCGCGATCGAGGGTGATCTGTTCAATGCCGCGATGGGCCGCGAGCAGGATGGTCCCGCCGGGCGTTTCATAAACGCCGCGCGATTTCATCCCGACAAAGCGGTTCTCCACCAGATCAAGCCGGCCAATCCCATGCTTGCGGCCATATTCGTTGAGCTCGGTCAGCAGCGATGCGGGCGACAAGGGTTTGCCGTTGATGGAAATCGCGTCGCCGCGATCGAAGCCGACTTCAATCACTTCCGGCGAATCGGGCGCATCGACCGGATCGACGGTGCGCTGATAAACATAGTCAGGCGCTTCTTCGGCCGGGTCCTCGAGCACTTTGCCTTCCGATGACGTATGCAACAGGTTCGCGTCCACCGAGAACGGCGCCTCGCCGCGCTTGTCTTTCGGGATTTCAATCTGATGCGCTTCAGCCCAGGCGATGAGTTTTTCGCGGGAGTTCAAATCCCACTCGCGCCATGGCGCGATGACGCGAATGTCGGGATTGAGCGCATAGGCGTTCAACTCGAACCGCACCTGATCATTGCCCTTGCCGGTCGCGCCATGCGCAACCGCGTCAGCGCCGGTTTCGCGGGCGATCTCCACCAGCCGCTTGGCGATCAGCGGACGCGCAATCGACGTGCCGAGAAGATAAAGCCCTTCATAGACCGCGTTGGCGCGGAACATCGGAAAGACGAAATCGCGGACAAATTCCTCGCGCAGATCCTCGATGTAGATTTCCTTGACCCCGGCGCGTTCGGCCTTGCGGCGGGCCGGTTCGAGTTCGTCCCCCTGGCCGAGATCGGCGGTGAAGGTCACCACCTCGCAATTATACTCGACCTGCAGCCATTTCAGGATGACAGACGTATCAAGCCCGCCGGAATAGGCGAGAACGACTTTTTTCACATCCTGATGTTTGGCCATGACCGATCCTTTTGGTGCTGCGGCGCAGCATATACCGCGGCGGCCGGACCGGCGCCACCTTTTTCGACCAAGAAAAACGGCGCCCTGGGGAGCGCCGTCTTCCTGCTCGTCAGTCCGCTTACGGATTATCCACGCACATAGATTTTGCGGCCATTGTCATAGCGGTAATACATCCGCGCGCGGCGGTCATAGCTCAGCGGCGGGCGGGCGATGACGCGCTGGCGGCCGAAGGCCTTGCCATTGCCGCGATAATCGGCCCGGCGAAGCTCACGCCGGTCGGGCACATATTCGAACGCGCGGATCGGGCAAATGGTCACTGACGCATCGCGGCGGTTTTCGCGCCGGTCGAAACGGTCCTCAACGCGGTCGCGGCGGCCGGTATTGTAACGCGCATCGCGCCGGTCTTCGGTTCGGTCGAAGCGGTCTTCCATCAGGTCGGGACAGGCCTGTGGATTGAGTTTCCATTCGCCAGCAAAGGCCTGCGCGCTCAACATCACCAAACCGGCCCCGATTACGCTTACGGCTGTTTTCTTCAACATGACTCAACTCCTGGGAGACAAAGCCCCGAGCCCGCTCGTCTCATATGGGTGAAACGCGCCGCTGCGCGCCGCCCGTCTTTCCGGGGGGAGGTCTTTTCCGGGTCGTTTCACGGCGGAAATAAGGCGTTCCGCCGCCCCGCACCGTGCGCTCATTTGCGCCCGCCGTCTGCGCGGACTAGTCTTCCGCTAAGACGGAGGTCTTTGAGAACACAAGGGAGCACGCCATGCGACCATCCATTCATCTCGCCGCGCTTTGCGCCGGAGTCCTGCTGCTCGCGCCAGCCGCCGCACAGCAATCGACCCATGCGGGCGTCAGCGAAGTCGATCTGAAGAATTTCATCGGTAAGGTGACGGTCGAAACAACCGCCGGCGGTTCCGTCAGCCTCAACCGCTCCCAAGGCGCCGATGCCGGCTATCCGGTTTATGTCGAGGAAAAGGGCGGCGTGCTCACGATCCGCAGCGACGAAGACCCTGATGACGTCGACTGGTGGGACGATGTCGACTGGCGCCGTTATGAAGAAAACGCGTTCGATAAATTTCTCGAGGATTATCCAACCATCACCTTGCGCATTCCCGCCGGAACGGCGCTCGATTTTGACAGCGTCGTCACGCGGCTCACAGCGGACGACACAAATGGCCGGCTCGCAATTCGCGAGGGGCATGTCTCCGGCGTCATCGGCGACATCGCGGAGGCCGATATCTCCATTCACGGGTCCGGCGACATGAAGATCGGCCGCATCGCCGGCGCCTTCATTACCGGGATTTACGGGTCCGGCGATCTTGACGCCAAATCGGCAGGCTCGCTGATGGCCAGCATTCACGGGTCCGGCGACGTGACGCTCGGCCCCGTCGCCGGCGCAGCCGCCATGAGCATTCATGGCTCTGGCGACATCAGCCTCGCAGACATCAGCGGCCCGCTGAAACTCTCAATCCATGGCAGCGGCGATATCGAAACCGGCGCCGTCGATGGCGGCGCAGAGATCGGCATCAGCGGCTCAGGCAATGTTGCGCTGGCCAGCGTCAACGGCAAGACAGCCGCGAAAATCCACGGCAGCGGCGATATCGACATCGATAGCGGCCGCGCCGAGGATTTGCAGGTCGACATGCGCGGCTCGGGGAGTTTCGGCTTTGGCGGCCTCGCCACCAACCCTGTCGTCAACGCCTCGCACAGCAGCGACATCCGCATCGCCCGCCATGAAGGAACCGTCACCGCCCGCGGCGACGGCGAGATCATCATCAGCGGCGTCGATTACAGCGACGACGATTAGGCCCGGTTACTGCCCGTTAAAGAGCGCGATGGCGGACACCGTCATCGCCTCAACGCCCGTCTTGATCGCCGGTTCGGGTTCAATCTTGAAGAACGGCGAGTGATGCGACGGCGCGGTTTCGACGTCTTTTTCCGGGGTGCCGCCGACGCTGAGATAAACGCCTTTGACGCCCGTATCGGGTTCGACGAAATAAGCGAAATCTTCCGCGCCCATGCCCTGACGCGGTTGCTCGAACAAAATATCTTCGCCCATTTCCGAGATGATGACCGCCCGCACGCGCTCCGCCGTGGCGGTGTCATTGATGGTCGGCGGCGTTGATTCCGTTTTCGAGCGGATCACCTCCGGCATCAGGTTCTTCGGCACGCCCAGCGAAATCGCGACGCCTTCGGCGACGCGGTCGATGGAATCGAGCAGTTGCGCGCGCACGTCGGGATTATCGGAACGCACGGTGAGCTGCATTTCGACCTTGTCGCTGATGATATTGTGCTTGGTCCCGCCATGGATGGCGCCGACGGTGATCACCCCGGCGTCGAGCGGCGCGATGGTGCGCGAGACCACCGATTGCAGCGAGACGACGATCTGCGAGGCGACCAGCACCGGATCAATGCCTTTATGCGGCGAGGCGCCATGGGCGCCGACGCCATGAACGACGATATCGACGCTGTCGGAACTGGAATAGGCGATGTCGAGCGGCGCCTCGATCCGCCCCGACGGCACATCGGCGCTCACGTGAAACGCCAGCGCATAGTCAGGCTTGGGAAAACGCTTATAAAGCCCGTCTTCCATCATCATCCGGGCGCCGGAAATCCGCTCCTCCGCAGGCTGACCAATCAGCACCAGCGTGCCCGACCATTGATCCTTGCGCGCCGCCAACTGCCGCGCTGCGCCAATCAGCCCGGTGATATGGGTGTCGTGGCCGCAGGCATGCATCACCGGCTTGACGATTCCGTCTATGTCTTCCTGCGTCGCGGTTGAGGCGTAGGAAAGCCCTGAATCTTCCTTCACCGGAAGGCCGTCCATATCGGCGCGGAGCATCACCGTCGGGCCTTCGCCGTTCTCCATGACGGCGACAACGCCGGTGCCGCCGACGCCTTCGGTGACGTCATAGCCGAGCGCCCTGATCTCCTCGGCGAGGCGTTTCGCGGTCTTGAATTCGCGATGCGACAGTTCCGGATTCTGGTGAAAATGCAGGAACAGCGCTTCAAGATTGGCGTCATAGTCCGCATCGATATCGGCCTTCAGGTCCGATTGCGCGAAGGCGGGCGCGGCGATCAAAGCGACGCCGGAGAGGAGGATTGCAGCAAATTTCATGGGGGTGTCTTTCCGTTGGCGATTCATATTATTCAGGCGGCGCAGCCGATGTCGGCGGCGATCTCTTCCGCCAGGCTCTCGATCCAGTAGGCGATGGCGGCGACAACGGCGCATCTTTGTTCATCGTCGAGACGCGGATCGGTTTTGAGGTCGGCGACCGCCGCCGCCATCGTGTCGACATCCTGCAGGAGGCCGATCCCGCCGTCAGTGTCGCTGTCGAGCCGCATTAATGTTCCGCCTGCGGAAGAGTACACCGGCCATTGCGGCAGCCCCTCGCCCGACGGCGCGCCGTTACGGGCGAAATTCGCCCAGTATTGGCCCATGGCGCGCGACAGTTTTTCGCGCGAGGCGGCGGATTTTTTCGTAAACAGAATTTTGTCCGCGTCGCCGAGCAGGATGAAGCGGTTGAACACGAAAGGCAGCTCCATCGCATGCGCGGCGCCGAACAGATGCCCCATATCGGTGAAGAAAAACCGTCCGCCCTCGTCCCAGTCGAAGCGATAGGCGTAGACCTGATCATGGCCGCCCGCCGCCATCGCCGCCGCCGGGCCGTCAACCGCGCGGATGCGCCAGATGCGGCTCGGATATTCCGCCACGGCGTCGTAAAAATCCTTGTCGCGCGAGACCAAAAACAGACCCAGGAATTTCTTGGTCAATGCGGGGCTTGCGATATGGAAGAATTTCATTTCGTCGCGGTTGGTCCCGGTGATGATCGGCACGGCGTTAAACGTCTCGGGTGATGCAAACGCATCGCGCAAAGGCGTCGCCGGTATCGTAACGCCATCCTGAATGATCGTCGGCAGATCGACGCCGCCCTCGCCGCCGTAAACCTTCAAGAGCGTCTCCGGCGCAATCGCCCGCAATTCTTCGGCGCTGTCGGCGCCGAGTTTGGCGATGACCGCTTCGGACGGGTTGGGCAAGGGGCTGTTCGCACTTTCCGCGTCGGCGATGCTGGTGCTGTCGAAACCGCCCGATTGCAGGATCGCGCGCTGAAACAGACCTTCGGCGAGCGGCGACCCGAGCAGCGCGCCGATATTATAGCCGCCGGCGCTTTCCCCGAAGATGGTGATGTTGTCCGGATCGCCGCCAAACGCAGATGCATTTTCGCGGACCCATTTCAGCGAGGCGATGAGATCGAGAATGGCGAAATTCGCCGCGCGGTCTTCAGGCCTCTGCGCAACTTCGCGCAGCAAGGGACTTGAGAAAAAGCCGAGCCCGCCGAGCCGGTATTGCACCGGAATAACGATGACGTTTTCGTTGAGCGCAAGCTTCGATCCTTCATAGGAGGAACCCCAGCCCCAGACATTCGAGCCGCCATGGATCCACACCATAACGGCGAGCGGCTTGCCGGCGCCCGCCTGCTCAAGCGCGTCGGGCGGCGCGTAAATGTCGAGGTAAAGACAGTCTTCGGACCCGATAAGCGCGCCCGGCTCGTCATCGCCCGCCGTGAAGCGGTTGGAGATTTGCGCGCAATGGGCCCCGTGATTGGTGGCGACGCGCGCGCCCTGCCAGCCTTGCGGGGCTTCGGGCGCGCGCCAGCGCAGATCGCCCACGGGCGGCGCAGCGAAGGGAAGGCCGCGCCAGGAATGGGCGCCGTCTTCGGTCACCAGCCCGATCACTTCGCCCTGCGCGGTCATGCGGACGGTCGCAGCGTCCGGCGTTCCCGCCGCGCCCGGCGCCATGGGCGCTGATTTTTCTTTTTCCGCACATGCTGAAAGCATCGCCAGCGCAGCGACAGCGAAAATTCTCAACCTCATGAAAGCCCCTTTGCGCGTCCTTCAATGAGGATACGCAAAAGTCGCCGGAATCGCCAAGGGTTCAGGCAGCCGAGAAGCTGACCATCTTGCGCCGCTCGGGGCACCAGAGCGCAAGCCGCGCGCACTGGATCGACTCGCGGATGGTCATCACCGGCAAGGCGAGCAGATCCTCGCTGGCGCGGTAACATTCCATCAGCCGGTAATTGGGAATGCGGCTCGCCAGATGATGAATGTGGTGGAGGCCGATATTGCCGGTCAGCCAGCGCAGCGGCGCCGGCAATTTGTAATGGGATGATCCAAAGACGGCGGCTTCGGCGTAATTCCATTCCTCGCGCGGCGCCCAATAGGCGTCCTCATACTGGTGCTGGACGAAGAACAGCCAGGACCCGCCCCACGCCGCAACCGTCACCGCCGGGATCACCGCGATCGCCACGGCGGATAAACCAGCCAGCATCGACAGCGCGCCGTAAAAAGCGATCAGGGCGAGATTGAGCGCGAGCACCGATTTCCACACCTGACGGAATTTCATGCCGGAATAGACTTCGGCGAAGGGCATCGGCCCGGCCAGCGGCAGGCGCTGCAACAGCAGGAAATACACTGGCGCGCCGATGACGATCATCACCATGGGATGGCGGTAGAGCCGGTACATGATTCGCTTGGAAAGGCTCAGCGCGCGGTATTCCTCAACCGTCAGCGTATCGACGCCGCCGACGCCGCGCCGGTCGAGATCGCCGGAGCTGGCGTGGTGACGGTTATGAGCGTCGCGCCAGAAAGCATACGGCGTGAAGGTCAGGATCGAGATGAAAAAGCCGAGCGCCAGATTGGCGCGCCTGTTTTCAAAATAGCTGCCATGGCCGCAATCATGCTGGATGATAAAGAGCTTGATCAGCAATCCGCCAGCAAGCGGCGAGAGCAGCAGGGCGAGCGGCCAGTAGCCGACTGACGCCAGCGCGATCATCACCGCGATGATGCCGCCATAAAGCGCCAGCGACAGCCCCGCCTGTCCGAGCGAGCGATGCAGATGCACGCCCTGGAATTCTTTGCAGTGCTGGACAATGCGGCGCAGCATCTCCTGTCGCGCGACATTGGCGTCATGGGCGCGTGCTGACAGATTGTGGGCCGCGTGTCCGGCGGCCTCCTGAAGTCGATTGAAATTCCGGGAGACGGCGGCAGGAAAAGTGTTTTGCATGAAACTCGTTTTACTCACGATCTGCACCCGTTCAATGAACGCGGCGCGCGGATTCCCTCTGGTTTTTTTAGGCCATGCTTAACCAGTTTCGCCGGCAAAGGGAAATCGCCGCGCCTCACTTTTTGTAATCGATTGCGACCCGCGCCAGCTCCGCGACGGCTTCACCCCGGTCGCCGCAGCTCATGCTGCGCCGCAACAAACGGCGCCAGCCCGGTTTTACGCACACCCTTCCACATACTGGATTGCGGGCCCGCCGGCGTGAATGGACTGTACCTTGCCGTCGCCGCCGATCACATAGCGCACGCCTCTGGCCGCTTCGTCCGTGACATAGGCTTCGCCTGACCTGTCCGTTTCCCATATGGTGACGTATTCCGCCGGCGCGCCTTCATATTTGTGCGGGCTTGCCTGCGCTTTTGCTCCGTAGACGGATTTAACCGCCGCCGCTTCAGCGCCGACGCCGACACCCGCAGCAGTTTCAATCGCCGATTCGCGGATCAGGGAAATCCGCGCCAGCCGGCCATCGACCAGCATCAGCAACATCCCTTCCGGCGCGCTTTCCGGACGGTATTGCTCGCACTGCGCCGGATCGGCGCCGCCGGCCGCGGAAGGATTGGCGTCGGGGCCATAAAGGGCGGCGATCTCTTCTCTGGTCATGCCGATGCGCAGGTTTTCCCAGCCATCGGCGGTGAGCGCATCGGTTGCGGTTTGCGCCGCCGACGGCGATTCCGGCTCTTGGGGAACCACCGGCTCGGCGGCGCTGGTCACCGGCGCTTCGGGTTCAACCGCGCTCGTCCGTTCCGGCTCGCGATCCCCGCCGCTGCAGGCAGCCAGCGGGACGATCAACAGGGCGGCTTTCAGCAGGGTTAGTCTCATGGCGCTTCCTTTCGGCAAATTTCATTTCCCCTGCAGCAAACAATTCCGGCGCAAGAGAGTTCGAATTCAGGCGGCGCACGGACGCGGAGAGGCGGACCGCAGAAAACCGCCGGTCAGCCGCGATTATAAAGCACCGGCATCTGGCCGCGCCATCTCGTCCAGACCGCTTCATCGGTGATCAGCTCGGCCATGAAATGCGCGACATTGATGCGGCTGGTCTGGCCGGCGTCGAAAATCGCGCTGCGGGTCGGCGAAGGGTGCGCGTCATAGGCGCTGACCGCAGCCGCATCGATCAGCCCGTCGGGGCGCACCGCCGCCCATTCAATCGCCGGATCGTTCTGGCCGATCTTGCTGCGCAAAAACTCGGCCGCGTTTTCATTGTCGGCGTGCGGCGGCAGCAAGGCGCGCAGCAATCCGACGACGATTTTTTGCGCGAAGGAGATTTCCTCATCGAGATCGCGGTTCCTCACCCCTGACGAACACATCAGGACATATTTCACCGGCCGCTCCGGCGCATTCGCTTTCACCGCCGCGCAGAGCCGCTGCGCCGCATCGGTCACCAGCGCGCGCGGCGGGCCGAACATGCCCTTGAAGGTCATGTTGTGACCGAGACACGACGCGATGGCGCTGCAGCCCTTCACATGCCGCGCGAGATCGGCATCCGACAGATCGAGCAGGCTGGCGTTGATGATCGACAGCTTTTCATTGAGCCGCGCGGACGCAGAGAGGGTGTCTGCCGCACGCACGACTGCCCGCACGGTTTGCCCGCGCGCCAGTAACTGATCGACCAGCAGGCGCCCGGTCGCGCCCGACGCGCCAACAACAAGGATGGTCAATGGCTTTCTCCTGAATTGGTTAGGCGGAACCGAGATAATCCATCACCGAGAAGATGTCCTTGTCGCCGCGGCCGCACATATTGAGCAGCAGGATCTGGTTGCGGTCCATCTCGCCGGCTTTCTCCACCGCGCGGGCAAGCGCGTGTGAGGGCTCGAGCGCCGGGATGATGCCTTCGAGTTTTGCGCAGAGCTGAAACGCGGCCAGCGCCTCGTCGTCTTTGGCGGAAACATATTTCACCCGCCCCGTTTCATGCAGCCATGAATGTTCCGGCCCGATGCCGGGATAATCGAGACCCGCGGAGATGGAATGGGCGTCCTGGATCTGGCCATCCCCGTCCTGCAGCAGGTATGTCCGGTTGCCGTGAAGGACGCCCGGCTTGCCGCCGGTAAGGCTCGCCGCGTGTTTATCGGTGTCGACGCCGTGGCCCGCCGCCTCGACGCCGATGATCTCCACATCCCTGTCGTCGAGGAAGGGGTGGAACAGGCCGATGGCGTTCGAGCCGCCGCCGATGCAGGCCATGATCACGTCGGGCAGGCGCCCTTCGGCCTCCTTCATCTGCTCCTTGGCCTCGATCCCGATCACGGACTGAAAGTCGCGCACGAGTTCGGGATAGGGATGCGGGCCCGCCGCCGTGCCGATGATGTAGAAAGTTGAGTCCACATTGGTGACCCAGTCACGCAGCGCATCATTCATGGCGTCTTTCAACGTCCCGCGCCCGGAGGTGACCGGCACGATCTCCGCGCCGAGCAGCTTCATGCGGAAGACGTTTGGCTTTTGCCGCTCCACATCGGTCTCGCCCATATAGACGACGCAGGGCAGGCCAAACCGCGCGCAGACGGTGGCCGTGGCGACGCCATGCTGGCCGGCGCCGGTCTCGGCGATGATCCGGGTCTTGCCCATGCGCCGGGCGAGCAGGATCTGGCCCATGCAGTTGTTGATCTTGTGGGCGCCGGTGTGGTTGAGCTCGTCGCGCTTGAAATAGATCTTCGCGCCTTTAGTAGGGCCGGATTGCTCGCGGACATACCGGGTCAGCCGCTCGGCGTAATAGAGCGGGCTGGGGCGGCCGACATAATGTTTGAGGTAGTACTCAAGCTCGGAGCGGAACGAGGGGTCGTTCTTGGCGGCCTTGTATTCCTTCTCCAGCGCCAGGACGAGCGGCATCAAGGTCTCGGCGACGAAGCGGCCTCCGAACTTGCCGAAGCGGCCTTCACTGTCGGGTCCGGTGCGGTAAGAGTTGGGTTGGGTCACGGCGAATGTCTTTCGAGAGCTGATTGCGGTTGGCTCTTAACACCCCTGACCCGAAATCGCGAAAGCGATTTGCTCAGAACTTTGTCATCCCGGACGTTACACGGGCCCAAAACCGAAAGGTTTTGGCGGCGAGTGTTAGATCCGGGATCCAGAGGCGGGTGCAATCACTTCAGTTCGAGATCCCGGATAGCTCCGTTTTCAATCCAAATCGGAGATTTGGTGAAAACCGGCTTCCGGGATGACACGCAACCCTGCCTCTACTCCACCGCCGGGGCCGCCTTCGGATAGCGCACGGCGAGATCGATGCGCGCGATCGCCTGCCAGTCGCTGGGGTGGACCAGCCAGATGACGCCGGATGGGACTTCATCCTCGCCCTTGCGCGCCGTCGCGCCATAGAGCGGGGCGATGTTGGAATGGCTGGAAAGGATGATGTTGGTTCCGGGATTCGCCGCCAACTCCGCCGCCACCCTGGCCTTCATCGCCGCCACGTCCGCCGGCTTGGTGCTGACCTGCGAGGCATGCGGCTCAACGGCTGCGCCGCCGGCGGCGAGCGCTGCTGTGTCCCACGACCGGCACATGGGGCTGGTGTAAGCCTTCATCACCGGCACGCCGTTTTGTTTGAGGATTTCGCCGATAGCGCGCGCCTGGAAGAACCCTTCCGCATCGAGGCCGCGCCCCTCGGCCAGCGTGCAGCCCTTTGATAAGCCCACCGCGCCCTGCTGGCCGCCCGGGGAATTGGCGTGGCGCATGACCAGCACATAGCCGCCGCGCTTCACCGCTTCGAACGCCACCGAGGACGCTTCTTCGTTGACCCTCGGCGCCTGCGCCGTCGCGCAGCCGCCCAAAAATGCTGCAGCGATGCCCGCGCACAAAATCCTCATTCCCGTATCCCCTCTATTTTTTCGCCGCAGCGATAAACGCCTTGATCAGCTTCTCGTCTTTCTTGCCGGGCGCAGTCTCAACGCCCGATGACACATCAACGCCGAGAAACGCGGCGCGGCCATGCTGCGCCTTCACCGAGGCGGCGATGTTGTCCGGCGTCAATCCGCCAGCAACCAAAAACGGCGTTTCGCCCGCGTAGGATTCCAGCGCCGTCCAGTCGAAGGAAACGCCATTGCCGCCGGGCCGGCCCGCGCCGGGCGGCGGTTTGGCGTCGAACAGGATAATGTCGGCGGCGTCCTGATAGGGCAGCGCGTCGGCGACGTCTTCCGGACCTGTCACCGGGATCGCCTTGATCACTTCGACGGCGAATTCGGCGCCGATATCGCGGCAGCGCTCGGGGCTTTCATGGCCGTGGAATTGAAAATGGGTGAGCAGCGCCGGCGCTTCGGAGAGTTCCTTTTCGCCCGCGTCGACGAACAGGCCGACCAGCTTGGGCATCTCGAAGCCTTCATCGAAGCTCGCCTGTTTGAGGTCGAGAATGATCTCTTCGGCGGCTTCCGGCGTCACGAAGCGCGGGCTTTTGCGAAAGAACACGAAGCCGAGAAAGTCGGCCCCGGCGCGCGCCGCCGCAATCGCCGCATCACGGTCTTTGAGCCCGCAGATTTTCACCAGAGGTCCGCTCATGGGATCACATCACAGATTGGTTGATTCAAGTTTGGGGATGTCTTCGCTTTCCGTGGCCTGCTCAGCCGGAAGCCGCGCGGTCAGCGCCGCCACTTCCTTTTGCAGCGCCTTGACCGTGCGCCGGTTGTCGCGCGCCTGTATGCGCGCATCGCGGCCCGACAGCCAGCTTCCGGCGACGCCCAGCGACAGGCCAATGAACAGCATCACCATCAGCCAGAACCACAAGGGCAGCGAGGGAGTCGACATGGCCGGGTTTTCGGGGCGGAACGGATCGAGGCTGATCGCCACGGGCGTCCGGTTCGCCACCAGAAACAGAACAGCCCCGGCGAGAACGGGAATCCAGACAAGTCGAAACAGCCATTTCTTCATTGCGCCCTGTTTTCTCACATTATTCCCGGTCTAGGCAATCGCCGGAAAGCGCCGCATTGGCGCTTTTCGCCGCTTAGGCTATGTCGAAGCAGCTTTTTTGCGGAAGTGTTGCCCAAACTGTTTCAGGAGGCCGCCATTTTTATTGAAATCGAAAACATCCTGACCGCGCAGGAACTGGCCCGGCTGGACCAGATCGCCGCCACCGCGAAATTCATCGACGGCCGCGCCTCGAACCCGCACAACCAGACCAAATACAATCTCCAGATCGAGCCGGGGACCGACCTGCACAAGGAATCCTCGACCATTCTCGGCCAGGCGTTGCTGCGCAGCGAAGAGGTGCGCAACTTCGCCTTCATCCATCGCTTCGCGCCGCCGCTGATGAGCCGCTACCTGCCCGATATGAAATACGGCAAGCACCCGGACAATGCCTTCCTGCCGATGCAGCCGACGCCGCTGCGCTCCGATATTTCCTGCACCATCTTCATCGCCGATCCGGCGAGCTATGACGGCGGCGAGCTGACCATACATCTCGGCTCAAAGCCGATCACCATTAAAGGCAGGCGCGGCGCAGCGGTTTTGTATCCGTCAACCACCATTCACGAAGTCCAGCCGGTGACGCGCGGCGAGCGCATCGTCGCCATCACCTTCATGGAAAGCCAGATCTGCGACGAGAAAAAGCGCGATCTTCTCTACACGCTCAACGAGGTGGCGGCGCTCGAGGGGCTGAAGATGGACTGGGATAATCGCATCCGGCTGGAGCATGTGCGCCACAGCCTGCATCGCATGTGGTCGACGTAAGTATTACCAATTCGCTCTCTGGACAGGGCGCGGTTGTCCGCGTCTCAAGCGCAACCGAATTCCCTCCCCTTGAAAAGGGGAGGTGAAGGCATCGCGCAATGTCTGAAATTCGTTCAGGCGACCCTTAAGCCGACCAGCGATCGAGGCAGGCGCGTGCGACCGGATTGACGGCGGCGACCCGCGCCAGCCAGGCCATGCCCTTGCTGATTTCTCCGGGGTGCTGCGAACGCGACTGGGCAATGATCTCATCGCGCAGCGCCGCGTCATAGGCATGGTCAGGCGATTTCGAATATTGCCGCAGGATCGGACCGCTCACTGCTGCGTCGATCCGCTCAGATGACGCATCGATAGTGAGCGCTGCGGCCATGTCGGAAAGCGTCTGCGCGGGCGCCGCCAGCAATTGCTCAAAATCGAACAGCGCCAGCGCCGCTTCGCTTGCCGCCGCCCCCTCGGTCAGCCACGCCAGCGCCGCCATTTCGCCAAGGGAATAATCGGCAAGCGGCGGCAAGGGCGTCATGGCGTTAAGCCGCCGCCAGCGCAGTTGTGCAAACGCGCGCAGATCATTGGCGGCGTTGCGGCCCGCCAGCAGCACAGCGAGATGCGTCTCCGGGTGCTGGGTGAGGAAAATCGCGCGGCGTTGCGGGCGGGCGATGACCGGCGCGGCGAGGCCCGTGCAAATGCTCGTCGCCTTGACGACAATGGACGGCCCCCCCCGCGCCCAGATTTTTTCAAACAGGCCGAGGCGCGCCGTGAGCATCTGCGCCGAAAGAACGGCGCCGCCGCCTTCGGCGCGGTCGACCGCAAACGCCCGCAGCGGCAGCGGTTCGCGCAGGCCCGCCGCATCACTGGCGGCGCCAAGAAGCCGGGAGACAAGCGTCGAACCGCAGTGGCCGGCATGGAAAATATAGGCGGCGGGACGGTCGGCAAAAATCGCCGGCGCGCCGGCGGCGGCCTCGGCGATCATATCAGCGCTGACCCACGCGCCCTGAGCGCCCTGCGGCAGCACCCGTTCATCGAGGAAGCTCGCGTCGCGCACCGCCGCATCCGACAGTCGCACCAGCAGGATCTGATCGTGCAGCGGATTGTACTGATGCGGAAAAATTTCGGCGCCGCGGGCGAAATCCGCCAAGAGCTGTCGCTGCAGCGGCGTAACGCTGTTCATGCGCGCATCCTTAATGATGCCGCCGGGGCCAGCGCCGGAAGGCCGGGCGGGTCAGGTCTTATTCGGCTGGCGGTCGCGGCGTTGCCGAGGCGCCGCCGGCGAAATGCCCTTCGCGATTGAGCCGGTCGCGCAGTTCCTTGCCCGCCTTGAAGAACGGCGACCATTTCTCTTCGATATGCACCGCTTCGCCGCTGCGCGGATTGCGCCCGACCCGGGCCGGGCGGTGCTTCACCGAGAACGCGCCGAAACCGCGCAGTTCCACCCGGTCGCCGCGCGCGAGGCCGTCGGAAATTTCCTGAAAGACGATGGAAACAATCCGTTCAATATCGCGGTGAAACAGGTTCGGATTTTCGTCGGCGAGCTTTTGCACCAGTTCCGACTTGATCATGTCTCGCCCCATCATGTTGCGGCGCGCAACACCCGCGCCGAAAACGCCGTTAAATTCAATCGCTTAACTCTGGCAAAAGAGGGATGCGGCGTCAAGGCGCTTCTCTCCGCCGAAACAACGGATTAAGCCATTTTCATGGATCAGCGCAGCGACGACGAAACCTCCTTCGGATTCCGCACTGTCGCGGCCGCCGACAAGGCGCGCATGGTGCGCTCTGTCTTTGACAGCGTCGCGTCCAATTACGATTTGATGAACGATCTGATGTCGGCGGGCGTCCACCGCATCTGGAAATCGGTGCTGCTTGACCGCGTGGGCCCGCAGCCTGGGGAAACCCTCCTCGATGTTGCGGGCGGCACCGGCGACATCGCCGCGGGATTTTTGAAACGCGCCGATGCGCGCCCTTCGGCTGGCGCCAAACCGCAAGCGAGCGCCATCATTTGCGACATCAATTATGAAATGCTGAAAGCCGGGGAAGCACGCGCCGATATGGCCGCGTTTGGCGAGCGGTTGACGCGGGCTGCCGGCGACGCGGAAAATCTTCCGTATCCGGATAAATCATTCGACGCCTATACGATCGCCTTCGGCATTCGCAATGTCACGAACATGCAGGCGGCGCTGAATGAAGCGTATCGCGTGTTGAAACCCGGCGGCCGGTTCTTCTGCCTGGAATTTTCGCACCCGATCACCGAAGGCCTGCAGAAAATCTATGACGCTTATTCCTTTAACGTCATTCCAAAACTCGGAGAAATCGTCGCCAAGGATCGCGAGTCCTATCAATATCTGGTTGAATCGATTCGCAAATTTCCGGGTCAGGAAGATTTCGCGACGCGGATCAAAAAGGCCGGATTTACCCGCGTAAAATATGAGAATCTTTCCGCCGGGATCGCCGCTATCCATTCCGGCTGGCGGATTTAGCCCTGATGTTTTCAGCCCTCGCCGATTACGCACGCTTGCTCCGCGCCGGATGGACGCTCGCTCGCCGCGACGCGCTGATCCCGCGCGAATACGCGCATCTGGCGCCGGCGCCGCTGAAAGTCTTTGGCGCGCTGACACGGCTAGGCGCAACGGGCAAGGGCGAGCGGCCCGGAGAGCGCCTCGCCCACGCCTTTGAACGGCTCGGACCCGCTTACGTCAAACTCGGCCAGTTCATGGCGACGCGGCCTGATATTATCGGCTTCGATCTCGCCGCCGATCTCGGCCGCTTGCAGGATAAAATGCCGCCCTTTCCCGAAAGCGAGGCGCGCAAACAGATCGAGTCTGCATTCGGCAATCCGGTCGATGACCTCTATGACGGTTTCTCCGCGCCGATCGCCGCCGCCTCAATCGCGCAGGCCCACAAGGCGAGCCTCAAGGACGGCCGCAAGGTCGCGGTGAAAATCCTCCGCCCACGGATTGAACAGAAAGCCGGCGAAGAGTTTCGCGCTTTCGCCCGCGCCGCGCGCCATATGGAGGCGCTCTCCGCCACGGCGCGGCGCATGGAGCCGGCGAAGTTTGTCGAAACCCTGAAAGCTGCCGCCGCCATTGAGCTTGATCTCAGGATGGAAGCGGGCGCGGCGTCGGAGCTGGCTGAAAACCTTAAAAATGAGCCCGGCGTGCGAGTGCCGGACGTGGTCTGGCCGCTGACAGCCAAACGCATCCTCACGGTGGAATGGATCGACGGCACGCCGCTCGCCGATTTGAAGGCGCTCGATGCGCGCGGGATCGACCGCAAGGCGCTCGCCAATCTCGTCATTCATGTGTTCCTGAAACAGGCGCTGCAGACCGGCTTTTTCCACGCCGACATGCATCAGGGCAATATGATCATCGATGAGAAAGGCCGTCTGGCGCTTATCGATTTCGGCATTATGGGCCGCCTCGACGAAGACGTGCGGCGGACCTTTGCGGAAATCATTTACGGCTTCATCACCCGCAATTATCAACGCACTGCGGAAGTCCACTTCGCCGCCGGGTATGTTCCCGCCGGTCATTCCATGGAGGCGTTCGCACAGGCTCTGCGCGCGGTGGGCGAACCCTTGCAGGGACGCAACGCCGCGCAGGTCGACATGTCGCGCGTGCTGCAGCAATTGTTCGACGTCACCGCCCTCTTTGACATGCATTTGCGGCCCGAACTCGTCCTGCTCCAGCGCACCATGGTCACCGTCGAAGGCGTCGCGCGACTGCTCGATCCGGAAATCGACATGTGGGCGGCGGCGACCCCCGTGGTGCGCGATTATGTCAACGGCGCCATCGGCCCGAAAGCGCAGGCCGAGAAACTGAAGACTGCCGCGATCAAGGCGCTCGAAATCGCACCGAAACTGCCCGCCTATGTGGAGAGCATGGGCAAGGCGGCGGAGAAATTCGCCGCGCAGAACCAGCCGGCGCCGCCCGAAAAAAGCCCCGCAAAGTACGGACAATTCGCCCTGTGGGCCGTCGCCAGCGCGGCGCTCATCCTCGCCGCCGCGCTTTATTTTTGATAAAAGTGTAAGTACCGCGCTCACCGATTTTTCGCCTGTCTGAATGAAACTTCATCCAGCAATCCGGGAGGCGAACCCATGTTCGGAATCAAGTTTGGCGGCGCCAAGAAACAGGAAACCGCGCCCGCAGGCGAGTTCGTCACCGCGCGCCTTAACGCCAAAGTGCAGCCCATCGATCGCGGCGATTATTACGAAGATCCGCTGACCGAAACGCTGAAGGCCGCCGATCTCGGCGAAGTCACCGGCGGCGGCACGCAGATGTCCGGCGAGCCTTGCGGCATTGAATTCTGCGATCTTGAAATCTGCGTCCACAACGCGCGTGAGGAAACCCTCGCTGTCATCATCAAGCGGCTCAACGAACTTGGCGCGCCGAAAGGCTCGCGGCTGATCATCGAATCAACCGGCATCCAAATCCCGTTCGGCGTCACCGAAGGGATCGCCATCTATCTCGACGGAACCGGCCTCGCCGACGAAGTCTATCGCGATTGCGACGTCAATCATGTGATCGACGAATTCGACCGGCTGCTCAGCGGCCGCGGCGCCTTTCGCGGCTATTGGGAGGGCGAACGCGAAACCGCTCTGTTCTGCTATGGCGCCTCCTATCAGGAGATGAAATCGGCGCTGGCCCCGTTCCTCGCCGGCTACCCCCTTTGCGCGGGCGCGCGCATCGAGCAGATCGCGTGACTTTGGCGGGCCGAAGCCCTATTTAGGGTCCATGGAAGCCAAACGCATTCTTCTTATCATTGGCGGCGGAATCGCAGCCTATAAAAGCCTCGAACTGATCCGCGAGCTCGCGCGCCGGGGCATCAAATCCCGCGCGATCCTGACGCGCGCCGGGGCCGAATTCATCACGCCCTTATCGGTCGCATCGCTGACCGGTGAAAAATGTTTCACCGATTTGTTCGACCTCACCGACGAAGCGGAGATGGGCCATATCGAACTGTCGCGCTCGGCGGACCTTGTCGTCGTCGCGCCGGCAACCGCCGACCTCATGGCGAAGGCGGCGAACGGGCTTGCGAATGATCTCGCCTCCACCGCGCTTCTCGCCACGGACAAGAAGGTGATGTTCGCGCCCGCCATGAATGTGCGCATGTGGGAACACGCGGCGACGCAGCGCAATCTTCAAACCCTGAAAGGCGACGGCGCATTGATCGTCGGGCCGGACAAGGGCGAGATGGCCTGCGGCGAGTTTGGCCCGGGGCGCATGGCCGAACCGCCGGCGATCGCCGACGAGATCGAAGCCTTTTTCCTCAAAGACAATGCCGGCCTGCTCTCCGGGCGGCGCATTCTGGTGACGGCTGGCCCAACGGTCGAGCCGATTGATCCGGTGCGCTTCATCGCCAACCGGTCGTCGGGCAAGCAGGGCTACGCCATCGCCGCCGCGCTCCGCAATCTCGGCGCCGATGTCACCCTGGTCACCGGCCCGACCTCCGAGCCGATCCCCGCCGGGATGAATGTAATCCGCGTCCAGACCGCGCGCGAGATGATGGACGCGTCGCAAAAAGCGCTGCCGCTCGATTGCGCAGTGTGCTGCGCGGCAGTTGCCGACTATCGCCCGGCGATCGAGACGACCCACAAGATCAAGAAAGAGCGCGGCGGCCTCACCGATATTCCGCTCACGGAAAATCCGGACATCCTGAAGGCGCTGTCCCAGTTGAAAGAGGGCCGCCCGCGTCTGGTGGTCGGCTTTGCAGCAGAAACCGACGACGTTTTGGGTCACGCCGAAGCCAAGCGCAACCGCAAGGGCTGCGACTGGATCGTCGCCAATGACGTTTCGCCGGGCGAGCATTGCGCCATGGGCGGGACGCGCAACACGGTCATCCTGATCACCGACAAGGGCGATGAAACCTGGCCGGAAATGGACAAGGCCGAGGTCGCCCGCAAACTCGCCGACCGCATCGCCGAGGCCCTCAGGGGGCCGATGCTGGTCAAAGCCGCCGAGTAAGAAAACAAGAATAAAGAGGCCATCCTCATGGAAGTCGCCATTCTCGTTCCGCTGATCGTTTTTGCGAGCATCGTGTTGATGGTCGGCACGCCGTTCTATTTTCATCATCGCAATCGCCGCGTCATCTATGAGGCGATCAAGACCAGCGTTGAAAAGACCGGCGAGGCCGATCCGAAACTGATCGCGGCGATCACCCATGATTCCGTCGGCGAGAACCGCGATCTGCGCCGCGGCGTGTTGCTGCTGGCGCTGGCGATTGGGCTCGCCCTGATCGGCTTTTATGCGGAAAGCCGCTGGATCGGCGTTCCGTTCTGGGCGTTTGCGTTCCTGCCGGGCGTAATTGGCGGCGCCTATATCGTCCTGCACTTCTTCATTCCGCGCGAGCCGACCGTTTAAGGCGCGCCGGTGGAAAGCGCCTTCGATTTTCTCCACGCCATGATCGGCGAGCGCCCGATTGAGATGATCGCCGTGGCGCTCGGCATCGCCAACATCACGCTGCTGGTGCGGCGCTCGATCTGGAACTATCCGTTCGGCATTGCCATGGTTACGCTTTACGCGTGGATCTTTTTCGGCGCCAAACTCTATTCCGACATGCTGCTGCAGGGGTTCTTCTTTGTGGTGCAGATTTACGGCTGGCTGCACTGGCTGGGGCGGCGCGACGAGACGGGGCTGGTCATTGTCGAGCGCCTGACCAAAAAAGCAGGGCTGGTTTACGCGGCGTCTGCTGTCGTGGGCATCGCCCTGCTCGGCGGCGCCATGGCGCGCTTCACTGACGCCAGCTTTCCGTTCTGGGACGCCTCCATCGCGATCTTGAGCGTCTGCGCGCAGATCATGCTGGCGCGGCGCATCCTTGAGAACTGGATCCTGTGGATCGTGGTCGACCTGCTCGCCATCGGTCTTTACTGGACCAAGGACCTGCAGCCGACGGCGGCGCTTTATACAATCTTTCTCATCATCGCGACGCTCGGGTTTTTCGAATGGCGCAAGGCGTGGAAACGCGGCGCAGGCGTTGACGCATGAAAGCGCAAAAACGCCTCACCCTGCTCGGGCCGGAAAGCGTCGGCAAGACAACGCTGGCCGAACGCCTGGCCAAAAGGTTCGATACTCAACTCGTGCCGGAATATGGCCGCACCTATGACAAGAAATACATGCAGAGCCGCTTCAAACAGGGCAAGGGCTGGCGCGAACAGGATTTGCTCGCCATCGCGGAAACCCATGCGGCGATGCGCGAAGCGCTCGCCCCCCTCGCCGGACCGATCCTGATCGAAGACACCGATGCATTGATGACCGCCGTCTGGGCCGAACATCTGCTCGGCAAGCCCGTCGCACGGATCGAAACCCTGGCGAGAGAGACCCTTGCCGATCATTATTTGCTGCTGACGCCGGAAACGCCGTGGACAGATGATGGGGTGCGCTATGCCGGCCGCAACGAGGTACGGCAATGGTTTTTCAGCGCTGCGAAGGCGCGTCTCGATGCGTTTGGCGCCTCCTACACGATCATCCGCGGCGCCGAATGGGCGGAGCGAGAGCGGCAAGCGGTGAAGGTCGCTGAAGCGATGCTGGGTTAGCGCAAACTCCGTACACGCATGAGGCGAGTGGCAGTGCAGCGTTTTACCTCAAATCTGTTGAATTCTTCACGGAAACCCCGAGCAACTCCAATTGGAATTGCTCGGATTATTGGAAAAGAGCGTTTTCTGCGGCCAACCGGAATCCACTTGGCCGGAAAACGCTCGGTTGGCGAAAAGTTATCCACCAAAACCGGAGCGGGTTTATGATGCTCCTTAGTCGAACCGTGGAGAGGCGTGAGGCCTACCGTCCCTTGCGGGTTCGATCGCGGCGTGCGGGCGGCGCTTCGCCTTCGCCATTCCAAACCGATGTTTTCGCCGGGGCGAGGGACGGACGGAGCGCTTAGACCCGGCCGGCTGCTTCAGCCGAGCCTTCGGGGAAAGGCCGGAACCCCTCTTCCGTTGAATTTGGGGAGCCGGCGCCGGACGCGATCGGTTGGCGGCGCTGTAAAAGCCGCGCGTGAGATGCGAAGCGTCCACGTACTAAAATTTGATGAGGATGTTTCGCATCTCGCGCGCCTCTCCGCACTTATACGTCCGGGTTCACGCGAACCGCGGCGCCAGAAAGCAGTTGAAGAAAAGGAGGCATCCGTGATTGCCTTACACCGCATATCCGATCCGGGCGAGCACATCCGCCATGGCCCGCGGCGGCGCGGCCTCGACGGCGACAGGCGGCTTGTTGGCGGAGATCGGGATCACCAGCCGCCGCGCATGCAGCATCATTGCTTGCGCGCGCTCATCCGGCGAGAGCTCCCCATACTGAGGATCGCCAATAATCGGCGCGCCAATAGAGGCAAGATGCACGCGGATCTGATGGGTGCGGCCGGTTTTCGGCTTCGCCTCGATGAAACAAAGCCCGTCCTGTTGCGCGAGCACGCGATAGGTGGTGACCGCGTGCTGCCCCGAAGCATTATTGGCTTGTGCAATCACCACCCGCCAGCCGGACCCGCGCGTTTCTTTCTTCAGCGGCGCATCGATGGTTCCCGACAGTTTTTCCGGCACGCCTTTACTCACCGCCCAATAGGTCTTTTCGACTTTGCCTTCGGAAAACAGCTTGCCGAGCTTGCGCAGCGCCTTCGGATGGCGCCCGAGCGCGAGACAGCCCGACGTGTCGCGGTCGAGCCGGTGGGCCAGCGAAGGCGGGCGCGGCAGGCCGAACCGCAAGGCGTCAAAATATTTTTCGAGATTATCCCCGCCAGCGGGGCCTGCATGAACGGGAATGCCTGATGGCTTGTCGATCACCAGCATCAGCCCGTCGCGATAGAGCAGCCGGGATTCAATATCGAGCTTTGTCATGCCCGGCAGATCAGTTCGACCGTGTCTCGCGCCAGCCTTTCGAGGGTTTCGCGCTTTTCACCGGCGCGGGCGCGGATCGCCATGTAATAAAGCGCGCCCGAGGCGATCTTGGCGAGGCTGTCGGCGCTCATGGTCTTGCTGATCTCGCCGTCCGCCTGCGCGCGTTCAATTCTTTTGCGCCAGCCATCGTCGTAAATCTGCAGGCCGCCGGCGAGCAAGTCGCGAAGCTCCTTATCGCCGGTCACATCCGGCGTGACGGTGCACATCATGAAACAGCCCAGCGGCGTTTTGATGTTGGCGTAATACATGTCGAGCGCGCGCGTATAGGCGCCCTGCATGCAGACCCGCACGGGCTGATCATTGTTGAACGCGGCGTCGACCAGTTCGCGGGTTTTGCAGCGATAATGTTCCATGGCCTGAAGGTAGAGCGAATGCTTATCGCCGAAGGCGGCGTAGATGCTCGGCCGGTTCATGCCGGTCGCTTCGGAAAGGTCATCAAGCGACGTGGCGGCAAAGCCGGTGCGCCAGAACACGTCCAGCGCCGCGTCGAGCGCAAGCTGCGGATCGTAGGCGCGCGGGCGGCCGGGCTTCTTTTTCTCTTTTTGTACCATGCTGTATAAAACTGTTGACCGGCCCGGTTTTTGTACCGTAGCGTACAAAAATCAAGACCCCTACCGGAGTGCGAGCCATGCAGCTCGGTTTTTGCCCTTCGCCCCATCCGATGCGGCTCGGAGCATTTTGCACGATGCCGCCGGAAAAGGCGATGGCGATCTCATGGACCTCACTTCGGCGCTGCTCCCTTGCACCCGCGCCAGCGCTCCTCCCTGTCCGGCGCTGGTGCGAGGGACGCCGCGATTGAGGGCCTTGATCGGACCTGGAACGGCCGGGCGCCGCCCGCACGCCGGCCGGACAAATTCCATATGAACGGGCTTGTTACGGAGAGACCCATGAAGACCAGCATTTCCCTTATCGCCGCCGCCGGCGTTCTCATCAGCGCCTCGGCTTTCGCATCCGAACGCTACAGCGAGGAAACCTCGCTCTGCGCTTCGGCCATCGCTACGGAGGCGGGACGTTCGCTCGACGACGCAAATGTCACGCTCAAGAAAATGCGCGACCGCGCGGTCAAGCGCCTGACGGTTCAGGTGAAATATGCCGACGGCGCCAGCAGCACCGGCGAATGCTTCATCCGCAAGGGCGAAGTCGAGTCGGTCAAGATCGAGGCTTAAACAGAACGGCGTGGCCGGGCGGCAGTCTGGCCGCGCCTTTTTACTTCCGGGTGCGAATAAAATCGCGCAGCGGCGCAAATCCCGTGACAATGTCTTTATAGACCAGGCGCTTGAACGGCACGATCAACGACGGCGCTTCTTCGAGCTCGCCCCAGCGCCAGTCGTCGAATTCCTGATACTCATCCGCTTCGAGATCGATTTCGCCGTCATCGCCCTCGAACAGCATCGCCGCCCATTTCTGACGCTGGCCTTTCCAGTTTTTCTTTTTGTAATCGGCGGGGAAATTATAGGCGAGCCAGCCTGGCGTCACGCATAAGAGGCGCGCAGAGCTGACGCCGGTTTCTTCCTTGAGTTCGCGAAACGCAGCAGCGGAGATGTCTTCGTCGGCATCCACGCCGCCCTGCGGCATCTGCCAGCGATAGGCGTTTTTTTCCTCGCCGAGATCGGAAAAGTCCCCGCAGCGGCGGCCATACCAGACCCGCCCGTCGCGATGGAAAAGAACGATGCCGACATTCGGGCGATAGTGTTTGTATAAATCTTTCTTGCCCATGACGGCGCGTGCGCTCCTTAAAAGGGAGCCCCTTTAACGACTTGCCGACGCAGTTCGCAAGAGCGCCGAGGCCGGCGCGGCAACGAAACCTTTTTTCTCCAGCGTCTGCGACCAGCGAACAATTTCATCGATCGTCGCGGCATAGGCATAGGTTTTTCCAAGCGCAAAGCCTTCACGCTCAGCAATCTTCTCCAGCGCATCGAGCTCCCGCCGCACGGCGCGCAAATCCTGTTCATCGGGCGCGGCCGGGATCATGCGCGAAACCGTCGCCATGGGCAGAGAGCCGGCGACGCGCGCTGCGGCGCCGGTATCGTCGATATAACCGACGCCGGACTGATTGAGCCGCGCCAGGATCGGCGCAATCGACGCTTCATCGGCGGAAAATTTTGCGCCCATATAATTGGTCGCCGCGAAGTAAGCCCCGAAGCGCGCCATCAGCCAGTCAAGACGCTGAAGGTTTTCCTCCGGCGTGCGGGACGACAGCAACCCGGCGGCGCCGAGCGCCTGCGTGCTGGCGCCGTAGCCTTCCATGGGCAATTCGATCAGCACCTCGTGACCGGCCTCGCGCGCCTTGCGGGTCCAGAAGTCCAGATTCTTCGCATAGGGCGCAAAGGACAGCGAAACCTGCGGCGGCAGATCGTCAATCGCGCGCTCGGTAACGGCCGCGTTCAACCCGAGCCCGCCAACCACGACAGCGATGCGCGGCTTCGATTCGGCGCCTTCAAACGAACTGCGGTAATAACTCACCGGCTTGCGTCCGTCGGGCGATATGCGCGGCACCTTGCCGAGCGGCGTCGTGCGCAACAGAGCGTCGTCAACATCTGCAACCGGACGGATCACCGGCGTCAGCGAGGCTGCAGATACAGCGGTTGCACGCTTTTCGCCGCCGGCAATGGTAATCACCACATCGTCGGCCGTGTACGGTTCAACATCTTCGTAAAGGAGGTCGTCCCCGCCCTCAGCGAATAGGTCTTCTTCACCCGGATAGATCAGCACCAGGCCGTCTTCGCCTTCTTCGCCATCAACCACATGGCTCGCTTCGGCGATTATTTCTTGTTCGTTTTGCCGGTCGCGCAATACCGGCGCTTCGATACGCTCCTCACTTGCGGGAGGCGTATGGTTGCGCGCGAACATCTCCATGCGTTCAACCGGCAGCGCGATGCGTCCGGCGCCATCATTTTTTCCCGATGCGTAGAACATGCCCCCGCATAGACCGGCGAAGGTCACAGCCGCTCCGCACCACGCCCAGGTCAGGCGGGAGAGAACGGGCGGTTTCAATCTTTTGCGGCGGCTCATTGATGCTTCGCCCGGGTTTACGGCATGGCGCGCGCCAGCCCAATGCGGGCGCCGCGCAGATTCCGAAACAACCTAGAGAAAATAGGGTTAACCAAACGAAAACGGGGCCCTTCAGGGCCCCGTTTTTAATGAATTTGGACGCGAATTTACTCGGTCCGCGGGTTAGACGCGTCTTCAGTGCGCGCCGCGCCGGCATCCGCCAGTGCGTGATTATAGGCGGTTGCGTCGGCGAGGATCTCCAGCGCCCGGTTAAGCTGGCAGTCGACCGGGGTTTCGCCGTCCTCGTCGAAGGAACACAGGAACGGTTCGACTTCCGGCTCTTTGTCGCTTTCCGCGACCGTTTCTTCGGCTACGTCTTCTTCCGCAACGTCCAGCGCATTCGGCAAATCTTTCTCGCCCGGGCGATCGCCAAGTTCGTCCTGACCCGGATAAATAACCGGCATCAGGATATCGGGATCGATTCCGTGCGCTTGGATAGAACGACCTGACGGCGTGTAGTAACGCTGGGTCGTGAGACGAAGCGCGCCCTGCAAACCGTTCTGCAGCGGGATCACAGTCTGCACCGATCCCTTGCCGAAGGATTTGGTGCCAAGCAGCAGCGCCCGGTTCCGGTCCTGCAACGCGCCGGCGACGATTTCTGACGCAGAAGCGGAGCCGCCATTGATCAGCACCACAATCGGTTTGCCGTTCAGCTTATCGCCGGGCGTTCCCATTTCGCGAAGGGAATCGCGCGGACGGCGGCCTCTGGTTGAAACAATTTCACCGCCATTGAGGAAAACATCAGACACCGACACCGCCTGGTCGAGCAAGCCGCCGGGATTGGAACGCATGTCCAGCACCAGCCCTTTGGGGCCGCCGGGAATGTCTTTTTCGAACTCTTTAAGCGCTTTCAGCAAACCCTCTTCCGTCTGTTCGCTGAAATTCGAAATCCGCACATAGCCGAAATTGCCTTCGACACGCGACGTCACCGACTGCACCGTGACGATGTCGCGCACCAGCGTTAGATCAAACGGTTCCTTGGCGCGATCACGCACAACCGAGATATTGATCTTGGTGCCGCGCTCGCCCTTCATTTTTGACACGGCTTCATCGAGGGACATCCCCTGAACGTCTTCGCCGTCGATCTCAACGATCAGATCATTGGTCTGGATGCCCGCGCGCGCCGCCGGCGTATCATCGATCGGGGCGACGATTTTGACATAGCCCTTGTCCGGGCCTTCATTTTCCATCTGCACCTGAATGCCGAGACCGGCGAAAGAGCCGCGCGTCTGCTCCTGCATGGTCTGGTAGTCTTCAGCAGTAAGATAGCTTGAATGCGGGTCAAGCGTGTCGAGCATGCCGTCGATGGCGCCTTTGATCAGGTCGCTGTCGACCGGATCGGCAACGTAATTCTCATGCACCTGCTCGAATACTTCGCCGAACAGATCGAGCTGGCGGAAAGTGTCGGCGGAAATCGATGCGCGCGCAAAGACGGCGCTTGAGAGGACGCCGAAGACCAGCGCGCCGCCGCAGGCGGCCGCGACCAGCGCGCCCCCCGAATAGCGTTTACTTCCGGAATGCGCCGTCGAGGAGCGGAGAGCGGATTTGGGGCTTTTGACCATAGATAATCTACACCTTGCTGCGGCCTGCTCTAAAACAGGCTTTCCATAGTTTTGCGTGAGAGCCACAACGCCGGGTTAACAGGCTCTCCATTTTTTCGGATCTCCAGATCCAAAGACGCGCCCCCGTCAGCCATTTCCGCCATAGGCTCGCCAGCGGTAATACGCTGATGTTCCTGCACCAATATCCGGCCGACGCCGATAAACAGTATATGATAGCCCTCGCCGACGTCCAGAACGATCATGTTGGTTCCGGGCGGATATTCTTGCGCAAAAGCCACCCTCCCCTCAAACGGAGCGGTCACAATGGCTTGATCGCGCACCGAAAATCGCAATCCCTCGAAATTGCCGCCTTCGGGCCGGGGTTTACCATAATCTCCCGTAAGGCGGCCCGCCACCGGCGCGCGCAACGCGCCAAGCGCATCTCCAAACGCCTTTGCCGTGACCACCGGTTCCGGCGCTGTTTGTTTGATGCTCGGCAGATTCGGCGTTGAATTGGTGATCGGCTCGGTGCGTTTCGGCGCCGGCGGTTTCAGACGCGGCGTAATCGCATGCGCGAGCCGCGATAATCGTTCAATGACTTCACGCAATGTCGACGCCTGGGCGGCGATCCGCGCGGTTTCGCGCTGGGCCGACGCAGCGAGCGCTTCGGCGACATCGCGCTCTTTTTCCTTTGCGGCGACAAGATCGGCGAGAATGTCGCGCCGGGCCGCAAGCTGTTCGTTTTCGCGGCCGTAACTTGCGCGGTCGCGCTCAAGCTCTGCGGCCAGGATTGACAGCCGCTCCACCGCCGCCCGCAATCTCGCGGCGCGAGCTTCAACAGCAGGCGCCGCGTCCGACAACAACATCGCCGCCCTTGCGGCTTTGTTGGCGTCTTCCGGCGACACCAGCAGCGCTGGCGGTCGCGACAATTCAAGCGATTGCAGCGCCGCCAGCACATCGGAAAGATTGACGCTTTCCTTGCGCAAGGCCGCTTCCGCCTCTGTCTTTTCCGCTTCCAGCGTCGCGATCGAGTCTTCGAGATCGGCGATCTTGCGCTCCGATTCCTGAATCGAGTTCGCGGTCTCGATCATGGAATTGCGGAGCGCAGCCACTTCTTTCTGCTTGGCGGCGGCTTCGCGTTTGAGACGCCTTTCCTCTTCGGCGCGCTCTTTAAGCTGTTGCTCAACCGCTTTCAGCTCCTCAGGATCAACCTGAGCAGGCGCGGAGGCTGGCGCCATGCATAGAATCAGCAGGAGTGAGATTCGCCAGATCATGCGCGATGATAGGGGTGACCGGAAAGGATTGTCATGCTCCGGTATAGTTGCTCCGCCAGCATCGCCCTGACAAGGAGGTGCGGCCAGGTTGCCGCGCCAAAAGAGATCAGCCGCGCCGCTTTTCCGCGCAGTTCATCGCTGTGACCGTCCGCGCCGCCGATGACGAACGCCGTTGCGCCCGCCCCATCGTCACGCATTTTGCCCAACAGCCCGGCGAGTTTTTCACTGGACAGATTCTCCCCGCGCTCATCCAGCGCAAAAATGACCGCGCCTTCCGGAACGGCGCCCAGCAGCATTTCTCCCTCGCGCTTTTTCAACGCGTCCCCGGAGAGCGCTTTCGGCGCATCAAATTCGTGAAGTGAAAGGTCGGAAAAGCCAATGCGCCGGCCAAACCCGCGGGCACGGTCAATGTAATCATCGACAAGCGCGGCTTCAGGGCCGCTGCGCTTTTTTCCAATGGCGGCGATCAGGATCCGCATCAGCGCAATCCCTCAACAGCAATCAGGCGTCGGATTTCACCGGCGCATGCGCGGCTTCGGACCACACGCGCTCAATGTTGTAAAACTCACGCACTTCCGGGCGGAACAAGTGAACAATCACGTCCTCAGCATCGATCAGCACCCAGTCACAGGCGCCGGCGCCTTCGATGCGGGCGCGCGAAAACCCGGCGTCCTTAAGACGGCGCATCACCTTGTCAGCCATGGCGCCCACATGTCGCTGCGACCGGCCGGACGCAACCACCATGGCGTCGGCGATGTCTGACTTGCCGGCGAGCGAAATTGTCACGACATTTTCCGCTTTGTCGTCGTCCAGTTCACTGAGAATGAGGGAAAGAATGGTCTGGCTGCGCTCTTCCTGAGAGAGCTTTGAGAAAGCGTCCTCACGCTCTCCGCTGCTCAGGTTTTGCTTACCCAGCGATTGATCATTCATCGAGGACCGGCCTGCGACGTGATCCAATGCGACCTTACCGGCGGCCGCGGCGCGATGCTGTGCGTTCAGCGTTTATCTCCATGCGCTGCGCGGGAACATTCCCGCACCCAAGATATAAGGCGGTTCCGCCGCCGCTCCAACCGCGGCGGCGAAATTATCTGTTGCTCAAAAGGCACGCCGCAAACCAGCCATCCGCGTCGGTCCAGCTTTTTTCAAGGCGCCAGGGGGTTTGGTTAACAAGCGCCTCGAGCTTTTCGATTGTGAACTTATGGGAATTTTCGGTGTGCAGCGTCTCGCCGGCGTCAAACTCGAACCGGCGTCCGTCGATCACAATCGTGGTCGGGCGCAGGGCGCGCAGATGCATTTCAATGCGTCCCAGCTCTTTGTTGTAAAATGCGTAATGTTCGAAATCGTCCATGTCCAGCTTCGCGCCAAGTTCGGATTTCATACGCGCCAACAGATTCAAATTGAACGCCGCCGTCACGCCTCTGGCGTCGTCATAGGCGGCCTCAAGCACGGCGATATCCTTCTCAAGATCGACGCCCAGCAAAAACTGCGCGCCGGGCCCAAGCGTCGCGGCGGCGCGCGTCAGAAATGAAACAGCGTCGGTCGGCGTCATGTTGCCAAGCGTCGATCCCGGAAAATATCCAAGCCAGTGACGGGGCTCCGGCAAGACATGTTGCGGGATTTCGATCGGCGCATGAAAGTCCGTGCAGATCGCCGCCACCGGAATCGGTAATTTTTCCGCCATCGCCGATGCGCTTTCAAGCAGATGATCGCGCGAAATATCCATGGCGACATAGGCGGCAGCGTCTTCGATTCCGTTCGCCAGCCACTCAACTTTCTCGCTCGAGCCTGAGCCATACTCAAAGATCGCTGCGCCGGCGCCGATGGCGCGGGTGATTTCAGCAGCGTTGTCGAGAAACACGCGCTTTTCGGTGCGGGTTGGGTAATATTCCTCAAGCTCGGTGATTTGGTCGAACAGCTTCGAGCCTGTCTCGTCGTAAAAATATTTTGGCGATATCGCGCGCGGGCGCTGCGACAGCGCCTTGATGGCGTCCTCGCGAAAGTCGCCAAGATCGGGGTGCAGATCGAGAAAAAATGCAAGCGGACCGCATGGGGCGATCAGATCGTCAACGGCTTCGGCTTTTTTTGTATGTGGGATTTTTCGGCTCCTGATGCTTGTGGATGAGATCGGATTCTGGGTGTCTGAAAAGAACACCCAGGCGGGCGGTTCGTTCGCGGCGAGACTCATGGAGTCAGCCTCGTCGATGCGAAAAGTCGACAGCGCCTGCGCCGCTTCGCTCGACAGCGCTTCATCTCCATGGCCGGGACGGTTGAAGACCGCGATCGGCGACGCCTGCGCTATGTGCCGCCAGTTCTTCCAGCGATGGAAATTTTCAAGCCCGTCCGCGCCCATCAGCCAGACAAAAGCGGTATGCGGATTAAGCGCCTGCAGGGCGTCGATCGTGTCGCAGGTATATTGCAGGCCGCGGCGGCGTTCGAAATCGCTGACGACAATATCGGGATGATTGGCGACGGCGCGCGCCAGCCGCAAGCGGTCGTCATAGGCTGCGTACACAGCCGGGTCTTTCAACGGATTGCCCGGCGTCACAAGCCACCAGACCGCATCGAGACCGAGCCGTTCCAGCGCCTTCAGCGAGATCTCCCGATGGCCCTGATGCGGCGGATTGAAAGACCCGCCCAGAAGTCCGATGCGGCGGCGCTCAGCTGAAGTAGAGGTCGGCACAGGACCATCCGGGTTGCGGCGAACCTTACTTAAAGGCCGGAGGCGCAGAATCCAACCGGGCGCGCTGTCAAAGACCCGTGACGGAAATCATCAGGGCGTCCAGTCACCGTTTTCGCCGGGTGACTCTTCTTCGATTATATCCGGCGCCGGTTTGGCCATGGCCGCGCGAGATGCGCTCGAAAGCGCCATCAGCTTGTACAGCAGCGGCTGCAATTCTGCGCCGGTGGCGCCGGAAATGGCATGCACGTCCTGACCGCAAGCCTCGCTTAACGCCGCGCGGCGCTCGGTGATTTCCTCCGGCGTCAGCGCGTCGATCTTGTTGAGCGCAACCAGTTCGGTCTTGCCCGACAACTCGCCGCCATAGGCTTCGAGTTCAGTTTTCACTGTCCTGTAGGCGCCGGCGACGTCTTCCTGCGTGCCGTCGACCAGATGCAGCAGGGCCGCGCAGCGTTCCACATGGCCGAGGAACCGATCGCCGATCCCCGCCCCTTCATGGGCGCCTTCGATCAGTCCCGGAATATCCGCCAGGACAAAGCTTTGCCCCTCGCCGACGCGCACCACGCCAAGATTGGGATGCAGGGTGGTGAAAGGATAATCGGCGATCTTCGGTTTCGCCGCCGAAACCGCTGCAAGGAAGGTGGACTTCCCGGCATTCGGCAGGCCCACCAGCCCGATATCTGCGATCAGCTTGAGTCGCAGCCAGACGGTGCGCTGCTCCGCCGGCTGGCCCGGATTGGCGTGGCGCGGCGCGCGGTTGGTCGCTGTTTTGAACCGCGCATTGCCGAAGCCGCCATTGCCGCCCTTGGCAAGCAGCACGCGCTCACCCGCCTCATCGAGATCGGCGATCAGCGTTTCTTCGTCTTCCTCGAAAATCTGCGTGCCGACCGGCACCTTGATCACAAGATCGTCGCCCGAAGCGCCGGTGCAGTTCGAGCCTTCGCCGGGGCGGCCGTTGGCGGCGCGGAAATGCTGCTGATAGCGGTAGTCGATCAAGGTGTTCAGATTCTCGACCGCTTCGGCCCAGACATGACCGCCATTGCCGCCGTCGCCGCCGTTCGGTCCGCCGAATTCGACGAACTTCTCCCGGCGAAAGGACAGACAGCCATTACCCCCGGCGCCGCTCTGGACATAAATTTTTGTGCGATCAAGGAATTTCATGAGCCAGCCTCTACACCGTTGAGGCGGTCAGGGCCAACCGGATTCTCGACGAATTCCTTTGCGCTGCGCTGGGTTGGTGCGTTTCGCCATGATGGCGGTTAGGGTCTCCTCTCGCAAAACCAACGGAGTGCGCATGTCCGCCAGCACCGATATCTTGTTCCAGCCCTTCCAGTCCGAAAATCTCAACCTTCCGAACCGCATCGTCATGGCGCCGATGACGAGGAGCTTTTCCCCCGGCAATGTTCCGGGCGAAAACGTCGCCGCTTATTACCGGCGCCGCGCCGAGGGCGGCGTCGGCCTGATCGTCACCGAAGGCGTCTCCACCAATCTCGTCACGTCCACGGGCACGCCGAATGTGCCGCATATCGTGACCGATGAAGCCAAAGCCGCCTGGAAGCGCGTGGTTGAGGGCGTGCACGCGGCGAACGGCAAAATCGCCATGCAGCTCTGGCATGAGGGCCCGTTTCGCGATCCGGCGAAAACACAATATCCGGGCGCGCCGTCATGGTCCGCGTCAGGATTCAAGATCGCCGGCAAACAGAAATGGGAGCCAATGAGCGAGGCGGAAATTGAAACCGCGATAACAGAATTTGTCGACGCCGCCGTCGCCGCGAAAGCAGCCGGCTTCGACGCCATCGAATTTCACGGCGCGCATTCCTACTTGATCGACAGTTTTTTCTGGGATCAAAACAATTTGCGCACGGATAAATGGGGCGGCGACTGGACAGGGCGCACACGCTTCGCCTGCGAAATCATTCGTCAAATCCGCGCCAAAGTCGGCGCGGATTTCCCGCTGCTCATTCGCGTCTCGCAATGGAAGCAGCAGGACTTTAACGCCAAGAACGCCTCAACTCCAAAAGAAATGGAGCAATGGCTGACGCCGCTCGTCGATGCGGGGATCGACATTTTCCATTGTTCGCAACGGCGGTTCTGGGAACCGGACTTCGAAGGCTCGCCGCTCAATTTCGCCGGCTGGACAAAGAAGGTCACCGGCAAGCCAACCATTTCCGTCGGGTCGGTCGGCCTTTCGGGCGAGTTCATCGCCGCCTATGCCGGCGAAGCCTCCACGCCCGCCAGCCTTGACGACTTAACAGCGCGCATGGACCGCGAAGAATTCGACCTGATCGCCGTTGGCCGCGCGCTGCTGCAGGATCCGGACTGGGCGCAGAAGATTCGCGACGGACGCAATGACGAACTGATGACCTTCACCAAGGACGCTCTTGGAAAACTTTACTAGGGAATACTCCTTATGCTGATCGTACACCATCTTGAAAACTCACGCTCGCAACGCATTCTCTGGTTGCTCGAAGAGCTTGGCGTCGACTACGAGATCAAACGCTATGAGCGCGACAAAAAATCCAACCTCGCTCCGCCCGAGCTGAAAAAAATTCACCCGCTCGGAAAGTCGCCGGTGATTGAGGATAATGGCCGGGTTTATGCCGAAACCGGCGCCATGATCGAGCATATTCTCGATACATACGGACAGGGGAAACTGCGGCCTGCGGCTGGAACCCCCGCCTTCGATCAATACCGGTACTGGCTGCATGCGGCCGAGGGCAGCTACATGCCGTCGCTGGTGATGACGCTGTTTCTCAATCGGATGGAAACGGCGCCGATGCCGTTCTTTGCGCGGCCTATCGCCAAAAAGCTGGTCGCCGCCGTGCGCGAGGGATACCTCAATCAGACGATGAAAGCGCAGTATGATTTTCTTGAAAGCGCGCTGGCGAGCGCGCCGTGGCTTGCCGGCGGCGACATCACCGGCGCCGACATCATTATGAGCTTTCCGGTCGAGGCGTTCGCCGCACGCGGCGCCGGCGAGGCTTATGCAAACATCGCCGCTTATCGGATGCGGTTTCAGGCGCGCCCCGCCTATCGCCGGGCGCTTGAGCGCGGCGGGCCTTACGCGCTGATGAAGTGACGCAGGCCGATCACCTTTTCGTGCGCCGCCAGCCATGGGGGCGCCACATTCGCGACTTCCTTTCGTCACCGGCGTTTCCTAGATAGGGCGGGAAGAAAAGCCCCGGAGGGCCCGATGAGTTTTGCGCTTTTATCTGCGATGTCCCTGATGTGCATTGACGGCATGTACGCCGCGCGGCCGCTGGAGCCAGCGTCGGCGCCGCAACAGATCGCCATGCTGCAGGAAGACCCTGCCGCTGCGAAGGACGCAGCGCCGCAAGCGCAACCAGCAAGCACCGACGCGCCGGGCCCGTCGACCGATCCGGTCGCGGACGAGCGTGAGCCTGATCTGGTGTTTGAAAACGCAAGCGATGACGCCATCGCCGACAAGGTGATCGCATGGCTTGAAAGCATTGACACGCTGAAAGGCGACTTCACGCAGATCGCTCCGTCGGGCGCTATTTCCGAAGGCAAGTTCTATCTGCGCCGCCCGGGTTTCCTGCGGTTCGAATATGAGCCGCCGACGCCGCTGCTGATCGTCGCCAATGGCGGCATGGTCTACGTGCGCGATGAAGATCTCGAAACAACGGATTCCTATCCTGCGGGTAAAACGCCACTGAAATTTCTGCTCGCCAAAAAAGTCGATCGCGACGACGCAAAAATCGTTCGCCTCGATCGCGGCGTGGACAGCGTCGCCATCACATTTGCTTCAACCGACGAGGAAACTGAAGGCGAGTTGACGCTCATTGTCGGCGCGCCGGACTTCTCCCTTCGCCGCTGGATCGTGCGCGATCTGCAAGGCGGAACCACCGTTGTCACGCTGGATGAGGTGGTCTCCGGCGAACGCCTCGCCAACAGCCTGTTTACGGCGCCGGACGCCGGTGGCCGATTCCTGGACAGGTAGTCGAATCGGCGAAAATACAGCTTGCCATTTTGTAACAGTGTCACACGCAAGTTTTTTCTGTCCTTCCTATTGAAAAACTGCCCGGTGATGCGTTAATGTAACAGTACGCGATGGGCATAGGATGTTGGGCCGGCGTTGCCCCCCCGCTTGCAGGCCCGATAGTCGATCGCGTCGCCGGAATATCCCCTCCCGGCGTAGGCGCAACAGCGCAGCTTGGCGTCCGATCCTTCAAAAGATCGGACGCCTTTTTTATGGGCCGCAGATTTGTGATCCTGGATTTGCGCATCCCCTGTTTTGATGCGGCCCGACCGCTTATGTCTGCCTCCTGAACGCGACGGTCGCAGACCGAAACATTTGAAGGCGCGCGAGCATGGATGAAAACGAAATCGAAGCCCTTGAACGCGAACTGCCTGGCCTCGCGCGGCTGTCGCGCTTCGCCCGCTCTCTCGACCGCATTCCGTGGTTCGCCAATATCGGCGAAAAGCTGACGCCTGGCGCCAAGGCCGCCGCCGAGGATTATTGCTCGGGTCTCGGCTTTCCGGACGCCGAGATCGCCATGCTGATGGACTGGGAGGACGCTGCGTCGGTGGCCGAAAGCCTCGACTGGCAGAGCCAGGCCTGGGAGGCGGAGGAATCCTTGCGCGCGGAATTGACCGGCCGGGCGCTGGAGATCCTGTCGGAAGATGCGCTGCGCATCGGCATGGCGCTGATCGCCGAAAAAGTCGCCGAGCCGGCCAAGGACGCCGTCGAGGAATTGTCTTATCTCAGCGATCTTGACGATGAACAGATCAAGACGCTGTGCGTCGGCGCGGCGGTGCAGGCCGCCAATGGCGCGGCGCTTGCGCTGATCGCCGCAGAAGACAGCGATTTCGACGCCGAGAATCACCCGTTTGCCGCAAAGTTTCGGCTGTTCGAGTTTGGCCGCTGGCCGGTGTCGATCACCGGCTCTTCTTTCAATCTGTTTTAGACAAACGAAGCGCCCGCCGCCGCGAGTAGATAGACCGCAATTGCTGTCAGGATCAGTTTGAACCCGCGCCGGAACGTCTCCTCCGGCATGGTGCGCAAATAATGCGTGCCCGCATAGGTGCCCGCAAATCCCGACAGCAAGATCGCCGCGATCAGCCACGCCCATTCGGCGAAGGCGAATCCGAACAGCCCGAAAGCGGCGATCTTGGTCAGGTGCTGAATGACCATGGCCGCTGCGTGGGTGGCGACAATGTTGAGCCGCGAAAGCGCCGTCGCCGACAGCATGGCCGCGGCAATCGGGCCGGTGGCGCCGAAAAACATGGTCAGAAAACCGGCGGCGACCCCGGTCAGCAGAAATGTCCACGGGCCCGGCGCGAAGCTCTTTGGCTTTGGCCCCCAGACGGTGAATAAAATGAACGCCCCGACGCCGCCCCGCAGGAGCCAGACCGGCGCTTCCACCGCCAGGCGTCCGCCAATCGCCGCGCCGATCAGCCCGCCCAGCGAAAAGATCAGGACAATGCGCCACACCACGTCCTTGCGCTGGAGGTAAAGCCTCCCGGCGTTCGCCCCGGCCTGCGCCGCGCCATGCACCGGAATGACCGCGGCAGCCGGAAACAGGGCGCTCATCACCGCCAGCAGCGCCAGCCCGCCGCCGAGCCCGAACGCCGCCGTCAGCGCGGCGGTGAAGAAGCTGGCGAAAATCACCAGCCCCGCCGCCCACAGGGCGACGCCTTCCGGCAGCAGGCTGGCGGCGGTTTCCATAGGCCCGGGGTCTACGCCGCGCCGCGAGCCTCAGGCAATCGCCAGCAGCCCCGGAGGCTGCAGAAGCGTTCGCCTTGACGGTCCCCGGCCTGCCCCCTATGGCGAACCCCCGTCCCTGTCCCCGGCCCGGGCCCGGCCGCATCCGGCCTGACCGCTCCTGGCCTGGGCCCCTGCATGCGAAGCGAGTTGCATGAAAATTTCCAGCTGGAACATCAATTCCGTCCGTTTGCGGATTGATCTGGTTACGCGCTTTTTGCGGGAGGAAGCGCCGGATGTCTTGTGTCTTCAGGAAATCAAATGTCTGGAAGACAACTTCCCTGCCAAGGCGATTAAGGAAGCCGGTTATGAGCATCACGCTGTTTCCGGTCAGGCCGGATATCACGGCGTCGCCATCGTCTCGCGCCTGCCGCTGAAGAATGTGGAGAAGCGCGAATTCTGCGCCAAGGGCGATTGCCGCCACATCGCAGCCAGCCTTCCCGGCGGCGTGCGCGTGCACAATTTCTATGTGCCGGCCGGCGGCGACGAACCTGACCGCAAGATCAACGACAAGTTCGGCCACAAGCTCGATTTTCTCGATGAGATGACGGACTGGTTCGGCGAGCTTGGTCCGCGCGCGAAAGCGGTGCTGGTGGGCGATCTCAATGTGGCGCCGCGCGAACACGATGTCTGGTCGCACAAGCAGTTGCTGAAAGTCGTCTCGCACACGCCCATCGAAGTGGAAAAGCTTGGCAGGGTCGCCGCCGCGCACGGCTGGATCGATGTGGCGCGCGAGCTCATTCCCGAACCGGAAAAGATCTACACCTGGTGGTCTTACCGCGCGAAGGACTGGAAAGCCTCCAATCGCGGGCGCCGCCTCGATCACATCTGGGTCAGCCCGGCGCTGAAAAAACCGGCGCTCTCCGGCGGGCGCGGCGCGTTTCAGATCCATGAGGACGCGCGCGGCTGGGACCGGCCTTCCGATCATGCGCCTGTGTCGCTGACGCTGGACCTTTAGTTCCCTCACGAGCGCTGACCCGCCGGATTTTACCCGCATGTTTTCCGGGGTTGCGGCTAATCTGGCGCCATTTGGTATTTTCTGCTCGCAGCGATTGTATGCGGAGTCCGGCGCCGGCAGGTTCGGTCGTCCCTGTACGGATATTCTGACGGCATTCTTCAACACAAACTCCGGGCGTTCGCGCAAACCGAGATTTGCGGCGTTATAAAAATCTCACAGGTGTCATCCCGCACGCGCTGCGCACGGGATGACACCCGATATGCAAGACTAACCCCGCCCCGGTTTTGGTGGATAACTATTCACCAACACTGGGTTTCCGTGAAGAATTCAACAGATTTGAGGTAAAATGCTGCACTGTCACTCGCCTTATGCGTGCGCAACGCAGACCTTCAGGGCATCATAAATACGGCTCGATCGCGGTCGCCAGCACGTCGATGTCGTTTTCATCATTGTAAAGATGAACCGAGATGCGAACCGCGCCCTTGCGCGTGTCATGGCCGACGCCCGCCTTGGCCAGCGCATCCGCGGCGAGTTCATAATCGCGCACTTTGATCAGCGCCGCCGACCCGCGCGCGCCTGCTTTCGTCGTCGACAGGAACGCATCAGCGGGCAAGGCGGCGAACAGGCGCGACAGCAGCGCCTGATTATGAGCATAGATCGCCTCAATCCCGCGCGCATTGATGATCTCGTGTCCTGCAGACGCCCCGGCGAGCGGCGCGACGGAGGGCGTGCCGCCGGTGAAGCGCGACGCGCCCGGCGCATACTCGAAATGATGAATGTCGAATTCGAACGGGTCTTCATGCGAGAACCAGCCCACATCACGCGGTTCGAAACTCGCGGCGCTGTGCGGATCGGCCCACAGCCACGCAGCGCCGGTCCCGCCGCACAGATATTTGAGCGACGTGCCGACGGCGAAGTCGGGCCGCCACTGATTGAGCCGGACCGGAAGGGCGCCAGCCGCCTGCGCCGCATCAATCAGCGAATAGGCGCCGGCGGCGCGGGCGCGGCTGGCGATCTCCGCCACTGGCGCCAGCACGGACGTGTTGGAATAGACCTGCGTCGCCACGACCACCTGCACGTCATCGGCGAAGGCGCGCGACCACGCCTCCGGATCGGCGAGGCGTTCGCCGCCCGGCAGAAACACCAGCTCATAGCCCATGCGCCGGCCCTGTTCGAGGACGAAGCCGACTGTTGGAAAATCATCTTCGGTGAGGACGATCTTGTTGCGTCCTTTTCGTTCGGGGAGTGAAAACAGGATTTTTGACACGCCGCTCGAAACGTTGGGCTGCGGACAAATATCGCGCGCATCGGCGCCGAGGATCGGCGCAAGCCCAGCCTTGAACGCATCGAGCGCTTCGAACCACGGCGTCCAGACATTGAAGCCTTCGCTCCGCCATGGCTGCGCATAGGCGCGCGCGACCGCCGCATCATAGGTTTTCGGCTGCGCGCCGACCGAGTGCGACAGGAAATAATGCTTCCCGGGCAAATGAAATTTCACTGCGTCCATTTTATCCCGCCAGCCGGCGCAGCTCGTCGCGGGTCATGGCGCCCGGCACAACCGTCACCGGAATTGGCCGCGCGCCAAGATAGGCGGGGTTTTTCGCCAGCGCCGACACCAGCGGGCCGGGTCCGGACGCCTCTGTCGACGCGCCGAGAAACAGGATTGAAATCAGCGGATCCTCTTCGATCAGCTTGCGGATTTCATCGACCGTCACGCCTTCGCGAATGATTTCTTCCGGATCGTCGCCGGACTGGGCTTTCACTTCCGCCGCAAATTCATGGAGAAGCGCTTCGGCTTTTTCATGCGCCTCGGCGCGCATGGTTTCCGCGACCGTGGCCCAGTGGCCGAATTCCGGCGGTTCAATAATCGCCAGCAACGCCACGCGCGCGCTGGATCGCCGCGCCCGCCGGCCGGCGAAAAACGCCGCCCGCATCGCCTCGGGATTTTCGGAGGCGATCACCAGAAACTTGATGCGCTCATCATTTTCTGCGGATGTTTTACGCTCGCTCATAGGGACATTCTGCCCCGAAACGGCTATGCCCGTCTATGCTGCGGGGCGCATTGAAAACAAAGACGAAGACGGGAGCGCGGGAATGCGCGGTTATTTCGGCATCGGATCGGAGCGGATTTCAAAGCCCATGAATCTCGGCGCTTTGCTTCGCACGGCGCACGCCTTTCATGCGAGCTTCGCCTTTTCCATCAAAGCCCATCACGACGCGCGCGAAGTGAATTTATCCGATACGTCGAAAAGCGGCGCGCATTTGCCGCTCTATGAATGGGCCTCGCTTGACGAGATAGCCCTGCCGAAAGACTGCGTCCTGGTCGGCGTCGAACTTGACGAACGCTCGATTGACCTGCCGGTGTTTCGCCATCCGCTGAACGCCGCGTACCTGCTCGGCCCGGAAAAAGGCGATCTGTCGCCGGAAGCCAAGGCGAAATGCGCGCATATCGTGAAAATCCCGACGCGGTTTTGCGTGAACCTGTCGATTGCCGCGGCGATCGTCATGTATGACCGCACGCTCGCCATGGGCGGCTTTCCCGACCGCCCGGTGAACAGCCTTCAGCGCACCTGATCCGCGTTCCAGTGCGGCAAACCCACAAAGAAAACGCCGCCGGCGCGGGCCAGCGGCGTTTCATCAAAAAATCGAATTAACGATTAGCGGCGCGCTTTGCGCTTGGCTTTGCGCCTGGCGGGCGCCTTGCGTTTCGCGGTCGTCTTGCGCTTTGCGGTGGTTTTTTTGGTGGTCTTGCGCGTTGCTTTTTTCTTCGGCGCCGGCGCAGAGCCCATTTTGTCGAGCGCTTCAGCATAGGCGCGCAGCGACTTCATAAAGGCGGCCTGTTGCGTCTTCGGCAGCACCGACAACGCCGCATTTTCAGCCTTCGCGACTTTCGCATTGGCGGAGGTCAGCATGCGCTTGCCCGCCGGCGTGATCGAAACGGCGTTGGCGCGCGCGTCTTCCTTGGTGCGCTTGCGCGACAGGAGGCCCTTTTTCATCATCCGCGCGATCATGTCGGCCAGCGTCGAGCGGTCGATGCCGGTCTGCAGGACGAGGTCGGTCTGGCTGAGACCGGCGTTCGCGGCGACCACATGCAGCACTTCATACTGGCGCGGCGTCGGGCCGGACGCGCCAACCTCGGTCGAATAGAGGTCATGAGCGTATTGCTGCGCGCGGCGCAGGAGGTGGCCAGGTGAATTCTTGAGCGAGTAAGCCATGTTATTCTCCGTTGTTGGCTTTTAAAAGGCGAGCGTGTCGCCGGCGGACATCCCGAACAATCCACAGCGATGCGCGATACGGGAAGTAGCGGTAATCTGCATATTCTTCTGCCCAAGCGGTTTTGCGTCTGATCTATTGTGCGCGGGTCGTTTTGACGCGCATTCGCCCGGGACGGACGGTTTCGACGGTTAGGTCTTGGAACCAAGCATATCGCCCGTTGCCTGGGAAAATGCAAGAGTAAGCGGCATGGAAAAATTAGACCTTGAACGGATTATCAGCAGGCAGTGGATCAACTCTGCGTCAGGATCGATAAATGAACGAACGCGGATCAAACAAACCGCATTTCACCCGAAAAGTTCCGCCGGACGACACGATGGAACGCGCCGTATGCGTCACATGTGGCTTTGTCGATTACCAGAACCCGAAAATCGTGGTCGGCTCGGTCGTCACATGGGGAGAAAAAATTCTGCTGTGCAAGCGCGCCATTGAGCCCCGGCGCGGCTACTGGACGCTGCCCGCGGGCTATCTCGAACTTCATGAAACGGCGGAGGCCGGCGCGGCCCGCGAAGCCCGCGAGGAAGCCTGCGCCGAGATAGAAATCGAGCGGTTGCTGGCCGTCTATTCGGTCCCGCGCATTTCGCAGGTGCAACTAATGTTTCGCGCCCGGCTGGCCCGGCCGGAGATCGCCGCGGGCCCGGAAAGCGAGGCCGTCGGCCTGTTCGGCTGGGAGGATATCCCGTGGGCCGATCTCGCCTTCCCGTCCGTCAATTGGGCTCTGCGGCACTATCGCGAGACGAAAGGCGTAGCGGACTTCGCGCCGTTTTCGAATCCGGTCGACGGGCTTTAGGCGGCGGGCGGTTTTCCTTCTTCCTGCGGCATGTGCCGGGCGATCAGCGGCGCCTGAAACGCCGTGAAGATCACGCTGATGATGGTGAAACCGAAGACTTTGAGATTAACCCAGTGTTTTTCGCCGCCGCAGGTGACGCCGCCGGTCAGGTCGCAATCGCGCATCAGCCACCGCCATGCGATTTCGTTCGCCACTGCGAGCACCGCGAAGAATATGGCGTAGCGCTTCGTCAGCGTCTTCCATGCGTCGTCGGGCATGTGCAGCGCGCCGTCGAAAACAATTTTCAGAAAATTCTGGCCAGTCATCATGCCGGCCGTGAGCACTGATGAAAACAGCGCATAAACGATGGTCGGCTTCATGTAGAAAAATGTCTTGTTATGCAGAATGAGCGTCAGCGAGCCGAGCACGCCGACAATAACGCCGGTGACCAGCAACATCGGCGCGACGCGGCGCTCTTTCCAGACGGAGTAGACGAAAGCAATCAGGAACGCCGGCATGAAGAGGCCGACCGCAAGATACATCTCGTCGCCTTCGGCTATGGTCCAGTCCTGCCCGAACACGCCGCCCACTAGCGGCGCCAGACGGCGGCCGAGAAAATACGCGATCATAAAGACGCCAAGCGGGCCCATATCGACCGCGAGCTTCGCGCCGCCAGTCAGTTTCTCGCCCTTCGGCGCCTGCGTTTGGTTCGACATGATCCGTCCCGATGCTTATTGGGTCTCGGCGGCGACGCCAGCGAGCGCATTGGCGAAGGCTTGCGCGTTAAAGATTTGCAAATCCTCAACGCCCTCGCCGACGCCGATGAAATGAATCGGCAGTTTGAATTTGTCCGCAAGGGCGACAAGCACGCCGCCGCGCGCGGTGCCGTCGAGCTTGGTCATCACCAGCCCGGTCACGCCGGCGATTTCGGTGAAGGTCTGGGCCTGTGAGAGTGCATTCTGGCCGACGGTGGCGTCGAGCGTCAGGATCACGTCATGGGGCGCCGTTTCATCAACCTTTTTGATGACGCGCACGATCTTGGCGAGCTCATCCATCAGCTCGCGCCGGTTCTGCAGCCGTCCCGCCGTGTCGATCATCAACACGTCGATATTGTTCGCCTGCGCCTCTTTTACCGCATCGAAGGCAAGCCCCGCTGCATCGGCGCCGACGCTGCGGGCGATCACCGGCGCGCCGGTGCGTTCCCCCCACACCTGAAGCTGTTCGATGGCGGCGGCGCGGAAGGTGTCGCCGGCGGCGAGCATCACTGACTTGCCTTCGTCAGCGAATTTTTTCGCCAGCTTGCCAATGGTGGTGGTCTTGCCGGCGCCGTTGACGCCAGCCATCAAAATCACATGCGGCTTGCGCTCGCTATGAATGGACAATGGGCGCTCCAGCGGCGCGAGGATCGCCGCCACTTCCTTGGCCAGCGCAGCGCGCACGTCTTCGCCGGTGATTTCCTTGTCGAACTTGTCTTTCGCCAGCGCCGATGTAATGCGCGTCGCCGCCGCCACGCCGAGATCGGCGGAGATCAGCAGATCCGTCAGCTCGTCAAGCGTTTCATCGTCGAGCTTGCGCTTTTTGAAGATCGCCGTGACGCCTTCGCCGAGTTTTGATGAGGATTTCGATAATCCATCCCGGAGGCGCGACAGCCAGCCTTTCTTTTTTTCCGGCGCGGGTTCCGTCGATTCAGGCGCCGCATCAGGCCCAGGATCTGGCGAAGGATCTGGCGAAGGATCTGGCGCCGGCGCAGCATCGGCGGACGGCTGCTCAATAGCGGCCCCTTCTATGGCCGCCTCATCAACGGCGTCTGCGACGCCCGCGTCCTCGGATTTTTTCCTGCCGAACACGCCTGAGAAAAACTTACCCGCCACAACGCCCCGCAAAAACTTGTTGAATCATAACCATCCTCAGGCCGCGGCGCCGATCAGCGCGTCGCCCTCGCGCCCGGTAATGCGCAGGCGAATGACATCGCCGACTTGCGCATCGCCGCCGCCGAAGTTGACGGCGGCGAAATTGCCGAGCCGGGCGCGGCCGCCGCTTTCGAGGATGGCGTCTTCCGTGCGGCCCACAAGGCTATCCAGAAACGCATGCAGCGCTTTTTCACCCGTTTGCCGCAGCCTTGCGGCGCGTTCTTTCACTTCGGCGCGCGGCGCTTGCGGCATCCTCGCCGCCGGCGTGCCGTGGCGCGGCGAGAAGGGAAAGACATGCAGATAGGAAAGCCCCGCCTCTTCGATGATGTTCAGGCTGTTTTGAAACATCGCTTCCGTTTCGGTTGGAAACCCGGCGATGATGTCTGCGCCAAACGCAATTTCGGGACGCGCCGCCCGGACCGACGCACACAAGCCGATCGCCTGTTCGCGCGTGTGACGGCGTTTCATCCGTTTCAGGATCATATTGTCGCCCGATTGCAGCGACAGATGCAGATGCGGTGCGATGCGCGGCTCGCTGATGATGCGCTCATAAAGCGTTTCATCGATTTCAGCGCCGTCTATGGAGGAAAGCCGCAACCGATAGAGATCCGGCACCCGGTCGAGGAGCGCCGCAACCAGCGCGCCCAACGAAGGCGAACCGTCGAGATCGGCGCCGTAGGAGGTAATATCGACGCCGGTCAGCACCAGTTCGCGGTGACCATTATCGACAAGCCGCTTGGCCTGCTCGATCACGTCTGCAACGGGGACAGAGCGCGAATTGCCGCGGCCATAGGGAATGATGCAGAAGGTGCAGCGGTGATCGCAGCCATTTTGAATCTGGAGAAAGGCGCGGGCGCGGTCGCCATAGCCATCGACCATGTGACCGGCGGTGTCGCGCACCGACATGATGTCGTTTACCGAAACCATGCTGCCGGCCTTGTCTCCGGCATCGTCCTGCGGCTGGCGAAAAGCGCGTCCCAGCGTCTGCCACTGCGCCGCATCGAGCTTTTCCTGGTTGCCGATGACGGCGGCGACCTCCGGCATGGCGGCGAAGGTTTCCGGCTCGGTCTGCGCCGCGCAGCCGGTGACGACGATCTTTGCATCAGGCGCGGCTCGCTTGATCCGGCGAATGCGCTGGCGCGCAGAACGCACCGCTTCGTTGGTGACCGCGCAGGTGTTGATGATCGTCGCGCCGACACACCCTTCCCGCGCGGACAGCCTGCGCAGGGTCTCGCTTTCTGCAGCATTAAGCCGGCATCCAAAGGTGATGATTTCCGGTGATTGCGTCATGGCGGGCTATTTGGGCCATCCATGCCGCCAGCACAAGCCGCCCGGCGCCGGGATGCCCCAGCGCAGCTTCGCTTGCCAGCTGCGCTTAAAGGCTCAGCGCCGTCTTCCGACTGGCCAGCGCAAGATCGCGCAAACTCCGCATGGCGCCGTAAAAATCATGATTGAGGATGTAATCCGCGAGCCCGTGATCGCGAAACGATCCCGGCGACGCCAGCAGCAACTCGCTGATAATGGAAGCAGCATCGGAATCGGGAAGCTGTCCCGCGACGGCGAGTTGGGCGGTATAATAGGCGCGCGGCACCGGCGGCGTCGCCTCTTCGGGGCTGAGCGCGGCACGCAGGCGCAAAATATGCGCTCTTTCGGTTTTACGCGCAGCCGTGTGTTTCGCTCGCCATTTTCGACCAGCACCTCATTGATCATCAGTTCTTCATGGGGGCGCAATTTGAGGATCAGCCCGCTCATAGTCTCTGCCGCATTCTTGCCAGGCGAAATCCAGGCGGCGACGGTCACGATCGCAACCTATGATTGCATACAACACAACTAAAACGTGTATATGGAAAATTGGTTGACGGGGCCGCGCCGCCGCTCAGTTTTCCATGGCGAGGATGATGGTGAACCCGACCACCATGAACAGCGCGAGGGGGAAAAACGCGCCAATAATCGCCGGCACAACCCCCAAAGCCCCAAACGCCAGGGCGAGATTTTCGGCGACGAAATAACCGAAACCTAGCGCCGCGCCTGACACGGCCCGCGCCAGCAGCACGCCCTGCCGGTGGACGCCAAAGCCCGCCATGGCACCCAACAATGGCATGACGAGCGTCGCCATGGGCTTGGAGAAGCGGCCCAGCAGCGATGTCATCGGCGCCCTTGTGTCGGCCCGGTCGCTCTCAAGCTGGCGGATTTTCGCTGCAAGTTCGCCAAGGCTGGTCTGGTCCGGCTCAAGGGTCATGGCGAACAGCAATTCCGGGTCGAGAGAGTTGGTCCAGATCAACTCGCCATTGTCGCTGACGCCCTGGTCCAGCGCGTTCAGGCCCCGCACCCCGTAGAGCCGCCAGGAGCCATCCTCATGCCGCGCGGATTGCGCTTCGATCACCTCGGTGACCAGCCCGTCGCCCATATTGTAAATCGTCACGCCCATCAGCACGACCGCGCCGCCGATGCGCGCCGCACTATCGGCCGAAATGAATTCGCCGTCGTAATTGATGCGTATGTCCGTGCGCGCCTCGCTTTCAGGCGGAAGATTCGTTGCGTAGTCGTTCACTTCCCAATAATCGAGCGCCTCTGACGACGGCACGGTTACGGTTTCATGGAAGGTGAAATGCGCGACCGTGATCATCGCGCAGACCACGCCCAGCGGAAACAGGACGCGATTGACCGACATGCCGGCCGCACGCATCACGGTGATTTCACTGGTGTGACTAAGCCCCGCCAGCGTCAGCACGACGCCGAGCAAGGCGGCGAACGGGATAAACTGACTGATGATCTGCGGCGTTCGCAGCGAGATATACCGCAGCACGGAATGAAAGCCGGCGCCGTCGGGCGAGAGTATATCCTCTGACCGGTTCAGCAGATCGAGCATCTGCAAAATCAGCACAAAAAATATCAGCAGGCCGATGAAGCGGATAAAGAACATCCGCCCCACATAGTTCATGAATATATAGCGCGAATATTTCATTCAGCGGCATCCGCCGCCGGCGCTGCGATGCGCACGGTTTCACTGTCGCGCCGCGCCATCACTTTCGCCGAGCGCGCCTGATCGATGGAGCCGCGATAAAGATACGCCGATACCAGCGCAAAAATAATGAAGATGGACCACATGCTGACAAGGGGCGACAAACGCCCGTCCGCCGCAGCGACCTTGCCCCACTCCTCCACCAGCTCGTGATAGACGATCAGAATGGCGATCCCCATCACCGGCTTGAGATTCGATGCGCGCCGTCGTCCCGTTACGCCAGTGGCGACCGCCAATATCGGCAGCACCAGGAAAGTCAGCGGATGCAGGATTCGCCAGTGCAGGCCGGATAAATAATCATTGTATAGCGGCGCATTGGAGGGATTGCTGGTCAGGTAGGTCACGACTTCGTTGAAGGTCGCCTCACGCTCGTCGCCGCCGCGTTCGCGAAACACGCCGATCGCCGGCAGGTCCAGTTCGAGATCGAAAGATTCGAAATCGAGCGACTGAATGCGGTCGCCGAGCGGGTTGATAATCGCCTGGCGGCCGTCTTGCAGCTTTAACAGCAGCGAGGTGATTTCGGGCGTTGTCGATATGGAGCCTTCCCGCGCCGTGATGACGGTCTTGGCGCCGTCCTGACTTTTGCGCTCAAGAAAAATCTCGCGCGCATTGCGCGTCTCGGGATTGATTTCGCCGAGACGAATGGTGACGCCGTCGCTGATCTCAATAAATTCACCCGCAGGAATTTTAATGCCCAGCGCGCCGGAGGTCACATCGAACCGGATCTGCTGATATTTGTACCGGGCGAAAGGCTGGATGTAGGACACCAGCAAAAAGTCGAACACCATCAGCACCGCGATCAGCATGTAAACCGGGCGCATCAGGCGCCCGAAAGACGCGCCGCTGGAGCTCAATGCGTCGAGTTCGCTCGACATGGAGAGATTGCGAAACGCCAGCATGATGCCGAGAAACGCGCCCAGCGGCAGCGCCAGCCCGAGATAGTGCGGCACCAGATTGGCGAGCATCCGCCAGACCACGTCCACCGGCCCTTGCTCGGCCAGCACAAAGTCGAACAGGCGCAGCATGTGTTCCATCAGCAGCAGCATGCCCGCCACGCAAAGCGCCAGAATCAGCGGCGTCGAGACGGCGCGCAGAATGTAACGGTCAATAAGATGCATGGGCGAACGCGCACCTGCGGGGTCGACTGGATGGCGTGACGGCCGGGTCCGCTGCCGCCGGAACCGTTCATCACTGGGATGTGGGTCTCTAGCGAATTCCGGGCCATTGCGGAAGGCGATTGCAGAAAAACCCGCAGAATTCGGGCGTCTGGCCTTTGGCCGCGGTTTCCCCTTCAGGGCCGGGCTGGGGCGTATTCGGTTCGCGCCAGATGGGCCGTGGCGAAAAACATCGCAATATTGAAAATCTGGGACAGGCCCGCTTCCGCCACCAGCATGCCCGCCACCATGGCCTCAGGGGCGCCGACAATGGGCGCCAGGCTGAGCGCAGCGCCGAGATAAACGATGTCCTGATTGGGAAGGAACGGCACCCGGCTGAGCACGAGCTGCATGGCGATAAAGGTCATCCACGCCATGATCGGCGCGCCCGGCAGCGCCGAGGCGTACATCGCTGCATGCAGCAGGATGATCAGCGCCTGCCGCCCGCCATGGACGCCAATCAGGCGCGGCATCACTCCCTTTGGCAGCGCCATCAGCTTGTCGCGGAAGATCATCACCAGCACCGACAGCGCCCCGGCTGTGAGAAACGCCAGCGCGAACAGCCAGCGCGCGCCTGGAAACGCATCGAGCCCGGCCTGCAGGCCCCCGGTCGCCGCCAGCAGGAGAATGAGAATGACCGTCGCCGCGTTCGAAGCAAACGCCGACAGCAGATTATTGTCCTTGACGCCGACCAGGATTTTTTTGTGCGGCAGGGCCAACCGCCGCCGCGCCCACAAGGTCAGGAACGCTTCGCCGGAATAGCCCATGACCGCAAAATTATAGACGCGCTTGCGAATGAAGACGAAGAAATGCCGGACCAGCGGCTGCGACCAGACGATTTCGTAAATCGCCAGTTCAGAAATCGGCAGCGCCAGAAACCGCAGCACGAAAAACAGATAGAACCATGGCGACTCGGGAAGCGCGCCGATCACTTCGCCCCAGCCGAGATGGGTGAGCTTATAGGCGAGATACAAGATGATGACGGCGAGCAAGCCGTACTGGAGAATCTTCAGTGCCTTTTGAACGTCATCGCGTTCGCGCAGAAAGCGCCAGCGGCTTGCCGCGCGCGACGCGACGGATTTGATCAGGGCTATAACCACGCGGGCGCCTTATGCTGCGTGACGGCGCGCCGCCGCCGGACGCGAATGCGCTTGGCCGGCGGACGGCTGAAACTGCTCTATGGCTTCGTAGTAATGCCCCACCAATTCGGCGAGCACGGCGTCCCAGCTATAGCGCTGGCTGCGCTCGCGCGCGGTCTGGCCAAACCGCCGGCGAAGACCGCCATCAGCCGCCAGCAGCGACACTTTTTCGGCAAAACTCACCGCGCAAGGCTCCGCCACAAAACCGGTGACGCCATCCTCAATCAGCGATTTGCTGCCGGCCGCCGCCGCACCGACGGAAGGCAGGCCGGACGCCATGGCTTCAAGCGTCACATTGCCGAACGTCTCGGTAATGCTGGGATTGAAGAACACGTCCGCGCTCGCATAGGCGCGCGCAAGATCTTCTCCCTGCAAATATCCCGCAAAAAACCCCTCTGGCAGCAGCCGGGCGAAACTGTCGCGTTCCGGGCCGTCGCCGACGACCAGCGCTTTCAGGTGCGGCGCTATGGCCTTGGCCTTGCGGAACGCATCCACAAAGAGATCGATCCCTTTTTCAAGAACCAGGCGGCCGACAAAGGCCACGACCACATCATCCCCATCAAGACCATTTTGCGCGCGCCAGTCCATGTCGCGCCGCGCGGGATTGAACAGGTCTCCATCGACGCCGCGCGTCCACTGCCGGATGTCGCGGCCAATGCCGTCACGCCTCAACTCATCGGCCATGGATTGCGACGGCGGATAAACATGTTCGCAGCGATTGAAGAAATACCGCATGTAATTCGTCACATGTTTTTCAAGCCAGCGCATGTTGTAATAGCGCGGGTAGGTGTCAAAGCGCGTGTGGAACGACGCGACGGCGGGAATGCCGACCTTGCGCGCATGGTTGAGCGCGCCAAATCCGGTTATGTCCGGCGCCGCGATGTGCAGAATATCCGGGCGAAACGCCACAAGTTCGCGTTTGGCCTTGCCAATCAGGCCAAGACCGATCCGGTATTCGCTGCGCCGCCCCGGCAGGGGGATGGAGGGAATGGAAATCAGCGTGCCGGCATGCTCGAAGGCGGGCGTCGACGTCGTCGGCGCGAACACCAGCACTTCATGCCCTTGCCGCTCAAGATAGGCGACGAGCGTATTCAGCGCCCGCACAGGACCATCCATGACGAAATTATAGTTGCCCGAAAAAACGGCGACGCGCAGTTTCTTGTCAGGAGTTGCCGTTGGCGCGGTCATTCATGTCACTCAGGCTGGCTTGCGATGCCGCATTGGAAGGTGAAAGTCGCCCCCCGCCGCGAAGGGCGCGAAAAAAGCACTATATGAGGCAACTATCAACTCTTTCCCGGCGGGCGGTCAGCGGTCATCCGTCGCGCTGGCCTTCGATCCAGTCCCAGAACAGGGCGGAAATATCGGCGCCGTCAAACCGCCGGACCTCCTGCACGCCCGTCGGGGAAGTCACATTGATTTCAGTGAGATACTCCCCGATCACGTCAATCCCGACAAAAACCAGTCCGCGATCGGCCAGCACCGGGCCGATCCGGTCGCAGATTTCCTGATCGCGCTCGCTCATCTCCACCGCTTCAGCGCGCCCGCCCACATGCATGTTTGAGCGGGTCTCGCCCGCCGCCGGCACGCGGTTGATGGCGCCGACCGCCTCGCCGTCGAGCAGGATGATGCGCTTGTCGCCCTTGCTGACGGCGGGAATGAACTTCTGCGCGATCATCGGTTCGGCGTAGGTTTGGACGAACAGTTCCAGAAGCGCGTTGAAGTTGCCGTCATCAGGCTTCATGCGGAACACGCCGGCGCCGCCATTGCCGTAAAGCGGCTTGATGATGAGATCGCCATGAACCTTGCGGAAATCGCGCACCGCCTCAACATCGCTGGTGATCAGCGTCGGCGGCGTCAGATCCTGAAACTCCGTGACGAAGAGTTTTTCCGGCGCGTCGCGGATCGATCGCGGATTGTTCAGCACAAGGACGTCCGGCGCCAGGCGCTCAAGAATTTGCGCCGCGGTGATGTAGGCCATGTTGAACGGCGGATCCTGACGGATCAGCACCACATCAACTTCATGCAGATTGATCAGTTGCGGCGGGCCGAGACGGACATGCTCGCCCTGAAGGCGCGCCAGCGTTTCGATTTTTCGCGCCCGCGCGCGGACAACGCCGCTGTCGAGCTGCAGCGCCTGCGGCTGGTAAATCCAGATCGCGTGACCGCGGCCAAACGCTTCGAGCGCCATGTCAAAGCTGGTGTCGGCGTTGACATTGACCGCCTCGATCGGGTCCATCTGGATGGCGATCTTCAACATTGGTCTTATCTCCGGCGCTCTTGTCGCGCGTCTGCGCTACTCTACCGGTATGGTTTGCACCGCCGGGCCGCGAAGCGCCAGATGGGTCACGACCTTTTCAACACCGGCGACGCTGCGCGCCAGTTCCAGCGCGCGATCGAGTTCGGCCTGGCTGCGCGTGGCGCCAATCAGATAGACTACGGCGTTGGACACGGCGATCTTGATTTCCGTGCTGGAAACATCTCCCGCCGCGACAAGGCGCGCGCGCAGCACCTGATCGATGCGCGTATCCTCAAACCCCTGCCCGAAGGACGTGCCGTCGGCGATCAGGACTTCGTCGATCACTTCATCGACATTCTCCGCCTTCCACGCATTCTTGATCAGGCTGGCGTGGCCCGCTTCGGTTTTCATGGTGCCGGTCAGCATCAGCCGCCCTTCAAAAAGCGTGATGTCGACATCGCCATAATCATGGGTGCGGTCAGCAAACAACACGCCCTTGAGTTCGGCATTGCCGGACAAATCCTGAAACGACTGATCAAGATTGCGGCTCGATGCGCAGGCGCCCAGCGCCGCAAAGGCGACAAGGCCAAGCGCGGCGATCAAGGGACGGGTGATGCTGTTCGGCATGATGAAACTCCTCATAAAGTGAAAGCGATCACGATAAGCCATTTCCATGGGCTGCTTCGTTTCGAAAGAAAACCGGCCCGCGCTCGCGTTGCCGTTACTCCCATTCGCGCCAGGGGTCGGCCAGGTGATGAACGCGCCAGCCGACAATGGCGATGATATCATAGCGCACGGCGCAATCGGCAAGCGCTGGATGGCGGGAGAGTAACAATCCGGCAGCGTGAACGATCCGCCGCCTCCAGCGCCGCCCGTGCGGCGCGCTTTGACCTCGACAAAGACGAGCATCCCTCCCCGGCGCGCCACCAGATCGATCTCGCCCAGCGGCGTGCGGTGACGGGCAGCGAGGATCGAATAACCCTTAAGGCGCCACCACAGCGCTGCCGCCATTTCAGCGCGGCGCCCATGCTTTTCCGCACGCTGGCGGGCCGGCGCGGCGGTCATCAGCGCTTCGCCTTCAGATCGAGCGCCCGCGCATAGGCCTCCTTGCGCGGGATCGCAAAACTTTCCGCGGCGGCCGCTGCGGCTTCTTTCACGCTCATCTCGGCAAGCGCGCTTGCGATAAAGTCATCAATATCGGCCGCTTCCGGCGCAACAGCCACAGGGGGAAAGACGACAATGACGATTTCGCCTTTCACCGGGGCCGCAGCGTAGGTTTCCGCAAGGTCCGCCAGTATTCCTTCGCGGAATTCTTCATGCAGCTTGGTGATCTCGCGCGCGACGATAGCGCGCCTTTCGCCAAACGCCGCCGCCATGGCTTTGAGCGTTTCTGCAAGTCGCGGCGCCGTTTCATAAAAGATCAGCGTCGCATCGATGCGCGACAGCCCGGTCAGCATTTTATCGCGAGCCCCCGTTTTCGACGGCGCAAACCCGGCAAAGAAAAACTGATCGCTGGGCGCGCCGGCGGCGCTAAGCGCCGCGATCGCCGCGCTGGCGCCGGGTACAGGGTACACAGCAATGCCGGCATCGCGCGCCTCGCGCACCAGCTTGTAGCCGGGATCGGATATCAGCGGCGTCCCGGCATCGGACACCAGACAGATCACAGCCCCGTCTTGCAGCTTTTTAATAATCCCCGGCCGCACCTGCGCGGCGTTGTGGTCGTGATAAGGCGCGCGCGGCGTCTCCACGCCGTAAGCGCTGCACAGCTTGGCGGTCTGGCGCGTATCCTCGCAGAGAATGAGATCGGCGTTCTTCATCAGATTGACGGCGCGATAGGTCATGTCGGCGAGATTGCCGATTGGCGTCGCCGTCACATAAAGGCCCGGATCGGGACGTATATCCTTCGAACTCATCGGCTTAGCCCTCATCGCCTTAGCCATGACCGGGGCGGAGGGCGGCGTCAATTCCATTGCGGGCGGGAATGCAGCCGTTTACCTCTGCCCCAGCGAGGGCTAATCTCGCGGCGCGCGACGGCATAGGGCGGGAAATCAGGGAAGATACGCATGCGAGTGACGATGAAGTTGATGTTGAAAGCCGCCTTCGCAGCAGGGGCGATGGCGCTGGCGGCGGCCTGCGGCTCCACCGCGCCTTCACGGCCCTCGGGCCCGGTCATCTCGCAGCCGGACCAGCCGCAACCGGACCAGCCTTCCATCTATGACGACCCGCAAATTTTCCAGGAAGCCGAGCGTTATGACCGCCGCGCCTTCGTGCGCCCGCCGCATATGGAAGGCGAGCCGGTCAGGGTCGGCCTGTTGCTGCCCTTCTCAGCCGAGAACGAGGCCGCGCGCCGGGTCGCGTCAGCAATGTTCGATGCGGCGCAGCTCGCCGTCTTTGACGCGGGCGACCAGAATTTTCTGCTGATCCCGAAAGACACGCGCGGTGACGCCGAAGGCGCCGCCGCTGCAGCGCGCTCGGCGCTTGCGGATGGCGCGGAAATTATTCTCGGTCCGCTGTTTGCAGAATCGGTGGAAGCCGCGGCCGTCGTCACCCGCGCCGCAAAAACGCCGATGATCGCCTTCTCGTCTGACCTCACTGCAGCCGGCGACGGGGTGTTCCTGCTCAGCTTCCCGCCCGAACTGGAAATCGCCCGCGTCACCGAATACGCCATGGCGCAGGAGATGATCCGGTTTGGGGTGCTTGCGCCCATGACCCCTTATGGCGACCGCGTTTCCGGCGCCTTTGCTGAAGAAGTCTTCGCTCGCGGCGGCGTCATCGTCCATGAAGAACGTTACGAACAGGAGCCAGACGCCATGCTGGCGCCGGCGAAGCGGCTTGCTCAGTACTCGAAGGAAATCATTCCGCTGGAAATGCGCCATGGTTATGCAGGCAATGGCGACCCGTCGCAGCCGACAAAAACAAGCGCCGAAGCCGGTTACACGCAAGGCTATCAGGCGGTGCTGATGCCTGAACAGGGAACGCTTTTGCGGGCGCTGGCGCCGCTGCTTCCTTACTACAATGTCGACATCAACCGGGTGAAAATTCTCGGCGTGTCGAGCTGGAACAATCCGCGCCTCACCCGCGAACCTGCGTTGCGCGGCGGCTGGTTTGCAGCGCCCGACCCGGCCATCACCGCGAGCTTTGAAAAACATTTCACTGACGCGTTCGGCTCAGCCCCGCCGCGCCTCGCCTCGCTCGCCTATGACGCAACGCTGTTATCGGCGCGCCTTGCAGCGACATCGCGGCGTCGCGAGCGTTTTACGAGCGACTCCATCGCCGATCCGAACGGCTATTTCGGCGCCGACGGGCTGTTCCGTCTCAACGCAGACGGCACGGTGGAGCGCGGCCTGGCGATCCTCGAAATCCAGCCCGGCGGCATTCAGGTGATCGACCCTGCGCCGCGCAGCTTCTCGCCGGGATACTGACGACGCACACGTCTATCCCGCTCATCCCCGCGAAAGCGGGGATCCAGAACGGTTATGGCGTTGAAAAGTTGAAATCCGGGCGCGGTAAGACGAGCCCACCGCAGCTGCGCTCGCCGTCCCGGCAATCCATTTTATCTGGGTCCCCGCTTTCGCGGGGATGAGCGGAGAGAAGAAAGCGCAGCGCACACATGCAAAAACTGCTGATCATTCTGGGAATTGTTTTGCTGGCGGCGGGCCTCCTGTGGCCGCTGATCGTCAAGCTCGGGATTGGCCGCCTGCCCGGCGATATCATCATCAGGCGCGAAGGGTTTTCGCTCTATTTCCCGATCACAACGATGATTATCGTCTCAATCGTCCTGACGCTGATTTTCCGGTTTTGGGAGAAGTGATCTAGACCAGCCGCTGCAACTGCCGGGAATAGGCATTCCGGTTTTCGGCAAGTCGCTTTGTCATCACCGGACTCGCCTCCAGCGAATTACGGATGAACGTCTCCCACGCCTTGCGATCGCCGCCGTCAAAATTGCCGCCCTGCACGGCGATTTGCTCGAGATAATTCAGGAGCATCTCCGCCATGGTCAGCACACGGCCATATTCGGGGTGCGACGGGTCAATATCGGCGCCATCAAAGAAATACGGCCGCAATTGCGGGTGCGCCACTAGATGTCCGCGAAAATCGGCGGCCTGCGTGTAAATCGCCGATTGCGCGCCGCTGCGGACGGATCGTTCAAGCTGGCGAATTTGCACGATGATAAAGGCAAAGCCGATGATCGTGACCACAAGGCCGCCAGCGGCGATATACGCTTCCAGGGATTCGGCGCTTAATTCCGGCATGTCGGCCCCTCCGTCCCGGCTATGGTATCGCGCGCGACCCCCATGTCAAATTTCCGCATTCTCAACGATGCGGCGACGGGCTGTCCGTCCTATGGGCTGAGCGTTTTGTTTGACGCTTTGTGTACGGATTAAACCCCGGTCGAGCCGAACCCGCCGGCGCCGCGCGCGGTTTCGTCAAGCTCATCGGTTTGCTCAAACGCCGCAACGCAGAAATTTCTCATATCTCCAAACATCAAGCTCAACGATTCCTTCCGGGACGGACAGTTTTGAGGTGAACGCCCCTGCCATGCGCCAGCCGGATTTCTCATAAAATCGGGCGGCCCGGTCGTTGCCGATGGCGCAGGCGAGCCACGCAGTCTCGAAGCCGGTGTTGGCGATACGTGCTTCAGCGTCGGCGATCAGCTGCGCCGCAAGGCCAGTCCCGCGCGCCCGGGCGGCGACATAAAACTGATCCAACTCGTCGTCTTTCAGCATGTAAAAGCCGAGCGGAGCACCGGCCGGCCCCGCAACCCATGTCCGCGTCCGTGCGTCGCGCGCCCGCGACAGAAAACTCTCCGCTGTACGGTGGCGGGCGAGTTCTGACGGCAGGATGGTTTCATGCGCGTCGCGCCAGCCCGCATGCCACATCGCAGCGACAGGTTCGGCATCTTCATTCACAGCCGGTCTGATCGAAGCCTCCGCCATGAGTACCGCTTCTATCTAGGCGGCAGCAACGGATTAGGATGCTTGGCGTCATAACCGCCGCTGCCGTAAGTACGCGTGATGATTTCTAGCAGATGCCCGTTCGGATCGTCGAAATAAAGCCCGCGCCCGTCATCCCAGTGATTGATTTCACCTGGATCATTGCGAAATGGATCAGCCCAGTAAGAAAGCCTGCGCGCTTTGATCCGCGCGAAAATTTCGTCGAATTCTTTCTCGCTCACCAAAAATGCGAAATGACGCGATGAAATCTCGTCGGCGGTTTCAATCAGATCGAGTGAGGTCGCGCCGACCTCTATAGTGGTGAAATGTCCGAGCGGCTTCGCTGAGGGAAGGCCGAGAATATCAATGTAGAAATGCGCCGTTGCTTCTTTATCTCGCGCATGAACGATGGTGTGATCGAGTGTGACCGCCATGAAGCCTCCGGTTTTTCAAACCCCCGTCGAGCCGAACCCGCCGGCGCCGCGCGCGGTTTCGTCAAGCTCATCCACTTCGTCGAAGGACGCTTGAAACACCGGCGCGAACACCATTTGTCCAATCCTGTCGCCGCGATTGATGGTGAAATCCTCCGCGCCGTGATTGATCAGGATGACTTTCAGCTCGCCGCGATAATCGGCGTCGATGGTGCCGGGCGCGTTGACACAGGCGATTCCGTGTTTGGCGGCGAGACCAGAGCGCGGACGCATCTGCGCCTCCCAGCCCGGCGGCATGGCGATGGCGATGCCGGTCGGGACCATGAAGCGCTCTCCGGATTTCAAGGTCAGCGGCTCGCTCACCGCCGCGCGCACGTCGCAGCCGGCGGCGAGCGCCGTTTCATAGCGCGGCAATTCAAGATCGCGGCCATGGGGCAGGCGCTTCACCCGAACATTGAGCATGGCTGAATCGGTTTTCGGCTTGAGGGCGGCGGCGGACATCAATGACTCCCTGTGTAACTGACAAGATTATCGTCTGACTCGCGCGGGCATATTTCCCCAAATTTTCCCAAGGATTATCAACAGTCAGCCCACGTGCCGCTAAAACTGCTCGCCCGCAGGCTGCGACTCACAAACGGCGACCGCTTCCGGCTCGCCATAGCGCTTTGTATCGAAAACCCAGCAATCATCAAAGACCGAGCAATAGCAGATTCTCATCCGCACACGCCCTGCATCGATAGCGCTGCGGAGGCTCGCGAGCACTTCGCTGTAATCACGAACCTCCCCGCCGGACACCGGGAGTGCGGTTTTATCGAGCCGCATCATTTCAACCTCGTCGCCAGCCGCCAGCACCTTATTGTTGAGATCGGCGTTGGAAATGAGGAACGGGCCGGCGTCGCTTTCCGCCACTCTCTCAAGCAGCTCCCACCAGTTCGAAACCGGCGCATCATCCAGCCGCACGTCAACGCTCCGTATTCGAGCGGGGCCGATCCCCTTGTTTGCAACGGCGATGGTCGTGAACTCGTGACCAAGGACATTGTTGTTGCTGACGGCGAGATCGAGATACGGCCAGACGGACGCCTGCTGTTGCTTTCGCACCGCATCGGCTTCGTTGAGCGCCGCGTAGAGCGCGATCAGGCCGACCAGGAAACCTATGACGGCGAGAACGGTTTGCGCGGCGGACATACGCATGGCGATCCGGTCCGCCCTCGTCAGTTCCGGCGCTGGCTGCGCGCCGGAAGGCGGCTGTTCGGTAGTGCTTTCAGATCCGGTCAATAGCCCCTCGTCCCCTTGATTGCAGCATCATACATCTAACCAGTTATGCGGCTGCATTCCAGCCTGCTCCCTGCGCAGCGCGAGCAAAAAGAACCTGAAGCGCACATCTTGGCTTCGCTAAGCCAGCAGGACTAACGCGCTCCACTGATCTTTGTGCGCCCGAGCAGCCGCAACACGCCGTTGCGTCCCGCGCGCAGAAAGGGATAAAGAAACCTCGACCGGCGCGCGTTCGAAAATATCCACACATGCAGCCGGTTCAGAACGCCGTTGCGGCCCGACATCAGCGCCAGCCGGTGCATCACATCAGCGCCGTGATAAACGGCGTCATCCACCCGAAGCGCCATGCCGTCATCAAGATCAACGCCCTGCGCCTGCAGATCGCGGACGAACGAATGGCCGCTCCGCGCATCGATCAGCTCCACCTCGCCCGCACTTTCACGCAAGCGCACCATCTCCACATAAGCGGAGCAGAACGGGCACTCGCCGTCATAGACAATCTGGAGTCGCGGGCGCCGATCCATCAACGTCCTCTGTCGAGCGATAAATGCGTGCGCTGCACGACGTTTCGCGTCAGCCTCCCGCGTTCAAGACCAAGGCACACGGACTCGATCACATAGTCGTAACGGGTGACCGTCCGCAGATCGAGACGGTCAAACGGCCGCGCCGCAAAGGGCGACGGCATATGGTGATGCACATAGAGATAGGGATTGACGGAGCCGGACGCATCCGCCTGCGCCAGCAATGCATCGTGATTGGTCCATGCATAGGCGCTGAGCGCCGCTATGCTTGACGGCGTGTACGGCGCCGGCGGCAAGGCGTTCGGCGCGCAGTTGCGGCGCGCTTCCAGCTCCGCGCGCGACGTCACAGAGCCCCAGATGGACGGGTTGAAATGCCCGACCGGCGTCGCAGGAAAGAACTTTGCGTGCGACACCTGATAGGACGCCGAACCAAAATAGGCGGCGGGCACGCGCCAGCGCCCGCCGGCGGCGTCTTCAGCCACGAAATAACCCGATGCGAAGGCAGGCGCGTCGTACCAGGCAAGCCGCGCCGTCGAGAAAAACAACGCGCCGAACGCGACCGAAACAGCGCAAGTGATTTTAACAGGCCGCGTCCAGAATCCGTCCGGAATCACGGCCAGCATGGCGACGAAAATCGCGTTGAGGGCGATCCACTTCCAGAACAGCAATCCGTAAACCAGGTAAACACCCAGATGAAACGCGTCGTAAACGAGAGTCATAGCAATGATCCAGCGGCGGCGTGCGACGCAGATCACAGCCGCGAACTGCGCGATGAGCGCAAACGCCTGCAAAGGCAGGTTCACAGCCGCCAATCCGTCATAGGCAGCCTGCGTGAGGGCAGGCCAGGCGGCGAATGGAAATGCTCCCTTTTCCAGCGCGCCAAGCACGCCGTCTTGCATGTTGTTTTCGAGCACCCATGACAGAACGCCGCCATCGAGCGCGAGCTTCGCCAGCGCCGAGTGAAAGTAATTGCCGAAATGCGCGCCAATGGCGATGGCGGCGACGAGCATGCCGGCCTTGATCTCGAAATCCCGTCCCGCCGCCGATCGCAAGGCATAGGCGCGCGCAAGAACAAAGCCGCTTGCGGCGAAGACGATCACTTCAAACACTATCTCCACATCGAGAACGGAAAACTCAAATCCGGTCATGGCCGGGTTGAGACAGCGCAGCAGCCAGGCGAGTCCGGCCGCCGGCGCCAGCATGGCCGGACGAAACCAGGCGCATGCCGCAAGGCCAACGCCAAGCCAGCGCCCATATTGGTGAAGCCAGACAGCGGGATGATGCGCTTCCATCGCCACCTGCGGCACGGCGAACGGTTCGCTGGCGAAGTAGAACGCCAACAGCGCCGCAGCGAGCTGCAAGAACAGGCGCTGAAACTGAGCAAACTCATTTGCCCGCAGCCGCCGGAATGGAACGGCTGCTGCAATCATCAAAAGCGCGCAGGCGGGAGCGGCGCCCGGCGCCGCTGACGAATATTCAACGCCGAGCCTAAAGACTGTGAACACCGCCAAGGGCAAAGCGGCAAACAGATACGGATTTAACGCTGCAGGATGCGCCCCTCGCACGCCGAGCGCGGCCGTCTTCATCATGACGCTGGATGCTGACATATGCCCGCCGTTTTCATGCTCCCGCGCAGCCTTGCCGCCACGCCGGCGCCGCCCGGGCTCGCTCCCGGAAATAGTCGGTGAAAGCGGTTAAATCGCCGTTAGGACATTTGAGAAAACGCCCCGTCGAAACCGTTTCAATTCGGGACAGCATGCCCGCATTGACCGGCGCACGCCGCCAACGAAAAAGGGCGCCGAAGCGCCCTTGGTTTCAGACAAAGCCGGTCAGCTTAAAGCGCCGCCTGAAGCTCTTTCAGGCTTGCGAGCGCCTGATTAGCGGCGAGTTTTTTCTCGTCCGTATCGGCGTCGGCGAGATCTTCCTCGGCGTTTTTCACCCGCTGCGCGATGCGTTCGGCATTAAGGTCTTCGGCCTTCATTGCCTCTTCGGCGAGGATGGTGAGACCGGCTGGAGAAATCTCAGCGAAACCGCCGCGCACGAAGATGCGCGTTTCATCCGATCCGGATTTGATCCGCACCATGCCCGGCGCCAGCGCCGTCATCAGCGGCGAATGATTCGGCAGGACGCCGATCCACCCTTCCGTGCCCGGAATATCGACCTGATCGACTTCCGCCGACATCAGTTCGCGCTCCGGCGAAACGAGATTGAAGCAAAGTTTGTCTGCCATGTGTATCGTGAATGGTGAGTTGTGAAGCGGTGAATGGAAAGGCGAACTTAATCCGCTTTCATTCACTATTCACTATTCACTATTTCACCTCCCTTATGCCGCTTCCGCTGCGAGACGTTCGGCTTTTTCGATCGCTTCGTCCATGGAGCCGACCATATAGAACGCCGCTTCCGGCAAGTGGTCGTAATCGCCGGCGACAAGGCCCTTAAAGCCTTTGATCGTGTCAGCGAGCGGCACCAGCTTGCCCGGCGAACCGGTGAAAACTTCAGCGACGAAGAACGGCTGCGACAGGAAGCGCTCAACTTTACGCGCACGCGCCACGACGAGTTTGTCTTCCTCGGAAAGTTCGTCCATGCCGAGAATGGCGATGATGTCCTGCAGCGCCTTGTAGCGCTGGAGGATGCCCTGAACCTGACCGGCGACTTTGTAATGCTCGTCGCCGATGATGCGCGGGTCGAGAATGCGCGAGGTCGAATCGAGCGGGTCTACCGCCGGATAGATGCCTTTTTCAGCAATGGCGCGGTTCAAGGTCGTTGTCGCATCGAGGTGAGAGAACGATGTCGCCGGCGCCGGGTCGGTCAAGTCGTCGGCGGGCACGTAAATCGCCTGCACCGAGGTGATCGACCCTTTGGTCGTCGTTGTAATGCGTTCCTGCATCATGCCCATGTCAGTAGCGAGCGTCGGCTGATATCCCACCGCCGATGGAATGCGGCCCAGGAGCGCCGACACTTCGGAGCCTGCTTGCGTGAAGCGGAAGATGTTGTCGACGAAAAACAATACGTCCTGGCCTTCATCGCGGAAATGTTCCGCAACCGTCAGGCCCGACAGCGCAACCCGCGCGCGCGCGCCGGGAGGCTCGTTCATCTGGCCGTAAACGAGGGCCGCTTTCGAGCCTTCGCCGCCGCCATGTTTGTTCACGCCGGATTCGATCATCTCGTGATAGAGGTCGTTGCCTTCGCGCGTGCGCTCGCCAACGCCGGCGAACACAGAGTAACCGCCATGAGCCTTCGCGATGTTATTGATCAGTTCCATGATCAACACCGTCTTGCCGACGCCCGCGCCGCCAAAAAGACCGATCTTGCCGCCCTTCACATAGGGGCAGAGAAGATCGACGACCTTGATGCCGGTTTCGAGAATTTCAGACTCGGTCGACTGTTCGGTGAAGGGCGGCGCTTCCTGGTGGATGGCGCGTTTCGCCGTGTGCGGGATCGGGCCCGCTTCGTCCACCGGCTCGCCGATGACGTTCATGATCCGGCCGAGCGTGCCGACGCCGACCGGCACCGAGATCGCTTCGCCCGTGTCGCGCACCTTGGCGCCGCGGACGAGACCTTCGGTCGAGTCCATGGCGATGGTGCGCACCGCGTTCTCGCCCAGATGCTGGGCGACTTCGAGAACGAGCCGTTGCCCGTTATTCTCAGTTTCCAGCGCGTTGAGGATCGGCGGCAGCTTGCCGTCGAACACGACGTCCACCACCGCGCCAATCACCTGGCTAATCCGGCCTTCATTGCTCATTTTTACGTCCTTCGCCTCTGTTCGGTCTGTTCGTGTGTAGGCGGCGGTAATCGTTCTGCCTTCAAAACGGCCGCCGCCATCTTTGTCGTTTCGTGTCGCTTCCAGATAGGGTGCGGGCAAGGCCAGATAGGCGCGCCGCCCGCTCAATATCCGCAACACAATCAGGATCAACCGCGCGATCTGCGAACTGAAGCTCAAGACCCACCCCCACATATCCGCCGAAGCGAAATTGTTGCGCCGCAACAATCTTAGGGGTTTCTCTTCGTTTCAGGCAAGCCTGCGGCGATATTCTCCTAAAGTCTTCTCCGTTTTTAGCCGCTTAGCGGCCCTTAAAGGGCTTCCGCGCCAGCGATGATTTCAATCAGTTCGGTGGTGATCTGCGCCTGGCGGGCGCGGTTATATTTCAAATTCAGCTTGTCGATCATCTCGCCGGCGTTGCGCGTGGCGTTGTCCATGGCCGACATGGAGGCGGCTTGCTCGGACGCGACGTTTTCGAGCAGCGCGCGGAAGATCTGCACCGCCACATAGCGCGGCAGCAGCGCGCGCAAGATGTCCGCTTCGTCCGGCTCGTATTCGTAGACCGCGCCCTTGAGGTCCGGCGTTTTAACCCCTTCCGGGGCGACGGCGGGGATGATTTGCTGGGCGGTCGGCACCTGCGTCACGACGTTCTTGAACTTGCCGTAGAACAACGTCGCCACATCGAACTCGCCGGCGTCGAACATTGCCAGTGTCTTCTCGGCGATCTCATGGGCCTGCGCGAAGCCGACCTGCTTGATGTCGACGAAGTTTGTCTTCCAGACGATGAGGTCGCCATACAAACGCTTGAGCTGATCATTGCCCTTGCGACCGACCGTGATGATTTTGACTTTCTTGCCTTCGCCCTGAAGCTTGACGAGATGCTCACGCGCCAGCCGCACGATTGACGAGTTGAAACCGCCGCAAAGACCTTTGTCGGCCGTGGCGACAATCAGCAAATGGGTTTCGTCCTTGCCAGTGCCCGACAATAGTTTCGGCGCGTTCGGATTGCCCTTGGCGCTGTTGGCCAAATTGGCGAGCACGCCCTCCATACGCTCCGTATAGGGACGGGCTTCGGTGGCGCGCTCTTCGGCACGGCGCAGTTTCGCCGCGGCGACCATCTGCTTCGCCTTGGTGATCTTCTGCGTCGACTTGACCGACGAGATCCGGTTTTTGAGGTCCTTCAACGAGGGCATCGTTGCGCCTTTTCTTTATGCAAAGTTCTTCGAGAACGCGTCGAGCGCAGCTTTGAGTTTGTCTTCAGTGTCTTTCTCAAGCTTCGAGGTTTCGCGAATGGTCTTGAGAATGTCGCTGTGATCAGCGTGCAGTTTGCGCAGGAATTCCGCTTCAAACTCGCGCACGCGGTTTTTCGGGAACTTGTCGAGATAACCGTTGGTGCCTGCATAGATTACGCAGACCTGCTCTTCGACCTGCAGCGGCGAATACTGGCCCTGCTTCATCAGCTCGGTCAGTCGGTCGCCGCGGTTCAAAATGCGCTGCGTCGTGGCGTCGAGGTCGGAGCCGAACTGCGCAAACGCCGCGAGTTCGCGATACTGAGCAAGTTCGCCTTTGATCTTGCCGGCGACCTGTTTCATCGCCTTGATCTGCGCCGAGGAGCCCACGCGCGACACGGACAGGCCGACGTTCACCGCCGGGCGGATGCCCTGGAAGAAAAGGTCTGTCTCAAGGAAGATCTGGCCGTCGGTGATCGAGATCACGTTTGTCGGGATATAGGCCGAAACGTCGTTGGCCTGGGTTTCAATAATCGGCAGCGCCGTCATCGAGCCCGAACCATTGTCTTCGTTCAGCTTCGCCGACCGTTCGAGCAGGCGCGAGTGAAGATAGAAGACGTCGCCCGGATAGGCTTCGCGACCCGGCGGACGGCGCAGCAGCAGCGACATCTGGCGATAGGCGACGGCTTGCTTCGACAGATCGTCATAGATGATCAGCGAGTGCATGCCGTTGTCGCGGAAATATTCCGCCATGGCGCAACCGGCGAACGGCGCGAGGAACTGCAGCGGCGCAGGCTCCGATGCGGTCGCGGCGACGACGATGGAGTATTCCATGGCGCCGTTGTCTTCGAGCGTCTTGACGATCTGCGCGACGGTCGAGCGCTTCTGGCCGATGGCGACATAGACGCAGTAAAGCTTCTTGGATTCATCGCCCGAGGCGTTGATCGCTTTCTGGTTCAACACGGCGTCGATGCAGATCGCGGTCTTGCCGGTCTGGCGGTCGCCGATGACCAGTTCGCGCTGGCCGCGCCCAACCGGGATCATTGAGTCGATGGCCTTGATGCCGGTCTGCACCGGTTCGTGCACGGATTTGCGCGGCAGGATGCCCGGCGCCTTAACGTCAACGAGGCGGCGCTCGGTCGCGTCGATCGGGCCCTTGCCGTCAATCGGATTGCCGAGCGGATCGACGACGCGGCCCAAAAGTCCCTTGCCCACCGGAACGTCCACAATCGACTTGGTGCGCTTAACGGTGTCGCCTTCGCCGATGGCGCGGTCGTCGCCGAAGATCACGACGCCGACATTGTCGCTTTCAAGGTTCAGCGCCATGCCTTTCACGCCGTTTGCGAATTCGACCATCTCGCCGGCCTGGACATTGTCGAGGCCGTAGACGCGCGCGATGCCGTCGCCGACCGACAGCACCTGGCCGATTTCAGAAACTTCGGCGTCCTTGCCGAAATTCTTGATCTGTTGTTTCAGAATGGAGGAAATTTCCGCCGCATTGAGTTCCATGAGCGTTAGGCCTTTTTCATTACGGTCTTCAAACGATTGAGTTTGGTCTTCAGCGATGCGTCGACCATTTTGGAGCCGATCTTGACCACAAGACCGCCCAGCAAATCGGGATCGACGCGGGTTTCAAGGTTGACCGCTTTGCCGACCATGCGTTCGATCTCAAGGCGCAGGGCCTTGATCTGATCGTCGCTCATGGCGGCGGCGGTTGCAGCTTCGGCGCTAATCTCGCCGCGATGGTCGGCGGAGAGCGCGCGGAAGGCGCGGATCATGTCTTCAAGCGCGGCAAGGCGGCGATTCTGCGCGACCAGCTTGAGGAAGTTCGAGACCAGCGCACCGAAGCCGGCCTTCGATGCCAGAGCGCCAATGGCGCTTAATTGCTCGTCGCGGCCATAGACCGGGCTCTTGAGGAAAGAGCGCAATTCCGCCGAGGCGCTGATCGCCGATTGCAGGGTCGCAATCTCGCCCTCGACAGTCTCGATCGCATTCGAATCCCGGGCCAGGTCAAACAACGCCGACGCATAGCGCCCGGCGGCGCCGGAAACGGGGGCGAGATTGGCGGAGGCGGTGCTGTCGGATACTGTGGTAGCAGACACTGGCGCTGTTCGCTCCTGCTGCGCTGAGCGCGCCCCGATTTCTCTGACGGCGGCGCGCCTAAGGCATTGAAATTACATACGAAAAGAAGGCGACTTCCGGTCCCGGCCGCGCCTTCTGTGCTTGAACGCGCGCCGAAATAGCATGGGCCTCGCGGCGACGCAACAAGCGCCGGTGCGGCGGAATGGCGGGGTGGAAAAGCGCCGCCGCCATTAAACCCGCCAGTAAATTCGCCACGCGCCTTCACGACGGCGCGGCCAGCCTGTAATAGGTCTAGCAACGCTTTAATCGCGCCCCAATTCAGATGCGGCGCTATTCTGTCCAGAGGGGGATTCCATGTCGCGTATAGAACTGCCGATACTTGGCGCATTTGCTTTTGGTCTGTCCCTGATCGGCGGCGCCGCCGCTCAGGACGCCGCCAACACCGTTTACGATGTCAGCATTTCATCGGACGGCAAGTCCTACGCTGTGCTGCGGCAACTGAACGATCAGCAGATCGTCGCCGTCTATGACGCTGACGACGCTGAAAAGGCGCCCGTCGCCGTTGGGCTCGGTGATTTGCCGGTCAGCGCTTTCGCCTGGGGCGGCAATGATCATATTTTGGTCCGGGTTTCAGCGGACCGCACCGGGGTGCGCACGACCAGCGGCCTGCAGACGGTGACCACATCCCGCTGGATGTCTATCGAAGAAAGCACCGGCGAAATGGAAACGCTGTTCGGCGATGAAGTCGGCAACGATTACAATTATTATATAGGCTCTGCTGGCGAACTTATTTCCACTCTGCCTGAAAAGCCCGGGCACGCCCTCTTTTCGCGCGTGAAAGTTTCGATCCGGCCCGCCGCCGGGCCGACCCGTATGCAATCGGGCGACGACAAGCTTGTTTACGCGCTGCAAGAAGTGAATCTCGCAAATGGCGGCGAGAAAGTAATCGAGACCGGCAATGAAATTACAAGCGACTGGGTTGTGACCGGTGAAGGCGAAACCGTAGCGCGCATCGATGAGAAGGCCGGCGGCGGATTGCTCGTTTTCACGCGTGCTGACGGCAAAGGCCCGCTGCGAGAGGCAGCCGACATAGATTATGATGACGGCCCCTACACCCATGTGGAGTTCTATGGCGAAGCCGAAACCCCGGGCGCCATCCAGGCGCTCGTCACGCGCGATGACGGGTCCTCGGCGATAGTTGAGTTCGATCTTGCAAGCGGCGCATTCGGCGACGCCATCTTTACGCCGGCGAACGGAAGCGTAGACGCGGTGAAGGTCGATCATGGCCGCGGCTATGCGCTCGCGGCCGTGGGCGGCGGCGTAGTCCGTCATCTGCGCGCCGCTGACCGGGCGCTCGCCAGCAGCCTTGAAAAGGCCGTACCCGGATCGACGATGCTGATCCTGTCAAAATCAGCGAGCGGCGACCGCATCATTGTGAAAGCGTTCGCCGGCGCCGGCGCAGAGGAATTTTACTTCTATGATGCGCCGGGGCGCCGATTGGAATTGATCGCGCGCAACGGGTGACGCTGCCGGGGGAGGGAGTATGTTTCGCTTGAACAGTCTGCAGCCGTTGCTTGCAGCCGTTGCGCTCTGCTTTATCTCCAATCATGCCGCCGCCCTCGACAGCAATGCCGATCCCGCTGTTTACGGGGCGCTGCCATCCGTCAGCTATGCGGAAATTTCACCGGACGGCGAAACCGTCGCGCAAATTCAATCCATCGGCGGCGCCCGCGCAATCGCGTTTTACGACCTGACGGGCCAGCGCAAGCCCATCGGCGTCGAACTCGGCGATGTCGATACGGATGAATTGATCTGGGCGGGGCCGAACCATGTCATCGTCACGGTGTCCGCCAGCAAAACATTCGCCTGGGGGCGCGGCCTCGAAACGCACGAATTCTGGCGGAAAATTTCCGTCGACCGGCGCAGCGGCGAGTTCTCCTATCTGTTCAGCGGCGCGGCGCGCTTTGACCGCTATTACGGATCTCCGCAGATCATCTCCATCCTGCCGAATGAACCCGACCATATTCTCGCCGGCCATTATTCCAACCATGGTGAATATTCGATCTTCAAGGTCGACCTGACCAACGGCAAGGAAAAGCTCCTGATCCGCGGCGACCAGGCAAGCATCTATTCACCATACTTTTCCGAGACGATTGACTGGGTGGTTGACGAGGCTGGAACGCCGGCCGTTCGCATTGACTATGACGAAAAGACCGAAGAAATCCGCTTCTTCAAGCCCGCCGACGCAAAGGGCGGATGGATGTTCACAAGCGCCATTCCCGAAAAGGAAGACGACGATGCGCAAGCCATCGCCTATGGCCTCGCCGGCGCCGGACACCTGATCCATGTGGCGATGATCCGAGACGGCTTCAGGCGGCTTTATGTCTACAATATCGACACTGGCGAGATCGAAAGAACCGAATTTGCCGGCGACGGCGTTGATATTGACTATGCAGTGGTCAATCCCGGCACAGCCTCCGTCATCGGCGTTCGCTATACGGATGATTTTTTGCGAACGCGGTTCTTCATTCCGGCGCTGCAAAAAATTCAGGATGATTTGAAGGCCGCGATTTTCGACGGCCATCCCGTCCTGACGTCATGGTCTGACGATTTCAACCGCTTCATGCTGCGCGTTACTTACGCCGACCATCCAGATCAGTTCTATCTATTTGACCGCCAGAAAAAATCGCTTTCGCTTTTCTCGGCGTCCTACGATCCGCTGGACGGCGCCATCGCCGCCGCCAAGGAGAAATACGACTACACAGCCTCCGACGGCTTGCGCATTCCCGGATATTTGACCTTGCCCCGCGGCGCTGACAAAAAAGCCATGCCGCTGATCGTGCTGCCCCATGGCGGACCGTGGGCGCGCGATAACCAGTCCTTTGACTGGTGGGGGTTCTTTTATGCAGCCCGCGGTTACCTCGTCTATCAGCCAAACTTTCGCGGCTCTTCAGGATATGGGGATGCATTCAAATTCGCCGGCAACGGCGAGTGGGGGCGGCGCATGCAGGACGACATCACCGAGGGCGTCAATAAGCTGATCGCCGACGGCGTTGCCGATCCCGCCCGCATCTGCATCGTCGGCGCCAGCTATGGCGGTTATGCCGCGCTTGCCGGGGCGACGCTGACGCCGGAGTTGTATGCCTGCGCCGTCAGCGTCAATGGCGTTTCCAACGTGCCGCAATTGCTGTCCGACCGCTCAGGCGAAGACCCGGACAACAAATACTGGAAACGGCGCGTCGGCAGCCGTTTCGATGCGGAACGGATGCAAGGCATCAACCCCGTCAACGAAGTTACAAGAGCGACGCCGCCGACCATGCTCATCCACGCAGAGCATGACATCGTCGTTCCGGTTGGCCATAGCCGCACCATGCGAAACGCCCTCAATCGCGAAGGCGTTGAGCATGAATTCATCGAGATGAAAGGTGAAGATCACTGGTTGTCGACGGCGACGGCGCGCACCGAGATCCTGAGCAATTCAATCCGGTTTATCGACAAGCATATCGGCGAATAGTCCGGCTCGTCCTATCAAGAATTTAGAGCGCGATGCCGAGCCGGAATCCCATCTGGTCGAGGCCTTCATTTTCATGGCACAGACCGGCGTTGGAAATGTGGTTCCAGTGAAATGAAACCGAGACGGCGTCGCTCACGCGGTAGCCGACATCGCCCGCCAGGCGGAACATGGCGCGGCAACCGAAAAAGACCGTGTCATTGACGCGCGCAGCATCGGCGATCGGATCGTAGCGATCTGTCTCGCCATTGTGGATGACGCCGCCGGCGCCCGCCGCCACAAACCAGCGCGAAATGTCCGCGCGCCATTCAAGTCCGGCGTATATCTGGTCGGTTGCGCCGTCATGCGTCGCAATCGTGGCGCCGATGACGGGGCGCGGTTTGCCGAGCACGGATAAAAACCTTGGCGAAGAAAACACCGCCTCGCCGTTAAAAGCGACGCCGTCTTCCTTGGACGATCCGAAGCCGCAACAGCTTTGAGCGAAAATCCCGGCGCGCACTTCTTCCACCGGCCCTGCCGCAGCAGCGCCGAACAGACTCAGACTTCCCGCCAGCATGGCGAACAGGCGCTTCATAGGCGCTCCCCAGAATTCAAAGGTTGAGTAAAGGGTTAAACGGTTAATCCGGGGTTACTTTTGCCCTGGTTTGCAAGACCGCCATAGGGCGACCTACAGAAAAGAGTAAGGATTTATATCGACCGACACGCGCACGGCGCCGGGTGTTTTGACCCGCGCCAGCCAATCGGCGAGGTAGGCCTGCAGATCGATAGTGCGCCGGGTTTTAACCAGCAGGCGCATGCGCGCCACGCCGCGCAAGCGATAGATCGGCGCGCGGGCCGGGCCGAGAATGTCAACGCCCTCCGCAATCGGGGCCGCAGCGCGCAGCGCACGAGCGGCGCTGTCGAGAAGTTTTTCATCCATTGACCGCAGCGTGATCGCCGCCAGCCGGCCATAGGGAGGAAATCCCATCTCGCGCCGGCCCTGCGCCTCCGCCGCCAGAAACGCATCGCGATCACCCGACGCCAGCGCCGCTAGCACCGGCGCCTGAGGCTGGTAGGTTTGCAAAAGCGCGCGCCCGGCTTTTTCAGCCCGGCCGGCGCGGCCCGTCACCTGGCTGAGCAATTGATAGGTGCGTTCCGCCGCGCGCAGATCGCCGCCGGCAAGGCCAAGATCCGCATCGACAACGCCGACCAGCGTGAGATTGGGGAAATGATGGCCCTTCGCCGCCACCTGCGTCGCGATCAGGATGTCGATTTCACCGGCATGCATGGCGTCGAGAATCTCCCGCGCGGCGCCGGCGCCCGGCGCCGTATCCGACGACAGGACGGCGATGTTGGCGTCCGGCCAGCGTTCGAGCGCCTCTTCCGCAACGCGCTCGACGCCGGGCCCGCAGGCGGTGAGCGCATTGACGGCGTTGCATTCCGGACACGCCGCCGGTTTCGGCATGGAAAACCCGGTGTGATGACAGACAAGCCGGTTTTCGAACCGGTGCTCCACCAGCATCGTATCCGAACCCGGCGCCGTCATTTTATGACCGCAGCGCCGGCACAAGGTCAGCGGCGCATAGCCGCGCCGGTTGAGAAACAATAGGGATTGTTCGCTTACGGATAGATTCTTGTTGATCGCCGTAACTAGAGGCGGCGACAGCCATTTTCCCGCTTCGGGCGCATCCTGGCGCATATCGATGAGGCGGATATCGGGCATTTCCGCCTCAGCAAAGCGCGAGGCCAGCCCGACCGCTTCATACCGGCCTTCATCGACATTGACGACCGTCTCCAACGACGGCGTCGCCGACGCGAGCACCACGGGAAAGTCCGCCAGCGCCCCGCGCGCCACCGCAAGATCGCGCGCGTGATAGATGACGCCTTCTTCCTGTTTGTAGGCGCTGTCATGTTCTTCATCGACGACGATAAGGCGCAGATTGCGGAACGGCAGAAACAGCGCCGAGCGCGCGCCGACCACCAGCCTCGCCTGTCCCTCTGCGATGCGCCGCCAGCTTCGCCGCCGTTGCGCGGCGGTGAGGTCGGAATGCCACGGCGCGGGCGCGGCGCCGAACCGCTCTTCCACCCGCGCAAGAAACGGCAACGTCAGGGCGATCTCGGGCAGCAGGATCAGCACCTGCGCATTGACGTCCTGCGCCAGCGCCGCCGCCACCGCTTCAAAGTAAACCTCGGTTTTGCCCGAGCCTGTCACCCCGTCGATCAACACCGCCTTATGGCCGCGGCGCGCAATCACGTCGCGCAGACATGTCGCTGCATATTGCTGGTCATCCGACAGGCTGGGCCGTCCGCGCATTGGGTCCGGCGGATCGAATGGCGCGTCCGGATCAACCTCAACGCGCGTGAGCGCGCCTGCATCGGCGAGACCGCGCACCACCGCTTCGCTGACGCCGGCGGCCTCCGCCAGTTCTCTCGCGGCGCGCGGCGCATCGCCCGCCGCCGCCATCACCGCCTGACGCTGACTGGTGAGCCGCAACGCCTCAGGCGCGTCCCCTCTGACATAGGCGGTCTGCATGCGCGGGCCTTCCAGCGCATCGGAAACGCGCATGACCATGCGCAACAGCGCGCCCTTCGGAAACATCGTGTACGCCGCCGCCCAGTCGATGAACGCCAGGATTTCCAGCGCCAGGGGCGGCGCGTCGAAGATCGCGCCCAGCGGCTTCAGCTTCGCCATTGGCGGCGCCGCTTCATCGGAACGCCAGACGACGCCGGTGACGTCGCGCGGCCCGAACGGCGCTGAGACGAATGTCCCCAGCGCCGGCGGGTCGCCATCCCACCGATAATCATAGGCTTTTGGCAATGGCAGCGGGAACAGCACGCTCACGCGCCCGCTTTCCGCGCCGCTATTCGCGGTTTCTTCGGAAGTTTCCGCTATCGGTGGAGCCTTATTCATCTGCGCGCGCTTGATCCTGCCGCCAGTTTCGGCTGAATTACGCGCCAGACCAAGGGCTGACTTGGCCAACCGGTAAAATTCGGGCGAAGCGCAATGCGTATCATTCTTCTGTCGATCTTCGTTTTCATCGTAAGCGCCGGCGGCGCCTCGGCGAAATACAGCTTCTGCAACAAGTCCAGCTATGCGCTCTCTGCGTCGATCGGTTATGTGGACGGAGACCGGCTCGCAACGCGCGGCTGGTGGCGGCTGCGCCCCGGTCAATGCAAAGTGGTGCTGACGGAGCAAGCCAAACCCGGCCGCTATTTCGTTTACGCAGAAGCCATCCCCGGACACAAGGGACCCTTGCGCACATGGTCAGGCGACACGGCATTGTGTGTGGAAAACAACGGCTTTTTTAATCTGCGCAATCAGGATGTCTGCCGCGACGATCCCATGCGCCAGCGCAAATTCTTCAACGTCGAAGTCACCGAAGCCGCAGGTGGCGCGTGGCAGACCGATTTCACCGAGGCCAGCACCTACACCGTTTATTCGGCGGAAGTCGCCGGCGTGCAAAGATTGTTAAGCGATATCGGGAAAAACTCCGGCACCGTCGACGGCGCCATGGGCCGCGAGACCCAGCGCGCGCTGGCGAATTATCGCCGCGAAAAAGGACTGCCGGAAGGCTATAACATTGATGACGATGTCATCGACGCGCTGATCGAAGATGCGAATGCGGCCGAGGCAAAACTCGGTTTTTTCTATTGCAACAAGACCGATAACGCCGTGTGGTCGGCCATCTCGCAGCCCGAAGACGCGGAGAAATATCTCACCCGCGGCTGGTGGAAGATCGAGCCGGGCGACTGCGCAAAGATTATCAAGGGCGCGCTCGACAAGGATCATTATTATGTTTACGGCCTTGTGGAAGATCCGGCAGGCGACCGCACGCTTGGCGGCGGCGATAAAAATTTCTGCGTCAATCTTGTGATGTTCAGCAGCGACAGCGACATGTCCTGCGCCGATCAGGAGCTGGACGAAGCGACATTCAAACGGGTGGAGATCGGCAGTTCCGAATCTGCGACCTTCGATTTCCTTCCCGACATGTTCGCGCCGCCAGCGCCGTCCGCACCGGCAGCGCAATAATTCGAAGCCTTCGCCGAACACAGCCGGCGCAACCTGACAGGGCGAACAAGACCGTTATGAACGCTGATCTGCGCCATATCGAGACCTGGGTTTTCGATCTGGACAACACGCTCTATGGCGCTGAATGCCAGCTTTTCTCGCAGATCGACGCCAGGATGACGTCCTTTATCTGCGATCGTCTTTCCATGGAAAGCGGCGACGCGCTGCGCCTGCAAAAAGCGTATTACGTCGAATACGGAACCACCATGAGCGGCCTCATGCGAGAACATGATGTGTGCCCTGACGAATTCCTCGATTTCGTGCACGACATCGACGTCACCGTGCTGCGTGAGGACCGGGCGCTCGCCGCCGCCCTTGCCGCGCTTCCGGGGCGCAAATTCATTTTCACCAACGGTTCCAGAACCCACGCCATGAATGTCGCCGGCGCGCTGGGCGTGCTCGATCAGTTCGACGAAATTTTCGACATCAAGGCGGCGAAATATGCGCCCAAGCCCAATCGCGAGCCTTACGAAATGTTTCTCGCATCCCACAACATCGATCCGCGCGGCGCCGTCATGTTTGAAGACATCATCCAGAACCTCGAAGCGCCGCATGCGCTCGGCATGACCACGGTTCTGGTGCACACCGACGCCGTCTGGGATCATTACGAACCGGAAGAAAAACGCCCCGCACGGCCGGGCGAGGACGCGCCGCATGTGCATTATACGACAAGCGACATTGCTGCGTTTCTCGCGTCCGCGCAGCGTGCGCTCGCCGCCGCCAGCTAGAGGAACTCCATGACCGACGCGACTTCGCTCGAACCGATTATCGACAAGGCCTGGGAAAACCGGAGCGTCATCTCGCTCTCCACCAAAGGCGAGATCCGGGATGCGGTCCGTGAGGCGATCTCCGGGCTCGACAGCGGCGCGCTGCGCGTGGCGGAGCCGCACAAAAGCGGCGGCAAAACCGAATGGCGCGTCAATCAATGGCTGAAAAAGGCGGTGCTGCTCTCGTTCCGCCTCAACGACAATCGCCTGATCGAAGGCGCCAACGGGCCGTGGTGGGACAAGGTCGACACAAAGTTTTCCGGCTGGACGGCCGATGATTTTCGCAAGAGCGGTTTTCGCGCCGTTCCGCCCGCCACTGTGCGCCGCGGCGCCTATATCGCACCGGGCGCCGTGCTGATGCCGTCCTATGTGAATATCGGCGCGCATGTGGGCGAAGGCACGATGATCGACACATGGGCGTCGGTCGGATCGTGCGCGCAGGTCGGCGCCCATTGCCACATCTCCGCCGGAACCGGCATTGGCGGCGTGCTGGAGCCGTTGCAGGCGAACCCGACTATCATTGAAGACAACTGCTTTATTGGCGCGCGTTCGGAAGTCGTCGAAGGCGTGATCGTCCGCGAAGGCTCGGTGCTCGCCATGGGCGTTTACATCACCCAGTCGACCAAAATTATCCGCCGCGACACCGGCGCCGTTCTCTATGGCGAAGTGCCGCCCTTTTCCGTGGTCGTTCCCGGAACCTCGCCATCATCCAATGGCGGTCCGGCGCTTTACTGCGCCGTCATCGTCAAGCAGGTCGATGAGAAAACCCGCGCAAAAACATCAGTGAACGAATTGTTGCGCGATTAGCGGCTAGCGTTCGCAAGGCGCACATAGTCGGCAGGCGTGCAAAACTGGATGCTATGCTCGCCAGCGTAATCACAAAGCAGATCAAAAAAAGCTTCGAGCCGATCCGCTGCGCCAAAATTGCGGACAGCAACGCACAATCCCGGCTGGTTTTCTTCGCTCAGCGCCGCCGCAAGCGCCGATTGAAGCACACCTGGGGAAGCGTAGGATTGCGGCCGCACAACATCACGGGCGCGACCGCGGCGAAATCCCGTCGACAAGCATGTATAAGCCGTATTCACCCACATGCCTGGACGGTGAAAATCGCGGCGCGGATGCGACGAAAGCGGCAACACCCACATGTCGCCGACGCCAGCTTCGCCTGCAAAGGGCTGATAGGGTTTTAAGGGGCACGCAACCATGGATGGCCTGCGCCCTTTGCTAGTGGTGCCGGGATAAAGCGCCGTCAAATTCTGCGGGCGAAGTCCGGTTTCAATCGAGGCGTCGTAGCGAATGCCGAGACTGGCGAGCTGGCGCATGCAGGCCTCGCTTGTCCACATGTCGCCCATGCGCGCAGAAAGGCACGGCCGCCCGAAAAAGCGGTGAAAATTTTCCGCCGCTTCCGCGACAGTGTCGGCGATGAGTTTTTCGTCGGCGTAATTCACCCGCCAGCGCCCGTGATTATCCTGCTCGGCGGAATGAACATGCAGCCCGACTTCATCGCCCGCCTCCATGGCGCGCTCCAGTTCGCGCTCATAACGCGCCGTCATCGCGTCTGCAGAACCGAACAGCGCTGCAATGTGGCGATCCATCCTGACATACCAGCCGAAATTCGCCGGCGCGCCGGTGGCGTCCGCCAGTCTTGCGCGAAATCGCGCCATCGAGTTCAGCGCCACGCCGGCATTGTCGAACGTAGCCGCAGCGGCTTCCGGCAAACGTTCATCCGGCTCCAGATCAATGGCAAAATGGATCGGCATTGTCATGACAAACTCGGCGCAATGGGCACAGGAGTGAAAAACTGGCGGCAAAACATGAAGATTTTAATATGGCGCGCCGGATTTATGGCGGGCGGACCAGAGCCCGTCGTGTTTTACCATTTGCAGATCAACGTCAGGGTCGGTGTAGCTCGACACCTCGTTCGCCGCACGCGTCCCCACTTCCAGAAACACGGCGTCAGCGTGCGAACGGTTCACCAGCATGTGCCCGTTGACCACGCCGGCCTTGAATGTCGCCGCATCGCCTGCGCGCAAAACGGTTTCGCCATCATCCTCAACCAGGACCGCCTCGCCTTCGAGCACGTAGACGAGTTCGTCCTCTTTCGCGTGCCAGTGCTTGTGCGCCGACGCGGCGCCCGGCGCGAGGCGCGTGAGGTTGACGCCGAACTGGTCGAGGCCGCCGAGGTCGCCGAGTGCAATTTTCGACCGCCCCCGGCAGTGGCCCGCATAGGCTGGCGGATAGCCGCATGCCGTCCTGACCTGCGCGCTTGAAATTTCTATTTTCGGCATTGCCCACCTGCTTGTTTCAGTTTCGCGGCTAGTCTACCTCATGGCCATGAGCAAAATCGACTCGCCAGCAGATGATTCAGTTGGTCTCAATGCGGTGGAACTGGCCCGCGCGCTGATCCGTTGCCCGTCGGTGACGCCTGCCGATGAAGGTGCGCTCGATGTGTTGCAAAACGCCCTTATCGGGCTTGGCTTTTCGTGCACGCGCCTGCCATTTGAAGACATCGACAATCTGTATGCAGAGATTGGCGCCGGCGGACCGAATTTATGCTTTGCCGGTCATACGGACGTCGTGCCGCCGGGCGATGCAAGCGAATGGGCGTCGCCGCCTTTCGGCGCCGATCTGATTAACGGAAACCTCTGGGGCCGGGGCGCGGCGGATATGAAGGGCGCCATCGCCGCGTTCGCCGCCGCCGCAGCGCGTGCGTTAAAAAACGACGCGGTGAAGGGCAGGCTTTCCTTTCTCATCACCGGCGACGAAGAAGCGAAAGGCGTCAATGGCACCGTCCGCGTCTTGCAATGGCTGCACGATCAAAAGATCAAAATCGATCATTGCCTGGTTGGCGAGCCGTCCAATCCTGACGCCATGGGCGACATGATCAAGGTCGGCCGGCGCGGTTCCATCAATTGCTGGCTGACGGTGACCGGCAAGCAGGGGCATGTCGCTTATCCGCATCGTGCGCGAAACCCGATTCCGGCGCTGATGCGGCAGCTTCTGATGTTAAGCGAGACGCCGCTTGATGGCGGTTATGAAAGGTTTCAGCCGTCGAGCCTGCAGGTCACCGACATTCACATCGGCAATCCCGCGCATAATGTGATCCCTGGCAAAGCGTCCGCGCGCTTCAACATCCGCTTCAACCCGAACTGGACCGGCGCGTCGATTCAGGAATGGCTGCGCAGCAAGCTCGACGCGGTCGCCAGGGATATAGGCGCGACATATGTTCTCGACTGCGTGGTTTCCGGCGAAGCCTTCCTGACAACCGATGATAGATTTCTCGCGCTGCTGTCGGACTGCGTTGAAATGAAAACCGGACGGCGCCCTGAATTATCGACCTCTGGCGGCACCTCGGATGCGCGCTTCATCAAGGACTATGCGCCGGTCGCCGAGTTTGGTCTGGTGGGCGCCACCATGCATCAGGTGGACGAGCATGTTGCGGTCAGCGACATCGGCCTTCTGACCGACATCTATGCAGCCGTGATCGGCGCGTATTTCGAGCGCTTTTCGGTCTGACGTTAATAATCCGCCCGCAGAAAATAGAGACCTTCGCCCGGCGCAACCGGCCCGCAGGCCGCGCGGTCTTTGGCCTCCAGCGCAGCCTTTAATTCGCGCGCGCGCCATTTGCCCTTGCCGACTTCGGCCAGCGAACCGGCGAAAGATCGCACCTGATTATGCAGGAATGACCGCGCCGAACAGCGGATAAAAATATCCTCGGCCAAACGCATCACTGAAATCTCTTCCACCGATTTCACCGGCGAGGCGGACTGACACTTGGCCGAGCGGAACGTCGTAAAATCGTGCCGCCCGACCAGCACCTGCGCCGCGTCATGCATGGCTTCAGCGTCCAGCCTCACCGCCACCCGCCAGGCGCGCCCGCGATCAAGCGCCAGCGGCGCTCTTCGGTTGATGATGCGATATTCATAGGCGCGGCGCACACAGGAGAACCGCGCGTGAAAATCATCGGCCGCGAGCTCGACGGACAAGATCGAAATCGGCGCTGGACGCAAATGAAAATTCAGCGCATCGCGAATTGTTTTGACCGGCCAGCTGGTTTCAAGATCGAGATGCGCCGCCATGGCGAGCGCATGAACGCCGGAATCGGTGCGCCCCGCTGAATATACATGGACATGCTCGCCGCAAAATCGGTGGACGGCGTTTTCAACCGCCTCCTGGATGGACAAGCCGTTCTCCTGCCGCTGCCAGCCGACAAAGCCGCCGCCGTCATATTCAAGGGTAAGCTTGTAGCGCGGCATGATCAGAGCACGGTGTTTGTCTGCAGCGGAAACCCGCGCAGGAACTCGTCGGCGCCTTGTGCGCGCTTTCCGGCGCGCTGCAGCGACAGCAGGTCAACTGCGCCGTCGCTGCATGCGACGACCAGCCGGTCATCGGACTGCAGCACTTCACCCGGGCGCCCCGCCCCATCGGCGACCCGTGAAAGCAAAACCTTGACCCGGGCGCCGTCAGCTTCACACCACGCGCCGGGAAACGGCGACAGGCCGCGAATATGCCGGTCGACCTCAGCGGCTGGGCGCGTCCAGTCGATGCGCGCCTCCTCCGGGGTAATCTTGTGCGCATAGGTCACGCCTTCGTCGGATTGCGGCGTTTCGCTCAGTCCGCCCCGCGACAGCGCCGCCAGCGCGCGAGGGCAGAGCTGCGCCGCAACGATGGCGAGCTTGTCGTGCAGCGCGCCCGCCGTGTCAGTGGCGGCGATGGGAACGGTTTCCGACAAAAGGATCGGGCCGGTGTCGAGACCAGCCTCCATGCGCATGACCTGCACGCCGGTAAGCTCGTCGCCCGCCATAATGGCGCGCTGGATCGGCGCCGCGCCGCGCCAGCGCGGCAAAAGCGACGCATGCAGATTGAGACAACCGTGAACCGGCGCGTCAAGCACCGTTTGCGGCAAGATCAGACCGTAGGCGACGACAATCGCCGCATCGAGGCCGAGCGCGGCGAACGCCGATCGTTCCTGCTCGCTTTTGAAATTTTTCGGCGTGCGCACTTCAAGTCCCTGCGCCTCGGCGAAGCGATGCACCGGCGATGGGGTCAATTTGTGACCACGCCCTGACGGCTGCGGCGCGCGCGTATAAACAGCGGCGATCTCATGTCCGGCGGCGATCAGTTCGGCAAGGACGCCAACGGAAAACTCCGGCGTTCCCATAAAGGCGAGACGCATGTCTGGCTCCGTTGCGCGGGCTTGCCTAAGAGGCGGCGGCGAGGCGCTGTTCTTTTTTGAGCTTCTTCAGCACCCGCTCGCGTTTCAGCCGCGACAGGTGATCGATAAACAGAACGCCTTCGAGGTGGTCCATCTCATGCTGGATGCAGGTGGCGAACAGGCCCTCGGCGTCGATCAGCCGTTCCTCGCCATTGTAATCGAGAAATTTCACGCGGCAGCGAGCCGGGCGCTCAACTTCATCGAAAAATTCCGGCACCGAGAGGCACCCTTCTTCATAAAGATTGGTTTCTTCGGCCGGGTCGAGGATTTCAGGATTGACGAAATATTGCGGGGCCGGCTCCTCATCCTCGCCGGCGAGATCCATGACGATCACCCGCAGCGGCACGCCGACCTGGATCGCGGCGAGGCCGATCCCCGGCGCGTCATACATCGTTTCCAGCATGTCATCCATGAGCGTCCGCAACGCATCATCGACCTTGGCGACAGGCTCTGAAACCTCGCGCAGGCGCGGATCGGGTGCGGTCAGTATTTCTCGAATGCTCATGGGATTTCACCTAGGTCCGGGCCCCGCCTCCGTCAAGGCGCCGCCGGTCGGTAGCGCAACCGGCGGGAGAAACATGGTTAATGCTAAACCCTCGCTTTTTATAGGATTTTCACTTATCCTCCCGGCCTCGCGTTGTGTTTCGTGCTTGGGGGTTTGACGATGAGAGCGTTCGCGCCATCGGTCCAAACAGAGGTCGAAGGTCAAAATGGCGTGGCGGAAACCACGCAAACGGAAATCGTCCAGCCCGAACCGCTGATCAGCGGCGCGGCGCCCGCTCTGTGGACTGGCGCCGTTGCGTTTCTGCTGATCTTCATCGTCGGCATGATGCTGATCATTCGCGGCCGCGTCACCCATGCAGAACCGCGGAAAAAACAATCCGGCGAAACCCGCACCTATTTCGAACCCGCCGGCGAAGACGCCGAAATCGACTTTGACGATGCGCCGCCTTCCGCACCGGTCAAAACATCTGATCGCTGGCGTGATGAATCTGTGAGCGACACCGAAGTCGTTATCGAACATGATGCGGAAGGTGAACGCGAACCCTTCCTGCCGACCCCGCCTGCTCCACGCCCAAAAAAGAAGTCCGCCTTCGCCGGTCTTTTCTCGAAAAAAGCTGAACCTGAAAACACCGCCAGTAATGACGCAGATTTCGGCGATGACGACGATTACCACGAGGAGGAGCCTGACTCCGGCTTTTTCGATGCGCCGGCTCCAGAACCGGAGCACCGCGAACCCCGCACGGCGCCGCACTTGGCCGCAGACAGCCGCCGCACACTTCATGACTCGCCCGGGGAACAGCGCATTGCCCATGTGGAAGAGGCGGCGCAAGCCGCGCTTGAACGCGCCGAGTCGGCTGAAGCGCTGGCGCGCGATCTGAAGCGCGCCAATGAAGAAGCGCAGAACGTGATGACGCTGGGCTTGCGCAAACAGGAGGCCGCCCTCAGCCAGCGGGCCGAAGCGCTGATTGCGGTAGAGAAGCGCCTCGCCGCATTGTCTGAGGAATTTCACAGCCGCGCCGCAGCAGGCCTTGCCGCCGCGCACGCCGCCAGCGGCCACTATGATGCGCCGCCGGGGGTTTCCGAAGATCATTTCGCAGAGTTTGCAGACCTGATGGGCGAACAGTTCGACGCGCTGCGCAACACCGTCAATGACGCCATTGAGCGCCTTTCCCGGCGGCTTGATCATTTGCCGGCGGCGCCGGCGGGCGCAGGCACGGCGACAGCGGCGCGCGTTCAGCTTTCCGATCTCCTCGGCGATGCGCTCGCCGCCCAGCGCTTCAAACTCGGGCACAAGCTTTCCACCGGACGCACGGCGGACGCAATCATCACCATGCCCGGCGCGATGGCGCCGCTCGCGATTGATGCGCGCTTTCCCGCCGAGGCGTTCGACGCCTGGCATATGTCGCGCAACGCCGGCACGGAAATGGAGCTGCGCCGCGCTATCCTGCGCAACATTGCCGACGCCGGAGAAAAATTGATCGCGCCGGACGAGACCGCCGACTGCGCGCTGATGTTCGTTCCGTCAGAACATATCTTGTCCGAACTGCACGCAAACTTTTCCGACCTCATTCAGGAAAGCTACCGTGCGCGGGTGTGGATGGTCTCGCCGACATCACTGATGGCGACGCTGCACACGATCAGCGCGGTGTTGGCGAGCGCCGGCATCAAGGAAGCAAGCGCCGCAAACGTCATCGACGAACTTCATTCCCTGCGGGGGCGCGTCTCGGCGCTGGAATCGCAACGCACGAATGGCGCGCATCATCCAGCCGAAGCCCCCGCGGAGAAATCAACGCCGGAACGGATCGGCGAGCAGGCCGCGCCGAAGCAGCCGGACGACAAATCGCCATTCCCGTTGCGCTAAGCAGCGTCGTTATCTTCGGAAAACAATTCGCCGCGCTCATCGCGCAGGGCGCGGGGCGTCTCTTCAAGCGGCGCCAGCGCGTCCAGCGGCGATTCCACGCCGGGGATTTCGTAGTCTGCAAATTTGCGCGCCCGCGACAGCACCCGCGATTCAAAACCGCCCACCGTTGCATTGTACTTGCCCAGCGCGCCAGACAGCGCCTTGCCGAGCCCCGACAGGTTTTTGCTCATGACTTGCAGGCTGTCATAGAGATCTTTCGCCATGGCGGCGACGGCCTGCGCATTCTCCGTCATCTTTTCCTGACGCCAGTTCAACGCCGCCGATTTCAGCATGGCGATCAGGATTGTCGGCGAGGCGATGAGAATCTTGCGGTCAAATGCATCCTGATAAAGTTGCGGTCGCGCCTCCAGCGCTGCGGAGAAATAATTCTCGCCCGGCACGAACATCACAACGTAATCGAGCGAGTCACGCAGCGAGGCTGCATAGTCCCTGGCGGACAGGCTTTTCACATGTTTCCATAAATCGTCCGCATGCTGGGCCAGGTGCGCAGCGCGCGCATCGTCGCTCTCCGCCTCCACCGCATCCAGATAGGCGCCGAGCGAGACTTTGGAATCAACCGCCACCACACGCCCGCCCGGCAGGCGCACAACCATATCGGGTTGCTTGCGGCGCGCCTCGGAATCGTCATGGCTCGCCTGTTCCTCGAAATCCACATAGGCCATCATGCCGGCGATCTCGACCACATTACGAAGCTGTTCTTCGCCCCAGCGGCCGCGCGTCTTCGGGCCTGCACGCAAGGCGGTTGAAAGTTTCGCCGCCTCAGCGCGAACGTCATGGGTTGATTTTGCAAGTTCGCCGATCTGGCTCGCAAGCGCCCCGCGCGATTTGAATTGCTCGTCGCGCATCTCGGCGAGCCCTTTTTCATATCGCACCAGCGTTTCGCTGACCGGTTTGAGCAAATCATCGAGCGCCTTGCGGCGCGTCTCGCCTTCATTCTTCGCGTTTTCGCTGTAGCGCTGAAAGGTTTCCGCCGCGCGCTTCAAAAACGTTTCATTGGCGCCTTCAAGCAGTTGCGCCGTCGTCGCCTTGAATTCCGTTTCCATGCGCTGCTTGAGTTCGTCGAGCGCTTTCTGACGCTCTTCCAGCTTCACTGCGTTGGCGGCGGCTTCGTTTTGCAATTGCTGGCGGGTCTGGCGCTCATAGGAGAGTTCATCGCGCACGGCGTCGAGCGCCGTAAGCTGTTCGCGCGCGCCGGCGAGGGCGATCCGCGCCTCTTCCAGATCGCTGCGCAAACGCCCGGCCCGGCGCGCCTGTCTTTGCGCATGGATTGCAAAGAAGAGGGCGGCGATCAGCGCGAACAGGGCCAGCCAGAAACCCGGCTGGTCCGGCGGCAGGCCAATTCTGGGTAGCGCATCAAAAATCATCGCTCGTCATTAGGGCGATTCGACCTTTTCCGCAGGGCGCTTTTCCCCCGCGCCAAAGACAAAGACGGCGCTGGCGGAGAAATTGATGACCAAGGCGACCGCCACCGCCATGAGTTTCGCCAATAGCGGCCCGATGAGCGGCGAAAGCCAGAAAACCATTGCTGTGGAAATCGCCAGCGAAAGCAGATGCGCCGTGCAAAATTTTGCATAGCCGCCAAGGGACAGGGCGGCCGGGCCGGCGGCGGCGCGAAACGTCACGCGCCCATTCATCATATAGCTCAACGGATTGGCCGTCGCGAAGGCGAGAAGATTGGCGAGCGCCGGCGTGACGCCCAGAAACAGCGCGGCGCCATAGGCGGCGAAATCAACCAGCGTGTTCACCACGCCGACAAGGCTGAATAGGAAGAAACGTCTCACGCGACCGACTGCGCAGCGGCTGGCGCAGCGAATTCTTGCGAACTGGCGTCGGACAATTCAACCGCATTGGTGAAATAGAGCGGACGCTGTTTGGTTTCGTTGAAGATGCGCCCGAGATACTCGCCGATAACGCCCAGCACCATCAACTGCACGCCGCCCAGAAACAGGATCAGCGTTGCAAGCGTCGGATAACCCGGAACCGGATCGCCGAACATAAGCGTTTTCACAATTATATAAGCGCCGAAAACAAACGAAAATCCCGCAACAATAAACCCGAGATAGCTCGACAGTTTCAGCGGCGCCAGCGTCGATGAGGTCACGCCTTCAAGCGAGAGATTCCAGAGTTTCCAGTAATTCCATTTCGTGGTTCCGGCGCCGCGCGCGGCGCGGTCATAGAGAACGACTTTCGAGGGAAACCCGACCCAGCTGAACACGCCTTTCATAAAACGATGGCGCTCGCGCATGGCGCAAACCGCATCCACCGTCTTGCGGCTCATCAGGCGGAAATCGCCGACATTTTCCGGCAGGCGAACATCGCCCGCATGACGCATCAGTCGGTAAAAGGCGCGCGCCGTAAACTTCTTGAGCCAGCTCTCGCCGTGACGAATGCGCCTTTGTCCGTACACGACGTCATATCCCTCGCGCCATCCGGCGATAAACTCGGCGATGACTTCGGGCGGATCCTGCAGATCGGCGTCGATCACCACAATCGCGTCGCCGCGAGCATGATCGAGCCCCGCCGTCAGCGCAATCTCCTTCCCGAAATTCCGGCTGAGATCGACAATCGTCGTGTTTGGGTGCCGTTCGCGAAGCTGACCCATCAATGAGAGCGACGCATCAGTGCTGCCGTCATTGACGAACACAATTTCAAACGGCTGGCCGATTTCCTTCATGGCCCCGCGGACCGCCCGGTGAAAATCCGGCAGCATATCCTGTTCATTGAAGACCGGGCACACGATGGAGACGAGCGCAGGCCGCTCCTGCTGGCGCGGAGCGAGGCCTTGAGAATGCGGGCCGCTGGTCATGGATGGGCCTTTCAGCGCGATTGGTTAACCAGACCCAAACTAAACCTTTCTTTATTTCCCAGTGGTAAACGCCAGGAACATATGAGCAGCAGCGCCGCCAGTCCGGACAAGGCCCTGAACCGCGCCGGTTTCGCCGGGCGCTATCCCTTGCTGCATGCGCTTTTCATCGATCCCTCGGCGAAGACGGCGCGCATGGCCGCGTTTGCCATGCTCGGGATTTACCTCCTCATCCATGCCGCGACCCTGATGGCGTCGGAGAATTTCGTGACGCCGGACAAGTCGGTTGTCGGCGGCGATTTCGTCGTCTTCTGGACCGCGGGAAAAACGCTCTTCGCCGATGGCGCTGTGGCGCTCTATCAGCCGGGCGCCCTGAACGCGCGGCTTGACGCCCTGTTTCCCGAACGCGGCGGGTTTGCGCTCTACTGGCTTTATCCGCCTACGGTGTATTTTCTTGTCGCGCCGCTCGCGGCCCTGCCTTACCTTCCGGCGCTGTGGGCATGGATGGCGGGAACCACCGCAATGTTCGCCGCCGCCATGTTCAGTCTATGGCGGGCGAAATTGCCGCTGCTGATTGCGCTCACATCCGCTGCGGCGTTTCAGGGCTGGATCACCGGCCAGACGAGTTTTGTCACCGCCGCCTTGCTCGTACTTGCCGCCGGGTTTGCGGACAGGCGGCCATTGCTGGCGGGGATCGCGGCGGGGTTGCTGACCATAAAACCGCAACTCGGCTTGCTGATTCCGATCGCCTTCGCCGCCGCCGGATGCTGGCGCGCCTTTGGCGCCGCTGCGGTTACGAGCGTTGCGCTGGCGGGCGTAAGCTTCCTGATGTTCGGCGCGGAAAGCTGGGTCGCGTTTTTCGAGTCCGCTGCCGCGCACAGCGCGCGTATGAGCGAGGCGATTTTCCCCTATTATAAGCTGGTTTCGCCCTTCGGTTTTGCGATGACTTTGGGCGCCCCTGCCGCCTTCGCCATGGCGCTGCAGGCGATCGCCTCGGTTGCGCTCGCTGCTTTTGTGTTTTTCATCTGGCGGCGGACGACCTCGTGGGAGTTGCGCCTGATTGCGCTGGCCGCTGCCGCGCCGCTGGCGACGCCTTACGCGTTTTATTATGAAGCGCCGATGTTCATCGCCGCCCTGATGATTTTAGCGAAATGCGGAATCGAAAGCGGCTGGCTGAAGTTAGAAAAACAGGCGCTGGTCGCGCTCTGGGTCTTGCCGCTGCTGGCGCCGGGGCCCGTGTCGCTGCCTGTCCCTGCCCTGCTGGCGTTCGCTGCTTTCGCGATCTGCGCGCGGCGGGTGTTATTCGAAATACCGCTTCGTCCTTAAAACGACCGTCGCGCCTTCATCGCCGCCGCCAGCGTGCCCTCATCAAGATAATCCAGCTCCCCGCCGACCGGCACGCCTTGCGACAGGCGCGTCACCTTGATCGCGGACGATTCAAGATGCTCGGTAAGATAATGCGCCGTGGTCTGACCATCGACGGTTGACGGCAAAGCAAGAACAATCTCGGTCAGCAAGCCCTCTTTTGCGCGCGCAACGAGCGCGCCCATATTGAGGTCGTCGGGCCCGACGCCGTCGAGCGGCGACAGCAAGCCGCCCAGCACATGATAGCGGCCTTTGTGCGCGCCAGCGCGTTCTAGCGCC
>Ga0209347_1000461_pt1 | contig 102877 bp, 86 predicted proteins | sample AutmiccommuBRH23_FD_187382 | JGI IMG/M metagenome (GOLD analysis project Ga0209347, IMG submission 187382) | Deep subsurface microbial communities from Mt. Terri, Switzerland - Autotrophic microbial communities BRH/23 (SPAdes) (version 2) | ecosystem: Environmental > Aquatic > Deep subsurface >...
GAGATCACTCAGGCGACTAAAGGCGACGGGATCGACGTGTTGAACGAACGCTCCAGGCTGGGGACGATGGAAGCCAGCCGTCGCTGCGCGCAGCGTCTGCAGCGAGAAGGCGTCGATCTGGATGGTTACACCATGGACGAGGTGGCTGCGGATATCGACGCCGGGCGGGCGGCTTTCGGTTACGAGCGCATCCATTTATTAAGCGCCAGCTACGGGACGCGGGTTGCGCAAATCTACGCCTACCTGTATCGCTCCCACCTGTACCGCTCGGTGATGGTGGGCGTGAATCCACCCGGGGGATTCGTCTGGGAGCCGGACATCATCGATGCTCAGATCCAAGAATATGCGCGGCTTTATGCGCAAAGCGAAAATCCGCGCACGCCGAATCTAGCGGAGAGCATACGCAGTGTGGCGCAGGATATGCCCGAGCGCTGGTTGTTTTTTCGTATTGATCCGGGCAAGGTGAAAAGCTTGAGTTTTGCGATGTTATTTCAGCGCGGCAGCTCGGCGCTGGTCTTTGATGCCTTTCTCGCCGCGGAGCAGGGCGACCCCAGCGGGCTGGCTTTGATGTCCATGGCGTATGACTATGTCCTTCCAGGCATGTTTGTGTACGGCGATTTCTTCTCGAAAGGCGTCAGCCCCGATTTTGACCCCGGGCGGGACTACTTCAAGCAGATGGATCCTCCCGGCTCGATCATCGGCTCGCCGCTGTCCCGGTTGATTATGGGCAGCGCGGCGGAGGATGGGCAGTTGATCTGGCCCACCCGAGCCATCGCGCCAGAGCTGCGCCAGGTGCAGCCATCAGACGTGGAGACGCTGCTGGTGAGCGGCAACCTGGATTTTTCCACCCCGGCCCAAAACGCCACAAAGAACCTGCTGCCATCCCTGAGCCGCGGCCAGCAGGTGATCCTGTCGGATATGGGGCATGTCAGCGATTTGCTCAATTGGCAGCCGGAAGCCAGCGAACGGCTGCTGGTCAGCTTTTTCGAGACCGGCGCGGCTGATGATGCGTTGTTCGAACACCTGCCGATGGATTTTGAGGTGAAATTGGGGTTTCCCATGCTTGCCAAACTGGCCCTGGTGTTCGCCGCCCTGGTCGTTCCGGCGGCTGTGGGCGGGGTGTGGTTGGTGATGCGGAGGGTCAGGCCATTAATGAAGAGGCGCTGGTGGGGAGGGAGTCGAGCTAAAGAGTGGCTTGCAGAGGTGCAGGGTCATGGTCAAGCTAGCCAGGAGAGCACTGGCTGAAAGCTTAACCTACAGCGGTGGGGGCAATGGTCGAGCTGAAGATTGAGTTAAACAAGAGCGGGGCATGGTCAAGCTAGCCAGGAGAGCACTGGCTGAAAGCTTAACCTACAGCGGTGGGGGCAATGGTCGAGCTGAAGATTGAGTCAAATAAGAGCCGGTCATGGTCAAGCTGAAGCTTAACCTACGTAAGCCGGAGTCAGAGTCGATCTGTCAGCTTGACCTACATAAGGGCATCTGCGTTGATCTGCGTCATCTGCGGTTAGTTTTTTACGCACAAAATTAAAACGCGCCAGTCAGGTTCCTCAGCCGCAGCCCGCCTGAGGAATCTGACTGGCTGTAAAATCTACTTAATTCTTCTTACTTCTTGCCCGGTTTGCCGCCGCCCAGGTACACCCAGGCGTCGTAGGCCTGCACCAGGCCGTAACCATAATGCACATCGCGGCCGGGCTCACCCAGGTCGAGGGCGGTGGCAGCCATGGCCTCGCGGATCTGCACGTTGGTCAGGCTGGTGTCCCAGCTCCAGATCAGGGCGGCAACCGCAGAAACGTGCGGGGTAGCCATGGAGGTGCCATTCCAGGCTTCATAACCGCTGGCAGGCCAGATCACCGGATTATTCGCCACGGTTGCAAGGCTGCCCAGCTTGTTGGCCACCAGGTACTGGCCGTCTTCCATGCTGATAGTCACGGCGATGATCCAATCGCCCTCTGCGCCCAGCGTGCCGCTGAAGATGCCGGGGGCATTGTTGTAGACCACGGCTGCCGCGCCGCCGTTGGCCATGACTTTGGTCACCTTCTCGGCGAAGCTGACCGAGCCGCGCGAGCACAGCACGACCTTACCGCTCCAATCGGCAGCCGGATCGGCTGCCAGGCAAAAGCCGCCATCCACCAGCGCACCGCTGACTTCACCCATGGGAGCAAATTCCATTCCCAGGGCGGTGTACTTCACCCCCTCCACCTCCACATAGCTGTTGGGCAGGAAAGGCACCGTGCTGAGCACGGCCACGCCGGGGGCCGCCAGCTCGACCTGGTCGTTGAACTGCGAGAAGTCCGCGATGTTCATATTGGAATCCAGGGCAGCCACGGAAACTACCGAGTCATAGGAAGCCGGGTAGTGGTATTCTTCGATGCCGTCGTTGCTGGCGGCGGCGATGGAGAGCACGCCCTGAGCGTACAGGTCGTTGAAAGCCATCTCTTCCTTGCCGCTCTTATTGGTGCCGCTCAGGCTCATGCTGATCACATTGGCGCCGTTATCGCCGCACTGGTAAGCGGCCTCGATCAGGTCGGAGGCATGGGCTTTGCTCACCCAGGCGCCGGCGTCGTCGAAGATCTTGACGATGTACAGCGAGGTTGTGCCGGGCGTGACGCCCACCACGCCGTAAGCATTGTTCTGCGCCACAATCGTACCAGCGACGTGCGTGCCGTGCCCGTACCCGTCGCGCGCCCAGTTATCGTCCACCTGGGAATAGCCGCCGAGCACATCCACACCGGCGAAATCTTCATGCTCACTGTAGAAGCCGGTATCGATGATGCACACCGTGCGCCCGGCGCCGGTAGGGGCTTTCTTATCCACTTTCAGGTCGTAGTTGGCATCCCAGATGTCGCGCGCCTGCACCATATCCACGCCGTAGGGCACCACCTGCTCGGGCAGCACCGATTCGGCAAGCGGGGCGGCGGTACTGCGCACCAGCTCGCGCACGGGATCGATCTCGATGGAGACGATGTTGGGGTTGCGGCGCAGCCCGTCCAGAGCCTTCTCCGGCACGCTGATCACGAACGAGCTCAGGCGCTCAAAGTTGTAATGAAATTCTGCGCCGGCAGCTTGCAGTGCGCTTTGCACCGCGCCGCGCGTCCCGGGACGATATTCGACGAAGACACGCGCTTCCCCGGCGCTGAAGGCCGGTAGAACCGCCACGAGCACCAGCAGCAAGCCCATTATTAACGCGACACTACGCTTCAAGTTGGTTGACTTCATTGCTTCTCCTCCGCCTTTCTTCAGTTGTGTTGGGTTTGGGAATCCAAATTAAGAGTCTCCCTGTAAATGTTGAGACGCTGTTCAAGGCGAATCGATTCATTAGAAACCTGAGATGGTGGATTCAGGAACCTGGCAGAAAATATTGCCATCCCGCGTTCTTGCAACAGGTGCTGGCATGCTTCGCGCCTACCCTGCACCGGTCATCCTGAGCCGCAGGCGAAGGATCCCTTATGATCAGGAAGGCAAGCACAGCAGGCGAGTAATCGGTGAATAGCCCTGCCGGCGTTTCAGGGATTCTTCGCTCCAGGCGCTGTGCGCCTGCGCTCAGAATGGCAGAGGTGGCTCCCGCATGCCTCAAAACATACCATTGCTGTTAGCCGAGGTCTCCGGGATGGTCTGCAAGACATCCCAATGCTCGACCACTTTGCCCTGCTCGTCCAGGCGGAAGATGTCAATGCCGGCGTAATCGGGAAAGCCGGGCCAGGTCTGGTAGCAGTGCAGGACCACGTAGTCGCCCTCGGCGATGGCGCGCTTGAAATAGACACGCTTACCGGGGTATTCTTCCGCCATGCGTGTGAAGTAATCGATGAATGCCTGTTTGCCGTCGCCCACATGCGGGTTGTGCTGGATGTAAACGTCGCCGGCGTACTGCTGGATGGCGGCAGCGGGCTGGCACTGGTTGAACATCAGGTCGTAGAAGGCCATGACGTTGGCTTTGTTGCGTTCGAGGTCGGTGGACATGGGGATACTCCTAAAGGTTCAATAGGATAACAGTCTGGCAATCCTGTTTAGGTAGGTCAATACTCGTTCCCGTGCGGTAGGGGCGCAGCGGATCTTTCCAGAATACTTCCTGATCAGGACCGCTGCGCCCCTACGCACAAATCCAATTCCCGTCCGGGAGGGGCGCAGCGGATCTTTCCAGAATACTTCCTGATCCGGACCGCTGCGCCCCTACGCACAAATCCAATTCCCGTCCGGGAGGGGCGCAGCGGATCTTTCCAGAATACTTCCTGATCCGGACCGCTGCGCTCCTGCGCACATATCCATTTCATGTCCGGTAGGGGCGCAGCGGATCAATTCAGAATATTTCCTGATCAGAACCGCTGCGCCCCTACGCATATATGCAGAAAAATGGAGTTTGAAGGTAAAATAATGATACTATAATCTATAGAGAGTGAAGATACAATGCGGAAGGTGCGCAAGCGAACAGCTTGCGCTACATGAGAAGAGGAGAGTTGCGATGGCTGAGAATCCGAACCCCAGCAGCGAACAAAAGATCCTTGTGCGCGATAACGGTCCGTACCGGGTGTATGGCGGCATCCCCCTGGTCCATAAGACGCAGGTGGTTTCCGAGCTGGGCGAGCCGCTGACCTGGAACAAGGATGCCAGCTTTGAGGTCAACCCGGTGCGCTACTCGCTGTGCCGCTGCGGTAAATCGCAGACGATGCCGTTTTGTGATGACACGCACAAGACCATCCCCTTCGACGGGACGGAAGGAGAGCAGGCCGGCAATCCAAATCCAACGCTGTATACCTACAAGCGCACGACCAACATTGTGGTGCGCAGAGACATCACGCTGTGCATCAGTGCGGGGTTCTGCGGGATGGCCAGCACCAATATCGCCAAGCTGGTAGCCAACACCGACGATACGGTCACACGCTCGCTGGTGATCGCCATGGTGGAGCGCTGCCCATCGGGCTCGCTCACCTACACCATCGAGGAGGGCGATCCAGATATCGAGCCCGACCTACCGCTGCAGATTGCCGATACCACCGAGATCACCGGCGCCGGGCCAATCGCCGGGCCGCTGTGGGTGACAGGCGGGGTGCGCATCGAGCGTGAGGACGGCAGCGCCTTTGAGACGCGCAACCGGGTGACGTTGTGCAACTGCGGGTTGTCGGCCAACAAGCCTTTCTGTGACGGCACACACCGTGAGGTACGCGCACCTAAACAGGTCTGATATCAGCATCAAGTTTCAGTCAAGACAGCCCTAAGCCAATCCCAGGCGATCCAATTCAGCCAGCAGATCTTTCTGTGTGAGGGGCTTGCGCAGCACGCCCACCGCGCCCAGGGAGCGCGCCAGCTCGTTGTCGGCCCAGGCGGAGCACACCAGCACCGGGATGTGGCGCGTTTCGGCGTCGGCTTTGAGCGCCTGCAGCAGCTCCCAACCGTCCAGGCCAGGCATCATCACGTCCAGAGTGATGAGCTGCGGCTTGAGCTGGCGTACTCGCTCGAGAACCTGCTGCGGGTCGCTCAGTCCCACCACCTGCCAGCCGGACTGGGTGAGAAAGCGCCGGTACAGGCGCTGCGTGGGCTCCTGGTCATCCACCACCAGGGCCACGGCCTGGCGCGGCCTGGGCAGGCCCAGACGCAGGCGGGCTATGCCGGCCCGGGCAGCCTGCGGGTAATTCTCTTCCAGGCTGGCGCTCAGGCGCTGGCGCCAGGCAGCAGTGGGTGCCAGGATGACGCTGTGCGCTTCTGGCTGCCAGGCCGCCCAATCCTCAGCCACGTTGAATTCCAGCTCTACCAGCGCTTGCGCTTCATTTAATACATAGCGCAGGCGGATGGCATTGCCACTGACCAGCTCCAGGCAGTAATTCAGCAGGCTGATCAGCACCTGGCGCAGGATCACGCGGTCGGCCAGCGCCAGATGGGGCTCGGCGGCCGGCTGGCTGTGCAGGAGCACATTGGCTTCGCTGAAGCGCCCTGCCATGACCGACAACACGCCGGCGCTCACCTGGCACAGGTCCAGGCTCTCCGGGTTCTGGCGGTAGGCCGGCTCGGCTTCAGGTGGCGTAGCCGAATCGGCGGCCGAATCGGCGGCCGATTTGGCATCCAGAGCGCCTCCAAAAAGCTGGTACCACAGGCGCCCCGCCAGGGCGCGCAAGGCGCGGTTGTGCTCGCGGCGTAGCTGGCGCTCGCTCAGCGCCAGTCGTGCGGCCAGCTCGCCCAGGCTGGCGCCATCCACGTAGCGCTGCTGCAGGATCACGTAAGGGCGCCATTCACTGTGCCCCGGCGCGTACTCCTTGCCTGCCGGGCGCAGTTCTTCGATCTCAGCTTGCAGCCAGCCCTGCAGGCGCGCCCCACGGCTGGTGTGAAGGCTCGCCGTCGGGGGCAGCAGCTCCACCAGGGGATGCGTCTCCAGGGCCGGCACATCATACAGGTGCGGCAGGGCATCGCGTAACAGCTCTTCGAAGGTGTGCTGGTCCATCATCCAGGTAGCCAATCCCCGGTTGAAAAATGTGCAGGCAGCCCGTGCCTGCTCGATCCCGCCCCGGGCGAGGTGAATTTTGCCAGACAGATGTCCGCGGCGTGTCCGCTGTATGTCCGCCAGGCGCTTGCATTCAGACTCACAATTCTGTACAATTGATTTTAACCGAGATTGTCTGAATCTCTCGCTTTTGCATGCCGCCTGCGAGGCAGGCGCCCCTGTGAAGCAGGGTACATGCTCAATAGCACGCCTGCTGGATCTACGACCCTACGATTAAAGTGACTGCTTTAGAGGAGGTGTCACGAACCGAATTGGCCCCAGCGCTGTTTCCCCCACCCAACCCTTAACCTATTCAAGCTGACTGGTCCACGTGACCCGTCTCAATATTTTCGTAAGGAGAGAAGAATGTACGCTAAAAAGAGCCTTTGGAACCTTGCTGCGCTGTTCATCATCCTGGCGATGGTGATGAGCGCCTGCGCCACCCCGGCCGCGCCGACCGCTGCACCGGTTGAGCCAGCCGAGGAAACTGAACCCCCGATGGAAGCCACCGAGCCCCCTGCGGCAGGCGGCGACCAGGTGGAAGTCTTCTCGTGGTGGACGGGCGGCGGCGAAGCTGCCGGCCTGGAAGCCATGATCGAAGTCTTCAAAGCCCAGTACCCCGATATTGAGTTCATCAACGCCGCCGTAGCCGGCGGCGCCGGCACCAATGCGCGCGCCGTGCTGGCTACCCGCCTGCAGGCAGGCGACGCCCCCGATTCCTGGCAGGGACATGCCGGCTGGGAATTGATCGGCACCTACGTGGCCGCCAACCAGCTCGAGCCGCTCAACTTCCTCTATGAAGAGAACGGTTGGCTGGACGTGATGCCCGAGACGCTGATCCCCCTGATCTCCAAGGATGGCAATATCTACTCGGTGCCGGTGAACATCCACCGCGCCAACGTGCTGTGGTACAACCCGGCCCTGCTGGAGCAGTACGGGGTCACCGAAGTACCCACCACCCTGGATGAATGGTTCTCCGCCATGGATGCCCTGTCGGCGGCCGATATGAAACCGCTGGCGATGGGCGAGCAGTGGACTGCCATGCACCTGTTTGAGACCATCCTGCTGGCTGCCATGGGCCCCGAGAAATACACCGGCCTGTGGAACGGGACCGTGGCCTGGGATGCGCCTGAAGTGAAAGCCGGCCTGGAAGCCTTCAAGAGAGTCCTCACCTACACGAATACCGACGCCGCCTCGCTGACCTGGCAGGACGCCGCCCAACTGGTGGTGAATGGCGACGCCGCCTTCACCGTGATGGGCGACTGGGCGGAAGGTTACTTCCGCGAGCTGGGCAAGACCCCCGAGACCGATTACGGCTGGGCGCCCGTGCCTGGCACCGCTGGTAACTTCCAGTTCCTGTCCGACTCCTTCGTGCTGCCCGTGGGCGCGCCGCACCGCGATGCGGCCATCGCCTGGCTGACCGTAGCCGGCTCGAAAGAGGGCCAGGACGCCTTCAATCCGGTCAAGGGCTCCATCCCCGCCCGCTCGGACGGCGACCGCAGCCTGTACGGCGTATACCTGCAGTCCGCCATGGATGACTGGGCGTCGGATACCGTGGTCGGCTCGCTGACTCACGGTGTGGTCGCCAATGACTCCTGGAAATCAGAGATCGATACCGCTTTGGGTCTGTTCATCGCCAGCGGCGATGTGGACACTTTCCTGAGCGCCCTGGTAGCCGCCTATGATGCGTCTGGAACGATCCAGGCCACCGGCGAGATGGCCGAGCCCCCCGCCGAAGAGGTCTCCGACCTGACCGGTGAGGTGGAAGTCTTTTCATGGTGGACGGGCGGCGGCGAAGCTGCTGGCCTGGAAGCCATGATCGAGGTCTTCGCTGAGAAGTACCCCGGCGTTGAATTCGTCAATGCTGCCGTAGCCGGCGGCGCAGGCACCAATGCGCGCGCCGTGCTGGCTACCCGCCTGCAGGCTGGCGACGCTCCCGACTCCTGGCAGGGGCATGCCGGGCAAGAATTGATCGGTACGTATGTGGCTGCCGACCAGCTCGAGCCGCTCAACTTCCTCTACGAAGAGAATGGCTGGCTGGACGTGATGCCCGAGACGCTGATCCCGCTGATCTCGCAGGACGGCAATATCTACTCCGTACCGGTGAACATCCACCGCGCCAATGTGCTGTGGTACAACCCCACCATCCTGGCCGATAACGGCATCGCAGCCGTGCCTGAGAACCTGGAAGACTGGTTCGCCGCCATGGACACCCTGCAGGCCGCCGGCGTGCAGCCGCTGGCCATGGGCGAGCAGTGGACCGCCATGCACCTGTTCGAGACGGTGATGCTGGCGTCCCTGGGCACGGATGCCTACAATGCCATCTGGGTCGACGGCGCAGATTGGAGCACCGCCGAAGTGAAAGCCGGTCTGGAAGCCTTCAAGAAGGCGCTGACCTATGTGAACTCGGATGCCGCTTCGCTGACCTGGCAGGACGCTGCGCAGCTGGTGGTGAATGGCGACGCCGCCTTCAACGTGATGGGCGACTGGGCCGAGGGCTACTTCCGTGAGCTGGGCAAGACCCCTGAGACCGATTACGGCTGGGCGCCTGTACCTGGCACCGCCGGCAGCTTCCAGTTCCTGTCCGACTCCTTCGTGCTGCCCGTAGGCGCGCCGCACCGCGACGCGTCCATCGCCTGGCTGACCGTAGCTGGCTCGAAAGAGGGCCAGGATGCCTTCAACCCGGTCAAGGGCTCCATCCCCGCTCGCTCGGATGGCGACAAAGCTCTGTACGGCGTGTACCTGCAGTCCGCCATGGCAGACTGGGCATCGAATGCCGTCACCGGCAGCCTGACCCACGGTGTTGTCGCCAACGACTCCTGGAAATCTGAGATCGATACCGCGCTGGGTCTGTTCATTGCCGATGGCAATGTGGACGGCTTCCAGGCTGCCCTGGTCGCCGCCTGCGTGGCCTCTGGCCCGTGCCAGTAAATTCAGCCAACCAGGGATAGTCCAGGTAGCAGGCGAAGCGTGTTTCGAACGCCACACACAGCGCTCACGACACTGCTTCGCCCCTGCCACTGGCGACCAACCCTGAACATGCACGCCTGCCTGGGGTGGATAACCCCCGCCCCAGGCAGGGGCAGCCTGCAAATCAACCAGCTTCGCTGCGCTCGCAATGACGGATACTCACCGGGAGGTTGAGCCGCTACGATGACCCAAAACAAGGATCGTTTGCTGTCCATCCTGCTTGTTTCACCGTCCATCCTGGCGGTGCTCGTCTTCGTCTATGGCTTCATCGCCTGGTCGGTGCGCGTATCGCTCAGCGAGTGGAAAGGGCTGCTGCCCGATTACACCTGGGCAGGTTTTTCCAACTATATCGGTCTCTTCTCCGACCCACGCTTTCATATTGATATCCGCAATACGCTGATCTTCACGGTGGTGTTTGTGGCAGGCTCGCTGATCCTGGGCCTGGGCCTGGCGATCCTGCTGGACCAGGGCCTGCGCGGGGAAGGCTTTTTCCGCAGCCTGTTCCTGTTCCCCATGGCGATCTCGTTCATCGTCACCGGGGTGGTGTGGCGCTGGCTGATGAACCCGGCTATGGGCAGCCGTATGAGCGGCCTGAACCTGCTGTTCAGCAACCTGGGGCTGGATTTCCTGGTAAATCGCTGGTACACCACGCCCACCTGGGGCATCGCCGCGGTGGCACTGGCTGCCATCTGGCAGATGTCCGGCTATACCATGGCGCTGTACCTGGCGGGTCTGCGTGGCGTCCCGGCTGAGCTGCGCGAAGCTGCCCAGGTGGACGGCGCCACCGAGTTCCAGATCTACCGCCATATCATCATGCCCCTGCTGGCGCCGGTCACACTGAGCGCCCTGATCATCCTTGGGCATATCTCGCTGAAAGTCTTCGACCTGATCATCGCCACGGCAGGCAAGCAGCTGCCCCTGGACGTGCCCGCCATCTATATGTGGCAGACCACCTTTGACGGTTATTTCTTCGGGCGCGGGGCTGCCATTGGTATCCTGCTGTTGCTATCGGTGGCAGTATTGATCATTCCTTACCTGTATTCGACCCTGAAAAGCGAGGCTGAGATATGATAACCGCCCACAAAAAACCGTTTTTCAAGGCCAAATACTGGCTGTACATCCCGCTGCTGATCATGGCAGCCTTTTACCTGCTGCCGCTGTACATTATGCTGACAACCGGCTTCAAAGGCTTCGATGAAGTCAACCTGCGCACCATGTGGGACCTGCCCAAAGGCCTGAAACTGGACAATTTCATTGCCGCCTATGAAACACTGGCCCCGTACCTGTGGAACAGCTTCAATATGGTCATCCCGGCGGCGATCATTTCCTCCATTCTCGGCTCGCTGAACGGCTTTGTGCTGGCCAAGTGGAAATTCCCAGGCGCCAATATCATCTTCCCGCTGATCCTGTTCGGCATGTTCATCCCCTACCAGTCCATCCTGATCCCGCTGGTGGAGTTCATGCGGCGCATCAACCTGTACGGCGGCCTGCCCGGGCTGGTGCTGGCGCACGTGATCTACGGCATACCCATCACCACGCTCACCTTCCGCAATTATTACGCCAGCATCCCCAAGGACCTGGTGGAGGCGGCGCGCATGGATGGGGCGGATATGCTGAAGACCTACTGGTATATCCTGCTGCCCATCTCTGCCCCGGCCTTTGTGGTGGTGCTGATCTGGCAGTTCACCTCCGCCTGGAACGATTTCCTGTTCGCGGTGGTGCTCACCAGCCCCAGCAGCTGGCCGATCACCGTGGCGCTAAACAATATGGCCGGCAGCCAGATCATCGCCTGGAACGTGCAGATGGCGGGGTCTTTTCTTGCCGCGGTGCCCACCCTGCTGGTGTACATCTTCCTGGGACGCTACTTCCTGCGCGGCCTGATGGCCGGCGCGCTGAAGGGGTAAGAAAGCTTGAATTCGAAACCTGTAGGGTCCGTCGCACGCGGAGTGACCTTATAGGTTTTATTAAGTGCATAGCCTGCAATTTTGCCGAGTTATTGCTCAAAACAGAAATATCAATTACAAAATATGTCTTTATGTTCCGTTATTGGACTAATAAGCCCACTTAAATGAAATTCCGTAACTCAGAGAATCGAGCTTAAGATTTCATGTATAATGAGTATATACTAGTGATGAAATAGTACTCCAAAGGGTAAAACCAATGAATATAGAAGATTATCAAGACTTATTCCAAATAGATGCGAGTCTGTTGAAATATTTCGATTTCTACAAACAGACTATCGAACTTTATACTCGCACAAAGATTGCGTTGGGGAAAGTACCTACTTACAACATATCTTATTCAAACGCAAAAGAGGCAAAGATAATCAATGGTTCAAACTTCTCGACGAAGATTTACACGAGTAAGTGATTGGCATGAATTTCTTGGTGGACTTCAACGTGAAGGAAATCAACAAGTTAATTTATATCAATTACGTCAAGAATGTTACAGAGATATTGAGAAAGTACGCGGAAGACCCTTATTAGTTTATGCAGTAAAATTCCCTTTTCCTCCAACACCACCTCAGCTACCAATTAATCCACCAATATCTATCGATTTAGACGATGTTGATGGCTTTACTGATTTAGTTGATTCGATAACAAAACCAGAAGAAGTTGATATCCTTCTTCATAGCCCTGGAGGTTCACCAGAAGCTACTGAAAGAATTGTAGAGCTGTTAAGAACCAGTTTTAAAAAAATATTTTTCTTAATTCCACACTCAGCTTACTCTGCTGCAACAATGCTTGCACTCTCGGGTGATGAAATAATTTTACACAGAAACGCGAGTCTGGGGCCAATTGACCCTCAAATCAATGGCATACCTGCTCGAGCCCTTAAGAGAGGTTTTGAAAAAGCGAAAAAAGTCCTTCAAGAAGAAGGCCCAGAAGCACTACCCGCCTACGTCCCATTAATTGAAAAATATACTCTGGAATTACTTGAAATTTGTGAAGATTATGAGCAACTATCTCAAGAACTCGTAACAGAATGGCTCACTGAATACATGTTTAAGGGTGATTCATCCAAAGACAAACAAATTGAAAATGCCGTTGCCTTTTTCTCAAATTATGATATTCACAGAACGCATAGTAGAGCATTAACTTATAACAAAATAAAAAATCTTAATCTAAATATCAGTTTGGCTGAAGGTGACCTGGAAAAGTTATTAAGGGAGGCGCATATACTTCTTAGTGGCTTCTTTAATGTTACACCATTCGTCAAAGTATTTGAAAATAGCCAAGGATTATCATGGGGTAAACAATTTCAGGCAATTATTCAGCAACCTAATCCTCAAACAATACTTCCAAAATAATGTATGCGGCTTAACCCAAGGTTACAGTAAACCGAAATTTTTCCTCTTCGGTAAGCGGTGCAATTTACTGGCATCAGTAAACTTCAAATCTCAACCCAAATCCACAACATCCCAACATTCATTCAGCTTACACCAAAATTAGAAACCCTTCAACGCCTGATATCTGTCATATCAGAGAAGCGTTTTGTTATCATTTGGAAAAAAAGGAAATCAGCCCTCCCCGGCAAGCTCGTATCTGAGCAGGACGACCCCGGAGGTGAAGGTGTGCGTCTCAATCAGGCGCAGGTCAATCTTCTCATTCAATTGAGGAAACATGGGCTTGCCGCCGCCGAGGATCACGGGATGAATATAGATGCTGTATTCATCGACCAGGCCCAGCTCCATTACACTGGCAGCCAGTTCGGCCCCGCCCACGCTGATTCTACTGCCGGGTTGGGCTTTCAGCCGCCGGACCTCTCCGGCGATATCATCGCGCACCAGCCTGGAGTTCGACCCGACTTCAGCGAGGGTTTTTGAGAAAACGAGCTTGGGCTTGGCGTTCCAGATGCGGGCATAATCGAGAATGTACTCCGGTAAGGTTGGGTCCTGACCGGCAGTGGGCCAGAAGCCAGCCATGATCTCGTACAACCGCCGCCCATACAGGAAGATGTCTGTTTCAGCCTCCTTCTGGTTGAAGTGGCGGTGCAGCTCCTCATCGGGATTCGACCAGTCCAGGCTGCCCCGGGCATCCTCGATAAAACCATCCAGAGAAACGTTGAATGCGTAATAGATCTTTCCCATCATGCCTCCTTTTCCAGCAGCTCTTCAAAATAAGCCCAGGCCTGTAAATCCGGGGATGCGACACCGATAGGGGATCAGTTGTTTGTATGGCTCTCCTGCAAAGCATTCATCCGCTGGCGCAGCAGCGGCTCGCTAACTGCATTTGCATCCAGTTTACTTGCGCCAAGAAAAGCGACGAAGCTCGCCAGCCCACCAGCCAGCGCCTCGGCGAAGGCTTCATCATCCGCCAATGCTTGATCTTCTAACCAGAAGCCCAGGATGACGAAAGTGTTCGCCGTCCGGTCAAGTTTGCTATCAAAGCGCGCCACGAGGCGTTCGCCCCACAAAACGGGCAGGGTGTAATAGCCATACTTGCGCTGGTGTACTGGCTTGTAGACCTCCCATGCGTAGTCGAAGCCGAACAGCACTTTAGCGTGCCCGCGGGCGCTGACCGGGTCCAGAGGCGCCAGGAAGACAGCTTCTTCCAGGGTGGTCGCAGCCAGTGGTTTCCATGCCTGCGGCAGGCGCCCGGCGCTCAGCTCACCCAGCACTTCAGCATCGCAGCTGAGGGCACAATGCAGCGCCTTCCAGCCTTCCACCTGCACCTCGCAGATCTCGCCCTCCGCCAGCAGCGCTTCACGGATGTGCTGCGCACGGCCCAACGGCGCGCCGCGGAAATAGGCATCCTGCGTACGGTTCAACCGCGCCAGACCAGCGAAGCCGATCTCCTTCTTGATCAGGAAGCGGTCCACTTCAGCTTCGGAGGCTTCATACAGCAGATGCGCCGGGGCGACCGTTTCCGTGAGCGCATACACGTGCTCGAAGTTCTCGCGGTGGTGGATCATCACTTCGCCGGTACGCCACATGAAATACAAAGCCAGGGCGCTGTCCTTGCGGCCGCGGTAACTCTGGGTGCGGGTGCGCGTGGCCATGCTGAAGTCGCGATTACTGACCACGCCGCGCTCCTGCAGGATGGTGCGCATCTCGGCGATGGCTGCAGCGTGCTCGCGGCCCATCTGGTGAATGCGCGCATCATGATCGGGGTTACCATCGGCTTCGCGGCGCATGACCAGACGCCAGCAGGGCAGCTCGTCCATCGGACGCACAGCCAGCCAGCCGCCCCAATCGAAGAACTGGCGCTGCTGGTAAGCTGCCTGCTCCCACATCCCGGGGCTGTACGCCAGCACGCGGCTGTGGAGCTGAATATCATGGCTGCGGGCGATGATCTGTAGTGGGTCGAGCTGCAAGTACTCCATGGCGCGCATGGCTTGCTGCACGCCTTCCAATCCATGCCAGCGGCGCCCGGGCCACAAGCCTTGCTTGCCAAGGATGAAACGGCGGGCTGTAACGAGGTCGATGCGGATCATGATAACCGCTCTATGGGCTGGCAGAGCTGCTCAGTGGGCTGGTGCTCTGCGGGTTGGCAGATGCGTGAGAGCGCGGCTGGTTCAGCCATGCAGCGAGCCCACCCAATCGATCTGCGCGCCAGTGCGAGCGCCTAACCGCTCCAGCAGCTCGCCCACATGCTGCATGGTGTGGCGAATGGAGTAGATTTGCAGCTCGAGCATGCTCAGCGGGCCGTGCGCTTCCGAGGCAGCCAGGTCCATTCCCGGCAGGACCTGCTTGACCTGCCCCTGGCAGTAGGCCAGGTATTCCAGGACGGTCGTCTTGTCATGATAATCGCCGTCGGGCGGGGCGGGGAAATCCTCCCAGCCGGGGCGGTGCTTGCTCCAGGGGGTGATCTCCTGAGGAGGGTACTGCAGGTATTCATCGACAAAGTACAGGGCATGGTACGCGGTGTGCCAGAATTTGTTGGTGTCCTCCGGCGCATTCCAGACCGGTTCCGGGCACTGGATGATGGTCTGCTTGAGCATTTCGAGCGAAGCCAGGTACTGCGAGATCAGGATGGCGGGGATGTCCATAGTATTAACTCCAAGGATGAGGGAATTTTCCATAATGGCTGGTCATAGCCGCCGCAGGCTCAGATTAATTGACATGGATGGACAGGATATTCAGGATGTCGGTAGGTGCGACGCATGCGTCGCACCTACCAGGAGAAGATCTACATCCCGGCGCTGGGGTCGGCCTGGTGCAGGCCGCAGATGATACCCATATTATCCTTGAAGTAAGCAATGTAACCCACACCGGGGATCACATCCTTGGGGAAGATGAACTCGCCGCCGTTGGCCTCGACTTTGGGGATGTATTCGTCGATATTCTCGACTTCGATGGTGTTGACCGTGCCGCTGAACGGGCCGCCGGTGGGCATCAGGCCGCCGTTGATGCCGACAGTGCTGGCGTCGCCGGTGGTGATGGTCCAATAATCGACCGGGCCGTCCCACTTCTCAACTTTCCAGCCGAAGACAGTGCGGTAGAACTGGGCGGTTTTCTCAAAATCGCCAGTGACCAGCTCGAAATGCGTGAAACGATTCATGGGGTTGCCTCCTGGGGTTAATAGATATCAGACAGATTGTATCCAATTATAAATTAGAATAATTGTTCTGTCAATAACCTAATCTTCCTTACCCTCTCCGAAAACCACCCGCCCGGTCTCGACCGGCCGGCGGCGGATCCTGGCAACGATGCCAGGCAGGTATGGCAGAAACAGGGCGGCGAAAGCCACCAGCAGCAGAGTCAGTGAAAGAGGGCGGGTGAAGAAGATCGCCGGATCCCCCTCGCTGATTGCCAGGGCACGGCGGAACTGGGCTTCCGACATGGGCAGCAGGATCACCCCCAGAATGGTAGGGCCGACCGGGAAGCCGTAGCGGCGCATGAAAAATCCCAGGACACCGATCCCATACATGACCATCACATCCACAACACTGTTGGCGATGCTGTAGACGCCCAGGGTGCCAAACACCAGGATCCCGGCGTACAGGAGCGCCCGGGGAATCGCCAGGATCTTGATCCAGATGCGGATGAGGGGTAGATTGAGCACCAGCAGCATCACATTGCCGATATACAGGCTGGCGATCAACGCCCACACCAGGTCGGGTGATTTCTGGAACAACAGCGGGCCCGGCTGGAGGTTGTAGATCTGGAATGCGACCAACAAGATCGCCGCGGTGGCTGAAGTGGGCAAGCCCAGGGTAAGCAGAGGCACGAGCACGCCTGAGAAGGCGGCATTATTGGCGGCTTCAGGTCCAGCGACGCCTTCGATAGCCCCGTGCCCCCATTCGTCTTTGTGTTTGGAAAGCCTTTTCTCGGTGGTGTAGCTCAAGAAGGTGGGGATTTCTGCCCCACCCGCCGGCAGCGCCCCAAAAGGAAATCCGAACATAGTACCCCGCAGCCAGGCAGGCCAGGAGCGTCGCCAATCTTCGCGGGTCATCCCAATTTTCCCCCGCACGGGAATAATCTCTTCTTCAGTGTGGAACATCTTAGAGGCGACATACAGCGCTTCACCCACCGCGAAAAGGCCGACCGCCACAACCACGACATCGATGCCGTCCAGCAGCTCGGGGGTGTTGAAGGTCAGGCGCGACTGCCCGGTGAGCACGTCAATCCCGATCAGCCCGATGAACAGGCCGATGAACAGGCTGGTCATGCCGCGCAGCATGGATTTGCCTACCAGGGCGGTGACGCTGACAAACGCCAGCACAGTAAGGGCGAAATAATCGGCGGGCTGGAAGAGCAGAGCCAGTCTGGCGATGGGTGGGGCGACAAAGGTCAGCAGCAAGGTCGAGATCGTGCCGGCGACAAAGGAGCCGATGGCAGCCGTGGCCAGGGCCGGACCGCCGCGACCCGACTTTGCCATGGCAAAGCCTTCGAAAGTGGTGGCGACCGAAGCCGATTCGCCCGGGGTGTTGAGCAGGATCGAAGTGGTTGACCCGCCGTACATGCCCCCGTAATAGATGCCGGCAAACATGATCAGCGCGCCGGTGGGATCAAAATTGTAGGTGAGCGGGAGGAGCAGCGCCACGGTCAGCGCCGGGCCGATCCCGGGGAGTACGCCGATGGCAGTGCCCAGCGTGACTCCAAGGGCAGCCAGCAGCAGGTATTGGGGCGTGAGGGCGCTGCTGAAACCATTGAGCAGATTGGCGAGTACATCCATGCTGAACCCCCTTACAGAATACCGGTGAGCAAACCTGCCGGGAGCCGGACACCGAGGACCTTGGTGAAGACCAGGTAGATCGTGAACCCCAGGACCAGACCCACGAAGATATCCCGCAGCAGATGTTTGCTGCCCAGAATGCGGGCAGCCACCGAAAAAAAGAGCCCAGTTGCCAGAGCGTAGCCGAGGGGAGCCAGCAGCAGGGCATAGACGACCAGCGAGAGCATGGCCAGGAGCGTCGTAGGCCAGTGCGTGGTGGCAGACTCGGTAGCAATATCGGTGATGAAATCTTCATCCGGCAGCACTGTGGAGCGCAGCAGGAGGAAAATACCCAGCCCCAGAAGGCCGATCCCCACGATCGTGGGAAATATACGCGGGCCAATCACGATGAAACCAGCGCCGGTCCCAATTTTCGAAACCTGGGTGAGCGTGAGCCCACCCAGGAACAATACAAATAGCCCCGCCAGACGAGCGCCCCATACGCCTCGCGCTGGCTCAAGCGCCGCTATAGGCGACGCCTCAGGTGTCAGGAAACCAGACGAATTTGAATCGTCCGGGACAGGGGCGCCGGGTGTCATTGCACGAGGCCAATATCGCGCAGGACTCCTTCAATGCGGGTAATTTCATCGGTCAGGAACGTCCCGAACTCATCACCTGCCTTGTAGTAATCTGTCCAACCATTGCTGGAAAGGGCTGTCTGCCATTCCTCAGAATCGTGCATCTCCTGGAGGGCTGCCACAACTGCGTCGCGCTGCTCAGTGGTAAGATCCGGAGGTCCAAAAACTGCCCGCCAGTTGATCAGGGCGACATCGATTCCCGAAGCCTTGATGGTGGGGGCATCCACGCCTTCCACGGCTTCCTCGCTGGAAACAGCCAGGAGACGCATGGCGCCGGATTCCACCTGATCGCTGAACTCGGAGATGCCCGAGACACCTGCCGTAACTGCTCCGGACAGGATGGCGGCCACGGCTTCGCCGCCGCCGGAATGAGCGATGTAATTAATCTGGGACGGATCAACCCCGGCCGATTTGGCGATCAGCCCGACCAGGATGTGATCGGTGCCGCCTGCTGAGCCGCCGCCCCAGCTGATGGCAGTCGGGTTGGCTTTGAAGTCGTCCACCAACTCCTGCAGGGTCTGATATTTGGAGTCTGCCTTCACCACAATCGCTTCAGCTTCGGCTGTCAGCAGGGCCAGCGGCGTGACCTGGGTCAAGTTCACCGGAGAATTGTTGGTCAGGATTGCTCCGACCATCACCAGCCCACCGACCATCATTTCGTGGGGTTTCGCTTTGGCGTCGTTCACAAACTGTGCCAGCCCAACCGTGCCGCCAGCGCCAGCCACATTGAAAACCTGGACAGTCTGACCGGTGGTTTTCGCCAGAGCGGTCTGCATGGCACGCGCGGTCCCGTCCCAGCCACCACCGGCAGCGGCGGGAGCCATGATATTGATGGCCTCGGTTGGATAGCTGACCGTCGAATCACCAGGGCTGGCAGGAGCTGCACAGCCAACCAGTAGCACTGCTATGAGCAAAAGAACAACTGCTGATGTGCGCATAAGAGATCCTTTCTGGGTTGGTAGGTTGGATTGATAAATAAGGGAGACTTTATCTATTATACCCAAAGGGGGAAGCGTGTCAACGGTTTTATTCTCAAGTGGGGCAAGAGTTCGGACATTGGCGAAGATGAGCTTGGCGAAAATTGTTAAGACCGTCTTGACAATTTGGTTTAGGCAGACTGGTCTAAGCGGAAGCGCTGTTTAAGCAACAAAAATGGTCCCGAAAACAAATGCCGGCTGGAACGTATCCCCACCTGCGGGATGGTGCGCAGATTCAGCTCAGCGGGCGTTACTTGAGCATACTGCACGTACCGGAAGGCTTCTCCAACTTCCAAGCAAATTGCGTACGTCAGCATGACCATGGCCTGCATTTTATCCAGATTGTCTTGCGACTTGTTCATCATCTTATCTATGTGCAGCAGGCTTTTCAAATGCCGGAAACAGATTTCGATTTTCATGCGCTGGTAATAGAGCTTCAGGCCCATTTCCGGTTCCAGATTGGTCATGATCCACATCGGCTGCCTGAATCCATAACGCCAGAGCCGATCACGTCCAGGCACACTTCGCCCTGGTAATACACCTGGCGGTACATTTGGGGCTTGTTGATCGGGGCCACTAACAAGCGCAAGGGGTGTCTGTGCTCGCGGTAAAAGTAGAAATGCGGTGAGTTAGCCCCCAGGTTCAAGCGGAATCCGACAGGTCACCGAGCGTCAACCTGGCTGCGCAAAAGTCCCTGGTAGGAGAACTCCCGATCAAAGATAATGGCGCGCTCACCAATCAGTTGCTGGGTCTCCTGGATGGCTTTGAAGTGCTCCAGATTGCGGGACGATGGTTGATCTTCAAACGTGTCCGAAGAATAGGTGACGCAGTGGAATGGAATGGCTCTGCCCCGGAAGGACACATGGCCCGGATCAGCATCCAAAAGCCTCTGGTCTGCCCGTCCATCAGGGTGCCGGCGTAATTGGTTTGGTTAGCATGTGGGCGGCGATATCACACAGGCGGGGCGAACAGGAAGCCATAATCCATTCGATACTACGGTTGTCAAGAACCTATAGTGTAACGGGTTCCCTTTCTTTTTTTCCTATTTTGTCCGAACTTTTGACCGAAGGTCAGGTTTCTGTCAATTCATGGTTGCCAGAGCTTTGTTTTCACTGTGTTCTCTGCGTCTCTACGAGGTAGATTAATCCTCCCGCAGAGACGCGAAGCAGCAAATAAGACACACGTCAAATGGTTAGATCAAGCACAGTCTTATTCCCCCTTGATAAAGACCCAATCTGCTATTTAATTAGAAACGGAAGATAGGACCGGTAGTCCAGGGATGGCGTAGACCGTGCGCCATAGCGGGCAACCTTAAAATCACCCGAGCAGCTTCCAACCACGATCATTCTACCGTCCGGCTGCAGCGCCAGGCCAGTCCCAATCCCGGTGGTCACAGAGCCAGCGGACCCAAAACCGGTATCGATGCTGCCATCGATATTGAAACGTCGAACCCGGGAGGCCGAGACGATTAGAATCTTGCCGTCGGTTTGGATTGCGATGCCATTACCAGAGCCATCAAGCACCCGGCCGCCCGAACCAAAGCTGGTATCGAGTGTGCCATTCACATTGAAGCGGATCAGGCTGCTGCCGGTGACCAAAATCTTGCCATCCGGCTGTAACGCCATGGCGTAAACAGCCTCCCAGCCACCGAAATTTTCGAGAACAATTCCACTGTCGCCAAATGCAGTATCAAGGCTGCCGCTGCTGTTATAACGCAGCAGCACAATCGAGATGTTATTGCTGCTATCCAGGGTATTTCCGGCCAGTAAAATTTTGCCATCTGGTTGTACGGCTACAGCCTGGGCTTCATCGTTTAGATCGTAGAAGGCGGGTAAGACCATTCCGGCGCTGCCAAATGTCGTATCGACCGTACCATTGGCGTTGTAACGCAGCAGGGCAAAGCCACCAAATGTGTGACCTGCCACCAGGATCTTGCCATCAGGCTGTAAGGCAATGGCATACGCATAATCGGAACCCGTCTCTATATCGGTTGTTGTTATACCTGAGACTCCAAAAGTCGGATCCAGGCTGCCGTCGTTGTTGAAGCGCGCAAGCGCAAAATCAGCATAATACCCGGACTCTCCCGGAGTAGACCCGGCGGCGATAAGCTTACCATCTGGCTGCAGGGCAACAGCCTTCGCCCGATCAGAATCGCCCGTGATGGATGTCCGCGCCAGGCCATCGCTGCTGAAGCTGGTATCCAGGCTGCCATCCTGGTTGAAACGGGCAATAGCAAAATCATAATCATCCCCAATTTCGGTATCCCCCGCCACCACAATCTTGCCATCCGGCTGAAGTGCGACAGCTGCCCCGCTGTCGGTTCCACCAAAGTCGGCGGTAGCCAGGCCCCCCACACCAAAATCTGTGTCAATTTCTGCAGGTGATACACATGGCGGTGGGGTCGGCGTGGGGCCACCATCGCTGATCGTAAAATCGTCCCGGAACATTTCGGAGTAAATCATATTGGAATAGCTATAGGCCACGGCGGTATAAGTTCCCGTCTGGCGGCTTTGCCCGGAGATATAAAAATAAAAGGTTCTCCAGTTCAAGATCCCATTGTCTGCTACGTCCTGGTCATAAGACACGCCACAACCACCGGTGGGGCAGTACGAAACGATAGCACCGCCTGGAGCGATCCAATCCACTCTGACCGGATAGGGAGGGCCGCTAAACCCGTAGATTCGCAAGGCGGCCCGGTTATCGCTTTGGGAGTAACTCGAGTCAGGCTCGAATAGATAACCATAATTCGGACTGGCCAAAAGGGGGGTGATAAACAGGGCGGTCATACCTAAAACTGCCAGAACAGCCGCCAACAGCTTGATCCGGACCTTCATATGATATTCTCCTATACTTGGAGGGAGGGATCTGCCTCGCGATGTCATCTATAGGAAATGAAAGCCGAGAAGCTTGCTCATTATGCCAATAACAAACGGGACTGTCAGGTGACATTCATCCTCTATTCACTCCAAGCAAGCGAGCTATCCATTTTGTTATGTTGGCTGTTTCGGGAATACCAGGCGCGGAGATTGGGAGAACTGCGATGGGTGAGACCACCCGGGAGTGCCTGCCAGGTTTTTTGGGCAGCCACGAGATGGAAAACCTGAAACGCAGGAAAGATCAGCCTGAACCGTTACCGGTACGTCGCATCCGATCTGGTAACTATGGGCGGTAAACCCAAGGAAGGTTATAATCGGATCACCTTTGTATTAATATCACCCACACCGCTGAATAAAACCGAATGATACGCTTAGACCAGGTCGGGAAGCAGTTCAACACAGCCTTCCTGCCGGGGAGATGATATGAGCGACAAGACCCAGCCAAACGAACCCGAGCCCGAAATCCATATTACCGCCAGCCCGCAGATCACGGTGACCGGCAAGGTGGACGCGAACGCCCACATCAGCGGCGTGCATATCGAGCACGCCGACCATGTGGTCATGCAAAACGTCAGAGTGAAACGCATCCCGCTGGACCTGCCGGGCCGGCCGGAGGTGCTGGTCGGGCGCGAGGAGTTGGTCCAGGCGGTACTGGCTGCTCTGGCGCCGGGCAAGGTGGTCAGCCTGGTGGGGCCGGGGGGCGTGGGCAAAAGCGCCCTGGCGGCGGAGGTGCTGTGGCAGCTATGCCAGGGGAAAGCCGCGCCGCCGGCAGCCTTCCCGGATGGGATTGTGTGGCACGATTTTGCCAGCCAGCCCGAGGCCAGCGCAGCCCTGACTGCTATAGCCACGGCCTTTGGCGAGGATATCAAAGAGGCTGGCGGGCCGCTGCCTGCAGCGAAGCAGGCCCTGGCCAGCAAGACCGCTCTGCTGGCGCTGGATGCCGCCGAAGCCTGCCCCAATCTGGATGAAGTCCTGGAGCTGCGCGCCGGCTGCGGGGTGCTGGTGATCACGCGCAAGAAGTCGCAGGCCGGGCGGGTGAGCTTTGAAGTGCCGGTGCTGGACGAGATGGCCGGGGTGCGGGTGCTGCAGGAATGGGGCGGCGAGTGGGCAGACGATGAGCCGGCCTTAAAACGCATTGTGGCGCTGACCGGTGGGCTGTCCCTGGCGCTGGAGCTGGCCGGCAAGTACCTGAGCGCCAACAGCCAGACGGCGGGTGAGTACCTGGCCTGGCTGGAGCAATCCCCCCTGGAGGCGCTGGACCACGGCGAGCGTGAGCGCGAGAGCGTGGAGGTGCTGCTGGAGGGCAGCCTGGCGGCGCTGAGCGCAGCCGGCACAGCCGCCCTGGGCGTGTTTGGGCTGCTGGGATTGGGGGGCGTGCCCCTGGAAGCCATCGCCGATGGGATGGAAGTGGATGCCCACGCGGCGCGGCGGGCGTTAGGCGAACTGGCCGGGCTGGGTCTGGCGCGGCGGTTGCCAGGTGAGCCCGGAGGAGAGCTGTGGGCGGTGGGGCACGCTCTGGTGCATACCTATGCCGCGCAGAAAGTGAGCGCGCCAGCCGGAGCGCTGGAACGGCTGGTGAATGGATTTGCTCAAATGGCTTTTACGGCCAATCAAACCGGCTATCCGGCAGATTTTGCGGGGCTGCCGGTACATGTATTTGCCCTGGCAGAAAGAGCTGAAGCTGCCGGGCTCCAGGAAAGCGGTATGCTGTGGAACGAGCTGGGGTATCACGCCAGCCGGGTGGGAGATTATCCCACCGCGTATGCATTCTACCAGCGCGCCCTGCAGAACGATGAAGCTGCCTTTGGACCGGAGCATCCCAACGTGGCTGTACGTATCAACAACCTGGGCATGGCGCTGCAGGATCTGGGTGACTTGAACGAGGCCAAAGCCGCTTTCGAGCGCGCCCTGCAGATCCACGAAGCTGCCTCCGGGCCCGATACGCCGGACGTGGCCAGGGTAGTCAACAACCTGGGGGGCGTGCTGTGGACGCTGGGCGATGCGCAAGGGGCCATTGCCGCCTACGAGCGCGCCCTGCAGATCGACAGCGCCAGTGTGGGGCTGGAGCACCCCGACGTGGCAGCGGATATCAACAACCTGGGATTGGTGTACCAGGACCTGGGCGACCTGGAAGGTGCAAAAGCAGCCTTCGAGCGCGCCCTGCACATCGACCAGGCTGCCTACGGCCCAGAGCATCCGGTCGTCGCCCGGGATACCAACAATCTGGGCGGCGTGCTGCACGCCCTGGGCGACTTGAACGGAGCGAAAGCCGCCTATGAACGCGCCCGGCAGATCGACGAGGCGGTGTACGGCCCGGAGCATCCGGATGTGGCTCGGGATACCAATAATCTGGGACTGGTATTACAGGACCTGGGCGACCTGGAAGGGGCCAAGGCCGCCTTCGAGCGCGGACTCCTCATCTTCGAGAACCTGCTGGGCGGCGCCCATCCTACGGTCGCCACGCTGGCCAACAACCTGGGAATGGCGCTCCAGTCGCTGGGCGACCTGGACGGTGCACGCGCCGCCTATGAGCGCGCCCGGGCGATCAGCGAAGCTGCCCTGGGACCGGGGCACCGCAATATCGCCAAATACCTGAACAACCTGGGGGATGTGCTGCTGGACCAGGGTGACAGCGAGGGAGCGAAAGCGGCCTTCGAGCACGCCCTGCAGATCGATACAGCCAACTACGGCCCGGAACACCCCAATATCGCCATTTATCTCAACAACCTGGGCCGAGCGCTGCACCAGGCGGGTGATCTGGAGGGGTCACGGGCTGCCATCGCGCAGGCGCTGCTGATCGGCGAGGCTGCCCTGGGAGGCGAGCACCTGCATGTGGGGGTTATGCACGCCAGCCTGGCGAAGACGCTGCAGGTGCTGGGGGAGCTGGAAGCGGCCAAAGCGGCGTTTGAGAAGGCACTGGGGATTTTTGAGAAGGGTTTTCCGCCTGGGCATGAGAATATCCAGAGCGTGAAGGATGATCTGGAGACGGTGGAGGGTGAACTGAGGAAAGTGAGAGGGGAGAGTGAGTAGAATCGCTGGTCAATTGGTCAGAATAGATTATCCTGTACAAAAATGTACAGGTTAAATAGAACAACATCCCGGTCCCGGAGACATTTCCCCTGCTGCAGCGAGCTGCGGGTAATGACGGCGAGTATCTTGCCAATCCTGTATATCCATGTCAATTCCTGTCCATGCAGGTCAACTCTCGTTGTCGTCCGGCAGGACGCAGTGGCCCCGACCGGTTATGGATCTCGAAACACTGTGTTTTGATCTGGTGAGTAGAAATCGAGTTTTGAACTCATAGAGCGAGTTCAAAAAACTCGGTTTTCATTTCCCGGTGCAAACGGGGCTTTTTCCGGAGAGCTCCGTTTCTGTCCGGTAGGGGCGCAGCGGTCCTATTCAGGAATAGATCCCGAAGTGTTCCGCTGCGCCACTACGAGAGATGGAAAGTTAACGATTGACGGCAGCTCCATACAACTGCGCCCGGACGGAGGCCAGCTCGCTTTCGTCCAGCAGGCTGACCCCCACCAGGGCCAGGTGCAGGCGCGATTGGCTGCCCAGGTGGGAGGCGGCACGACAGGCCGCCTCCACATGCTCGGGGTCGTCATCGGCGGCCAGGCGGTTGAGCGAGACCCGGCCGCAGTCCACGCACAGGTGCACCAGCAGCAGCTCACCGCTGCGGGCGGGGGCATACTTATTGCGCCCCGGCTTGCGGCTGAGGCCGACGGGCTGCATTTTCCCCTTGCAGGCCGCCAGGCGGTCGCCGGGGGTATGCAGGTCCAGGTGGCGCGACCACAGGCAGCAGGGGCAGTGGTTGCGGTTGTTCACCCCGCTCAGCAGGGGATCGACGCTGACCAGCGCTTCACAGTGCAGGCAGCGGAACTCGCCGGCGCGCACATGCACGCCGTCCACACTACCCCAGCGGGCGCGCTGCGCCTGCAGCTCCTGGCGGCGCCTGGCTTTGCGGCTGAGTCGGGAATCGACTGGTTGGCGACTATCCGCCTCCAAAAGGAGTTCGTTGGCCAGCAGCTGGTCGTAAAGGGCAGCGTGCTTCACGGCCTAACCCTCCGACGACCTCAGCCGCAGGTAGCTCTGGTAGCGGCGCGGCGAGATGGCCCCCTCCATCACCGCCTGGCGCACACTGCAGCCCGGCTCCTCATCGTGGGCGCAGTCCAGCCCAAAGCGGCACTGCCCCAGGTACGGGCGCATCTCAGGGTAACACTCGTCCAGAGTCTGGGGGTCGAACTCCCACAGTCCGAACTCGCGCACGCCGGGGGTATCGATCAGCCCGCCGCCAAAGTCCAGGCTGAACAACTCCAGGGAAGTGGTGGTGTGGCGGCCTTTACCGGTGACCTGGCTGACTTCGTGCACGCGCAGGCCCAGGCCGGGCTGCAGGGCGTTCAGCAGGCTGGTCTTACCCACGCCGGATTTGCCCAGCAGGACAGACAGGCGGCCTTGCAAAGCACTGCGCAGCTCGTCCAGGCCTTCCCCGCTGTGGGCGCTGGCGAGGATCACCGGGTAGCCGATGCGCCGGTAATCGTCCACCGCGGCCTGGATCTCGCTGTCCAGCGCGCCGGAGCGATCGCGCACCAGGTCCAGCTTGGTGATGCAGATCAGGGCGTCCAGCCCGGCGGTCTCGACTGCCGCCAGGTAGCGGTCCAGCAGGTTCCATTTGGGAGCCGGCTGGGCAGCGGCGAAGACCGGGATCACCTGGTCCAGGTTGGCGGCGATGACCTGCTCGTGGGCGTGAGCGGTGGGCATGGGCACGGCGCTGCGCCGGCTGAGCTGGTTGCGGCGCGGCAGCAGGTCCACGATCAGGCCGCGGCCGGTCTCCCCGGGCTGGATGGCGACGGCGTCGCCGATCGCCAGGCTTTCGGGATGGTGTTGGAGGGGTTGGCGGGGCTTACCCTGGGCGCGCCCGGTTGCGGCCAGCATACGCCCCGCCAGCGTGCATTCGAGCAGGCGCCCGTCCGTCTGCACGGTATAAATTGTCTGGTTTTTCTTGATCACGATCCCATGATTGGTGGGAAGCGTGCTGGTGTTCAAAGTGTTCAAAGTGTTCAATGTCTTCAATCCTGCGTTAAAACGAAAGCCAGCCACGTTGAAATTCCCGTGGCTGGCGCGAAATTGTTGCAAACCGGCGTTCGGGCGCATGCCATGCGCCCCTACAGGTTAAACAAAAAGCCACGGGGCATGAGAGCACCCGTGACCGCTGCAATTTGACAGGATCGTTGGCAGGTAGCCGGCTAGATCAGGCTATGCATCTGCCCGGAGGCGCGCCCATGCGTCTTGGATGACCAGCACAACGACTTGAGTATTCAAAAAGCGCCTCCTTCTTTCAAAGATTAGAACGGCATGAGTTTATCATGCTCCATGCAGAGCTGTCAAGATGAAATTCAGGTGAATGTGGAGAAAACATACGGGCACTGCATCAGCTGGCAGCGCCCGTAAGCGTTAAGTCGAATGGGGTTGCGGATTTCAGTCGTCGAGCACAAAGGTGAGGCGCATCTGCACGCGATACTCGGTGATGCGCCCATCATCATCGATGAGCACTTCCTGATTCTCGATCCAGGCGGATTTGATGTTCCTGAGCGTCAGGCGGGCGCGGGCAAGACCTTCTTTGATCGCATCATCGAAACTGACAGAGGAAGCGGCTTTGATCTCGGTTACTCGGGCTACGGACATGCGGAGTCTCCTTTCTTGGGTTAGCGGTTAAATTAGAGGATTGGTTGGTTGCACGGGTGTAGATTGCTTGCGAACAGGGCTTGCAACTGCTTTTAGTATACAGGAGAAATCTGCAGCGGGCAACTGCTGCGGGCCGGATACGGGCTGAAGAGGGTGTGCGAAGCCGCATGCAGCCGGGATCAACCAGTCTCGCCGCCCGGGTTGGAGAGGGTCAGCAGCTCGACGCGCTGGTGCCAGCCCAACTGGCGCCAGAAGTCAATGGCGGCCTGGTTGTCTTCGCGCACGAACAAATTCCATTTGCTGATGCCAATGCGGATGAGCTGGTATACACAGCGGCTGGCCAGCATGCGCCCGATGCCCTGCCGGCGGTGGGAGGCGCGCACCGCCAGGTTGTCGATGTAGCCGCGCCGGCCGTCATGCCCGCACAGCACCGCCCCGACCAGCTGCCCGTCCTCGCGCACCACGAAGCTCAAGCCCGGGTTGCGCTCCAAAAACCGCTCAATGGAGCTGCGCGAATCGGCGTCACTGAGATCGAGACCTTCCGACTCGCTCCACAGGGCGCGCACTTCTTCATAGTCGGAAATGGTCATTTCCTGAATAATGGGTTTCATGGGGTCACCTCCCTCGCCTGCCTGCGCCTCGGCTCAGACGCACCTGAACAAAGCTTCTCTGGCGCCGACGGAGCCAACCTTACGCCACAAAGGACCGGTTGGGTTGTCGACAGCCAGGCGGAGATTGGAAACAATTGTCTGGTCTGAATATACCATATCTGCTATGTATGTGCACGAAAATGGATTTCCTTCTGGTTGAGGTGCACGCATGAGTCTGCCTGCGCCAGGTTCCTATCACATCTGTAGGGTAGCTTTATTAAATTCAATTCCATATCAATATCATTTATACTTGACACACTCGTCAAATCGTCGCCACCAGGGCAGCTATCATCGAATGGAAAAATATTTCGCGAATTCCCATATTTTCAACTCAAATGATGCCTGACAGCAGGAAGTTTTCGCCAGAAAAGGAGAAAATGACCCTCCAGCTTCAAACCGTGCTTTAACAAAACTTCAAAATAAAAGTGCACAAGGAGAACTCAGCATGCTTGCACGAAAATTCTTTAATCTGACCATGGCTTTGATACTGGTCCTGTCCTTTATCCCGGGCACAGCAACAGCCCAGACCAGCCAACCCGAAGCCAAAACTCAAACCACCCAATATCTTGTAACCTTACCCCTGCCTGAAGTGCAGATACCCACTGGAACCCCAGCCAACCGAGTGCCGGGGTATTATCAGATCGCGCTTCAGCAGGCGTGGAGTAAGACTGAAGCGCTGCTTTCCGCTATGCAACAAGCCGGGCTGGTGGAAAGCTATAAACTGCTGGCAGAGCAAAACGCCTTTGAGGTCACTGCTGCGCCTGCGGCTGTGGACCAGCTTGCCAGGGTGGGGAGCGTGCAAGCCTCAGACGCAGCCAGCCTTGTAACTGGGGATGGGCAGCAGTTCCAGGTCCAGCTCCAAACTGCTGTCCAGGGCGCTCAGCGCCAGGAGCGCTCCCTCGAGCCGGCAGCTGCCAGGGTCGAGCCGCCGCCGCTGCAAACCTTTTACGTCATCCTGGAACCTGAGCAGGCTGCTAAAGAAAACGCCCTGAGCGCGGTTGGCAACCAGCTGGCTGCCTTTGAACAGGACAGCATCGTGGCCGGCTTCGAGTGGCGGCCCGAGCTGAATGCTTTTCAGGTGAACGCCAGCCGTGACATGCGCATGTTGGCTGAGCTGCCTGGCGTACTCGAGGTGAGCTCAAACAAGCCTGACCGGATGCTCAGCACAACCCTGCTTGCTCAGCCCGACACAGCCAGCCTCGATCAGACTGAGAGCATCACGGCAACCGATGCCAGCATGCCGGCTATCGAGGCTTTTGTCAACACTACCCATTTATATCTGGTCAGCACCTCAAATTTACCCGTTGTGCTGACGCTGTATAACTCGATCGGGGTTCAGAAAAACATCCCCGCCTACACGAATTTTTTTGGCTGGTACTTTAATGGGACCGGCTACACTGCCAATGCTTTCCTGTACGACAGCACCTGGTACGGGACCCAGATGGAGCCCGGCGATAGACTGCATGTTGTTCAGGAAGGGCAGACTGCCTTTGAAATCGAAATCCCCGAGCTGTACGCCAGCGTGCGCCGTGATACCGACACGGTATATGGTACAGGTCCGGCAGGCATCACCAGCACCGATCCAGCGGTTCTGCCAGTCTTACAGGTGGTGGGCTGGGGCATCAACACGGACAGCGAGGGGGGCGAATCTGGCAGTGCGTATGTCACAACGGACGCCAACGGCGCCTTCAGCACGCAGCTTGACTGCGCCGCACCGGATACCTGCACGCTGGATCTGCGCGCCGATACTAACGGGCAGTTGATCTACACTGACGTAAACGGTAATCGCGCCGTTATTGATTACCTCGCTCCGACCTTATATGCCACGTTATATTCCAGTTTCGTGTCGGGCTATGTGGAGCGATCGACGGCTGTAAGCCTCAGCTTGCTGAACCCGGCGGGAGTCATCAAAGCCTCCTTTGAGAGCACCGCCGAAAGCGACGGATATTTTTCGGGTACGCTGAAGGATGTGTATGAGAACTCTGTATCCGTGCAGCCCGGCGATCAAATCTTGCTGGAAGGCGCATTGGGCGCCACCATCACCATCGATGCAGTGGCAATCGGCGCGGTGGGAGATATCAACACCGATATACTCAGCGGCAGTGGCCCTGTCGATCCAAATGCTGCGGACAACATCTTCTTGCCATCCCTGTACGCCAGTGGTCCAGGTGGATCTACCTATCTTGTTCCAGACACCAACGGAAACTTCACCACCGGCGCCCTGGGCGACCTGCGCCCCGGCAGCAGTATCAATATTACTTACTACACCGCCGAGGCTGATCAACTGAGATACTCCTTCATAGTTCCCCAGATCTTCGTGCGCGGCGTTGAATACGGCTATACCAGTGATAACCACGTCTCCGGGGGCGGTTATCCGGGATTGGTACAGGTTAATCTGCTGCGCAGTGGAAGTACACTCGCCACAGCCTATTCCAACTCTGAAGGCGCCTACCTGGGTGTAGATTTCTCCGATATTTTCGGTCAACCAGTTAACATCCAGGGCGGAGATGAGATCGAAGTCATCCATGATCTGGTCACAACAAATCTCATTGTGCCAGCTTTCAGCGAGCTGGAGTCCGACGGCGAAGACGATGAAGTGACTGGCAATACCAATGCCGTGGTGACCACCACGGATGCGTTTGCCAACCAGAGCCTGGTGGTTTACCCGCAGTCACTCAACTACTGGGGTATTGGAAAATCTATCCTCCCCGATGCAACGGGTGACCTCCTGGCCGAAAATCCTTTCTATCAGTATGCCAATCCAGCCAATGGCGATACGATCCTGGATATCTATCCTGGTAACCACGGTCACCTGCGTTACATCGACGCTGCGGGTCACTATGTGTATGAGGATTTCACCACTCCCAGCCCAGATCCGGTCGTTATCGTACGCGGCAGTGTTAATGGGAATTATGTGAGTGAAAACTATGTCAGTGGTATTGTGACTGGCGCCTGCTCGAGCGAAGTAGATATCACCGTGCGGGACAGCGCCGGAGTGCTCAAAGGCTACAGCGAGTATACCTATGCGTGCCCTACATTTGAGGCATACATCTATGATGTCTACGGGAGCGGCATTCTGATCAGCGCAGGCGACAGCGTGGAAGTCAGTTACCGGGGCGCCACCACCCTGGTCGAGGTGCCCGCTTTCAACAATTTGTTCTCCGATATTATCTACGATGCAGTAAGCGGCAGCACCGATGCGCTGGTGACTTCAACTACATATGGAACGGTCGAAACCCTGGCAGTCTATCCTCAGTCCCTGAGCGACGGGGGGTATGGTAAATACGTCGCTCCGGATACAGCGGGCGACTTCAGCGCACAAAATCCGTTCTACGCTTCTGCCAACCCGCTCAACGGCAATACGTCCGTGGATATCGCATCGGGCGATCGCGGTCACCTGCGCTATATCGACGCGCAAGGCAACCGGGTGTACACCACCTTTACAGCGCTCGATAGTCCAACTGCTTTGACCATCGCGGCACGGGGTAGTTATGATTATTACCATGCCGACAACTTCGTGAGGGTTACCAACAACGCTTGCGGATCCGTGGATGTGTTGTTGAAGGATCATGCCGGGGTAGAAAAAGCTGCCCTGCGCCTGTATGCGTGCAACACTGCTTACGGTTGGTTCGAACGAGCCGACGGGGCGCCGGTCAATATCCTGCCAGGGGATCGTGTGGAAGCCACATATAACGGCGTTACCACAGTCCTCGAAGTGCCCGAATTTGAGGTGACCTCATCTTCTGTGACCGACAGCCTGAGCGGCAGCACAAATGCCGTGGTCACATCCACGACTCCTAATGGTTTGGGTACCCTGGCAGTTTTTCCGCAATCCCTGGACTACTGGGCGTACGGTAAATACATCGTTCCGGATGCAGCCGGCGACTTCACAGCCGAAAATCCGTTTTATTTCTTCGCTAATCCTTCTTCGGGGTCGACAAACGTGGACATCCGGCCTGGCAATGTAGGCCACCTGCGCTACACCGGCGCAGATGGAAACCAGGTATACGACGATTTCGCTTCCCTCTACCTGCAGCCCCAGCTGAATATCCAGAAGGATTCCAACTGGCTCAACGGATTTTGGACCGCGGGCGAAACCGCACTGCAGATCAGCCTGAGCCGGCTGGGAAGTGAAATTGCTTCCCGGGCACTGCTCACCGACCGGTATGGTTACTTTGAAATCAACCTGTATGATGCCAGCGGTACGCCTGCGATCATCCAGGAGAGCGATATACTCACCGTCAGCGACGGGGTTACCACTGAAATCGTTGATGTACCCCACCTGACCGCTCAGGCTGACCCCTTCACCGAAACCGTCAGCGGGGAAGCCCCACCCGACAGCCCGTTGAGTGTATCGGTCTTTTTAAGGACAGTCCCGGCGGTCTCAGACTCCAGCGGCGCATACAGCGCCAGCTTCCTGGGGATACAAGATCTCAGGGCGGGTAACCAGTACTGGATTGATTACCGTAATCCGGATGGACACTCAATCTATATCACATCCTACATAGGCCCCAAGGTCACCAGCCTGCTGAACAGCAACAGCGTATGGGGCATTGGCACTGCCCCCGACCAGGAAGTGTCTGTCGCCCTGCTGAGGGGCGGCGAAGAGATTGCCTGGGATACCGCTACCACTTCCTCAAATAACTCGTTTAACGCCTATCTTTACACGGCCAATGGCCAGGCAGCCCAGATCCAGGCGGGGGATCAGATCACCGTGGAGCCTGCCAATGGCAGCTCCTTGAGCATGACCGCGGCCGACCTGAGCGCTGAGGTGGATGCCGCTGCCGACCTGATCTCCGGAACCGGCCCAGCGGGTGAGCTGCTGCATGTTGAAGTAGGTTCTCCAAGCTTTGCTGAAAACGTGACGCCAGACGCGACCGGCGCTTGGCAGATCGATCCTGGTGCAGTGGGTTGCAATCTTCTACCAGGCGCGCATGCTTTCGTGCAGCATGCTGACTCGCCAGCCATTGAGACCTGGCTGTACGCCAACGCCCCGGTGATATATGTGCGTGGAACCAGCAGCGCATCTACAGCTTACCTGAGTGATAACTACATCAGCGGTTATACAGCCAGCCTGGGGCCAGTGGAAGTGTCCCTGGAGCGTGACGGCGAGATGGTAGCGCAGCGGCTGACCAACATAACCTCATCCACTGGCTTTGGTGTCTACCTGTACGATGATCTGGACAACCCTGTAACCATCCTGGGCGGCGACATCGTTCGGGTAAACGACATTACCGTCCTGGTGCCTGAGATTCAGGCGGTACTGGATGCGGACGCCAACATAATCAGTGGGTATGGCCCGCCCAATGCCCAATTCGGCATGTACGTATCCTATCCAGCCGACCAATCCCGGACGATCACCACTGCCGCGGATGGCAGCTTTTCAACCAGCTTTGGCGAGATTTATTCAGATACCTATGCCAACATCCGTTATTCGAACCCGGATGGCAACTGGATCCACGCTCGCTTCAAGGCCGTACAAACCTATGCCGTACAGATCATGGCGCGCTGGAATTACACGCTGAGTTCCGTTTGCGATAGCTGCGTTTCAGGTTACAACGGGAATCCTTACGCACCGGTGCACCTGTCTCTGCTGCGGGCGGGTACTGTTATCGCAGAGGCGGTAGACCGGTCCGACGATTCTTCCCGCTTCTTTGGCCAGTTCAAAGATAGTGATGGCGCAATTGTCGCCATCCAGGCTGGAGATGAAATCGAACTGCTGAGCGGTAGTGTAACAACCAGCATGACCGTGGCCGCCCTGACTGCTCAGATCAACCGGGAGAGCGGTGTGCTGTTCGGTCAGGGTCCAGCGGCCGGCAGGGTTTACAGCGATCGAGCGGGTTGGATCGACATCGACCTCGATGGCAATTATTACGCTGATATCGGGGCCAAGTCTGGCTACCGTGGCGCTGTCTACACACCGGATGTGGATGGTCATCACACCTATGTCGGCTGGGTTTACCCGGCAATCTTTATCCGCGCCAACAGCAACATGCTGTACGGCTATGTTGATCCGAATGTACCGGTGCTGGTTCAACTCTTCGCCAGCAGCGGTAAACTGAAAGCAAGCGCCGAGACGATCAGCTACATGATGAATGGATCCTTCGAGATATACTTCACCAACTTGCAGGGAGACCCGATCCTGATCCTGCCCGGCGATACCCTGGCTGTATCCGCCAGCCCGACCATACAAATCATCATCCCCGAAGTGACCGCAGTTGTAGATAAAGCCGGGGATCGGGTGGAAGGACTTGCCCCACCTGACAGCCAGCTAACTGTGTATGCCTATACAAACGCGCATGATCAGGTTCTCTACCCGATCCCTGCTGCCAATGGAACCTACATCGCAGACTTTAGCGATTTCCTGGATCTAAAGGGCGGCGACTACGTTGGTCTGGAAGCCGAAGTAGCCGATGGGGTCTATCTGTGGCTGGAGACTCATGTCCCCATGTTGAATGTCAATACCGCCAACAACATTGTTAATGGCTACAACACGGCAATGGCAGATCTCAGCCTGGCGCTGGTACGCGGCGGCAGTACGATTGCTTCTACGGAAACAGAAACAAGCGACTGGGATGGCTTCTTCACTGCTTTCTTTACGGATGCACAGGGCAAGCTGGTTGATATCCTGCCTGGCGATCGTGTACGCGCGACCGCCTTGACGACTGAAAGCCTGACCAGTGTGGCAATCACCGCAGAGATCGACCCGGTTACAGACACCGTCTCCGGTACTGGTCCTGCCAACGCCAGACTGCTGGTCAAAGCTTTTGTGTGGTTCCTGGATACCTGGGGCATGGAAGAGTATTACGATTATGAAAGCGTGCCGGTTTACACGAATGCTGCCGGCGAGTTCACGGTTGACTTCTCCAGCTCCTTGCCCCTGGACAACACCAGCCATGTGTACATCGAATACCAGGGCAGCACCGGCAATGTCAGCTCCTACAATACCATGCCTCAAAGTCTGCCTGCGGAAGAGATCGTGGCTCAATGGATCACCGCTTCAGGAGCTAAACTGAGCGAAGTTTATACTGGCGTCGCCAATCAAGAAGACATCACGCCCCCGATATCCTTCCAAAGCCCCGGGGATGATATCTTTATCCTGGCCTACTATGGCGACTTGATCATCACTGCCCCGGATGGCAGCGTTTACGAAACGAACAGCGACTACTTCACCCTGGAAGATGCCGGAGAAGGCGTCTGGCAGATCCAGATGCGCAAATACGGGACGGATGGATCGCCTTATGCCATCGCCATCGGCGTGATCCCGCCTTACCGTATCTTTGCACCGGCCGCCTTCAGCACAAGACCATAAGATCAAGGCCAGGTGTGAGATCAAGCTGAACTCTGAGGTCAGGGACGCCATATCCTGACCGGCGCGAAGGGGTTGTCCCGTGGAGGGGCAGCCCCTTTCGTGTTAACTGGAAAAAACAGGCAAAATGCGGCCAGACGAGCAGCGGCAGTAAACCCGCCCGGCAAAGTCCTCCGGGCGGCTGCGCGGCGGGCAGGAACCGGTCTGCGCCGGGGAGTCGCCAAACTGTAGGGCTGCTCACAGCAAAGCGAAAATCCCCCCTGACATTCGCAACAAGCTTGGAGCCGTTTATCGGTTTTCCGCTTGACTTCTGGCAAGCTTAGAACGACAATTGACATGGCAAGCTACGTTTCGATGGTGGTGTGAGAACTCCCATCTAACCCGAAGCTTGCACTTTTTGTCATAATCTTCTTCCTATGTTACAGATACTCCCGAAGTTAACAAATTGAGACACTAATTTAGCCATCAGTCTTCACCGACCTTATCGTTGTCATTACAAATTATAGACATTGGATGCAAATAATCAAAAATATCGACAAAAGGAGATTGAATTTCAATCGGATCTTCGTCCTAGCCTAACCCACAAATTTTATTCCATCCGATGAAATATCCGATGTACTCGGTCAGCAAATCCTGATTTCTCTATCTGAACGCATTCTTAATATAAAGAAACAAAAGATCTATTGACAGAGATAAGAAATACTGTATAATTCCATTAATCCAGTGTACTATTATTCTAGTATTGCAAAATATATGCTTTATATATTACTGATCTCCTCGTTAATCTTGATCTTCAAGGGAGTACATGGTTTCCTGACATTCGCAAAGAAATCATCCGTGTTGAATCCTATCCCATTTTTATCGCTCTGATTGAAATTTTGTTTATGTTGAGATTGAACGTATCGTTAATTAATCTTCTGTTGTCCCCCGCCTCATGAAAAAGGACCTTGCAAATGATCGAGGAAAAAATGATTGTCACCGCTCAAAATATCACCAAGCGATTTGGGAAACATATCGTTCTGGATAGTTTGGATTTCAGTCTGCCGCAAGGCCAGATCTATGGTATTTCCGGGCCAAACGGTTCTGGGAAGAGCATCTTCCTGCGCATCCTGACAGGGCTCGTTCGTCCCGACTCAGGTGAGGTGAGTGTCTTTGACCAACGGATAGGTGTTGTAGCCGAGTTTCCCCGCTCTACTGGGACACTCATCGACCGTCCGGGATTCCTACCCAGCAGCAGCGGCTTCCGCAACCTGGAGCTGCTGGCGAGTATTAGAGGTGTGGTGACACCAACCAAAATCGCTGATACGATGTACGTGGTCGGCCTGGATCCGCATGACAAAAAACCAGTGAGCGCTTATTCCACCGGCATGCGGCAACGGTTAGGACTTGCCCAGGCGATCATGGAAGACCCACAACTGCTGATCCTCGACGAGCCGACAAATGGCCTGGATTTTGAAGGGCAGCGCGAGATCTACGGTTACCTGGTTGAGCTGCGCAAAACAGGCAAGACTATTCTTCTCACCAGCCATAACCGCGACGAGCTGCGCATACTTTGTGACCGTATTTTTGTCATGCGAGGCGGCAAGCTTCAGCCAACCACTGACGAAACAGAATCCGGTTGGGTAAAGGTTCTCACTGAAGAAAGCGAACGCTAATTCCTGGCATATCCAGGGTTTTTTCGCACAAGAAGGGTGATGATGGATCATATTTTTGACGAGACCCAACCCATATACTACCAAATCGTGCAGCGCATTTGCGCTCAGATTTTGCGCGGTGAGTATCAACCTGGCGATAAGTTACCCTCCGTGATCGACGCAGCCATGTACTTTAAGGTCAACCACAACACCATCCAGCGCGTTTACCAGGAATTGATCCGCCAGGGGATCGCCTCGGCAAAGCGCGGAGAAGGCACCTTCGTCACTGAGGACCGCAGTATCCTGGATCACATGCACGACGAGATGCGCCAATCGCTCTTGAAGAATTTCATTACCGAGATGCGCCGCCTCGGATATTCGTCTACTGAAGTGTTGGCGAGTATTCAACAGTACCTACAAACCGAGGATCAATCCCCTGTCGAGGAGATCGCCGAATGAAAGGTATCTATTTTGTAGAACTGAGCCGGGCATTCCGCAATCGCCGGTTGTGGATCGTGTTGGCAATAACCATCGGCAGCCTGGCGGTTGGGATTTACCGGCGTGGAACGATCTTTAGCCCTCAGCCAGTACACCCAGTCAGCCTATTGATGAACATCCTAAGCTATACTCCATTTTCCCTTGTCGCCGCACTGCTGGCGACCCTCCCTTTTGCCGATTCTTTTCTTGACGACCGCAATCATGGGTTCTTAAGGCTGATCGCTCTACGGGTACCCTACCGGAAATACCAGGCAGCCAAGGTACTGGCTGTCGGTTTAGCCGGCGGCTGTGCGATCAGCTTTTCCATCCTTCTCATGCAGATTGTGGTAACCATCCTCGGCCCAGTCGATTTTCTGGCACAGGCATACGTGTCCAATTCGACCATGGCGCCTGCCGAGCCGTGGGGGCCTATGGGCTGGCTGTATAGCGCTAATCCATACGCATACCTGGCATTCCTGGTCATGACTGCCTTCGTTTTTGGGTTTGTGTATGCTTTGCTCGGATTAGCCATATCGGCTGTGATCAAAAACCGCTACGTGGTGCTGGCTGCGCCTCTGGTTTTCTTCCAGGTGTTCACCTATTTGGAAGCGCGCTCACTGCGTATCCTGCCATCCTGGAACCCTTCATACAGCCTCTTTCCATTCGAAGCCTACGATGGATTTACCCTGGCGAATCAAGTCACCCAATTTGGGCTGCTGTTTTTGGCGGCAGTATTGTGCCTGGCGTGGTTCGCACGCAAGTCACGCATAGTTTCCTAACCCATTGATCGTCGAGGACCACCATGGCCTTTCTCAATTTCCTCTCTTTCCAGCTTCGCTGGTATCTACTGCGCAAGCGTTGGCTGCTGTCGCTGCCACTAATCGCCTTCATCGCATACCGCAGCGCCAACGCAACCTTGGCCCTTTCCCGCGGCCAGTTTGGATTCGGCCAACCCAATGCCTGGGACTTGTTATTCATTGCGCTGGGCAATTACACCAATATCTACCTTGCTATTGGATTGCTCTACCTTTACCTGGTCTGCGACCTGCTACCTGAACCGAATTTAGGGCAAATGATGCTCTTCCGGCTGAAGTCACGCCGGGCCTGGTGGCTGAGCAAGCTCACCACGTTGATCATCGCTACATTCGTATACATCCTGGGGATTACTGCGCTGCTGGCGATGATTGCCAGGCTTATCCTGCCCTGGGAGGCAGGTTATTCGACTGCCGCCCAACAAATACCAGAATCAGTCAATCTGCCAATGGATTTCTTCCGGAAAGTGCAACCTGGGCCACCGCTGGCACACCTGGCTCAAGAAATCTTGTTGGTTATCTTGGGATTGACCTTTATCGGTTTGATGATGATGATCGTCACCCAGATCACAGGGCGTTACTTCCTCGGCCTACTGGCAGGTATTCTGCTCCTGGCGGGGAGTTTCGTGACCACGTTCGTTAATGGTCCTCCGGGTTGGTGGGTGTACACAATGGGCGCACACCTGACCTACATCGGGGTGTACCCGTTGAGGACGGTTCCAATCTACTACTCTTTCTTGTATTGGCTGGTAGGAATTGGGCTGGCAGCCACAGCAGGCTTCGCCATAAGCCGGCGGCAGGATCACCTGGCCGTGCGCGAGCAAGAAGAAGGCTGAGATGAAACGCACTCTCATTTTCATCACCCTGCTGGCGTTGTTCACCTCAGGCTGCGGGAAGTCATCCACACTGCAAGCTACCCTCCCAGCGTCGCTTGTCCCTGCTGCACCAGCCACGACTGTGTCCCGGCTCGAACCCGTCGCGCCCACCCCGCTTCAGGGAGGAACTGCTCTTCCTGGCGCCGAATCGTCCTGGGTGTTAGAGATGTTGTCGGTCGAAAACGCCGCCCAGATCCAATTGCTGAGCCAGATAGGAGAGGGCGTTTTCGAGGATTCGATCAGGATTTCCCCAGACGGTCACGTACTCGCAGCAGCCACATCCGGCGGTGTTCTGTTGATGGATGCCACGAACGGTCAGCGGCTGGATTTCTACCCTTCCCACAATGCAGTTGACAGCCTGGATTTCTCTCCCGATGGGAACTACCTGACGACCATTCACCGGGAACCCGGCGAGAAAGTAATGACCACAGGCGAGACGGCCGGTGCGGTACTCTACCACCCAGTTCTTACCCTGCGAGATCTTTCCAATGGCGAGCGGATCTACCAAAGAAACCTATCAGGAACTGGCTGCGGGCAATATGCCGCATGGGATGTGGATTACTCGCCGGATGGATCGACCCTGGCTTTCCGGGATTATTACAGTTGGCTTGGACATGACCGTGCCGATAATCTCTGTCTACTTTCCTCGGCTGATGGCAGCCTGATCCGTAGGATCCTCATCGACCTGCCCTGGGAGACAACATCGCCAGCCTTATTTTCAGCCGATGGAAAATGGTTGGTGGTTGCAGTGGTTGACCAGAGCACAGCGGGGTTCCCCATACCGACCACGCGTATCCGGGTTTACGATGTTACCTCCGGCAGTCTGGCTCAAGAATTCGATGGGTTTGGGATGATTACCGATCTGGCCCTATCTCAGAGTGGAGAACAGGTGGCGGTGGCAGACCAGCAGGGAGCGCGCCTGATTTCAGCTCGAGATGGGGGTCTGATCACCAGCTTCGGCAACCATGCCCGCGAGGTGAAATCTTTGGCATTTTCACCCGATGGCTTTCTTTTGGCGCTCGGCTCGCTCGACGGAACGGTCAGCCTGTGGTCTGTCCCCGAGGGCAGTTTTCTCTGGCAAACACAGGCATGGATTGCCATTTCACCGATTCTAAGTGAAAGCATGGACGCGGAAATTTGGGATGTAGCCTTTTCTCCAGATGGGCGAATTGTTTATGCCTTAGCGCCGAGCCACACAATTTATACCCCAGGCAGAATCACTGCTCTGCAAGCATCCGATGGGATTGCGTTATTTAGCATCTATGGGAACAGCGGCGCCAGCCGGCCTGGACTCTCCCCAGACCACAGCCGCCTGGCCTTCGGAGGGTACGAAGATGGCCTGGGACAGGTCTGGTCAACTGCCGAGAATCGAGTGTTATTCGAGCTCAAAGGGCATGCCAGCATGATCCTGAACGCCTGTTTCTCATCCGACGGCGGGCATATCGCCACCGGTTCAATGGATGGGACCGTACGCCTGTGGAATGCGTCCGACGGCTCATTGGTTGCGACGCTGGCAGGTCACACCGGGGCCGTGCGCGTTGCCCAGTTCTCACCGGATGGGGCCAGATTGGTTTCAATCGCGGATGATGGCGTCCTGCGCCAGTGGTCGGTGGGAGACGGCAGCCTGCTGAGAGAGATCGAGACACAGACTGGCGGTGGGCTGGCGAACACACTGGCCTTCAGCCGGGATGGGAAGATCGTTCTGCTGGCAGCCGGGTGCCCGTACAGCCATTGTTCGTCTCAGACTGTGGGAGGTTTACGCAAGGTGGACCTGGAAAGCGGTCAAATCGATACACTAATCTCTCTGCCGGTTTACAGTATCACTTTCTCCACCAACCAGAGCGCCTTCGCCCTATATAACCCACAGGGCATCCAATCTGGGCGAGCTGACGCAGGCATTTATCAGGTGCAACACGCCTATACTTCCCCGATGGGAAATGGCCATTTGATGGGTGAGGCGATCACACCGGATGGGGGATTATTCTTCTCGGGCAATGGTTTCGGGCTGCACGTTTGGAACGCCGCAACCGGGGAGATGCTGGCGCTCATCAAAAGCGCAAGTGAAGCCTATGGAGTGATCTGGGTAACTCCTGAACAACACATCGTTTTGACTGCCGCGTGGAACGGTCTGATAAGCCTTTGGGGTGTGCCGGTTGGGGATTAACCCATAATTTAAGGCGTGATATACGGAAACTCTACAAGATGCTCATTTTTTGTAGTGCGGTTTCAAGCAAGTCAGTCAATCGTACAACCCATTCTCTTCAATCAGGCAGGTCGACATCGTATATGGAGATCAGCTCGATGCGCTGGTACATGGGTATTAGTCTCCTGTTTCAAACAATGCTCAAAATGTAAGTACAGCATTAGCTTGTCCTTGGGCGAGTGAGGTCAAAGTGGGATCTATGCGATGCAGGTCGGGTTTCAACCCGACTGCCACGCGCTTGAAAGAACGCTGGAGAGCGAACCATTTATTCGAAGGATATTCTTTAGTATGCACGCGCAGGGGCGCTGCGGGCAGGTACCGGTCTGCGCCGGGTGCTCGATGGATGTTCCCGGTAGAATCATCCACCAGCAAACAGGAGGTCTGGATTCAAAAAAAACAAAAACCACCTCCCGATTGTGACATTCAGCACTTGCCCGAACTGGGTCTTTTTTGTTATTGTAGCAAAGACATACTCATTTCAAAACCACCTACAAGGGGAATCCGCATATGCCATCAAAGCCCACATTACGCCGCCCGACCCTGATTGTCCTGGTCGGGATTTTCGTGTTAATGGCAGCCGCCAGCGTACCAGTATTCGGCGCGCCGCCAGAGCCGGAGCCGGAGCGTTCGTATTACCAGCCGCTGCTGCTCGATCCACAGCGCCGGCTGGCTGCACCGGAAACCAACTTCGCCGCGGCTCCGGAAGCCCCTCAGACACCATCCGTGGGGGAAGGCACAAGCCTGTCGACTTACCAGCATCTGACCAACGACAATTGGGACATCCTGATCCGGGATGGCACCAGCGGACTGGAAATCCCCATTGCCAACAGCGGTTATGATGAGATCCAGCCCCGTTTACGGCGCGGCGCGGATCGTGTGGCATACATTTCAGACATGCAGGATGGCTTCCAACTGTGGACGATGAACCCGGACAATACCGACAAGCGCCGCCTGACCTCCGGGGCTGAGTCGGCTTATCCCAACTGGTCGCCGGATGGGACGCGCATTGTGTTCGAGCGGGAGGTCGTCAGGGACGAGGTCGAAATCTTCGTGATCAACGCCGATGGCAGCGGGCTGACCCAGCTTACCTTCAGCCCCGGCTACGATGGGATGGCCTCCTGGGCGCCGGATGGCAGCCATATCCTGTTCGTCTCCTATCGCACCGGCGGCTACCGCATCTGGCGGATGAACCCGGATGGCAGCAATCCACTCCAGCTCAACGATATCCCTTACAGCATGGATCCGTACTACTCCCCCGACGGCGAGCGCATCGTGTTCGATTCATACAGTGGCGGCGATTTCGCCCAGCTCTGGAGCATGAACGCCGATGGCAGCAACCCATCCATGTTCTATCAGGTCGCTTACGCCGACTGCATGGTCACAGGCTGGTCGCCGGATGGAACGCGGATTTTATTTACCGAGATCCAATGGATCATATACAACGGGCAGTGGTACTGGACCAGCGCCTATGTAAAGGGAGCCGAATATCGCTATTACTATGTATCCAATGTGGATACCTACAGCCAGTCGGGTCTGGACCTGAATATGAGCTGGCAAAGCTTCGATAACACAGCGCCTGAGCTTTCCCTGTGGCCATTACGTTCTGAAAGCGGCAGTCCACTCCAGCTGCATGTCACCGGCAGCGACAGCGGCGGCTCCGGCCTGGCCAAATACGCCATCCAGTTCCGCCAGGCAGGCGGCGATTGGCAAGAGCTGGCCGGGATGACCCCCATTGCCGAAGCACCGCCCGAATTCATCGGCGCAGCCGGGGTGAGCTACGAATTTCGGGTACGCGGTATGGATAACGCCAGCAATGTCGAGCCCTGGCCCGCGACGCCCGACACCGCTTCCCGCATCGAAAGCCAGCCGCCGATCACTGCGTTCATCGATCCGCCCAGCTACTATAGAGGCGGAATTTATCTCGACTACCTGGCATCCGACCCGGGCGGCTCACGTATTGCCGGCTACGATACGCAGCAATTCAACGAGGACACCCAGGAATGGGTCATGGTCGCCGAAAACACCCCGGACACCGAGGTGTATGCCTGGAATGCCCCAGGCTACACCGTCAAACTGCGGGTGCGCGCCCGGGATAGCGCCGGGAACGTGGAAGCCTGGCCGGAAGCGGGAGACGCCGGTTATCATGAGGTGACCTTCTATGAGGGCAGCATCTACGGGATTGCGCATGCCAACACCGGCGCGCCGGTGCCCGGGGTGGAAGTGAGCCCGCTGATGGATACCCTGATTGCCCATGAAAGCAGCGACCTTTCTGGCGCGTATTTTTCCTACTTCACGGATGATATTCCCAGCGCCAGCTACAGCAAGCCCGGGTATGGCAGCCTGCCGTACAAAGTGGTCGATTCGCCTCGTTCCAACTGGTTCGATGTGTACCTGCCGCCGGCGGACAATCTGGTGCAGGATGGCGACCTGGAACAGGAACTGACAGATCCTGGCAGCCCCTGGACGGTCAGCGGAGACTATCCGTTCGGATCGCCGCTTGACCCCGGAGAATGCCATACCGGTAAATGCGTGGCTCTGAGCAGCCCCGTAGAGAGCCTCACCTCCCCCGCAGAAATCTTTCCAATCAGCGCCGGAACGATCGATCCAGTGGCCAGCTTCGGCGCAGATGGCCGCCTGCACATCGTCGGGACCGCCGGGCAGGGATTCACTTACCGCCAGCGCACTACCACGGGGGATTGGCTGGACGCCGAGAGTATTTCTACACCCTGGGGGATAGTTACCAACACCAAGGATATCGCCGGCGACAGCAGTGGGGCAGCGCACCTGGTGTATCAACTGGAATACCAGTTGTATTACAGTCGCCGGGCGCCAGGGGGCGGCTGGTCTACGCCACAGGTGATCTCAGGAGATGAGCAAAGTATTTATACAACCAATTCTCAAAACAGACTGGTGCAGATGGATGGGACCGGCGGCTTACATGTGATCTGGCAATGTAATCAGGATTACCTGGATACCTATCTGTGCTATACCTACCGCTCGCCAGAAGGAAATTGGAGTGCGGTAACCCGACCCGCAGGGCAAATTCCGTACAATATCAAATATCGCTTCGAACTGAGCAGTACCGGCAATTTCTACGTAGTCTGGGCACCGATCTATGGGGAGGGTGTGGTGAGTCTGCTACAGCGCTCGCCTGGCGGCTCCTGGAGTGGCCCTATCGATCTGGGCATGATCGACTCGTACAATAACCTGTTTCACCTGGACCTGGATGCCGCCAATCTCCCGGTAGTCCACTGGTATCGCCAGACACAAGACGGATCATGCTATCTGCGCGCCCGCTGGATGCAACCGAATGGCAACTGGTCTGCGGTAAACGAGACATTTCTGGTTAACCAGCCAAACGGCATACTCCACCTGCTTTGGGATATCGATATCCAGGGGCAGGCGCATATCCTTTACGGGGATTATGAAGGCCACCAATATGCCATCTGGCCCAGGGGTGGCGCGCTGGAGACAAAACCTGTCCTGAATTCCAACTGGAGCGATGTGTACTCGTTTAACCTTACTCAGGATGGGCTGCTCCATTTAACCAGCAATCAGATCGTCGAAGGGATCAAGCTGATCACCATGCTCGATGGGATAATCAGCTCCAGCATCGATACCAGTGAAGTGTTCGGGTATGAACAACCGCCAATAGTGACCATGGATGGGGGAGAAATTCCCCACTTTATCATCCCTTACTATGACAATGTTAACTGGACGCTGCAGTACTTTCATTTTAGCCTCAAGCGGGCGGCGGCGAATGAGTCCGGAGAGATCAGCCAGGAACTGAGCATCCCGCCAGACATGAACCAGGCGGGGTTGAGCTTCCTGTACAGGCTGGGCGGCGGGCAAATCGAAGGCGATTCGGGATTATCCGCCTGGATTGATCCGGGGAGCGGCATGCAAAAGCTGTTCCAGTCCCTGCCAATCAGCCGGGGCTGGGAACACGCCTGGGTCGATCTCTCGGCCTACGCCGGGCAGACGATCACCCTGAGCCTGCGCATGAACCAGGCCGCCGGTGAATTACGCACTTACGGCTACCTGGATGAGGTAAGCCTGGGCACGGGGTATGGCGATGCCTGGCTGGGGGTGGACCCGGCTGATCGCACCGTATCGCCCGGCGAAGCCTTCGAGTTGGAGGTCAGCTACGGGAACCAGGGAGGCTTCGCCCTGCCCGGAGCGGTGATCGAGGTCAATCTACCCCTGGGATTGGAGCTTTTAGATCCACTGGCGAGCTGCGCCGGCGGGCCGCCGGCGTATTCCTGCCCGCTGGGCGATCTGGCGGCAGGGGCGCAGGGGTCGCTGAGCTTGAGCCTGCGCACCACACCAGCAGCGCTCTTCAACCAGCCCCTGGACCTGGGGCTGCGGCTGGCAACCAGCGGAGACGAGCTGGAGCCGCTCAATAACCAGCTAACGGTGAGCATCACCCCGGCGAACGCGCTGTACCTGCCCTCTATCGGGACCTGGTGGGCTGGAGATTAGCCAGCCAGGCAGAGGAAAAGAATAAATCAAACCCCGAGTTTTGAGCGCCAAAACTCGGGGTTTGATATTTAGGGGCGCTTTTTCAGCGGCGGACGACGTTGTTCACTCCGGGTGTGGACTCGCAGCCAGGTGACCATCTCTGCGAGGGTAAACTGCGCCTGGGCAGCACCCAGCGTGAAGTTTTCCAATTCAAGCTGGTCTGCTTTCAGTTGCAGGCCGTTCTGGTGCAGGAAGATGGCCGCCGCAGCGATGGCAGTACGTTTGTTGCCATCAATAAAGGGGTGATTGCGAATTAATGAATCTAAAAGCGCAGCGGCTTTGTGATAGACGTCCGGGTACAACTCACGACCCTCAAATGTAGCCTGCGGTCTGCCCACTGCGGATAACAGTCTGTCAGGCTCACGCAGACCATGGCTGCCGCCAGTTTCAGCGATCAGGCGCGCATGCAAGAACAGGATCTGCTCGGCGGTCAGGTAGATCATTTTCCCGCCAGGGCTTCCAGGGCCGGGCGATATTCTTCGATAAATTCCGCAACCTGGCGGGCGAAAGCCTCGTCTACACCTGCCGCTGCCAGGTCCTCGGGCGGCAGGGAGATGATGATCTGGCGTTTCTCCCGGTCCAGGTCAACCGCCACTGCCTCGCCTTCGGACAGGCCCAGCCAATCCAGGGCTTCCTTGGGTAAGGAAACGACCACGCTATTGCCAGTTTTGAAAATTTTTCGCAGCATCAGTAAACCTCCCAGATGTATATACGCTGTAAGTATAGCATGATTCTGGTATTAACAATCCATGACCAATGAGCTGCGGCTTGTAGGTCGGGTTGAAACCCGACTGCCAGCAGCATGGAAGTGCACTGGAGGCAGAACAATAGCTCGTAGACTCAGCTTCAGCCTGCCTGCGGAGGGTCAATCTAGCGAGAAGAGCGCTCGCTTTAAGCTTAACCTACGAATTGCTGCGAAAAGTAGGATAAGTGAGCCTTAACTGCAGGCTAGCCTGAAGTTAAGGCTAGCCTGCAGTTAAGGCGAGACTGACTTGCAGGATTGCTTGTCCATGGCAGACTAAAAGTCTGCCCTACGTGAAGCGTCGTGGTCCATGCCATCCAGGGGTAAACGGATCAGCACACGCGTGCCCGGGCCGGCCGGGTTGGCACCGGAAGCAGCAGCGGGCGAGAGTGTTTCTACCGCCAGGGTGCCTCCCAGCACCGCCAATAAAGTGCTGTGCAGTGCCAGTCCATGCCCGGCGCCGTCGCTGCGCTCGTCTTCCTGCAGGTGCGCCAGCCCGGTGCCATCATCCTCAACCGAGATCGACAACCCGTCAGCCCCTGCCTGGGCACGCAGGCTGAGGTGCAGCGTCCGGTCCAGAGTTGCTCCACGCCCGTAGCGAGCAGCGTTACGCACGGCTTCACGCACGGCATAGTACAGCACCTGGGCGGGCAAGGACGGCAGGCGATCCATCTGCTGGGCGGCAGGCGCGTCGATGTGCACGTCCACCCCGTCAAAGTGTGAGCGGAATTCTTCTCCCACCAGTACCCTGAGCGCAGCGCTCAGGCCCAGGCGCGTGATTTCAGGATTGGCGGCTGGCGGAAGCTGGCGCAGCAGGCTGGAAATGCGCGCATGCAGTTCACTCAACGCGGACAGCGCTTTTTCCGTATCCTCGGGCGCGGGTTGGGCGGAGAGCAGCAGAATGGACTCGTGCAGCTGCGGCAGGATATCGTCGTGCAGGGCGCGCCGCGCCTGGTGATCCAGCACCTGGCTGGCCTGCAGGTGCTGGCGCTGTAGAGACATCAAGCGGCGCGCCAGCTCGGCGCTGGCCTGGCGGTCCAGCAAGCTCTCACCTGCCAGGCGGGCTACATCCACCTCTTCCTGGGTGTACAGCCCGCCGCCGATCTTATCCCCCAGCAGCAGCACACCGGAAGTATAGCCACGACCGAGCAAGGGGATCGCCAGCTTCGCTCCGCCATGCAGCGCAGGATCGACAGCCAGCCAGCCGGGGGCTTGCTCCAGCTCCAGCCCGCGCAGATCCAGCTTTAGCGCTGGCGGGGACGAGCTGCGTGGATACGCCAATGCCGGTCCGGCCAGAGGCGCCAGGTTTCCCAGTGGCACCAGATAGGCGAGCGAGGTTTCCAGGACATCAGTGCACAGGGCCTGGAAGGCCGCCTGGCTGCTCGAATTGAGCTCATCCTGCAGGTCTTTTTCAGACGCAGACTGGCTCGAGAGCAGCTCCTGGTACAGGTCGTGGCTGGCAAGAAATGGACGCAGGCTTTCCATCAGGTGCTGGCGTTCCTCAAAGGAGCGCCAGCTCATCAAGGCGTAGAACACGGACAGGAGTACGGTGGTCAGCAGCAGGATATAGATGACCGGCAGCCCCAGGGTGGCCGCGCTGCTGGCTGCCAGGCTGTAGATGACCGCCCACAGCACAGCCTGCCGCCAGTAGTGCTGCAATCCACGGCGGGGCAAGGACTTGCCGGTGAAGACCTCATACGAGACGATCGCCTGCCCTACCAGCATTATGGAAAAGCTGATCAGGCTGGAGATCAGCAAATCGAGCAGGGCAATGGCATTGAGCACGGGGGTCTGCAGGCTGATCTGGCGGGCAGAGCTGACGAGCCAGAACAGGCTGCCGCCAACCAGCAGGCTGACCACAAATAAGCCCAGCGAGGCCGCTCCCAACCAGGGCCAGGCGCGCTGGCGCGCCTGCTCGGCCATGCTGCGTAGAGTGGGGGCGGGCCAGCGCAGTACATCCAGGCTCAGCCCGGTGCACAGAACCGCATACAGCGGGTAGATCAGGACGAGCAGCGGAACCCCAGAGATGGAGGGCGAGGCAGTCAGATCCTGGTCCAGCAGCTGCGCCGCACTGGGCAGCGCATGGGCGAAACTCAGCAGCAGCACGGACAAGCCCGCCAGAAACAGGGTGATCCAGAACCAATGCCTGTGGCGCGGGCGCAGGGAAGACTCCGGCTCCCAGTACCCGCCGTACCACAGCATCACGCTGTACCAGGCAAAGGGTAAGCAGGTAACCGGGATCCAGCCTGTCCGCCACCACAGCTCAAGCTCTTGCAGGCGCAAGGTGGAACCCAGGCTGACGATCGCCGAATGGCTGAGGAAAAACAATCCCCCCAGGAGCAGCGCCACGCCGGCCAGATACAGGCCCAGGCTGCGGCGGTCCGTATTCAGCAGGACCGTCAGGCCTAACCAGAACAGCAGGATGGTATTGGTCAGCGACAGCGCCAGGATGGCGCCGCTCAACCAGGGATTGATCAGCATGGTCGCGGGACTCCGGTGCTCACCCGGGCATGTGCAGGGCGTCTCAGCCGCAGATGTGCCGGCTGCCGGCCCTGTGCGTGCCGGGCGTGGAGGGGATGGATTCTATTATACTGGATAGGGCTCCAGCTCCCCTCTGGCGTTGGTGGTGTAAGCCACGCCATCTTCATCCCAGGTAATGTGCTGGCGTGCCTGCACGATCAGCGCGGCGCGCGTGCGGGCGACCTTCTCATCGGTGGTGGACTGGCTTAATCCCCAGGTAGCATAGATCTGGCCATTGGTGCGGCTGATGGTGCGCTTGTCGCGAAAACCCAGCTTCTGGGCAATCTGCTCATTGGTCAGCCCCTGCGCCAGCATGCGCGCCACCACCTGCTCGTTAGGCTCGAGCAGGCTCATGGGGTCGTTTTCATCCTGCTGGCGCACCTGATCCAGGCGCTGCTCGATCTCCGGATCGATGAAGCTGCGCCCTTCCAGCGCCTGCTGGAGCAAGGGCAGGATCATCTCCGGCAGCAGGTAATTCGATTTGCGCACGTAGGCGTAGTGGCTGAGGATGCCGGAGCGCCGAAAATCGCGATAGTAATCATCCTCATCCTGGATGGAGTAGAAGACGACCGGGAAGCGGGGGAACTCGCGGCGCAGGGCGACGGCGGCCTGGATGCCGTTCAGCGCGCCTGCCAGGCGCACGTCCATCAGGGTAACCTGCGGCAGGAGCGGGCTGTCTGCCTGAGCCTGGCTCAGGCAGAACTCCAACGCGGCTTCACCACTGGCGCACTCCTGCACAACCCGCGCCCGCCCGATGGCTTCGAGGCCCCTGGTCAGAGCCAGCCTCAGCCGGTCATTATCTTCTACAATGAGCACACGCAGCATGCAGGTTCCTTCGGACGGTTAACGAAACAGGAGCGGGATCGCCAGCATCAGGAAGGCGGCCCAAACGGTATAAGCCACGGCTGCGAAGTTGAAAGCCTGCTTGAGTCCCTGCGCCCACTCGCTCTCGGCGCGGCTGAACTGGCGGAACAGCAGTGAGATCAGCACGGCAATGTTGATCACATTCCAGCCGATCACGGTCAGGCGGTTCATGGTCAGCTCAGCCATGAAGGTGCGGTACAGGATGGCAGCCAGTGCATACAGGCTGACCAGCACTGCCAGGGCAGCCACCGCCAGGATGGCATAGCGCAGCCAGACCTGCAGGCGTTCCGGCAGGTCCCTGGCATGGATGGGCGTTGCGCCCACCAGCAGTGCCATCACGGCGAACAACATCCCGTTATATATGAAGAGCACATCCCGATTATAGAACGGTTCCATGAAATTGAAAGGGATAAAAAACACGTACAGCACCGCCACAAACAGCGTGGGAATGATCATGATGCGCAGCAGGTTTCCCAGGAAGCGGTTCAACCCCTGGCTGAAATCCTGTTCATCGGGAGGCAGGTGCGGGTTGTAGATGATGGCTACCGTCAGCACTGGCAGCATGCCACCGCCGCCGGCAAAGATCAGCCGGGCGACGACCGGGGACAACTCAATTCCCAGGGCTTGAAATAAACCGAAAGTGATCATGCCGAAGATGCCAATGGCGATAGCGAACAGCCCGCCAGTGGTGACCACCTCAAAGGTCTTGATCACAAAGGCGAAGCGCCGCTGGGGTTGGGCGCTCAAACCGGTCAGATATATCCCGACTGCCGCCAGCGAGAGCACGGGCAGGTGAATCAGCATGAGCGTACCGGCATGATCCTGTAAATATACTGGCATGCCGGGTACGATCAGCAGGGCATAGACGGTGAAGGCGAGCAGGCCGAGCGACAGACCTGCAGCCAGGAGCAGACCCTTGCGGGAAGCCAGGCTGAGGTAGGCCAGCACCGCCACCCCGGCAACCGGCGGCGCCAGCAGCAAGAAAAGCGGCGCATCATTTATGTATGTGTATTTCTCATCAGATAGCAACCAGATGATCAGGCCGCACAGCACGGACAGCGGAATGGCGTACTTCCACAGGATGTGGCGGGTCACCTCGACCGCAGCCAGCAAGCGGTAATGCCAGGCTGCGATGAGCGGGTTATCGGGCGCTGCGTTGTAAGCTGCCTGGACGGCGAGGCTGAAATCGTCGGCGGATTTCTGGTGCAGGGCCTGCTGGTAGAGCTGCTCCAGACCCTGGGGGTCGTTCTGTTTCTGGCGGAATTGTTCTTGCATTTCCATGATTTTCTCCTGCTAAAGAATCAGAAAGGATTCTTGAAAGATGCTTTAGCTTAGCAGGACGCAGGAAGACCGTCAAGCACCCGAGTGCTTAAGCGAAAACCGATTCTATGTAAGTCGGGTTGAAACCCGACCAATGGCAGGCTGGAGGCGCGCTGGAGGCAGAGAAGTAAATCATAGACGATGCTAGAGCCGGCCCGGGCATGGTCACGCCAGCGAAAAGAGCATTCGCTTAATTGTTTCAAAAAGTAGGATAAGCTTTAGCTTGTCCAAGGGTGAGTCAGTCTGAATCATGATCAAGGCGACGTAGGTCGGGATGAAACTCGACCACTGGCAAGTTGGGTGAGCGCTGGAGGCAGAGAATTAACTCGTAGACGATGCTAGAACTGGCCTGAGTATGGTCAAGCTGAAGCTTAACCTACGTGAGGTAGGTCGGGTTGAAACCCGACCAATGGCAGGCTGGAGTCGCGCTTGAGCACATACCATCAATTTTCAGCCTATGCTAGAGGCTGCCAGCGGACAAGTGGCAGACTAAAAGTCTGCCCTACGGGGGATGGCGGGCTGAAACCCGCCCTACTGGCGGAGGGGTGGCAGACTAAAAGTCTGCCCTACGGGGATGGCGGGTTGAAAACCCGCCCTACGGGGTACGGCGGTGGACACAGGCGTTCCAGATCTCCTGGGGGAAAACGACTTTATCCAGCACCGGGGCAGAGGGAATGCCGTGGTTGGTGTTCAGGTTGATGCCGTGGGCGAGGTAGGCCCTGTATACTAACTGGCTGCAGTAGAAAGCGCCGTCCGTCTCGGGGTTAAAGAAATTTATATTGTAGGGGGCGCGCTTGACGACTTTATCCAGGCAGTAGGCTGCCACGCCCTGGCGGATGCGCTGCTGCTCTTCCAGCGAGAGACCGCGTCCTTCGAGCGGGTAAGCCACGCCCACCAGCACGTCGTGCAGGCCGCGCTTGCGGGCGCGCACTTCCGGATGCCAGCCCATGCCGGGCATGATAAAGGTGATCACGCCCTTGGCGCCCGACTCCACGCAGCGCCCGCCGGGACCCAGGTAGATGGCGCAGTGGTCGATCTCACCGGGCACCAGCAGGCCCATCAGGCGCCAAAACTGGGCGAAGAGATTGCCCTCGTCGCCGTTCTTGGTGCACAGGATGTCGCCGGTTTGCAGCGGCAGGCCTTCCAGGGTGTGGCTGAACAGTTTCATTCCCGGTTGAAGAATTTAAGAAGCTCGTAGACCAGGATGGCCGGCCAGGCGAAGGCTTTGAAGAAGCCCCGCAGGCGTTCCTGGGGGGTATTGGCGCGGCCGATGTAATAAACCCAGGCGCCGATCAAGCCCAGGCCGTAGACGGGGTCAGAGCTGCCCTGCACCTGGATATCGACTTTCTTCTCTTTCTTTTCGGAAGGGGTAATTTCATCCGTCATGGCATGCTCCTTTTTTGGTTACCATATCATTATACGATTTTTCCGGCGGAGAGGTCGCATGCATGGCGTTGGATTGCTTCGCTGCGCTCGCAATGACACTTTGTCAGGATGTCATTGCGAGAGAGCGTGGTAGTGCACTCCCGCCGTAGCGACCGAGGCAACCTGGCCTTCTACCAGCAATTCAACAAGCCTGCCGGCGACAGATTGCTTCGCCATAGGCGATCTTTGCCGTCGCTTGCAATGACACTTTGTCAAGTTGTCATTGCGAGAGAGTGACGGTGGACGTAGTCCACCTAATGCGACCGAAGCAACCTGGTCTTCGACTGCGCACTGGAAAGAGCGCCGTGCTCCGCCCAGACAGCCTGGGACGATAGTATAGCTAGGCAAACCGGTATGAGTCCGCAGGACTTTTTCTACTGCAGGAATTTTAACAGGTCATAAACCATGAACGCCGGCCAGACAATGCCTTTAAGGAATCCGATCAGGCCATCCAACAATGTGGTGGCGCTGCTAATGTAATAGACCCAGGCGCCGATGAGTCCCAGGCCGTAGACGGCGTTGTTAGAGCCGTTACGGTAGTAGACTCTGGCACGGCGTTCCCGGTATTGGGTGGGTTGGGCTTCAGTAGTCATGGTAACTCCTTTCGAAACAACGAATGTTATTAATAAATACGTGGAGCCGGGAAAATGGTTGCGCGAAAGCACGCATGGCGCGCGTCCGGGGGGGATTTCTGCCAAGAGAGCCAGTGATTGAATTCTTATAACAAAATTATGAGCCAGTAATCGAGTTTCTGCGTGGAGCAAGGAAAGCCAAAACAGCGGCAACTCCGAATAATGCCAGGACATCTCCGTAGAGGTGTCCTATATGCGTCCCGTCGAATGATTGCACAGCCATGATTCCGCCATGCACCACGCTTGACCACACGGTGAACCAAATAAGGCTAAGGTTTTGGAGTGGATTGCGAGCGGCAAGGATGAGAAATATCCCAAGCGTAGCGTATATCCCCATAATCATTTCCAGATAATAGGATCGTCCCTCAGCATGCCACGACCATCCAGAAGGCCAAATTTGGGTCAGAGGCCAGATACCGAGAATAAAGACAAGTCCGATAATCCACAATGCAATGCGTAAAAACTTAATGCGATTTGATTCTTGCATGTCATTCTCCTCTGGTGAAATATGTCTCTTATACCCTAGTTGTGAGGTAGAAATTTTTATGTTATTCAGATTGTTGTTGCTTGCCCCACAACTGCGTGGATCAGTGCTTTCTGCGCCGGAAGGCCAGGGGCAGCAGCAGGAAGGTGGCCAGGGGCCACACCCAGGCCAGATCGCCGGGGCCGCCCGGGCCGGTGAGCGGGGAAATGCGGCGGATGCGCACCAGGCGGTAGGATTTGGTGACGGCATCCAGCTCGTCGTTGGTGAGTTTAACGGGGTCGATGCCGGCGGCGTAGCTGGCAAAGCCGCTGGCAACCAGCACCTTGCGCACCAGCTCCAGGCGCTGCGGGGAATCGGAGACATCCTCGGCGACGCCCGCCCAGCGCCCTTCCAGCAGCCACACTTCCACATTGGGGTTGGCCTGGATATTGCGGTACCAGTCGGCCTGGGCGCCAAAGCCAGCCGTGCAGTACACGTCCTCTCCGACGATGGCGTAGTTGAGCGGAGTGCGGCGCAGCAGGCCGGACTTGCGCCCGCGCTGGCTGAGCACCATGATCCAGCCGCCCCAGCGCGTGCCGTTGCCCATGAACGGCCCGGCCAGTCCCAGGCGGAAGAGCGTGAGCATGAATTTATTGAAGGTGCGAAAGCCGTGCCGCAGGCTGGATTCGACCGCAGGGGTCAGGGTGGAGGTGGTCATAGGGTGCTCCTTTTCAGAGTATGCCTCTAATTATAGGCTGAATCCTGCCAGATGCTAACCACGGAAAAATCATCCTTGACAATTAGAATGTATATTCTATAATATAGATCATATTTGTCCGTTTACCGCCATCCAATCTCATCTGTAAGCATCCAACTGGCGGTCCAGAGATAAAGGAGTGAACCATGGACGAAAAAGTCCAATCTCAAGCGCAAGCAACCTCCACAAAGGTCCTGACCATTGAACGCATCTTTAATACCAGCGCTGAGCGCCTGTGGCAGGCATGGACGGAGCCGGAACTTTTCATGCGCTGGTGGGGACCGAAAGACTACACCTGTCCGGTGTGCAAGATCGACCTGCGTGTGGGCGGTAAATACATCGCTAGCATGCGCTCGCCGGAGGGGCAGGATATGATGTGGAGCGGCGGCGTCTACCGCGAGATCATCCCGACCAGCCGCCTGGTCTTCACAGATATGTTCACCGATCCCGAGGGCAATCTGATCCCTCCCAGCCAGTATGGCATGGCGGACTGGCCGGATGTGCTGCTGGTGACCCTCACCTTTAGCGAACCGGAACCCGGTAAGACCCTGCTCACCCTGCGACACGAGGGCATGCCGGAAGGGCAGGATCGGGACCTGACCAGCGAAGGCTGGAGACAATCCTTCGATAAGCTGGCGAAGCTCGTGCAGGAATGAATTCCGGCGAGCTGCCCTCGAGATGAGTGTTTAAAGGAGGCTGTTGATGCAAGATACCACACTGAATAACCGCAATCCAGGCGTGCTGGAGCAGCTGGCAAGCGACCTGCCCGGCGGGCTGGCTGCGCCGGCGCGGCGGGCATTGATCGGGGCGGGGGTGTGGAGACTCGAGCAGGTAGCAGCATTCAGTGAAGCTGAGCTGAGCAAGCTGCACGGCATCGGTCCTAATTCCATACGCCAGCTGCAGCAGGCGCTGGAAATCCGCGGACTGGATTTTCGCAGTTAAACAGACCCTGCAGGTTTTGATATGTACCCGGTCTGGCACGCAGTATCTGCCAGACCGGGAAGCTGATGTGCATGCGAACCACGGAAACCTGATGAGTTTTGACCAACGACTTCGGTATTGCCTATAAACCCCAGGGGTCTTGGAGACCCCTGGGGTTTATAGGCGTGTAGATAATGGATGCCGATCCAGGATGTAAAAATCCATCAGGGTCTCCTCAATATCCTCACAGCCGAACTGGCGAAAGGCAGAAACCCATGCGTAAAGTCTATTTTTTCAATATGATGAGCCTGGATGGCTACTTTGAAGCTCCAGGGCACAACCTGGACTGGCACTCGGTGGATGAAGAGTTCAATGATTTCGCCATCGCGCAGCTGCAGGCCAGCGACCTGATTGTCTTCGGGCGGGTGACTTACAGCATGATGGCAGAATACTGGCCGACGTCCCAGGCCATCAAAGATGACCTCGAGGTGGCGAAACTGATGAATGAGACGCCCAAGATCGTGTTCTCACGCACGCTGGATCTCGCCCACTGGCAGAATACCCGCCTGGTGAGCAGCGATCCGGCAGAAGAGCTGCGGCGGCTCAAACAGCTGCCGGGCAAGGATATCGCGATCTTCGGCAGCGCAGAGCTGGCGGAGGGGCTGCTCAACGCGGCCGGGGTAATCGACGAGCTGCGAGTCCTGGTAGCTCCGATACTCCTGGGCAGCGGCACGCCGCTGTTCAAGGCCGGGCCGGAAGCCATCAAGCTGGCGCTGGCGGATGTGCGGCGTTTCGGGAACGGGAATGTGCTGCTGACGTATACATTACCCGGGTAGCTTGAGAGATTTAATGGCTTTTTACCTTCTTCTTCGTTAACCCTTGTTCGGGGACGACCGTACAGGTTTCCGCATGACGCCTGGGAATCCGGATTACCATCCAGCGCAATGAATTGATCGATTCAGATTACTTTACAACCTGTACGGTCTACGTGCAGGGTGAGGAGACCCTACAGGTTTTAAGGTCTCCTGAGCCTGCGTAGAACAGGCCCTATCAAGTGTTCAAGGGAGGCGAGCCTATACGGAAACCTGTAGGGTCAGCAAGACTTACTGCGACCAGTACGTAGGCGTGCGCACCCAGCGGTGGGGGGCTAAGCGGGCGTGCAGCTCCTCTGGCAGCGGGCCGAGGTCGCTGCAAGCGATATTCTGCTGTACGTGGCGCGGCTTGCGCATGCCGGGGATGACCGTGCTGACCGCGGGATGGTTCAGGATGAAGCACAGGGCCATATCGGGTAAGGTCATGCCAGGGGGGAGCAGCGCTTTTAACGGCTCGACATGCTCGAGGGTGGTGCGCAGATTCTCGGGCACAAAGTAGCTGTTGCGCCAGTCGCCCTCGGGCCATTTGCTCTCCGGGGTCAATGTCCCCGTCAGGCTGCCCTCGTCGAAGGGCACGCGCGCGATGACCGCCACGTCCATTTCCTGGCAGGCGGGGAAGAGCTCGTCTTCGGGGTTCTGGTCGAAGATGTTGTAGATCACCTGCACAGCGTCGATCAGCCCGCTGCGCACAGCGCGCACTCCATTCCACGGCTCCCAGCGGTTGATGCTGATGCCCACGGCGCGCACCAGCCCTTGCTGGCGCAGGCTCTCCAGCGCAGGGGCCAGGCGCTCGTCGTCCAGCCAGGCATCCTCCCAGGTGTGGAACTGGATCAGATCGAGGGTCTGCACGCCGATATTTTGCAGGCTCTTGCGCACATACTCCTCAATGTAATCGGGTGGATAGCAGTCTTCCAGGCTGAAGCCGCGCTGGCTGGGCCATATGCGGTTTTTGGGCGGGATCTTGCTGGCGGCGTACAGGCGCTGGCCCGGATTGCGGCGCAGCAGCTCGCCTAAAAGGTGCTCGGAATGCCCATCGCCATACGCCCAGGCGGTATCAAAGAAGTTGCATCCCAGATCGACGGATAACTGCAGCGCCTCCAGGGATTCGTTATCCTCAGAGCCAGACCAGCCAGCCATACCCCACATGCCATAGCCGATTTCGCTCACCATCCATGCGGTCCTTCCAAAACGACGCAGATTCATAGTACCCTCCGTGATCCTGCCGGTTGTAGTACTGTTATTGTAAATCGAACCGGGCAAAAGGCGAACCCCTTTTTGATGAACGGGCCAAAATACTGGCACGCGAAATCTTACACTTTTGAGAAATCCCCGGAATCACCCACCGCACCCCTTGACAGAACGATCAGGGTTGTCTACAATTAGACGATGATCTAAGCATGGCGTTGAAACAAATCGCAGAATAAAATAAGCTTAGATCAGCACGGCTGCCATATTCTCCTCCATCCTGCCCTGACACTGCTTCATCGCTGAACCACAGCAGGGTAAACATCCCAGCTTCAACGATCCCCTGTCCCCATCGCTGCCCCGCAGCCGTGCACACGCCCCAGGATAAAGTTATCCTGGGGCGTGTTTTTATTAAATCCCCATCTGCCAGCGGATGAGCCTATCCAGCAGCCCGGCAGGCACCAGCCAGACCAGCAGCGCCTGCAGGTGCGCGTCAGCGCCGACCAGGTATTTCGGCTTCGGATTGGCTGCCATCAGCGCCCGGTGGATGGCCTCGGCAACCTTGAGCGGTTCGATGCCGCTCTGGCCGCGCTGGCTGGCACGCGCTGCGGTGGCCTCGATCACGGGGGTATAGTATTCCACAGCATCAGCCGGCAGCACGCCTTTCATATCGTCTACCAGCGCGAGCGCTTTCTCCCAGATGGGGGTATTGACCTTGCCGACCTCGATCAGTGAGACGGGAACCCCGGCTCCGTGCAGCTCATTGCGCAGCGCATCGGCCAATGCCCGCATGGCGAACTTGGAGGCCGCGTAGGGCCCCAGCAGCGGGGTCGCCAGGAAACCGCTTGTCGAGCCGACGAAAACGATGCGCCCGTGATTCTGGCGCAGCAGGGGCAGAAAAGCCTGCACCACCGCCAGCTGGCCAAAAACATTGACCTCAAACTGCTGGCGCAGGGCAGCCAGGGGCAGGTGCTCCAGGGGGCCGCCAATGAAGGCGCCGGCATTGTTCACCAGCCCATCCAGCCCATCGTCTCCTAGCGCAGCCCGGACGGTCTGCAGGGCGGCCTGGATCGAGGCCTCATCGGCGACATCCAGGATCAGCGGGGTGAGGCGCGCCGAAGCGTGGCTGGCCAATCGCTCGGCGTCGAGCGGCCTGCGCACGCTGGCAAAGACCCGCAGTCCCAGGTGATCTAAATGTAACGCGGTGGCTTCACCAATCCCGGACGAGGCACCAGTGATGAGGATGGTTCGTTCAGGCATGCTGGCCTATACGCAAGGTCCGATTGGGAGGGTGCGTGAGATGGTGCATATCACAGGCGGGGGATCAAAACGGGGGTATTTTTCTTGTAAGCCTCATAATCTGCCTGCCCGCCCCATTTTTTATCCGCCTTCTCCTCCAGCAGCGGCACGCCGCTGACGCGTGTGAGCAGCAGGGTGACAAACACCGGCGAGATCAGCGCCGCCCACTGCCAGCCCTGCAGCACGGGCAGGGCGATGATGGCAACCCCCACCCAGATCAGGATCTCGCCGAAGTAATTCGGATGGCGGGAGCGCGACCACAGGCCGGTGCTGATAAATTTGCCCCGGTTGGCTGGATCGGCATTGAAGCGCGATTTCTGAGCATCGGCGACCACTTCAAAGGCGAAACCCACCGCCCACACCAGCAGGCCGAGCGCTGCGAACACGTCCAACGGTACGCGATTGCTGGAGGCGATGACGATATGCGCCGCCGCGGCAGTGAAGGTGACCCACAGGGCCTGGATGGTCCACACGTTCAGGAAGCGGATAAAAGACGGCTTGAGCTCGTCGAAGCGGTCGTCTTTGCCGGCTTTCATCACCCGCCGGAAGAGGAACGTGCCCAGGCGTGCCGCCCAGACCAGCACCAGCCCCGCCAGCAGGTAAGCGCGTGCATCCAGCGCCGGACTGAAGAGCACCAGAAACAGGGTGACCGAGATATAGGTCAGGCTGCCGGTGAGATCGTAGAATTTTTCGGTCTGAGCAAAAAAAGACGGGAGAAAGACCAGCCACTGGATGAGGAATATTACCCCCACCACCAAGTAGTAGAGAGGGATGCTGTCCAGGGTCGCCCCACCCTGGCCGCCTGCCCAGGCAAACAGAACGCCGATGAGGACCGAAACCAGAAATATGAGCCATGCCTTGATATTTTGAGAATCCATAAGAAGTGCACCCTTTCGAAGCAAAAATTTCCACCCACACGAAACTGCCAAAGCGTCTATCAGATGCATTATAAAGCAAAGCCAGCTTTTGCGCCTGAGCCTTGCGCGGCTTGCACGGCACAACAGCATTATGATATAATCGCTTTACGATAATTGATCGATACGGAGTTGTAAAATGAATATCGCTACGATTTCTTCAAAATTTCAGGTGGTCATACCGCGCGCCATCCGTGAGCAATTCAATCTGAAACCCGGGCAGAAGGTGGTCTTCATCCCCTATCAAAAAACACTACGGGTGGTGATTGTGCCGCCGATTGAAGAAGCTTATGGATTCTTGCCCGGCATCGATACCTCGGTTGAGCGCGACGAGGACGACCGGCCATGAATGTTGTCGATTCATCCGGCTGGCTGGCCTATTTCGCCAAAGGATCCAATGGAGCTTTTTTCGCGCCTGTAATCCAGGATACAGCCAACCTGATCGTTCCAACGATCTGTATTTATGAAGTGTATAAACGCATCCTGATTCAAAGGGATGCAGAAGACGCTCTGAATGTGGTTGGCTGGATGTCGCTGGGGCAGGTAGTTGACCTGACCCGCGATATTGCACTGCTGGCAGCCGATCTCTCCCTGGAGCATAAACTGCCCATGGCGGACAGCATGATCCTGGCTGCAGCGCGCGCTTACGAGGCCACTTTATGGACACAGGACGAGCATTTTAATGGTTTAGAGGGCGTAAGATATGTTAAAAAAGACTGAAATCCATACTACATTTACAGCTTGCGAATCCGTTCGGTTGCTTTGGGTATGCCATGCTGCACCGGTCGCCAGTCTCCATCCAGAAAGACCTCGTAATCCCGAAAACAACAGGGGATGCCCTGCGCTGTCCAGGGATCGGGCTGATCCATGATGTGAAAGTGCAAATGCGGGGCGGTGGAATTGCCGGAATGGCCCACATTCGCCAGATGCTGTCCGCTAACCACCCTGTCGCCGGCAGCGACCCGCAGTGAGCCGGTTTGTGCATGAGCGTAGACCACGTACCCGGCCTGGCTTTCAACCATGATGGTATTGCCCGTCAGGATGCGGAGATCGGTTAGCTGCTTGGCATTGAACGCGCGGGCGTTTTTGAGCATTACGTTGATATCCCTGGCGAGTTGCACGGGATCGCGCTCCGGCCAGCCATCCTCAGCCTGTACCACCACACCATCTGTCGCAGAATAAATGGGCCGCCCCCACCCATAGCAAGCCCCTAAACGAACCCCGAAAATAAGGTAACGCAGCACGCCGGCGCGGTAAAAGCGCCTGTCGCGTCGTTGGGGATCGATGCCCACAAAATCATAGGCGTAGCGCTCACCCAGCGCGTCCGTCCCGTGGCTGGGGATGCGCGTCCCGGGCGTTTGGGGGGTGATCCATGCGCCGCGCAGGGGGAAGTCAACGATCACTGGATCTGACATAGAAGCTTGCATACTGCTGTTATTATAAAGCCCCTGATGGACTTTTAAATTCTTCTCCGGTTAGCTTTACTTGCAGACGACCGTACAGGTTTCCGCAGGACGTATGGGTATCCAGATAACGATCCAGCGCCGTGCATGGATCGCTTCTGATTACAATAAGACCTGTACGGTCTGCGCATGAGTCGAGGAACAGACCTTACAGGTTTTAAGGATTTCTGCTTAGGTCGGGATAATATCCTTCCCGGCAGACAGGATCGGTAAAGCCATACGGAAACCTGTAAGGTCCTTTACCATTCTGGTTTGTAAAAATTGATTAGGGTTCATTATCGATCTGGTTTGTAAAAACTGATCAGGGGACATGCCGGCGGCCTGGCGAAATCGCCTTTCCAGCCTCTTGACACCGACATTAAGTTTATATACAATCATACTGTAATACAATTATACAATAGCACACTCATACAATTATGATGAATCTTGAACTCGATTTCCGCTCCGGCATACCGATCTACGTCCAGATCATGGACCAGATCAAGAACCTGATCGCCGCAGGCGAGCTGCAGCCCGATGACCAGCTGCCCACCGTGCGTCAGCTCGCCAGCGACCTGCGCGTGAACTTCAACACCGTGGCACGCGCTTACCGCCTGCTGGACGAAGCCGGGCTGATCTCCACCCAGCACGGACGCGGCACCTACATCCTCTCCTCGCCCAGCGAGGCGAGCAGCGAGCGCATCCGCCACCAGGCGCTGGATGGTCTGACGCGCAGCTACCTGGCGCAAGCGCACCGCCTGGGATTTTCACCCGGCGAAGTGCTGGATGATCTGCAGCAGCAGATCGAAAGTTGGAACAACGGCGACCCACCCCAGGCTGCCTGAGGCATGGACGAACCATATTTTTTTTATCGTGAGGACAAAATGAACAAGAATACCCAAATTTCTGAAACCCAGGCTCTGTTGAACAAAGCCCAGTCCGACCGGGTGCGTGTCAGCGGCCTGGCATTGATCCTGACCATCGTGCTGTGGCTGATCGCTTGCTTCGGGTCGATCTGGATGGCAATGCGCGGGGTGAGCGATTGGATCATCATCCTATTCGCCAGCCTGCTGAGCCTCGCCGGGTTGTACCTGCTGTTCGCCCTCAAGGTCGCCCAGCAGTGGGAAAAGGCGGTGGTGCTGCGCAATGGCAAGTACCGCGGCCTGCGCGGTCCAGGCCTGTTCTGGATCACGCCCATCATCGATACCACCCCCAACTGGGTTGACAGCCGCGTGATGGTCACGCCCTTCAGCGCCGAAAAGACCCTGACCAAGGATACCGTGCCGGTGGACGTGGATGCGGTGCTGTTCTGGATGGTGTGGGACGCCGAGAAAGCCGCCCTGGAAGTGGCAGATTACCGCGCCGCCATCGCCTGGGCCGCGCAGACCGCCCTGCGCGAAGTGATCGGGCAGATGGACCTGGCCAGCATCCTGATCGGACGCGCCAAGATGGACGCCGACCTGCAGAAGATCATCGATGAGCGCACCACCCCCTGGGGTGTCTCGGTACAGAGCGTGGAAATCCGCGATGTCGTCATCCCGCAGGCATTGGAGGACGCCATGAGCCGCCAGGCGCAGGCCGAGCGCGAGCGCCAGGCGCGCGTGATCCTGGGCGAATCCGAAAAGCAGATCGCGCACTCGTTCTCCGAGGCGTCGCAGTCCTACATCAATAACCCCACCGCCCTGCACCTGCGGGCGATGAACATGCTCTTCGAAGGTCTGAAGGAAAAGGGCGCCATGATCATCGTGCCCAGCAGCGCTGTAGATACCATGAACCTGGGCGGGATCAGTGGTCTGGCGGCTTTATCGCAGAATGCCCTGACGCAGAAAGATAACGAAGAAAGGTAACAACCCGGGTGTAAAGCATGGCTACTCAAACTCAGGATTTCGAGCGAAAAATCGAGGGGCTGGACCGCAAGGGAATTGCGTCCTACCTGCTGATCACCTTCGGCATCACCTATGCCATCGAGCTGGCGCTGGCCCTGGCAGGCTTTCGTTGGGATGGCGTCCCACCCATCCTTGGGCAGTACATCCTCGCCGGGGTGATGTGGGTGCCGGCCCTGGCGACCGTGCTGACGATCAAATTCGTCACCCGCGAGGGCTTTGGCATCACCAACCTGCGCTTCGGACCCTTCAAGCCCTACCTGTACGGCGCGCTGGTCATCCCGCTGCTGTTCGCTGTCACTTATGGGCTCACCTGGCTGCTGGGCCTGGGACAACCCGACTGGCAGTTCAGCGAGCTGATGAGCCTGATGGCGAGCAGCGGGGCGGATATGACTCAGGCGCCTGCCCCTTCCACCCTGCTGCCGGTGCTGTTCTTTTCCAGTCTGATCCTGGGTCCTACGATCAACGGGATCTTCGGCTTCGGTGAAGAGTATGGCTGGCGCGGCTACCTGCTGCCCAAGCTCATGCCGCTGGGCAAGCCCAAAGCCTACACGCTGCTGGGAATTATCTGGGGCTTATGGCATGCGCCGCTGATCCTGCTGGGCTTCAATTACCCCGGCTACCCCATCCTGGGCGTGCTGTGGATGTGCGGGCTGACCATTGCCCTGGGGATCTTCCTCAATGAGATGACCCTGCGCTACAAAAGCTCCATCCTGGCAGGCTCGCTGCACGGGGCGTTCAACGGGCAGGGCTACGGCATCTGGCGGCAGCTCTTCCCCACGGTCAATCCGCTGCTGGGCGGGATGACCGGCCTGGTGGGGATTGGCGTGATGCTGCTGTTTGGATTATGGTTTGCGCGTAAAGGTGAATGAAGGTTTACACGATGGCTGAAACCACGCAATGGGAATATCACGTGATCTATTTAGGCAGCTTCTGGAGCGGGCCGAAGGCGGAGGATTTTGAAGCAGAGCTGAACGAGCTGGGCATTGAGGGCTGGGAGGTGGTGGCAGCGCTGCCGGTGGAGAACTCGAACCAGGTGCGGGTGGTGCTCAAGCGCCCGCTGAGCAGCGACACGCGCCGGCGCCGTAGCTGGCCTGGTTAAGATCATAAACCGCAGATGGCGCAGATTTACGCAGATAAAAGCAATCCGGAATTGACATGGATGGGCAGGATGGGCAGGATAAGAGACGCTTCGACTACGACCTGGAAGAACGCCAGGTCTCCGCTCAGCGCGCCTGGCATGGATAGGCGGTCTGAGCGGAGCAGCGGCGATCGTCCGCTGCGTAGTCGAAGACAGGTGAAAAGGGAAGAAACGTGAGCATGATAACAATTAGCTCACATAGAAGGATAGATCAGATTGCTTCAGTCGCCCAGAACGCTCCTTCGCAATGACATCCAGAATGGGAGTCATTGCGAGCGCAGCGAAGCAATCTGTTACGAGCCAGCTCAGCTGTCTGTCAGGAATAGATCAGATTGCTTCAGCCGTACACAACGCTCCTTCGCAATGACATGAATATGTTGATCTGCGTCTTCTGCGGATAAGCTCTGCTAAACCCAGCCCATCAATCTTGCAAAGGAGGCGGTCAGGAAAGTGACAATGATGGCCGTGCCCAGGGTGATCACCACACTCAGGGTGGCCCACTTCTTGGACTTGGTCTCCTTGTAGATGGTGATAATTGTGGTGGCGCAGGGATTGTGCAGCAGGGCGAACAGCATCAGATTGACCGCCGTCAGCAGCGTCCAGCCATTGCCATCTACCAGTAACGACCAGATGGCGTCCCCGCCGCCCGGACCCTCGATCATCTTTGCCGCGCCCAGGTACACCATCATCATGGTCGGCACCACAATCTCATTGGCCGGTATGGCGATGATGTAGGCCAGCAGGATCACCCCATCCAGCCCCAGCAGTAACCCAAACGGATTGAGCCAGTCGGCGATAGCACGCGCCAGGTTGGTGTCGCCAAGCGAGATATTGGACAGGATCCAGATGATGGCTCCAGCCGGCGCAGCGGTCTGCAAGGCGCGCCACAGCACGAACAGTGTGCGGTCGATCAGGGAGGTATACAGGATGCGCCCGATATTGGGCACCCGGTAAGGCGGCAGCTCCAGGGTGAAGGCGGAGGCCTCGCCTTTGAGCACCGTGCGGCTGAGCAGCCAGGACATGAAGAAGGTGAAAGCTACCCCGATCAGCACCACGCCTACAACGGCCGCCGAAGCCACCAACGAGGCGGTGAACCCGCTGAAGCCGGCTGCCACGAACACCGTTGCCAGCATGATCAGGGTGGGGAAACGCCCGTTGCAGGGCACGAAATTGTTGGTCAGGATGGCGATCAGGCGTTCACGCGGCGAGTCGATGATGCGGGTAGAGACCACCCCGGCGGCATTGCAGCCGAAACCCATCGCCATGGTCAGGGACTGCTTGCCGTGCGCCCCGGACTTGCGGTACAGCCAGTCCAGGTTGAAGGCCACGCGCGGCAGGTAGCCCAGGTCTTCCAGGATGGTAAATGCCGGGAAGAAGATCATCATCGGCGGGAGCATGACCGCGACCACCCAGGCCAGGCCCAGGTAGACCCCATCCCAGATAAAGCCGGTCACCCACCATGGCAGGGGCGTCAGCTCGAACAGGGCCTTGCCCTGGTCGCCGACCCAGAACAGCACATTGGCGATGGCCTCTGAGACCACATTGGCGCCTGAGACGGTCAGCCAGATCACCGCGCCCAGCAGCACGAGCATGATCAGTAAGCCCGAGATGGGCGAAGTGACCAGGCGGTCGATTTTCTGGTCGAAGTCATAGTGTTGATCGTCGGAGGTCCTGACGGCGCGCTGGGCGACATGCTCCGCTTCGGAGTACAGGGATTTGACAATTTCATCACGAAAGCCGCTGCTCAGGCTGCCGCGTAGGGCTTCAGCCTTGGCCAGAACATCTGCGGGGTGGATTGGATTCGAGTTCATGGTTAATCTCACGGATTCCTAAACACTAAAATATTCAGGGCCTACTCAGTGGTTGGGTAACTCACTGCCGGCCTTCAACCGCCATCTTGCGCGAGTACTGTACGTCGGCACGCTGCTGGCGAGCGATCATCTCGGGCAGCTCGCCTCCCAACAGCGCTTTCTGAACCCTGGCATCTCCGTCCAGCAGGCGGATCGCCAGCCAGCGCGCATTGGGGATGCCGGGCGCCAGCGCTTCGATCATCGGCACCAACTCGCGGATGGCATGCTGGAACTCGGGCGTGCCTTGCACGCGGCGGGGTGTGGTCAGGGTCGTGCCATCCACCACCCCGGCGATGGTTTGCAGCAGGGTGGAAATGCCCTCCCCTGTGCGGGCCGAGACCGGGATGGCTGGGACGCCCAGGTCGCGCGCCAGGCTGCGGGTATCGACTTCAAATCCTTTGCGGCGTGCTTCATCCATTAAATTAACCGCCACGACGACTTTTTCAGTAATTTCAAGCACCTGCAGCACCAGGTTCAGGTTGCGCTCCAGGGAAGTGGCATCGGTGACCACCACGGTGCAGTCGGGCTGTCCGAAGAGGATAAAATCACGCGCCACCTCCTCGTCCTGTGAAGCGGAGAGCAGCGAGTAGGTGCCGGGCAGGTCCACCAGCTTGTAGCGTACGCTGTTGAACTGGTAACCACCTTCGGCGCGCGTGACAGTTTTGCCAGGCCAGTTGCCGGTGTGCTGCTTGAGACCGGTAAGCATATTGAACAGGGTCGATTTACCGGTATTGGGGTTGCCCGCCAGGGCGATCACCCGGTCAAAGTTATCCACCTTGATGCCCATCTGCTCCAATTGGGCATAGGCCGGGCAGGTGGCGCAGTTTTCGGTGGGGAGTTGAACTTTCGTTGATTCACTCATTATGTTGCCTTCCTATCAGGCGGTCTTTCTGTCATGTGGTCTGAAAACCAATTTACATGGATATTCAGGATAGACAGGATTTAACAATCTTTGTCCGATGAAGATTTGATTTTCAATATCCTGAAAATCCTGTCCATCCATGTCAATTTTCATACAGGCCTGACCCAGATCTGGGAGGCCTGGTCCTTGCGCAGAGCGATCAGGGTGCCGCGCACACGGTAGGCGCGCGGATCGCCGAAAAAGTTATCCAGCTCGGGGGAGATGCGCGCGCCGGGCGTCAGGCCCAGATCCAGGAAGCGGCGGCGGGTGAAGCCCTGCACACTGGGGTCCAGGGAGCTGATCTCGGCGGTCTGGTCCTGGCTGAGCTGCCAGAGCGGCAGCAGGCCCTGCTCTGCCACCTCGGCCTGCTCCAGGACGATGACCTGCACGTTGGCAGCCACGCTGGGCGCCAGGCGGTACTCGCTCTCGCCATCGCTGAGGATATAACGGGCAGGGGTTTTCTCGATCAGGCGGATCTCCTGCCCCAGGCGCAGGCCGGCCGCCAAAATCTGCTCAAATGCAATCGCCGGCTCGTCTTCCAGATGGACGATACGCAGGATTGCTTCACCGTCTACGGCAGTCAGAGGCAGCGCTTGCAGATTACGGAGCTGGCCGGCTGCGTCTGGTATGGGGTCGCCGTGCGGGTCGGTGGCTGGGTGCCCCAGGGCGGCATCCAGGGAATTCAAATCTGCTTCACTTAGGGAGTGCTCGCGGCGGTTAGCCTCGCGGTGCACCTGCTGCAGAGGCATGCGCGCTTCATCCGCCAGGTAGCGCTCCCACAGGCGGTGGGCACGCACCACATGCAGCGCCCAGCGCTCGCCTGCTGTGGTCAGATGGAGCTGGTGGCCGCGCGTTTTCAGCAGATCCTGGGCTTCCATCTGGGCGATGAGCTGCATGGCCTGTTTGGACTTGATCTCCAGAGCGCCTTCCAGCGATTCAGGCGAAGCGTGCCGCCCCTGCTGCTCACGGTCGAGAAGGTGCTTCAGGGCGTCTTCCGCCAGCTCGCGTGCCTGGGCGGCGCGCCAGACCAGCAGGCGCTGGCGCAAACCATAGCGCGGCAGAAAAAATGCTGCCAGCACGAAAATAAGAAACAGGACGATCCACTCCAGAGGGCTCATAATACCTCTACAAAGATCTGCGAAGTGACCGCCAGACCCAGCCACAGCGGCGGGCGGCCTGCGATCTCTATGCTCAGATTCTGGTCAAAAGCGGAATACTCGCGCACAGCGATGATCACACCGGGCAGCAGGTCCAGCTCCTGCACATGGCGCAGCAGCTCGGGGGTCGCGTTCACGCGCCGGATGGCGGCGCGCTGGCCCGGGCGCAGCTCGGAAAGCGGCTGCTCGGCGGAGACCGGCATGCTCAGATCGGCGGTGGGGATGGGCTCGCCGTGCGGGTCGCGGCTGGGGTTGCCCAACAGGTCCGCCAGGCGCGCCTCGAACTCGGGGCTGATGGCATGCTCCAGGCGGTCGGCTTCCTCGTGTACGCTGTCCCAGGTATAACCCAGGGCGCTCACCAGGTAGGTTTCCAGCAGGCGGTGGCTGCGGATGACTTTCAAGGCTTCCTGCTCGCCCGCCGGGGTCAGGCTGACGCCCTGGTGCTTTTTATAATTCACCAGCGGCGGCTGGCTGGCAGCCATCTTCTGCACCATGCCGGTGACCGAAGCGGGCGCCACGCCCAGGCGGGCTGCCAGGGCTGTGGTCGTAGCCAGCTCGCCGCCGGAGGTCAGGGCGTAGATGGTCTTGAGGTAGTCCTGAGTGGATGAGGTTGATTCAGTATTTTCAAGTTTTATTTTAGGCATTCCTAAATTATAGGATAGGTCTTTCTAAATGTCAATGGGGATTTGGAGGGAAATTCTCTGGGTTTTCGCCTATAATTGGGGGGATTTGAAGGGAATTATGAACCGCAGATGGCGCAGATGTACGCAGATAAGGAAATATGTTTTATTTACACCGGGCCAGCCGCGGTTTTACATGGAAAAGCTGCAGGCGTAAGCCTGCGATGATTAGAGGTATGTTTATGAGCCAGTTAGCCGTCCAACGTCTGCAAAACCAGTTCCTCACCTCCCCCCACCCCGGCAGCGTGGCTGAACTGATCGCCGCCCTGGGGGCGGTGCAGGGGCAGGACTACCTGGGTACACTGTGGTCGCTTGGACTGCGGGGAGGCCTGACTCAGGCGCAGGTCGAAGCAGCCTATGCGCAGCCCGCAGAAAAGGCTACCCTGGTGCGCTCATGGGTGCTGCGCGGCACGCTGCACTTCGTGCATGCCGCCGACCTGGGCTGGATGCTGGAGCTGGTCGCCCCGCGCCTGTTGAGCACCCTGCGGCGGCGCTATCGCGAGCTGGAGCTGGACGCCCGAACCCTGGAGAAAAGTGACCGTGTGCTGGGGCAGGCCATCCGGGCGGAAGGACCGCTGAGACGCGATATACTGCGGGACAGGCTGGAAGCAGCCGGCATCTCCACCGCCGGGCAGCGCGCCGTGCACATGCTGCAGCATGCTTCGCTGCAAGGGCTGATCTACCAGGCAGCCGTGCAGCGCAACCAGGCGGTGTTCGAGCTGTGCGAGCGCCTGCCGCAGGGCATCCAGTTTTCCAGCCGGGAAGAGGCGCTGGGAGAGCTGGCGCGGCGCTATTTCACCACCCATGGACCGGCGACGGTGCAGGATTTCATCTGGTGGTCGGGGCTCACTGCGGCAGAAGCACGCCAGGCATTAGGCGTCGCGCAAAAAGCGGTAGGAGCGCAGGCACACCTGGATAGCCAGGTGGTGTGCGGCAGTACTTACTGGCAGGCGACCGATGCACCGGCGTCCGGTACAACGGCGGCAAATGCCGCCGCTGTGCAGGTGTTCGATCCACAGCGCGCATACCTGCTGCCTGGCTTCGATGAATACCTGATCAGCTACAAAGATCGCAGCGCTTCGATCTCTCCCGAGCACCAGAAGCGCTGGATGAGCAACACCAACGGCATGCTGCTTTCCACGGTGGTGATCGGCGGGAAGGTGGTGGGCGTCTGGAAGCGCACGCTGGAAAAGAAGACGGTGCGCGTGGATATTCAGCCGTTCGAGGCGGTCAGCCGCCACCAGGAGGCTGCCATCCAGTCCGCGGCGCAGGCGTATGCAGAATTTCTCGAATTGCCATTAAACATGGCGTAGCTGCGACGCATGCGTCGCAGCTACCAGCTTTCGGGAACCCATCCAGAAAATCAATTCACCACAGATCAACACAGATTGACACAGATTTGAAAATCCGAGCCGGCAGGTGCTGGAATCTGTGTGCATCTGTGTGAATCTGTGGTAAAAATCATTTCCCCTGCTCCCAGAGCAGCTACCCGCTTTCGGGGACCCAACCAGAAAATCAATTCACCACAGATCAACACAGATCGACACAGATTCGAAAATTTGAGCCGACAGGTGCTGAAATCTGTGTGCATCTGTGAGAATCTGTGGTTAAAATCGATTCGCGCTGTGTTGCGAGACGCGCCGCCACCGGAGCCGATCGGTGTAAGAGATCATCCGCAGACTGCGCTTAAGCAACGAATATCCAGATCACCGACCCGGCGACCAGGGCGGCGCCAATCCCCCACGCCAGGCGCGCTCCCCAGGCAGTGAGGCGCTCAACAGCCAGGATGCCGCTTAATAGCAGCATCAACTCCAGACGGTGATGGCCGAGGGCGAACATGAGCAGCATCAACGACGCACAGCTGGCGATACAGATTTTTCCCACATACAGCCCCTGGGCGAAGGCTGATCCGCTTTCGGGAGGCTGCCAGGTAGATGGCAGGTTTTTAGAATGCGAAACAGGGCGGCAGAGCGTCAAGGCGCGCCCCTTGAGCGGGCTAAGCTGGTAAAGCCCTGCCAGCAGCAAAATCGCCGGGGGGATGAGCTGAGAAACTTGGGCCAGGGGACCTGGCGGCTCGGCCAGGCGATGCAGCTGGCTGTCACCCAGATAGAGTAAGAAACCAACCAGCAGCCAGGGCAGCAGGTAGCCTGCCAGCACCAGGACAGCTCGCCTGGACGCACGGCGTGCCTCCGCCGACCGCTGCTCTGCCGGTTCGATGAAATCGAGCAGCATGGGCAGGCTGCCCGGCAGCATCATCGCCAGGGTCATCAAAAGCCAACTCAGCAGAAAGGCTCCCAGGTGACCGGCGAACGAGATGCTGTGGTCTTCCAGAGCCTCGTGACCCAGCAGCCCGGCATACGGGGAGCCCTTCCAGGCTGCCAGCAAAGCCCACGCCAGCAGGACCAACCCGGCGAAAAACAGGGTACTGCGGCGAGTTTCGCGCGTATAAGAAAGAAATTCCGTGCTCATGATCCAGTCTCCAAAAAGTCAACAGTTATAATTTGATGGGGTAACTGTCAGCCTCCAATACTCCGGGGCAGATTTGTTATTCAGTCCTGATGAATTTTCACATTCTTGACCGGTAATCTTTTTTTGCACACGACCGTACAGGTTTCCGCCTGCCGCCTGCACATCCTGATAACAATCCAGCGCTGTGCATGGATCGCTTCAGATTGCCTTAGAACCTGTACGGTCTGCTCATGGATGGAGGAACAGACCTTACAGGTTTTAAGATTTTCTGAATAGGTCGGGATAATATCCTTCCAGGCAGACAGGACCGGTAAAGCTACACGGAAACCTGTAAGGTCGATTTCCGGTCTGGATGTGAGAATTGATCAGGTTCTATCGATTTCTGAGCCTGCATCGTGCAATTCCTTTCGAGGACTATTCACCGGGTATTTTTTTCAGACGACCGTACAGGTTTCCGCCTGCCGCCTGCACATCCAGATTGCGATCCAGCGCTGTGCATGGATCGCTTCAGATTGCCTTAGAACCTGTACGGTCTGTCCATGATTCCAGGAGCAGACCTTACAGGTTTTAAGGTTTTCCGCATCGGCCAGGATAATATCCTTCCAGGCAGACAGGACCGGTAAAGCTACACGGAAACCTGTAAGGTCGGTTACCAATCCAATTTGGAAAAGTTCATCAGGGCAGCAGCGAACCCTTACAGCCAGATATCCGAGGTGCAGTCGCCGCCGGGATAGCGCACCTCGTGCGCCCGAGCGGGTCCGTTCGGTTCGCGACCGAAATCGACGTAAAACTGCGGGTCGATCGCCATGCCGCCTTTCTCCGTGTCGCAATCGATCTTGATCAGATACGCGCCCTGGGCGGCGATCTCGGGATAAAACTGGTTATCCCAGCTGGAGAGCAGCGAGCTGGTGACATACAGGCGCTTCCCGTCCAGGCTAAGCTGGAGCATATTCGGTCCTCCGTTATATTTGCGATCGCTTCCGTTATCCTTCTTCCCCAGCACACCGCCGCACCACACCTGCCCTTTGAACTGCGGGTGAGCCGGATCACTGATATCGTACTGGCGCACATCCCCATGCAGCCAGTTGGCAAGGTAGAGGAAGCGGTCATCCATGGAGACGACCAGATCGGTGATCAGGCCCGGCACCGGGAAAGGCCAGCCTTCCTGCTCAATCGACGGGATATCGATCACCTTCTGCGCCTGCCAGTGCCCATTGGGGCGATTCAGCCAGAACATATTGCTGCTCAGAGCCGCGCCAATAAAGGCATGTGCCGCATCCGGATCGTGCAGGAAGCGCACTTCCAGGGGCACCAGGCCCTCCTCACCCAGCGGGATGCTGTCGACAAGCACCCGTTTCTGCCAGTCCCACACATTGAGGCGGCTGCCGTACAGATCGGCGCCGACATCGTCCAGGTTGAAACCGGGATAGTAGGTATTGGGAGCTGCCAGGCCGCTGGACACCATCACATTGTGGCGCGGCTGGTACCAGAAGTCATAGTTGAAATCCATGCGATTCTGCTGTTTGTCCCAGCGCCCAAGTACATCGAAATTCTCGTCCAGCAGCATAAAACCGCCGGGGGCGTGGCCGTTCTGATCGCCCAGCATCGAGATCATCACCGTGCCGTCCGCCAGGCAGTGCACGGTGTGCGGCGCAGACAGGCCGGATTTCCGCATGACCTCTTCCGGCTCGATCACCTTGTGCAGGCGGGGAGCGCGCGGCTCGGAGGTATCCAGGATGTGGATGCGGCTGGAGCGAAAGCCGGGCAGGATCAGGTAGCGCCGGGATTTGCTGTGATCGGTATGGCAGGAGCTGCACGCATTCCAGCCGAAGTGATGCAGCTCATCGCCGATATTGGGCATGGGCGTGCGATAGATCACCTGCGAATACGTGGGCGAAGCGGGGTCGGCATCGACCGTGGCCAGGTAATCCGGCTCTGAAATGCCTGTGCCCGTGTACAGGGCATTGACATACAGCAGTTTTTCCCGGTCGGCTTTCAGGGCGTCGCGCGGTGTGGCGTAGCCGGGGCCACAGTGCGCGTGATCTTCCTCTGCCTGCGGGTTTTTCCCGTGGGAATGCATGGCATGGGAACCGGTTGAATGGGGATTCATAATACACCTCCAGTTGATCCAGAAAACGGGTAAATGTAACCCGTTTATATCCGGATCACGCGCGGCTGTCTTGAGACCGGAGGCTTATTTTTATATGGAATTGCGAGGTGGGAATCGGGAATTTGTGGGACTAGTGTCCCAATCCGGCTTTCAGGGCGAGGACAATCGCCTGCGAGCGATTGCGGACCCCGAGCTTGCGGAAGATATGCGAGATATGGTTGCGCACCGTGCGCTGGCTGACCACGAGCTGCCCGGCGATCTGGGAATTATCCATTCCCTGGGCGATCATTTCCAGTATCTCTCGTTCGCGCGGGGTGAGCTCCGGGAACACTGCCGGGTGAGTGGGTGGCGGCTCAGCGGGCTCTGCGCCAGCGCCCAGAAAGGTGCGCACCTCCGCCAGAAAACGGCTCCAGGCAGGCTCCTGCTCCAGGAGGATGTGGTTGCGGCTCTCCAGCGGTACGAAGCGGGAGTCCGGGATCATGGCTGCCAGCAGCCGGCTCTCTTCCATCGGTATACTTCCATCCTGACGCGGATGCAAAATCAGCGTTGGCACGCTGACCTGCGCAGCCTGCTCCTGGACATCGATATGATAAAAAGCGCGTTCCATGCGGGAGGCGTTTTCAGGGGTGGCTGAAATTTGAGCAAGCTGGTTTAACGAGGCCATTTGCTCCAGGTTGGCGTCGGGCATCAACATGGTGCTGAATAATTGGCGGAATGCCGGGTTTTCTTGCCCCCAACCCACCCGGATCAAGTTGATGAGCGCTTCAGCTTCCTGAAGACCCTGGGCGTCCAGGTTGCGGTGGAAACGCCCGCGCGCATAGCCGCCATACAACACCAGGCGTGAGACGCGCTCGGGATGCCTGACGGCATAGGCAATACAGACTGCCGCACCCTGGGAGATGCCCAACAGCGGAAAGCGTTCCAACTGCAGGGTATCCACCACGGATTCCAGATCACGCACCCAATCATCCATCGAATACGACGGTACATCCCAGTCCGAGAGGCCGGAGCCGCGCGCATCATAGCGGATCAGGCGGTGGGTTTCGGATAAGCCGAGCAGCCAGTGGCGCCAGACCGGGCCGTTCCAATCGTGTTCCAGGTGGGTCAGGTAATTGGCGGCCTTGACGAGGGGCGGGCCTTCTCCGGTGGTGGAATATGCAATCCGCACACCATCGGGAGTAGTACAAAATCGAATCAACTGTTTCATGTCTGATCAGGAGGTTAGTTCGGATACCGCTAAGGCAGCCAACTCAACCTGTGCGCTGGAACATAAACGTGAAGCCACCGGCGTCGACCGCCATGAAGGCCATGGGGGTAACCTGCACGACCTGCAGCCAGAAATTGTACGGGCTCCAGCCGTCCACGAGGCCCTGCTGCTGCAGGATCTGGCTGGCAGGATCGTAGCCCCAGCGTCCGTTGAAAAAGCTGGACGCCTGGTTCAATCCGGGGGAGATATAGCCCTGGCAGACGCCCTGCGCATCGTACTGAAGCTGCATCTGCACACCGGAGGTGACCTGCACCTGCCACTGCCCGACGGGTGAAAAAGCGGGCTGGTTCCCCAGCGGAGCGCCTGTCGCTGGCGTGGGGGCAAAACTGTCCTGTTCGCCCTTGAAAAGCGCGCCGGCAACCTGGGGATTGAGCATCAGATCGCACTGCTGGACCCAGCTCGTCTCTCCCAGGGCGGCAAAAAGCTGGCGTGCTTCCTGGAGCATGCCGGTATGGGGTGTGTCGCCAAGCATGGCGCTCAGGTACTTCGCCTGGGCCAGCCAGAAGCGCTGGCGGTCGTCGGTTGGGCGCCCGATCAGATTGACCACCTGGTAGAGCAGCTTATCGCCTTCTCCCTCAAGCTGCAGCTCCCCGGCAGTGCGCGCCTGGTGCAGTAAGGCTTCGACATTGCCGGGATCAAGGCGAGCAGCCTCGGCGAAGTAGTCATACGCCTGCTGGAGTTTGCGCTGGTAGGCTTCGGTATCAAAACCTACCAGCAGATCATCCAGATCCGTCAGATGTTGGTCCGGAAGCCCCTCACGATGCCTGGCTTGCTTGCCAACGTGTTCCAGGATCTCAGCTTCGGCTTCGCTTTTCAGTAAGACCCCCTGCTTGATCAGCAAATCCACACGCGAGACCTGCACCTGCCCTACCTGGACCTGGTCGATGGTCTGGCCGCGCTGTTCAGCCTGATCCATCTGCTGCAAGAGTCTGGCGACGTTCGATTCGATGGATTCCAGTCGCTGGCGGTCGGCAGGTTCAGCCGCAGCCTGTTTGGGCTGCATCTGGGTCGGCACGGCCTGCATACTTTGCAGGCTGGCGAGCAGCTCCGGGGAGGGGTTGTGCACCTGGATCAGATTGCCCTGCACAACGGTCATGCTGCCTTCCACCCGATCGACCTCGGTGCCCACGGCGCGCCCACCGCCGGCAATCTTCCCGACCTGCAGATCGACCTGCACCAGGGTTTCCGGGGTGTCTCTGGCAGGTGGTGGCGGCGCTGGCTCGCTGATACGCGCCCCACAACTGGAACAAAAGCGGGCATTTTCAGCCAACTTGTCGTAGCCACATTCTTTGCAGATTGCCATAGCTGCCTCCCTGGAAATCTCAGCACTCGCGACACTTTAAATCATATCACCAAACCCAGAAATTGGATAAAGCCTATCCACAAAGCGGCGAGAGACATCCCGACGAGCTCAATCCAATCAAAATCAAACAAATTTGTCATCATTTGTAATAAAATCGTTCATAAACGATCGTTGACAGACAAACTAAATCATCCTATAATAAAACTGTCAATCATCGCCCAGGCAGTCCCTCTGGCCTGGCACTCTTGAAAGGAGGCGACCTACCCCCGGTATACTCCCACTTCCCCTGCCCCCCAAACAAACCCTAATTTTGATTACCATTCGAGGAGAAAATTCATGAAACTGCGCCAATTTCAGATCCTGTTCAGCCTGATGCTGGTCTTCGCCATGCTGCTGACCGCCTGTGCTCAGGCGACCCCGGCCCCGACCGAAGAGCCCGCCCCGATAGCAACCGAAGAACCCGCTCCAGCAGCAACCGAAGAGCCGGCCCCGGCCGCGACTGAGGAACCTGCTCCCGCAGCGACGGAAGAGCCCGCTGCACCCGCCGAGACGGTGGAGATCACTTTGTGGCATGCCATGAGCGGCAGCCGCGAAGAGATTATCAACGGCATCGCCGAGCGCTTCAACGCCTCGCATCCCGGCATGGTGGTCAAGCCGGAATACACCGGCAGCTACGCTGAGACCGTGACCAAAGGCCTGGCAGCTTACCGCACCGGCACCGCCCCCACCATCGTGCAGTCCTATGAAGTAGGCACACGCACCATGTATGACTCCGGCGCCATCGTGCCGGTGTACACCCTGAACACTGGCGATGTGGACTGGGAAGAAGTCGTCACCCCCATCCGCAAGTACTACACCATCGAAGGCAACTTGCCCTGCATGCCCTTCAACAGCTCCACCGCCATGATCTATTACAACAAGGATATGTTCACCGCTGCCGGGCTGGACCCCGAAGTAGCGCCTACCACCTGGGACGACATTGAAAGCATGTCCAAGCAGATCATGGACGCTGGCCTGGCGACAGGCGGTCTGTCCATGGGCTGGCCGGCGTGGATCTTTGAGCAGATGTTCGCCTACCACGACCAGCTGCTGGCCAACAATGACAACGGTCGCAGCGCCATCGCCAGTGAAGTGTACCTGAACTCCGAATTCGGCGTGGAAATGATGACCAGATGGCAAGAGCTGGCCCAGGATGGCGTATTGGTCTACGGTGGGCGCGAATATGCCGCCAACGATCCCTTCCTAGCCGGGCAGTTCCCCTTCCTGGTGCAGTCCACTTCCAGCCTGGGTGGCATCCTGAAGAGCGCCACTTTCGAAGTCGGCACCGCTTTCCTGCCGCGCCTGAGCGATGAGTATCCGGCGGGCAACAGCGTGATCGGCGGCGCCTGCCTGTGGGTCTTCGACAGCGCTACCCCCGAGCAGCAAGCGGCAGCCTGGGAGTTCTTCAAGTTCACCTTCTCGACCGAAGAAGCGATCACCTGGCACAAGGGCACCGGTTACTTCCCCACCAGTGTCAGCGCCTACGAGCAGCTCAAGACCGAGGGCTGGTTCGAAGAAGAACCTAACCACGCCACTGCCTTCAACCAGATCCTGGGCGGCGCCGACACCCCGGCCTCCAATGGTGTGATCCTGGGCGACTTCGTCACCATCCGCGATATCGTGGGTGCGGCGATTGAAGAAGTCGTCGTCAACGGCATGGATCCCAAGGAAGCCCTGGACAAGGCCACTGCCGACACCAATCAGGTGCTGGCGGATTACATCTCGCTGTTACCGTAACCCATTAATTTATGCTGAACCCTGTAGCAGCGCGGCATGCCGCGCTGCTACAGAACTATCTGATCCGCATAGAGAGGCGCATGTCTCAAACCCGCTTCCCCAACCGTATTTTGCCGTACTTGCTGCTGGCGCCGATGGTGGTCATTGTCATCATCTTTTTTCTTTATCCGAGCGCCCAAAGCCTGTACTTGAGTGTGTTCCGGGTCAGTCCGCTCGGCGACCGTAGACTCTTTGTCGGGCTGGAAAATTTCACCCGCCTGCTGAGCAGCAAAGATTACCTGAATTCACTGCTGGTCAGCGTGCGCTTTGCCGGGATTGTGGTGCTGTTTGGATTGAGCGCCAGCCTGGTCTCGGCGGTGATCGCCAACCAGCGCCTGCGCGGCTTCGCCGTGTACCGCGCCTTTATGATCTGGCCCTACGCCCTCTCGCCTGCCATCGCCGGCCTGGTATGGGGATTGATGATGAACCCCAATTTCGGGCTGGGAGCGGTGCTGCTCAGGCGTTTCACCGGCATCGAGTTCAACTACCTGACCAACGGGACTTCAGCGCTGCTGTTCCTGGCGCTGGCAGCCATGTGGAAGATGTTCGGCTACAACATTGTCTTCTTCCTGGCAGGCCTGCAGGGGCTGCCCACCGAGCTGCTCGAAGCCGCCTCCCTGGATGGCGCCGGGGCGTGGACCAAATTCTGGCGCGTGACCTTCCCCCTGCTCTCGCCGACCACCTTCTTCTTATTCGTGATGAACACCCTGTACGCCTTCTTCGAGGTCTTCGGGCTGGTGCACATCACCACCGGCGGCGGGCCGGGCCAGGCCACCAACCTGCTGGTGTTCAACCTGTATAAGGACGGTTTCATCGCCATGAACGTGGGCTATGCCTCCGCCCAATCCATCCTGCTGTTGATCATGGTCGCCACGCTGACCATCCTGCAGTTCCGTTACGCCGGGGAAAAGGTGCATTACCAATGAACCCAGCTACCAGCCTTCCCAATACCCAGACTCACCCCCGCAACACAGGGGCCTACCTGCAAAACCGGGTGCTCAAGCCGCTGCTCTCGCACCTGGTGATGATCGTGGTGGTGTTGTTTATCATGTTCCCCATGATCTACGCCATCCTGCTCGCCACGCAGACGCCTGCCGAATACTACCGCATGCAGCTCTTACCGGGCACGGCTTTCCTGGAGAATGCTCGCCAGGCCTGGTCGCAGGTGAACATGGACCAGCTGCTGTGGAATACGATCTCGGTGGCGCTGGTGGTGGCCACCGGCAAGATTATCCTTTCGATCATCGGGGCGTTTGCCTTTGTGTACTTCGACTTCAAAGGCAAGTCGCTGATCTTTATCCTGATCCTGGTGACGCACATGCTGCCGCTGGAAGTGCGCATCGTGCCTACCTTTGAGCTGCTCGACAACCTGGGCTGGGTGAACGATTTCAAGTCGCTGACCATCCCATTTTTTGCCAGCGCTACGGGCATTCTGCTCTTCCGCCAGCTCTACCAGACCATCCCGCCGACCCTGGCGGACGCGGCACGCATGGACGGCGCCGGACCGCTGCAGTTCCTGGCATATGTGGTGCTGCCGCTGTCGCGCACCAATATCGCGGCGCTGTTCCTGATCGAGTTCATCTTCATGTGGAACCAGTATTTGTGGCCGTTGGTGATCGCCAATTCGCCGGAGACGCGCATGATCCAGATCGGCCTGAAGCAGCTGGTGGCGACGGATGCAGCGGTGGAATGGCACCTGGTGATGAGCGGGGTGGTGATCGCCGCCCTGCCGCCGCTGATTTTGCTGGTGCTCTTACAGAAGAACCTGATCCAGGGCATCGCGCTGTATGAGGATAAGTAGGTTTTATGTAGAACAAGCTGTTAGCTTGTTCAGCGCAAACTAACAGTTTGCGCTACATAAAGACACGCAAACGAACAGTTTACGCTGCAGGACAGAGACGACCAAAACTATGCGACCACGCGACATCGACGGACTGATTTTTGACCTGGACGGGACAATTTACCTGGGCGAGCACCTGCTGCCGGGGGCGCTGGCAGCCATTCCAGTGCTGCGCGCGGCGGGCAAGCGCCTGCTGTTCGTCTCCAACAACCCGCTCTCGCCGCCCGGACTGTACGCCGAGAAGCTGACGCGCCTGGGCCTGCCCACACAACCCGGCGAGGTGATCACCTCGGGATGCGTGCTTGGGAGCTATCTTGCCAGACGAACCCCGGCGCTGCGCCTGTACGTGATCGGCGAGCAGAGCCTGAAAAGCGAGCTGGTGGCTTACGGGCTGGCGCTGGTGGATGCCCCTCCAGACGCAGACCCGCGCCAGGTAATCGACCCGCGCGGCATTGACGCTGTGGTGGTGTCTTTTGACCGTACGCTCGACTACCGCAAGCTGAACATCGCCTACCAGGCGCTGCTGAACGGGGCGCATTTCTTCGCTACCAACGCCGACAAGGCCTGCCCGGTGCCTGGCGGCACCATCCCCGACGCCGGAGCGACCCTGGCCTACCTGGAGCATATCAGCGGGCGCAGGCTGGAGCTGCTGGCGGGCAAGCCCTCTCCGCTGATGCTGGAGACAGCCCTGGAACGGATGGGCTTACCGGCGGGGCGCTGCATGATGGTGGGCGACCGCCTGGAGACGGATATGCGCATGGGGCAGCAGGCCGGCATGGCGACGGCGCTGATGCTGACCGGAGCGACCACGCGCACCCAGGCGCAGGTCGCCGAGAATGCGCCGGATTTCATCCTGGACAGCCTGGCAGAGCTGCCGGGAATCCTGGGGGTGGTCTCGGTGCGAGGATAAGAAACCGAGTTTTCAGAGGAGAGATGATGCTGCCTGCTGAACGTCGCAATCGCATCCTGAACCAGCTGCGCACCGCAGGCGCGGTGCGCGTGGGCGATCTATCTGAGCTGCTGGACGTCTCGGAGATCACCATCCGCCGCGACCTCGAGCAGATGGAGCTGGAGGGCATGCTGGAACGCACCCACGGCGGGGCGATCTTTAACCAGCGCATCCGCCTGGAGCCGCTCTTCTCCGAGAAGCACCGCGCCCAGCAGGCCGAGAAGCGCCAGATCGGAGCCGCGGCTGCCCATCTCGTCCAGGATGGCGACACGCTGCTGGTCAATTCTGGCTCCACCACCCTGCAGCTCTTCCGCCACCTGAGCGGTAAGCGCGACCTGAAAGTGATCACCAGCAACATGAGCGCTTTCGTTGAAACCCAGGGGGCGCAGATGGAGCTGCTGCTGGTGGGCGGGAGTTACCGGGCGCAGTCCAATTCACTGGTGGGGCCGCTGGCGCTGCTCAGCCTGCAGCAGGTCTTCGCCGGGAAGTGCTTCATCGGCGTGGACGGGGTGAGCCTGAAATATGGCATGACCACCCCCAACCTGCAGGAGGCCGAAGTGGCGCGCACCATGATCGAGCGCACGCGCGGCCAGGTGATCATCCTGGCGGACCATTCGAAGATTGGCGTGGTGGCGGATTTCGTGACCGCCCCGCTGGACAAGGTGGATATGCTGGTGACCGACAGCGGCATCCACCCGGAGTATGTGGATGAGCTGCGGGCGCTGGGCGTGGAAGTGGTGGTTGCGGATAGTTAATTTGTCATCCTGAGACGGAACAGCGCGGTTTTTGCGATGTGCAGTCGAAGGATCCCTGTAGGTGCTGTCGAGTATGGAGCGCGATAAGGGACAAGAGCATGAGGGATTCTTCGCTACGCTCAGAATGACAGAGGAAAAGTGATCCTGTCATCCTGAACGAAGTGAAGGATCCCTGGTGAAACTGTCGAGTATGGAGCGCGATAAGGGAAAAGAGCATGAGGGATTCTTCGCCGAAGGCGCAGTGCGCCGTCGCTCAGAATGACGGAGGCAGACACGGTGCCGTCGCTCAGAATGACAGAGGCTCGTTTAGAACTACAATCATGACTGGAAAAGTCATTTTACGGAGGATTTTTGGCTGATGTTTAAAAAGTTTTTCAAAAAGCGGCAGGATAATTTCCACCGCCTGATTATCGAGCAGGCCCAGATCACCCTGAAAGGCCTGGAGCAGCTCACCGCTTACATGAACGGCAACCAGGCGGAGCTCGCCCAGCAGATCACACAGAGTGAGAAAGAAGCCGATGAAGTGCGCCGCATCCTGATCGACGAGCTGAACCGTACCTTCATCACCCCCATCGACCGCGAAGACCTGCACGCCCTGTCGCGCGCCATCGATGATATGCTGGACTACGCCTATTCGACGGTGAACGAGATGGAGATCCTCAAGGTGCGCCCCACGCAGCACATGCAGCGCATCACCTCCCTGCTGCGTGACGCCGCTTCGGAGATTTACATGGCGACGCAGCGCCTGGAGGACCACCCCAACGTGGCCAACGAGCACGCCCAGCGCGCCAAGGCCCTGGAGAACCGCGTGGAAGGTGTGTACCGGGAAGCCCTGGCAGATCTGTTCAGCGGGCCGGAGGATGTGCAGCACGTGGTGAAGATGCTCAAGAAACGCGAAGTGTACCGCCACCTGAGCAATGCCGCCGACCGCGGCGATGAAGCTGCCAATCTGATCTCCGATATCGTGGTCAAGATGACCTAGGCGGGTGCAGATTGGATTTTCCACCCACCCTCATCGCCCTGATCGGCCTGGCGCTGGTCTTTGACTTCCTGAACGGCATCCACGATTCGTCCAATATCGTCGCCACCATGATCTCGTCGCGCGCTTTCAGCCCGCGCGCCGCTCTGGGGCTGGCAGCCGCGGCCGAGTTCAGCGCCCCCTTCCTGTTCGGCGTGGCTGTGGCCAGGACGATCGGGGCGGATATCGTTGAGCCAGCCACGATCAGCATCACGGTGATCCTGGCGGCGCTGATCGCCGCTATTGCCTGGAACCTGCTCACCTGGTGGCTGGGCATCCCCAGCAGCTCATCGCATGCCCTGATCGGCGGGATCCTTGGCGCGGTGATCGTTGGGGCCGGGCTGAATGCCATCCAGCTGGCCGGCATCGAAAAGGTACTCCTGGCGTTGTTCCTCTCGCCCCTGATCGGGCTGCTGGGCGGGTATTTATTCACCAAGCTGGTGTATTTCCTGGTCCAGGGCGCTACACCCAGGATCAACTGGTTTTTTAAGCGCTCACAGATCATCAGTGCTCTGGCACTGGCATTCAGCCACGGTTCGAACGACGCCCAGAAGACCATGGGCATCATCACCCTGGGGCTGGTGAGCAGCGGCGTGCTGGAGAGCTTCCACGTGCCACTGTGGGTGGTGGCTGTCAGCGCCGGGGCGATCGCTCTGGGCACCCTGCTGGGTGGCTGGCGGCTAATCCGCACCCTGGGCGGAAAATTCTACAAGATCCAGCCGGTGCACGGATTCAGCGCCCAGACCACCTCGGCGCTGGTGATCCTGAGCGCTTCGCTGCTGGGCGGCCCGGTGAGCACCACGCATGTGGTCAGCACTGCCATCATGGGCGTGGGTGCGGCCGACCGCATCAACAAGGTGCGCTGGGGCGTGGCGGGCGAGATCCTGGTGGCCTGGCTGGTCACCATCCCGGCCACGGCGCTGCTGGCGGCGGGGGTGTACTGGGTGTTGGGGCAATTAATGTAGGTCAAGCTGTTAGCTTGACTCTGGCGATCTGCGCCAGACTCCCGTGAAACTCGTCTGCCCAGGAGAGCGGAGGGAGAATAGCGAAATTGTTGGGGGGAGGTTAGCGCATGAATGGGCAAAGCGAGGTAGAGGAGTATTGGTATGAATTCTAATATGAAGGAAAATCTGATTGTTGAACCACTGACGAGTGATGCTCCAGAAATTGGCACCTGGTTATGGGCGCTGCAGGATACTCGCCAACGAACCATGCGGGAGCTCCAGGGATTAACCCAGGCGACGATCGACTGGCTGCCGGCTGACCAGGAGAGCAGCATCGGCACAGTTTTATATCATATGGCAGCGATTGAAGCCGACTGGCTTTATGCCGAGGTGCTTGAACAGTCTTTTCCGGCTGAAGTTGAGCAGATATTCCCCTATGCGATCCGGGATGGGCAAGGGCGCCTGCTCCAGGTGCCGGGGGTGAGTCTGGAGGAGCATCTGCGACGCCTGGAAAGGGTGCGAGGGATGGTGATGGAAGTAATTCAGCACATGACCCTGGCTGATTTCCGGCGGGCGCGGTCGCTGGAGAACTACAATGTGACCCCAGAATGGGTACTCCATCATCTGATGCAGCATGAGGCAGAACACCGCAGCCAGATTGGGGGGCTCAAATTGCGCGCGGCAAGGGAGCTGAAGGAGAGGGAAGCCGGGATCGGGCAGTCAGGGTAGCGGTTGAGCAGTTTCTCGTCAGCGCGGAAAACCAAGCGGATTGAAAACCCGCTCTACATGAACATCGGATTTTCAGATGGGCGGTAGCGGCTTTTCCTCCATCAACGCCAGGGCGTGACCATCCGGGTCGGTGAAGAAGGCCATCCACAATTCGTGGTCCTGCATGCGGGCGATGAGGTGCGGCGCGTCAGTGAATACAACGCCTTTGCCCTGCAGCTCAGCATAGACCTGCTCCAGATTGTTCACTTTGAAGTAATGGCAAACCCCGGGCGACGGCTGGATGGCTGCCTCCTGCCCTGGCTCCGGGGCGGCGGAGAGCATCAGGCGCACACCGGCCAGGTCGAAGAAGACCAGCTCGCCGTAGCGGTAGAGCAGCGGCAGGCCGAGGGCATCGCCGTAGAAAGCCTGGGCGCGGTCCGCATCGGAAACCGAGAAGGCGATTTGTCCGAGGGAGGTGAGGGGCATGGGAGGGCTCCTGGGTTGTGGAATTAAGAGATATTTTATCCGAAGATTGCGCAAATTGGTGCAAGTAGAAAACCGAGCCTTTTCTAGAAAGTTCGGTTTTTGAAGGGAATGCATTTTAGTTAGACACGACTGCCACTAAAACGCGGTATGGCCTCAAAACATTTTTTCCTAATGTATCAGCATTTAATTTAGTTCTCCAGGCAGAATTAATAGATCTATAGAGCTATCAATGAAATGCCTTGATAATGCTCCAGTTTGTTTTCGCGATCCGTCAGTACTCGTACTGTGTGTCGGTGTTCATGACCACGCACTTTGAGTACGATATCTTAAGACTGGAGAAAATGATTGAATTCACATTATCTTTATAAAGAGTTCGGCAGAAGACTCACCTATATTAGATTAAGTAAATTAATGACACAGGAGCAGCTTGCCGAAGCTACGAATTTATCTGTTGATTTTATCAGTCTCATGGAAAGAGGAAGCCGCGCTCCATCTTTTACTACTCTAGAACGATTATCAGAAGTTTTGGATGTACCCGTTAAGGAGCTCTTCGATTTTAAAACGGAGCCAAATATTGAATAAATTGTAAGTGCAGTTAGTGTAATACTTTCGCGTCAACTATTTTCCACATTATTTTTTGGAATTTTCTAATAATAAGGACCATCATGACATATTATTTGACCAACCTAAGTATCATTAACGCGATAAAGACGCTACATAAGTCTGGTACTCACGATTATTTCCGTACATACTTGGCTCTAAAGGTACACGGGATGGTTTTTGGGTCATCTGAGTATATAAAGGTAACAACGACAAATACTAAGCCTGCATTTCAAACACTGTTCTTCGTACCGGGATTAGATGAAGACAGGCCGTACTATAACCCATTTCGTAATGAGCTCCTCAAACATGACACTCCGCGAGGCACTTTACAAACTCACGTAAAAAAGTTCTTAGATACAGCAACGAAAACAAAAATGATATGGCTAGAAGGTGAACAACGCCGAAGAGAAGCACAAGAAAATCCTTGGTACGTTCGATTTAGTTCTTCTTATCCAAGTGGTCTTGGAGCCGGACTAGATGGGCTGTCTGACCGAGAAAATGTGCAAATTACCATACATCGCCCGAGTTTTCTAATTTGGATGTGTCGAAATGATGAATGGGCAGAAAAACCCGATTTTGAAAAATTATGGCTGGTGGTCAAGAACCGAACAAATCTTCACTCCGTCGAAATTGATTTACTGTTTACAGATGATACTGAATTCTCTGAAGATCCATTTACTGACATTGAACCAGATCGCAGTGAGTTAGTTCAGTTTATATCCGAAGAAACAGCATTAGGATCAACAACTCAAGTCCTGTTACCTCCTACCCGCCCAGCATTCCCGGAAATAAAAATCCAACGCATCATTTCCAGTTATAAACAAATACAAATGATGGCTAATTGGTGGCAAGTAACAGATATAGAGAAAGAAGCTTTAGCTATACTGCAACAAACCAAAGCACTGTTGTTGGTTGGAGCACCGGGAACTGGAAAGACCCGCCTGGCAAACCAGTTAGCTGAAAATATTGTGGAAGAAGACGATGGGCGAATTCATCGCTTTCAGTTCCATGCTGCTTATGGTTACGAAGATTTTATAGATTCCCTTCAACCCAAATCTGAAAACGGCGGACTTCGATTTGAGGCAGTCAGTAAACGGTTCCTCCAAGCCTGCCAAGCGGCTCAAAAAGAACCCCAGGTTGTGATCATAGATGAAATGAACCGCGCTGATGTGTCAAAAGTCTTTGGTGAAGCGTTTATGCTTATTGAAGACAGTTATAGGCATCCGAAATATTCTATCCCCCGCATATACAAGCCTGACGAAAATTTTTGGATACCACCTGATCTATATTTAGTTGCTACATTGAACAATATCGACAAGTCAACCTATGATTTGGATTATGCGTTTCGGAGACGGTTTGGGCAGATTGAAATGCTTCCCGATTCGAGCAATCTTGAGATTATTCTTCGGGAAAATGGTTGCACAGACATAGATTTCGTCCGAATTCTCCTTAGCGCTTTTAATGAGATACAAGTTCATTATCCATTAGGTCATGCATACTTCAAGAGTGTAAGCGATCGAGACTCTCTAAAAGCTGCCTATCGTCGGGTTATTAGGCCGACCATAGAGGCATATCTCGGTCAATACCGTCAAGACACGTTAGGAAAAATTGACTCAATTTTCCTACAGGCATATGAAGTAAGTAGCTGGGATGAATATCTTAATTCACAATAAGGTCTAACGATGGAATTGCTCTCAATCGTTGAGAATCAACGTACCACAATTACTATGGAGTGGTTTGATCCAAAAAATTTGCCTGCTTATGTCAACGACTACCTCACAGTAGCATATGATCCAACTATAGGATACTGGGTAGTAGAAGCAAGATCTTATACAGGAATTATTCCGCTTAATCCGGATTATGGTATTCAAATTCTCCCAAAATCTGGCTTGCGCAATTTAACATATATGTTGTATCGTAGCGGAATGCTTACACGTTCCTTGGAAACCCCCTTCGATCAAACAGTACCTTATCAAATACCTGAAGATGATTTGGAATCCTTCTTTGAAGGATTAGTAAATAGTTTTTTGAGTACATTAGATCAAATAAAAAGTTGGGGACTCTGGCGGGAAATTCAGCGCCAAGATCTGGATTTATTTAGTGTGAAGGGGAAAATAAATTATCGAACCTGGTTAGGACAATACCCATCAAATTGGGGCTTACCTATACCTCAAAAAATATTTAATACCGATCTCGATAATTATGCTAACAGAGTATTGCGTTGGTGCTTAGAAGTATTGCTCTACTCACCACTCAATTATATTTCAAAAGATAAGATCCTCGATCGTATAGATTATTTTGGCCGCATCCCGATTGTTCCACTATCTGATCTTGATTTAAGGCAACTTGAATATCAATTGGAAGCAGGAAAATTTCCTTCCAGTCGTTATTATTATCTTCCCGCATTGAATTTGGCTATGCTCATTATACGTGGGGCAGGCTTATCGCTTGGAATAAAGAAGGATGTGGAATTCAAACCTATCATAATAAATACGTATGACATGTTTGAACGATACATTAGGGTTTTAAGTCAAGAGATAGCAAATAAATATTCAGTTCGTGCAGAGAATGGTCTTTTGTTTCCGCTTACTTTCTACTCGAGTTATGGCCCTAATATAAATGTCAAGCCAGATATTATTTTTCGTTATGGTGGTTCAGCTATTATGGTAATAGATGTCAAATATAAAACCTTTCCGACAGATCAAGATCATTACCAGCTTTGGGCGTATATGCAAGCCTATGGAGTTAAGCAAGGAGGATTTATCAGTCTGGTTGATCCTCTCTCAAGTCATAAACCTAATACTACTTGGTATGAGCGAGATACTTGTGAAATTTTTAATTTTCCTTTTGACTGTGTTGAGATAAAAGAAGCAGAGAATAGATTGGATGATCATCTAGTGAGCATTTTCGAGCGCGTTCCTCTTTAGAATTTAATCTACTTCATATCCTTCGTCGGTCTCAGGTTCCTCAAGCATCACCATTTGTTGACCCTCAACACCCCTTTTCTTCTGTAATGGCTCACTTGGTGATATCAATCGCCTATTAGCTTCTATGACGAAATCGGATACGATATCTGTCCCAAAGTAATGACAACCAAGTAAGCTAGCTGCAGCCAAAGTTGTGCCTGAACCAGCAAATGGGTCAAAGACTAGATCACCAGGATCTGTGGAGAGTCTTAAACAACGTAATGGTAATTCTAAGGGGAATGCAGCTACATGTTCTCCATGTTTACTGCTTGGTGGAAATTTCCATACAGACCGGTGATTCCGTTGATCAACAATATCGTAATCGGCTTTCCCATTCTTGCGCTTAATCACCCCACCAGAAACTGAATCCTCTTTATCATGCTCTGAATAATATTTATAAAAACGAGATTTCGCAAGTAAGATTATATATTCGTGTGTTGCTGCCGGCCTGTCTTTAGCGGAATCAATACCAGCATTATCCTTATGCCAAATAATTATTGAGCGAACATAGAATCCAATCCGTTCAGCACCATAAGCAACTAAAAATGGTACGAGGGTTAAGTCCTTATCTTTCAAGTATGGGTGGCCTGAAGAATATCGTTTGTTGGGATATTTACTCCAAATATCATTACGCTCACCTTCAATAGCACGTAATCGTTCAGTGCTGCTCTCCCGTAGATATGCTCTTGTTTGATAGGTATCACCCAAGTTCCACCATATGGTACCATCTTCTCTGAGTACTCTCTTGAGGTGGCGTAATATTTCAAGTGTGTGAGCTAAATAACCCTCTACAGTTGGTTCTTCACCAAAGGACATCCTCTCACCATCAGCCCACTGGACTGCAAGTTCGCCTGGATACTTACGCACACCCCAATAAGGAGGTGACGATACAACAGTTTGGACAATGCCATCTGGCATTTTATCCATCCAATCGACACAATTCCCTACTTCTATCCGATTATAAAAATCTTTTACATCAAGCGTACTCCTATGACTCTCCTCTGTATGTAATAATAATTTAGGATCTGGAGTATCACTCTCTAAAGCTTTATCAGGCATCATTATCCAAAATGGTTTGTAATTTGTAGCAAGCCTCTTTACATCATCCCATGCTATATACAATACCGAGTCCTTAGTATAGCTTTGGATGAGATTTGCTCTAGCCATCTTACGGATGTATTTAACTGAATAACCTGTCAGCTCTGCTGCATCTTGTATTGATATGTAGTTATTGTTCATAAGTTATTGTTTACCTTCTACTTATTCTTTCCCTAAGGTTAGATAATCACACAACGATGAATGGATTAAACAAGTACATCGATATACGGTTTTATAATTCGTTCGACACGGTTTATCTGAGCAAATCGTGTCAAAGTTTCGACATTGAAATCTTCACGTCTTCTATATGCTCGTAATGATTCAATGGCCACATCAAGGCCAATTTTATTTCGAAACTTAAAGCAATCGGTTATTGTTTTCTCTATCCCATAAATTTTTACAATAATTCCATCCAAGCTATGCTGTTCAATACCGGCTGTATATGTTTTAGATGAAAGCCAGTATAACCTCAGTGGTGGATATTCAAGCCTAGGTTTTTCTCCATTAATTGGAAGTGCAAGATGAATCTGGCTAGGTAAATGAGAAATTAAATTGTGAAATGATAATGCTGAAATAAGGCAAATAACTCCTTTTGGGACCATCAATGATACTTGGACCAAATCGAAAAACATCCCTGGCTTACAATCTGCTAATCGATATAATCCTCGGTTTTCCCTTAAAATTACACCAGTTTCTCTCATTTGATATAATGTGCGAGGAGCGACTCCTTCATCGATAGCTTGTTGTGTTCGCAGTAACCCGTTATGTTTACGGAATGTTTCGATAGCTTTGTCATACACATTTTTGCTCATACAATGATCCTTACCGATTAACTGTAATTACATATATCTACAGTTAATATTATACACTAGATATTCAATTTTTACTTAAATCCCATTCTTTTTCATAGCATTAGGCTCCACTATCACCTATCCATTTCTCCATTAATCAGAATAGTGAAAGCATTCTCGTCCAGTCAAAGTGTCTCCTCCCAGCATAAATAACCCAATTATCCAAAATTTATATATAATTTCTCCTGGTCGAATTATTTCATCGCATAGGAGCGCATGAAATATTACTATCTCCGTTCTGGCAGCAACTGCATTCGATAATTACAACCTCTTAGCAAACTCGAGACGATCATCACCGATATTGGCAGGGATTATCCTGGGTCGCCTAGGAATCCAAACCCCACAACACAAAACCCCCGGCGTGATACCGGGGGCTTTTTCTGGTGAATAAATTGACAGGCTGCCGTTACGTGGCAGCGTCTTTCTTCTTGTCTTTCTTCTTCTTCTTCTTGTCCTTGCCCTTGTCCTTGCCCTTATCTTTAGCCATTTCTGCCTCCTTCATTCCATCGCGTTCAATTCAAACCGATAATATAGCATACCATCGATTGATGGAAACTTCAAGCCAGGTCGCGGGCGGATGGAGAGGTTCGGGTGTCTGGGCGGACACCGTCCGCCCCTACGGGAGGAGGCTCAGGCGCCGCGCTGGGGGTAGACGAGCAGGTGGCGGCCCGAGAGGGCAGCCGCCAGCAGGTAGATCACCCCGGCGGTCAGGAAGGCGTAAGGAATGCCCACGAACTGCACCAGCGCCGCGCCGATCATGGGCGCCACGGTGCGCGCTGCCGAGCCGACCGAGTTATCCAGCCCGTACACGCTGCCTTCTTCGCCGGGGCGCGCATAGCGCGCCAACAGAGCGCTGACGGAGGGCAGCAGGCCGCCAGAAGCTACACCCGCGGCTGCCTGCAGGGCGATCAACTGCCAGGTCTGCGTCACCCAGCCCTGCGGCAGGTAGATCAGCCCGGCTGCCAGGGCGCTGACAACCAGGATGCGGCGGTGCCCGATGCGGTCGCCGATGCGCCCCAGGACGACCGCGGCCAGCGAGCTGCCGGCATAGGTAAGGCCGCCGGTCAGCCCAGCCAGGGTGTTCACACGTGACGGATCGGGCATGAGCTGCAAGAGGAAGATTGGCAGCACCGGAGTGACCATCGAGCCGCCCAGGGCGCTGAGGAAGCGCATGGCATAGGTGAGCGACATATTCGGGGCAGATAGAATGGCGCGCCATTCACCCAGCAGCCCGCCGGATTTGCGTTGGGGGCGCTCCACAGGGGTGAACTGCTCCTTGACGAAGAACAGCACCATCAGACCTGCCAGCCCCAGCATCACGCCGGTGACCAGAAAGGCGGCGCGGTAGCCAAAAGCATCCGCCAGCAGCCCGCCGGTGAGCGGTCCCATGCCAAAGCCGGCCCACATGCCCACCTGCAGCATACCCATGGCATAGCCGGTGCGCTCGCGTGGGGTGATGGCGGCCATCAGGGCGTTGGCGGCGGCGATGGTGCCGGTGAGGGCGCCCTGGATCACGCGCAGCAGCACCAATTGCTCGCCGGACTGGACGTAGCCCATCAGGAACAGCAGGATGGCGCCGCTGAAAAAGGCGCGCTCCACCATCAGCTTGCGACCGAAGCGGTCGGCGACCGTGCCCCAGATGGGGGAGGCGATCATCATGGCAAAGGCCTGCCCGGAATAGACCAGACCCGCCAGCAGCTCCACGCTCAACCCGCTGCTGGAGCCGAGCTCGCGCACATATAATGGAAGAAAGGGGAAGATATTGGAGAAGGCCATGGCGCTGAGCAGCTGCGCCAGGACCAGGATGTAAAGGGTGCGTTCCCAGTGGGGGAGTAAGGCGAGTCGTTTGGGTGAAAAGCGATACATGGCGGCTGGGATTCTCTGGGGGAGATTGTACCACTTTAGCAGAAACGCCTGCCCGAATGCTCCGGCGGGGATAGATTCGCAGGCTTTGTATTAGCAATCCATTAATATCCTCCCAGCCTATTGACTTTGTCCCTTTTTTTTTATATAAACTAACACGTACCTGTACGACGGATGACATCGCCAGAGCCCCACGCACTGCCGCCGGAGACGGCTGCCGTGCATTTTTATTGTCTACTGGCAGGTGTTTGTCCCCCAGGTCACAATCTTGCATACAGGAGAGCGGAATGATCCGAGCGGAAGGATTGACCAAGGACTACGGCTTGCGCCGCGCCCTGGATAACCTGAGTTTTGAGGCTGCGAAGGGTGAGATCGTGGGGTTCCTTGGTCCCAATGGGGCCGGGAAGACTACCACGATGCGCATCCTGACCGGCTTTATGCCGCCCACCTCCGGCAAAGCCACGGTGGCGGGCTATGATGTGATCGAGCAGTCTCTGGAAGTGCGCAGGCGCGTGGGCTATTTGCCCGAAAGCGTGCCGGTGTATCCCGAGATGAGCGTGTTTGATTACCTGAAATTTATGGCCGACCTGCGGCGCGTGCCCAATGCCGAGGATCGTGTGGATGCGGTGCTGGAGCTGGTGCACCTGGAAGACCGCTCGGATGGCTATATTGCCAATCTGTCCAAAGGCATGCGCCAGCGGCTGGGCATCGCCCAGGCACTGCTGCACGAGCCAGAGGTGCTGATCCTGGACGAGCCGACCATCGGCCTGGACCCGGCGCAGATCATCGAAGTACGCAACCTGATCCGCGATCTGGGCCGCGAGCGCACGGTGCTGCTCTCCACGCATATCCTATCGGAAGCGCAGCAGGTGTGCAACCGGGTGCTGATCATTAACAAGGGGCGCATCGTGGTGGAGGATACCCCCGAGCGCCTGCAGGCGCGCCTGATGGGCGCCCAGCGCGTGATCGTGCAGTTAGGCGGCGACAGCGACGGCGCCGAGCAGGTGATCGCCGCGGCAGAGGGTGTGACGCGCGTCAGCAGCAGCCCCACCGGCGGGCTGGAGTTCGAGACGCAGGCCGGGGTGGAAGCACGCCCGGAGGTGGCGCGCCTGCTGGTGAATGCCGGCTACGACCTGCACGAGCTGCGCCCGCTGGGCTTGAGCCTGGAGGAGATTTTCTTGCAGCTCACGCGTGATGAGCCCACACCGCCCGAAATGGATGAAACCGGCGATTTTGAAGAAAATAGCGACGTAGCCTGATAGGAGCGGCTTCTATGCGTAATATCTGGATTATTGCTAACCGCGAATACAACCTTTACTTCGCCAGTCCCGTGGCGTATATGGTCATGTTTGTCATTTACCTGGTGCTGGGGATTTTCTTTTACCTGAATATCAATTATGCCATTATGGCGCAGTACGCCCCCGGCGTGCAGATTGTTCTGGCCCCGATGGCGACCCTGCTGCTGCTGGCGATCCCGGCGCTCACCACACGCCTGCTGGCGGAGGAGATGCGCCTGGGTACCATCGAGCTGCTGCTCACCGCCCCGATCCGCGATTGGGAGCTGATCATCGGCAAGTGGCTGGGCGCCTTCTTGTTGGTGCTCACCATCCTGGTCTTCACCCTGATCTTCCCGCTGGTGCTCAACAATCTGGTGGACCCCGGCCTGGACCAGGGCCTGGTGATCTCCGGTTACCTGGGGCTGGTGCTGCTGTCGGCGGCCTTTGTGGCTGTAGGCGTGTTCATCTCGTCCCTGTTCAGCAACCAGATCGCCGCCTTTGCCACTACCATGGGCGCGCTGATCTTCCTATGGTGGGTGGTGGGTCCGATCGCTCAGGTGCTGGGTGAAACCAGCACCGTGGGGCAGTTCTTTTCATTTATAGATCTCAGCGACCAGCTTTTTAGCAATTTTCTGAGCGGGATGGTGGAGCTGAAAGACGTGGTCTTCTCCCTATCGCTGACTGCCCTGGCGCTCTTCGGGGCGACCATGGTCCTGGATGTGCGGAGGTGGCGCTGATGAACCGCGATTACCGAAAATTCGCCCCGTTGGGTCTGCTCGTGGCAGCCCTGGCAGCCCTTACGGCAGGCGGGCTGTATATCGTTTTCCGTGAATTCAACCTGACCGTGCAAATCCTGCTCGGGCTGGTGGTGCTGGGACTGGCGTTGTTTGTCATTCTGGACCCCGACCGCATACGGCGCGCCCTCACCGGGCGGCAGGCGCGCTATGGGTCCAATGCGCTGGTGCTCAGTGTGGCCTTCACCGGGCTGCTCGTGGTCGCCAATCTGTTAGCCAGCGAGAACCCCAAGCGCTGGGACCTGACCGAGGACAAGCTGTTCACCCTGACCGACGAGACGGTGGCCACATTGAAGCAATTGCCCGAGCCGGTAACGGCGGTAGCCTTCTATACCCGCAACCTGGACAGCACCAATGCTGCCAGCCTGTTGGACCGCTATGCTTTTGTGGCCGGGGATAATTTCACGTACAGCTTTGTCGATCCCGACGCCGATCCGATTGCCGCCCAAACGGCGGGCATCGCCCGTGATGGAACGGTTGTGCTGCATATGGGAGAGCAGTCCCTGCAGGTGACCACGGTTTCCGAGCAGGAGCTGACCTCCGGGTTGGTGAGTCTGATGAACCCGCAGGCCAGCACGGTGTATTTCCTCACCGGACATGGCGAATACTCCCCGGATGAGACCGGCGAGCAAGCCTTCAGCTCGGTGAAGCGCCTGTTGGAGAGCAAGAACTACTCTGTAAGTACGCTGAGCCTGCTGACGCAGACCGCAGTGCCCGCGGATGCCTCGACCATCGTGATCGCCGGCCCGCAAGCCCCCCTGACTCAGGCGGAAGTGGACCTGCTGAGCGGGTTCCAGGCGGCAGGCGGCGGGCTGGTGGTGCTCTACGAGCCGCAGGTCGATCCGGCCTCCACCCTCGGCGCAGACGATCCCCTGGCGGCTTACCTGACTGCCACCTGGGGAGTGAGCCTGGGCGCGGATGTGGTGGTGGACCCCACTTCCAACCAGCCCTTCGCCCCGTATGCCGCCAGCTATGGCGAGCACGCCATCACGCAGCAGATGAACCGCATGACGGCGCAGTTCCCCACCGCCCGCAGCCTGACGCTGAGCGAAGTCGCCGGCGGCGCCGGGCAAACCCCGCTGGTGCTGACGGCCAACCAGGCCTGGGCGGAGACCAACCTGGCCGGGCTGACCACCGGCAGCGGTGAAGTGCAGTTTGATGAAAGCGCTGACACCCTCGGGCCGGTCACGCTGGCCGCGGCGGCTGAGAATTTCGACAGCCAGGCGCGTCTGGTGGTGTTCGGCGACGCCGATTTCCCCTCAGACGCCAACTTCCTGGTGTATGGCAACGGCGACCTGTTCGTGAATTCTGTAGATTGGTCGGCGGGTCTGGAAGAACTGATCAGCCTGAACCCACGCACCGCTACCGAGCGCCTGATCGCCCCACCGCAGGGCGCCACCCTGAACCTGATCCTGTTGGGATTGGTAATCATAGTACCGGGCGTGGCATTGGCTGCCGGCGCATGGGTCTTCTTCCAGCGCCGCCGCCGGGGGTAAAGCTATGCTGCGTCGCAATACTTTGATCCTGTTTATCCTGTTCCTGCTGGCGCTGAGCGCTTACGTGCTGTTTAACCGCCAGCAGGAGCAGCAAGCCGCCCTGGTAACGCCCACCGCCGCCACCCAGCCATTATGGGATCTCGACGCCAGCACCATCACCGGCATTCAGGTGGAAGGTGCCAGCGGCAGGCAGGTGCGCCTGGAGCAAATGTCGGGCGCCTGGGTGCTGATCGATCCAACCGCCGAAGCCACCGACACCGCCCGGGCAGCCTCCCTGGCGACCCAGTTGGGCAGCCTGACGATACGCAGCCTGCTGGAGACGCCCCCGGCAGCCAGCGCGATGGGGCTGGAACCACCCGCCTACACCATCCGTCTGATGCTTGGCGATGGCAGCCGCCTGACGGCTGAGGTGGGTGCAGAGACGCCTACCAAAAGCGGTTATTATGTGCGGGTGACTGACGGACGGCGCCCGGGTGAGGCGCTGGTGGCGGTGGTCAATACCTTCAGCGTGCAGAGCATTGTAGATGTGCTGGACAGCCCACCCATCTACCTGACCCCCACGGTAGGGCTTACCCCGCTCTCGCCAGACATGCTGCCCACCAGCGAGAACAGCGCTACCCCTTGGGTACCCAGCACGCCTACCCCCTAAAGGTGGCGGTATAAGTACCTTACGATTAGGTTAATCTCTAAATTGTGTATTGCTTTATGCCGAAAAAAAGTGTATTCTGTTTCTATAAAGATGTACTGCAGCCCAGGGAGGTGACGCTGCGCTGCGATTTTGAAGAGCGCAGGTATCCTACCAGAGGAGCGTACTGATCGACGTTAGCCATCAAAACTTATGCAGACGGATCGTCTGCTGCTCTTGAATTAACAGAAGTACGCAAAAATGATCATTGGTCCCGGGTCGGATTTCTATGTACTGGTTGAAATACCGTGTCTTGGGTGTGTTATTAAAAATGAACCTGCCGGGAGGTGGGTTTTGGAGAAACTATGATTGACGAAGAGATGTTAACGGAATTCGAAGGGCACGAAGAAGAATCTAATCCGGCGATAGCGCGATTAATTGAGCTTGGACGACAAAAATCCTTTGTAACCATCGATGATATCCTTACCTTTTTCCCGGATGCCGAGCAAGACGTAGATCAGCTGGAGGAAGCTTTCGCGGCGCTGATCAGCGCCGGAATTCCCTACCTCGATGAAGCTGCCGTCGCCGGGCCGAGCGAAGAAGAGCTGAGTGAAGAAGAAGTTGAGGAAGACACCCGCGCTCAGCTGCTCGTGGATGATAATTACCTGGCCAATATTGATACCGACGATACCATCGGCCTGTACCTGAAAGAGGTCGGGCGCGTGCCGCTGCTGACAGCCCCGGAGGAAGTGGACCTGGCGCAGCGCATCGAGCGCGGTCGCCTGGCGCGCGAAGAGCTGGCGAAGGGCAATGTCAGCCTGCGCCGGCGGCAGGAGCTGCAGCTGCTCATCGAAGATGGCTGGGCGGCTCGCGAGCACCTGATCACCGCCAACTCACGCCTGGTGATCTCGGTGGCGAAGAAATACATGGGGCGGGGTGTGCCGTTCCTGGATTTGATCCAGGAGGGTAATATCGGGCTGATCCGCGCCGCCAAGAAGTTCGATTACCGCCGCGGGCACAAATTCAGCACCTACGCCACCTGGTGGATCCGCCAGGCGGTGACGCGCGCCATCGCCGACCAGGGCCGCACCATCCGCGTACCGGTGCACATGGGCGACCAGATCAACAAGCTGCTGCGCGTGCAGCACCAGCTCACCCAGCGCCTGGGGCGCGATCCTTCGGTGGAGGAGCTGGCGCAGTCCCTGGATGTGACCCCCCAGAAGGTGGAGAATATGATCCAGGTGGCGCGCCGCCCGCTCTCGCTGGAGACGCCTACCGACGACGAGGAAGACTCCGTGCTGGGTGATTTCATCCAGGATGAAGACGCCGCCGCGCCGGATGAGAGCGCCACCTACAACCTGCTGCGCGAGCACCTGGATTCGGTGCTGAACGGGCTGCCGCCGCGCGAGGTGCGCATCCTGCAGCTGCGCTACGGGCTGCTGGACGGGCAGGCCTACACACTGGAAGAAGTGGGGCGCAAGATGGGCGTCACGCGCGAGCGCGTGAGGCAGATCGAAGCGCAGGCGCTGTCGCGGCTGCGCCACCCTGCCATCCGCCGCAAGCTGCGCGAATACCTGGGATAAGCCAATCCAGACAACAAAAAAAGCCCCCGTTTGGGGGGCTTTTATTTTTAAGGTCTCCAGCCTGCGATCTGGGCCATCAGCACCCAGAAGGTTTTGGCCAGGCGGATGCCGCCTCCCGAGACGGAACCCAGGTGCCCGCCTTCCAGCTCGGTGGTGTAATCCTGGCAGATGGCCGGGAAATCCTGGCCATCATCAGGGTAATTCTCGCAGCCGTTCGCAGTGCAATATTCAACCCCATCGCGGTTGTCGTAGCATGGCTCGCCCGCCGGGGTATGCGCTTCGATATCCGCCACATCGAACAGGATCAGGCCGTTGCGACGCACATAATCGCGCATCTGGTTGTTGAAATCGGTGGCATCCTGCGTGCCAATGGAACGCGATAGGCTGGTAGTCCAGTGGAAGAAGATCTTATCCGGGTGCTGGGCGATGAAGGCTTCCAGGTCGGCATAATCATAGCGTTCGGGGGTATCGGCGAAGAAACCGGTGGCAGGGTCCGAAATAGCCTGGTCCCCGGCGACATTCAGGTAGGTGAACTGGTAGGAAAGCACATCTTTGCTATCAAAATAGCTGGGAGCAAATTCGGTGATAAATTTTTCGGTGTAGCTGCTCCAGTGATCGCTAAGCTCAGCAAACAGCCAGTTATCCCGGTTGTAGCGAGACGGGCTTGGCTCAAAGCGAATGTGCTCGGGTACCTGCCCGGCTGCCAGGCTGTTGGCGTTAAAGGTTGTCCATTCCCACCCGCCGGGGAGGTAGTCGCGCCGGCAGTATGCCGGCGCCTGCTGCCAGCTTGATGCGGTAAGGCAATCTAATGCCTGGGTGATATTCCATCCTACCGATCGATCGGCATAGACCATGCGCAGCGCGCCCGCTGCAGCCAGGTACTCGTCGGGGATTTGCTCGAAGAGCGCCACGGAAGTGTGATCCACGATGATGGGGTCTTCTCCGCTGTTGATGATTGAAGGCAGGTTTAGCGTGGATGCGCTGGATTGCGTGGCTGTACTGGCCGGGAGTTCAGTCGGGGGTAAGGTAGGGGTGGCAGGTTCTGGGGTATCTGTAGCTTCAGGCGCAGCCGAAGCCGCCGGCATGGCGGTCGGGCTGGGCTCCTGCCGGGCTTGTTCTTCCGTCGGGGCCGCGCTGGGTGATGGCATGCGGGTTTGGGTTGGGGTAACCTGGCAGGCAGAGATCAGCAGGCTGAATAAAATGATTATGTAGAGAGATCGGCGCATACATTTCCTCCTTGGAAAAAATATTATAACGGGTGGAGTGAAAAATTTAGATCAAAATTCTCTCATATAGATCAGGCTTACGCTGAGGGCTGTCCCTTCCATGTATGCATTGCGTGGCTTCAAATATAAAAAACCGGCTTCTTCTCGTAAGCCGGTTTTCTGTTCCAGGGAAGAAAAACCGAGTTTTGAGCTCAAAGAGCGAGCTCGAAAAACTCGGTTTTCAGTATCTTACGGATTCCAGCCGGCGATCTGCGCCATCAATACCCAGAAGGCTTTAGCCATCACAATCTTGCCACCCGAGACACTGCCCAGGTGCCCGCCGTCCGTCTCGGTGGTGTAATCCCTGCAAATGGCCGGGTAATTGACTCCATCATTAACATTATCGTAGCAGGGATTGCCAAAGCGATCGTGCGAGATGATATCCGCCATATCGAACAGGATCTTATCATGTTCGATGGCGTAGCGGCGCATCTGATCGTTGAAATCGGTGGCTTCGCGCGTGCCGATCGAGCGCGCCAGGCTGCTGGTCCAGAAGATAAATTCTTTTTCCGGGTGCTGGGCGATGAATGCTTCGAGGTCATAGACGTCGTAGGCGCTGGTACTGGCAAAATAGCCGGTCAGTGGATCTGAAATCCCCGAACCATCATCCACGTTCAGGTAGCTAAACTGGCAGCTGAGCACAGTTTTGGTGGGCAAGTACTGCGGCGCCAGGGTATTGATGAAATAGCCGGTCATGGTGGACCAATCTGCAGCACAATCTGTATAGGTCCAGTTGGCGCGGCTGTAGATCGTGCTGCTGGCAGGGAACTGGATCAGCTCGGGGACGTCCCCATTGGCTAACTCTTCAGTGTTATATGTCTTCCAGTCCGTGGTCGTAGGCGTGAGATAATCACGACGGCAAGAAGCCGGGGATTCTCCCCAGGATGGTGCTGTCAGGCAGTCCAGGGCATCATTGATATTGTAGCCCACCGAGCGATCTGAAAACATCATCGGCAGGCTGCGCGCGGCTGTCAGATATTGGTCGGGGATCTGATCAAACAGCGCCAGGGAGGTATGATCCACCACAATGGCATCGCCAATGGGTGGCAGCGTGGGTGTGGGAGCAGTGGGTGTGGGTGGGGGCGGTGTGGGTGTGGACGGAGTGGGCGTGGGTGGGGTGGGAGTAGGAGGAGTAACCAGTGGGCTGCCGAAGCTCATCGGCAGGAAGATGATTGTGTCGATGTTGACCGCCTGGGTTGCCTCCGGAGAGGGTGGAGATTGGGGAGGTGGAAAGCCCAGCAGGGGAAACAGCGTGCCTGTCAAAAATAGGGCGACTAACATTAAGTTACGGCTTATTGAAATTAGCATGTGGAGTTACACCATTCCTTTAATATATTAGGACTCAATATATCATAGTCAGGGCGAGATCCTCCTAATATTTCGCTTAAGAAAAGATATATCCAGGTTAAGGATAAAGACTGGCTAAGGGGTTAAGGGTTCAAGGAATATACATTATTCATTATAGTATAAGAGACTCAACCTACATCGACTGGCTGGGGTGTAATAGTATCCGCCAGTTGGGGGAGATCAACAGTAGAGAGATGTAGGCTGGAAGATTAACCCGATTCCAGGAACGCTACACTAAGGAATGCTTGCCGTTCCAGGTTTATGTAAGGCGTACCCCGCCCATAAGCAGACAAAAGGCAGCAAGGGGATGACATAGCGCTGCCAGGCCAGGGGCACAGCGGCTACGATTGCCGCCAGCTGCAGCGCGCCTGTCAGCAGGACCAACACCAGGACTCGGCGCTGAGAGGGGCTCACCCGGCGCAGGTTTAGCAGCGCCAGGCTCAACCCCAGCAGGAACAGGACCAATAACACCACCCCGCCTACGGTTCCACGCAGCAAGCTGTGCAGAGGATTGCTCAAATAGGCTGCTTCAACGCTGGCAGTAGCGGCGCGATAATTTCCGACTTCGGCAAAACTGGGCGAGGTGAGGAACAAATGGGCGGTTACAGCCATCAGGCGTTCACCTGCCGTATCCAGGACTTGCTGCGGAGCGATTTCCCGCATATCCGCAACCTGCAGAGCCAGCAGTCGATTGCGCTCGGCAACTGCTGCGCGCAGGGCGACTATGGGTTGGCGCCACAGCCAGGGATTGAGCGCGACCGTCAGGATGGTCAGGACCAGCAAATACTGCACGGCATTGGACAGCCTGCGCCGCCAGCGCAGGACCGGGGAGGTATCGACCAGCCAGACTACCGCCAGCAGCCCGACCGGCAGCAGCGGCAGGGCGGACAGTTTGGCATTCAGGGCCAGCGCGGCTCCCAGGCCGGCCAGCCAGGGACGGCGCTCGCCGTCCATAAAACCCCACAATGCCAGGCAGACACCCAACAACAGCGGGCCTTCAGCCATCGCCCGGCGGGCATGCAGCAGAAAAAGGGCATTTAAAACCAGAAAGCCTGCCGCCAGCAGCCCGGTCAATGGGCGATCCATGCGCCGCCCGGCCTGGTACAGGCAGACCAGTGCCAGCAGGCCCAGCAAACTGGCGCCGATCCGCCCCGCCAACAGTAAACCCGGGCTGGGCAGGGCGCCAGCCGCGACATTGACCTCCCAGGTGCGCCGCCAGTTCCAATCACCGGGCAAGGCGGCATAACCCGCAATACGGCGCGCCGCACCGATAGCCAGGCGCCCCACAGGGGCATCCAGCAAGCGGTAACGCTGGCGGGCATCTTCCTGCACAGCCGGGTCATAGACCATGGAGAGCGGATCCTGGAAGAATAACTCCAGATCGCTGCTCATATACAGATAGGTGCTCTCATCGGGATGGAATGGCACCTCTGCCAGACCGCTCAGGACGAAAAGGCTCGCCAGGAGCAGCAGCATGGCAGGCAGCCAGGGGAAATGGTGCAGGTTGATCTTCGGCATGGCGTCAGGGCGTGCGGCGAGTAAAGATTAACATCCCATCCGAGCCATAGATATCGGTGGGCAGCTTGTGGAGCAGCGTGTAGTGCTGCGCGAAGCGGGGATCTTGCAGCAAGCCATTGCGGATGTAGACCTCCAGCAAAACGATGTAATCCGGCAACTGATCCAGAATCAGATCCGCCGGCACCGCGTAATTAATGACAAAGAGCGCTTCATCCAGGGGATAATATTCCAACGTGAGCGGTGAGTTCAGACCCACCGTATCGAGAATGATGGATGGGGTGTAAAACCCCAGGACGCCCACATCGCCGGCAGCCAAAACCGGGGGTGTGGCAGCCGCAGCCATCTGAGGGGATATCAGACCGGCTGCCTGGCGATAGAGCAGCTCGAGTTTGATCCAGGCCATCTCAGGCGCCGGGCGAGTGGCGCCATGATCGAGCTTCCACGACCAGCCAGTCAGGCTGAGTGCCACAGGCAGGCCGACCAGCAGCATGCCGCGCAAGGCTACTGCCAGCTTTTTACGAGCTTGTATGCGCGCTCCGGCAAGCTGCTGTTGACCACCGCCCAGCAGGCGCTCCAACCCGGCCAGAATAACAAACATATACGGTGGCAGCGGCGGAGTCATATACCAGCGAAAAATCAGCGGGTTGGCAGCCGCAAAGACAATGAAGTACACCCAGGGATAAGCCAGCCAGGGCCAGACCTGGCGCTCGCTGCGCAGCAAGCGCCGCGCGCCGAGCGTGAATAGGAACAAGTTGACCACAAACCCT
>Ga0209347_1000462_pt1 | contig 102634 bp, 102 predicted proteins | sample AutmiccommuBRH23_FD_187382 | JGI IMG/M metagenome (GOLD analysis project Ga0209347, IMG submission 187382) | Deep subsurface microbial communities from Mt. Terri, Switzerland - Autotrophic microbial communities BRH/23 (SPAdes) (version 2) | ecosystem: Environmental > Aquatic > Deep subsurface...
ATTATTCCGGCGTTTAAAGGGATTCAGGCGAATATTCACACGATTTGAAAAACTCGATGTGGTGTTCATTTTCTTCATACATTTTGCCCTAATTGCTGACGCATTAATTAGTGTTAACACGCCCTAGCTAGAAATTATTCTCAGCTACAAGAGGCATGGTGAAATATGAAATACACTCTTGGCATTTCTTTATTTCTTGTCTGCATAAATGGCAATGCCATTTCTTGTAACGACCATGACCGCTACTCACAAAGCATTAAGGAGCATATTGCGCTGGCTTCAGAGGTTTTTCTAGGAAGTGTCACCGAAGCCAAATTTGATATTGGCCGAGTCAGCGGATCTGAAATACAGCTAAAAATAAAGGCGCACCTAGTCAGCAAAGGCTCTGTAGAAGAATACAAATATCTCTCAGGGAGTATTGAGTTCGATAGACCAATAACCATCGGCTTCAGCTACATTTTCTTTAATTACGGAAATTCGAAGTATGATTCTGTTTGCGGTTATTTGATCGAGACAGGACCATTTACTGATTCGCTACAAGACTTAGAACAAATTATTGTACTGGCAAAAAATGGCAGGTATAGAGGGGAGTTGGTGGATGTCCTCAATATCCAAGAGTTTTTGACTGCAACGCAATCACCATAAAAATCTGGGCTGCCGGTCAAATTACTATCTGCAATCTTATTTTCCGCAGCCTCAAGCCAGCAGAGTGGAATAGCGCATGGAGCCTAACATCTTATCTACATAATCCTGACTGATGTTTTTTTGAAAGAAAGAATCAGAATTGGCATAAAATACTGCAGCGTTTTCGCCAACTGACAGGCTTGCGAGTTGTGGGCGGCAATGACGGCAGGTAATATTCCTTTCGGCTTCCTGCGTTAGCCAAATTTTCGAGCTGTTACATGGACACTATGAGTAATGGAGTACTCCCCATGGTCACAAAATACAAGTGTAGTGAATGTCACACTGAATTTACCGATCACGAAGCCTATTGTGAAAACTGGCGCGAACCAGACAAGAAGTTTGGATGTCCTGGCTGCAAAACCATGTTCCGCAAGAAGGATTTTCCCTTAAGCTACAAATGGGCATCAACTATCTATTTATTTGGTGTTGTTTCTCCGTCAGTATCACTGGGTCCGGATATCGCGGGTGAAAGCAGCCTAACAACGTTGGTGTTACTGGGAATGCAAATATTGTCGAGTACGGCTATTTTTGCCCTGTACTCCAAAGCAGTGCTCAGCAAGTATTCGCCAATTGAGCGGGTTAGCTCGTAACAAACCAAACAATTACCAGTCCTCAGCAGGAGCGGTAAACCGCTCCTGCATTTACGAATCTAGAGACCAGAGAGAATCGTTTTTTAAATAGCCCGTCGGACCCTAAGCATCAAGGCCAAAAACCAGTGCCTGGCTACAAAACCACCCGCCAAATCACCCCGGTTTCAGCACAACCAGCCTTTGCCCCGCCTGCACCGGCTGGCTGGGCTGGCAGAGGATTTTTTCCACCACTCCATCCTCGGGGCTGTGAACCTCGATTTCCATTTTCATGGATTCCAGTACCACCAGCACGTCGCCTTTTTTCACCGTGGCACCTGCTTTAACCTCGATCTGCCAGATACTGCCAGCGGCTTCGCTTTCCACCGCCACCAGGTGATCGGGCAATTCTTCCTCGTGGCCGGTTTCGTGCACGGGTGTTTCCGATGAAAAATTCAGCAGGCCCTGTTCGTTCCAGCGTTGCAGCTCTTCAGCAAAGGCGTGCTGGCGCTGGGCGGTAAAACTGTCGATTTCGCTTTTGTGTTGAGCCAGGTAATCCTTGTACTGGCGCAGTGAAAAGGTGGCCTCTTCGATCCTGATGGGGTAGCGGCCACAGGGGAAATCGCGGCGGATGGTTTGCAGCTCGTCGCCACTGACTTCATAAAAACGGATCTGGTCAAAAAAGCGCAGCAGCCAGGGCTGGGTAAATTCTGCTGTTTGGCGGTAGCGGTTCCACATTTGCAGCGTGCGGCCCACGAACTGGTAACCACCGGGGCCTTCCATGCCGTAGATGCACAGGTAGCTGCCGCCGATACCCACGGAGTTTTCCGCCGTCCAGGTGCGTGCCGGGTTGTACTTGGTGGTAACCAGTCGGTGGCGCGGGTCGAGCGGAGTTGCCACTGGCGCGCCCAGGTACACATCGCCCAGCCCCATCACCACATAGCTGCCGTCGAAGACAATGCGCTTTACATCATCGACGGAATCGAGGCCGTTGATGCGGCGAATAAACTCCAGATTGTCGGGGCACCAGGGTGCATCCTTGCGCACTGACTGCATGTATTTTTCTACTGCCAGCTGGCACGCGGCGTCGTTCCACGACAGAGGGAGGTGGACAATGCGCGAGGGCACTTCGAGGTTTTCGATATCACCCAGGGCGTGGGCCGCTGACATGACCTGCTCAATCAAGGCCTGCAAGGGCAGTTCGCTGTTGCGATAGTGAATTTGCAGCGAACGGATGCCCGGCGTCATTTCGATAATGCCCGCCACTGCCATTTCCTCCAGCCGCAGCATCAGGCCGTGGACGCGAAAGCGCAGGGCAATGTCGAGCACGGCATCCCCAAGTTCCACCAGCAGGAATTCGTCACCCGCCACGCGCATGACCACTTCCGTGCCGTCGCGCAGTTTGCCGCGATAAACAATGGAACTCGGGTCCGCTCGCCCTGAGCCTGTCGAAGGGGGGAAGGGCTTCGACAAGCTCAGCCCGAACGGGGCAGGGTTAAAAGAATTGTCGAGAAAATTGAGAATATGCTCTTGTTGGGTGCGGATTGAAACCGCGCCCTCCACCGACACCGGCACAAAGCGGATTTTATCCCCCGCCTTGAGCTGCCCCAGTTTCCAGCGCTCGGCGCTGATCACCGTGGCCGGGCACACAAAGCCGCCGAGGCTGGGGCCATCAGGCCCGAGAATCACCGGCATATCGCCGGTAAAATCAATGGCGCCAAAGGCGTAGGCGTTGTCGTGAATATTGGAGGGGTGCATGCCCGCCTCGCCGCCGTCGGTGCGCGCCCACTGCGGCTTGGGTCCAACGAGGCGCACGCCGGTGCGGCTGGAGTTGTAGTGCACTTCCCAGTCGGCGCTGAAAAAGGCATCCATATCGCTTTCGGTAAAAAAATCCGGCGCGCCGTGGGGGCCGTAGATTACGCTGATTTGCCAGTGGTTTGTGAGGGTTGGCAGCAACTCGTGCGGCAGTGAAGCCGTTGAGCTGTCACAGGATGCTTCACCCAGATGCAGCACATCACCACGACGCAGCGCGCGCCCGCCGTGCCCACCAAACTGGCCGAGGGTAAAGGTGGATTTTGATCCCAGATAATCGGGGCAGTCGATACCGCCACTCACCAGCAGATAACTGCGCGCACCCGCGCCGCTTACCTTGCCGAGCCGCAAAATGCCACCGACAGGCACCGACACCACCTGCCACAGTTTAATGGCCTGTAAAGTGCCATCGGCCAATTCAAGCATGGGCTGCATATCGGCGCCGCTGATAACAATCTGCGTGGCGCGATTAAATCGCAGGCTGGGGCCGTTGAGGGTCATTTCCAGACCGGCATCGGTAGGCGAATTACCCAGCAGGCGGTTACCCAGCTGGAATGAATGGTTATCAAAAGGCCCGGAGGGCGGCACACCGATATTCCAGTAACCCACCCTGCCCGGATAATCCTGCACAGTGGTCATGGTGCCAGCGCTCAGCACATCGATGGTGCTGGCGCTGTAGGCAAAGCTGTTGAGAAAGCGCGTATAGATTTCGCCTTTGGCAAAAATATCGGTGCGCAAGATGGCATCGAGATAGGCGAGATTGGTTTCAATGCCGTACAGCCGCGTATCCGTAAGGGTTGCCAGCATGGCGACCAGCGCCTGCTCACGGGTCGGCTGCCAGGTAATAATTTTTGCCAGCATGGGATCGAAAAACGGCGACACTTCGAGGCCCGCCTCTAGCCAGTGATCTATGCGCAGCTGCTTGCCATCGGCTTGTGGAAAGCTCACTTCAGTCAGTAATCCTGCTGAAGGCTGAAAGTCCTTGCCGGGATCTTCCGCATATACCCGCACCTGAATGGCATGGCCGTTTGGCGCGGCAACAGTCAGTGAGTCGAGCGCTGGCATCTCACCACAACCCAGGCGCACCATCCACTCCACGAGATCCACACCGTAGACCTGTTCGGTCACACCGTGCTCCACTTGCAGGCGTGTGTTTACCTCAAGAAAAAAGGCTGCACCGGAATCAGGATCGTAAATAAACTCCACCGTACCGGCACTGCGATAACCGATGGTTTCGACCAGCGCCACTGCGCAATGATGCAGATCCCTTCGCACCTGTTCGGGCAGATTGGGCGCTGGTGTTTCTTCTATGACTTTCTGGTTACGGCGCTGGGTCGAACAATCCCGCTCACCCAGGGCAATGGCCTTGCCTTTGCCGTCGCCAAATACTTGCACCTCGATATGACGGGCGCGCTCGACAAATTTTTCGAGAAAAATACCGCTGTTGGAAAAATTGTTTTCGCCAAGGCGTTTGACGCTCTCGTAATGCCTGGCCAGTTCGGCATCGCTATAACACAGCTGCATACCAATGCCACCACCACCCGCCGTGGATTTAAGCATCACCGGGTAGCCGATACGCTTGGCAGAATCCAGCGCTTCGTCCAGCGTGGATAACAGATCGGTGCCGGGCAACAACGGCACACCGGCTTTTTTTGCCAGATCCCGCGCACTGTGTTTTAGACCAAAAGCCTCCATCTGCTGCGGTGTAGGGCCAAGAAACACCACCCCCTCCTGTTCACAGCGTGCAGCAAAAGCCGCGTTTTCGCTCAAAAAACCGTAACCCGGATGCACAGCCTCCGCACCGCTTTGCCGGATAATGGCAAAGAGTTTTTCCTGATCGAGATAAGTCAGCGCAGGCCCACCCGCCCCCAGCGAATACGCCTCATCAGCCAGCGCCACATGGCGAGACTCGGCGTCCGCATCGGCATACACAGCAATGGCCTTTACACCCAGCGCTTGCAGGGTGTGGATAATGCGGACGGCGATGGTGCCTCTGTTTGCTATTAGTACTTTTTTGAACATGGTTTGTACCAGGCTGTAGGTTTTGCGTTTATTTCTAGAGGTCTGAAGTCGGACGTCTGAAGTCGGACGCTAAAGCAAGAGCGTTAAGCCATACCCTGTTTTTCACTCTGATCGGAGCCATTGAGCAGGTGCGCATCCATTCTTTGGAAGATATCTACTTTGTCTTGGCGTCAGACTTCAGACGTCCGACTTCAGACCAGTCACCAAACCCTCACCTCAACAGGCGTAGGATCATACCCATTACAGGGATTATTCAGCTGCGGGCAATTGGAAATCAGCACAATCACATCCATCAGCGCTGTCAGCTCTACGTATTTTCCCGGCGCGCTGATGCCGTCCTCGAAGGTCAGGCCGCCTTCGGCGGTGACCGGCACGTTCATGAAAAAATTGATGTTGTGGGTGATATCGCGTTTGGTCATGCTGAACTGTTCGTTTTCTGCCACCGCCAACAGCCAGGAATCGCGGCAGGCGTGCATGCATTTTTTGTCGAGGGCGTAACGCACGGTGTTGGATTCGGTGGCGCAGGCGCCGCCGAGGGTGTCGTGCCTGCCGCAGGTATCGGCGACGATATCCAGCATGGGGTTGCACAGGTTGCTCATCAGCACGGTACCGGCGCTGAGGTAAACATTGCCCTGCTCGCGGATCGTGTCCATGGCGCTGTAGCGCTCGCTGGGGTCGTCGGCGCTGTAGAACAGCGTGTCCGCCGCCTGGTTGCCTTCCAGATCGGTGATGCGGATGGTTTGCCCGGCGACAACGGTGCGCATCCAGTAATCACCGGCGGGGATAACCTGGGAAAAAAGCGACTCTGAAATATTTTTTGCACTTTCAATTATCATGGCTGCTCCCTCACACATACAGTTCGTTGTAGAGCGTCGTGTTTTTGTAGCCGCGCTGGTTTTCGCCGCAGGCGTCGATGCAAATATCGCCGGGTGCAATGGGCGCGCTTTCATAAAACTCGTAGCTGACGGGTTTTTTCGGGTATTGCGCCGCCTTGTTGAGGGGATGGGGGCAGGTGTGAAAGACCATTAGGGTATCCATTTCAAAGCGCAGATCCACATGGGCGCCCGCTTGAGGGTTGCTCGCATCCAGTGACAGATTGCCTTCGCTGTCGGTGACCACCCTGCTGAAAAAATTGATATTGGCCGCCAGGTCGCGGCGCCCCATGCCGTATTTGGCCAGCTCCACCAGAAAGCTGTCGTGGCCGCTCAGGGTCCAGTCGTTGCGGAAATCCTGATAACTGTGCACACCCCAGCGTTTGTCGATCATTTTTTTACTGAGGTTGCCGCACACCGTATCGTGCCAGCCAAAGCTGTCATCGACGATGGAGCAAAAAATCCGTCCCATATCGGAATACAGGCAATGGCCTTTGGTCAGTTTGAATGTGTGCTGGCACTTGAGTGTATCCGGCGCGTTGTAGCGCTCGAGCAGATCGGCAGGATTGTAAAAAAGCATGCCGACGTTGGCACCGCCTTCCACATCAATCAGGCGCAGGGTTTTACCCTTTTTGATGCGGAACGACCAGTGTGCGCCGCCGGGCAGGGTGTCGGTGTAGAGCGGGTTATTGAGGATAGTGGTATTGGTCATGGTAAGTTCTCAAAGTGCTGGGGAGATGTTTGAACGGGAGATGGGAGACGGCACCAGCCCGTCTCTTGTCTTCTGTATTTCATCTTCCATTTTCGTAAATTCGTGATGACATAGCCTGGCCATCCAGTGATTGATACTGTCGAGATCGCCTACCGGTGCGCCATCGTGGGGGTTGCGCATTTGATAACCATCGGGGCCAAATTCAGGTGTAAAGGTTGAATGCTCTTTTCCCTGGAGGATTTGCGCCTGCCAGATCCAGCACCACCAGCGTAGGTGTTTTTGCAGATCATCCCAGTACAGAAACGATTGTGGATCGGATACCTGTGGCCCCTGGTCGTAACCGATACGGCCATGGATATGCCGGGCGTGGCGCGCCACTTCGCGCAGCAGATCGTCTTCACTCTCGCCCAGGCCCTCACACACCACGCACCAGTGGCTGAAATCGCAGGTCAGTGGCAGGTTAATTCTTGACAGTATCTGCTCCGCCACCCAGGGGCTGTACAGACTGCGGCCCCGGTGGGTTTCAAAACTGATGGCAATGCCTGCCTTGTCAGCCAGCTTCAGCGCCTGCTGAAAAAAATGCACACTGTCATCAACGCTCCAGCGGTCACAACCGCCAATGCAATTGACCAGCATCGGCTGCAGTGGGTAAATGCGGTTTAGCTGCGCTGCCAGATCCTCAAGGTGCTGTTGTACGCTGGCTCGACGATTGGGCACATAGCTGCCCGCCGTGCAGATTTCGGCGATAAACCTGAGATTATTTTTTTCCAGCAGCATGGCAAATTGTTCAGTGGCTTCTTCGCTGGCGGGGATTGGCCCTTCAATACCGGCAAAACCGTTGTCCATAGCCTTCCCGCAGGCAGTTTCCAGTGACTTGATATCCTGGATATCGGAATGCCCCCACAGGGTTTTAAAAGTCAGCAGTTCCATCACTGTTCTCCTCTCTCGTCTCCCGTATCACTCACAACGGTGTCAGGAAGGACACCCCGGCAGCGCCGGTGTTTTCTCCCTCACCCAGACGGTCATCCGCAGGCGCCATCACCCTGGCAACACGGTAGCGGAAAAATGCGCTGATCTGTTTTAAAAACGGCACTAACTGACTATTCACATCAGGCTCTATTTCACCGACAGCTGAATAAACATCGCGGTGTAGTGCGGGCAAGCGATGCCATGGCTCGACCGGACGCTGATGGTGAACATTGTGGTAGCAGAAATTCAGCACCAGCAGATTCAACAGGGGCCAGCGTTGGCTGAACAGGTTGGACCAGGTGTGGGATTTTTCATAATCGCGGCTGAAGTACTCTTCGCCAAAACGTGACCTGTCGCGAGTGGGTGAATCGCGGCGGGATTGTTGCAGCCCTTCGAGCAACAGGTACTGGTGCTGAAAGGCATCCATAAAGCCCATTACCGTCAAAAACAGTAAATAGGCAATGGTGTACCCGGCCAGCAGTTGCCAGCCAAATAAAATCCCCAGTGTGGCGAACAAAAATACCCTGACGGCCATTACAGCGATAACCCGGAATTTCGCGCGATCACTGGTGGCTTTTTTATCGCCAATAAAGGGCCACAGTATCACCAGGCCATGCATCAGCAATTCTACGGCGGGCAGGCACAACCACTGGCCAGTTTCTACACATTTTTTCAGCCAGCTGTAGCGGGCAAGAATTTTTCGATAATCCACTGCGACAATATCGGCGCGCTCAAAATGGTGGCGCAGGTGTTTGTCGCGCATGGCGTCAAAAGTGCCGTAACAGGCGCCGGTCAACCACGACAACACCGCACCCAGCCATTTATGGAGATCACTGCCCGCTGGTTTGACAGTAAACAGTGATTGGTGGGTGCATTCATGAATTAAAAAAGCCGCAATTATCAGACTGTGGGCAAGCAATAGAATACCGGCAAAAAACCACAGGCCGGATTGCGCCAGCAACATCAGGCTGAGACCGTAGCCCAGCAGCGAATAGGCAATTGCCATGCTGTTGGCAAGTACGCCATCGGCGTGGCGAAAAATACGCAAAACCGCAGGGTTTGCGCGCCGGGTGGCGGAAGGGGATGGCGTAGAAAATTCGTTACTGCTCTCAGTCATATCAACCATGGCGATTCAGGGCGGGCCGTCCCGCTTCTTAAATCTGCCGTTCAGGTCGTCCCGAACGGGTTGTGTAACGATGGCTTGAGAGTTGAAAAATCCGGGGAGGATTGGTGGCAACTCTAGCACCGTGGAAAGCGTGCAGCCAGTTTAAATTCAATAAATATTCAACTTATCCGTCATTAACAGGCATCAAAACCAATCCGAATACCTGGCGATTTTCCGTTCGCGTATTTTGTGCCCGATCAATAACTGCACTCATTTACAGCGAGTCTGCAACCGTAGATCTGTTTGCGGACCATGCTGTCGGCTAATTACTCCACATCCTCCACGTCATCGCCGACGCGGGTCATGCGAATCATATGCAACTTGTCTTCGCTGACACCCTGCTCTTCCGTTTCCGGCGGATGAATCAGGTCTTCCAGGCGCTGTTTGGTGGCTAGAAATTCGGGGCTGAGAAACTGGTCGGTATGGCGTGGGCGCGGTACCGATACCTCAATCAGCTCATCCACCTCACCGGGGTTGGCTTTGAGCACCAGAATCCGGTCGGCGAGGAAAATCGCCTCTTCAAGATCGTGGGTGATAAACAGCACGGTGATATCGATATTTTTCCAGATTTCCAGCAGATACGATTGCATCTTGCAGCGGGTCTGGGCATCCAGTGCGCCAAAAGGTTCGTCCATCAGCAGGATACGCGGCTGGGTGGCCAGCGCCCTGGCAATCGCCACTCGCTGCTTCATGCCGCCTGACAACTGATGGGGATAGGCGTTGGCGAATTTTTCCAGCCCCACCAGGTCGATCCATTGCAGGGCTTCGCTTTCCGCCTGGTCGCGGCCAGTGCCGAGGGATTCGAGGCCGAACATCACGTTCTTTTTGACCGTCAGCCAGGGGAACAGGGTATAGCCCTGGAACACCATGCCGCGCTCGGGGCCAGGGCCACTCACCGGCTTGTTATCCAGCAATACCTGGCCGCCGCTGGAGGATTCCAGCCCGGCGAGAATGCGGATCAATGTAGATTTACCGCACCCCGAGGGGCCAATCACGCAGACAAACTCGCGCCGATGGGTTTTGAAATTGATATCCCGCAGCGCCGTGACCTGCCCTTGTGCAGAATCAAAGGTTTTGTTGAGACCCTTTACCTCAAGCACCACTTCACGGTTTTTCAGGCGCTCAAAGCGCTCGCGCACGGCGCTGCTTTGGTCGAGGTAGCTCGGTAGTGCCAATCCGCTCATTGTTTTATCCTCTTTTGAGTTTCACGTTGCACGTGGTTGATATCTGCGATATCAGTGCGGTTGCGCGGCACCGAATTACAGCTGGCAAGACGAACTCTCCGTGGCACCGCTTTTACGTGAAACGTGTAACGTGCAGCGTGAAACTCCACGATCATCGCGCCTTACTCCGCTCCCAGGGAAATAGCCTTTTGCCAAACCAGGCGAGAATCAGGTCGGTGGCGATGCCGATAATGCCGATCATCATGATGGCGGCGAATACGTTGTCGAAATTCTTGTAACGCGCCTGCTGGGTGATAAACCAGGTGATGCCGGAGCTGGTGCCGATCAGTTCCGCCACAATCAGGTAGGTCCAGGCCCAGCCCAGCAAAATGCGCTGATCGCGGTAGAGCTCCGGCAGGATGCCTGGAACAACCACCTTGAACAGCAAGCGCAGGCGCTTGGCGCCCAGGGTTCTGGCCGCCTCAAGCAGCGAGATATCCAGACGCCTGGTGGTATTGGCAATCACCAGCACCTGCTGGAAAAAGGTGCCAATAAAAATAATGGCAATTTTGGGGCCGTCATAAATACCCAGGATCGCCACCGCCAGGGCACCGAACGCAGGTGCGGGCAAATAGCGGAAAAACTCGACAAAGGGTTCAGCGGTTTTTGACACGGCACTGTAGGTGCCGCACAAAATGCCCAGGGGCACACCGACAATAGACGACAGCACAAACCCCATAACAATAATCTGGATGCTGTGCCACAGGCTTTCATGCAGCCACTGCTGGCTGCGCATTTGCGGCTCTTCGCTAAAGGCCGTGTAAAACGCCGTTGCCACCTCGTGGGGCGCTGGCAGGTAAATCGGATTGCTGGGTTTGCCTTCGGGCAACGCCAGCCCTGCCGCTTCGGCCTTTGCCGCTTCTTCGGCAAAGCGCTCGCTGTCGATACGCATGCCTTCCTTGAAGTAGCTGACACCGCCCGGCTCGCTGATCAGCACCTCCGGATGCCAGACGAAGGGCACATAGCTGAAGATCGCCCACACCAGCAATGGCAGCAGAAACGAGGCAACCGTCAGGGTTCGCGCCAGGCGCGGCGGCAACGGTTTGCGCGGCGACAGTAAATCGGCTGCTGTCATAAAGGCTCCAGAATCCCGGTGAAACAGTTTTTCTATTGATGCGGTACGTTTTTATTCGATAGTCCGTTCGCGCTGAGCTTGAGAATCCGTTCGTGCTGAGTTTGAGAGTCCGTTCGTGCTGAGCTTGAGAGTCCGTTCGTGCTGAGCTTGAGAGTCCGTTCGTGCTGAGCTTGAGAGTCCCTTCGTGCTGAGCTTGAGAGTCCGTTCGTGCTGAGCTTGTCGAAGCACTGTCGCCAGGCCTTCGACAGGCTCAGGCCGAACGGCATTTTCATTTAATGCGTACCGGATCAATCATTGTCCCGTGGCGAAGTATTCTGAAGTGACGGAAGTGGTGCCTGCTGCTGAACACCTTCCCGTCCCTTCAGAGTACTTGCCCGGGCTGATGGCTATTCAAGGCCCAGAGTGATGCTGCCATCGATATAGCTGTCGATGTCCTGGGACTCCTTGTACACCTCGTATTTCACATTGAAATCATCGGCGATTTTTGACGAGCCATAGAGGGACGCAAAGCCATCCGCCTTGCTGAATAAAGGCTTGGCCTCTGCCAGCGTGAGAATCTTTGTACCTTGCAGGAACGGCATGTACTCCTCGGCAGACAATCCGACACGCGCCGCCATGATAGTCACGGCATCGCCCTGGGTGGCGGGGTCCTGGATGTAGTCGACAATGCGATACCACACCTTGGCCACCTTCTCCCACTCGGCCTTGTTGGCACTCAGGCTTTGCGGGGATACGGCCAGCACATCGTAGATCAGACCGGGTTCATCTGTTGAGGTGTAGATAGCGGTTGATCCGGGCACCAGGTCCAGCGCCTGACCTGAGCTGGGCTGCCAGGCGACGATGGCTGACACTGCGCCGGAGGCCAGCACCTGGGGGGTTTCATTAGTGGGCACGTTGACCAGCTCCACATCGGCCTCGGTCAAACCCGCCTTTTCCAGGGCATTGAGCAGCAGCAGATGGCTGACAAAACCGATCTCGACACCGACCTTCTTGCCCTTCAGATCGGCCACAGAGGTAATTCCCGGCACGCCAATAATCATGTCGTTGCCGTTGCTGTAGTCGTTGGCAAGAATCATGACATTCTTGCCGCCCGTGGCGCCGGTCACCAGGGCATCGCCGTTGGTCACAGCCACTGCATCCAGCTGGCCGGATGAGAACGCCACCATGGAGGCCACATAATCAAACCATTCGAATTGGACCTCGACACCGGCTTCATCAAACCAGCCTTTCTCGATACCCACTTCCCAGGCAACCCAGCCGGGCCAGTCGCTGTAGCCAATCTTGAGGGGTTCCGCCAGGGCGGTGGTGGACAGACTTAAGGTAAGTGCAGCAGCAGTAGCAGCTACCGCATGGCGGACAGTACGGATGGAGCGGGTGAAAAGGTTGGGACTTTTCATGGTTTCCTCCAGGGTTACAGGGTTTGCACGCGAGAGATCACTACAACAATCTCCCGGGCTTTTATCCCTCCGTGTAACCTCCGCGAGGAAGGTCGACAGCTCTCGGACCAGTCACTCCCCTTCATCTGAGGGAGCCGGAACCCTAGCCGTCTATTTCAACAAATTGTATTTGCTGTTGAATGCCATCATTGTGCAATGATCTCTTCACGGTATTAGTCAAGCAAGGTGCGTGCCAGTTTTGCACGCAGTCGGCTTTTTATATTTATTCTTTTGATAACATTGTGTTAGCAGAAAACAGGCTGCCTTTAAACTGCACACCAGGACTTGTCATCAGGCAACTGTTGCGCACCAAAAAGGGGCAAACGGTAAACGGACATCAATATCCTGTGCATGGAGACTTACTCATTCTGTTGATACCAGGGCTGTGTGCGCTACCCGCTGGCGATGACTTTATGGCGCCGCCAATTGAAGCCAGCGATAGCACTGGATAAGCGAGAGGAAAACAGATACCAGTGGTATCGTAGAGTCACTGAACATGGACGTTGCGTTATATGCCAATAACAATATCGGAGAACGCCCATGAAACAGTTTTTTCTGCTCGTATCAATTGTAGTTTTCGCGTCAGCGGCATTAGCCCATAGCGGGGGTTGCCGCAAAGATAGCCCTCCAGGAAAATGCTGTCATGCAGGCTCAAAACCTTATCACTGCCATTAGTGAGCCATGCGGGAGGAATGAAGATGCCTGGACAACACATTTTTGCAATGCCCTTTGCAAAAATTTATCCAATGTATGTGAAAAAAGCGCAACGCAAAAACCGCACGCAAGAAGAGGTTGATGAGATTATTTGCTGGTTAACCGGCTATGACCAGATGGGATTGCAACAGCAAATAGCCCTTGCAAACGATTTTGAAACATTTTTTGCGCAAGCACCGGCACTACATCCGAATGCTTCGCTTATCAAAGGCGTAGTGTGCGGCATTCGTGTCGAAGAAATCGATGACCCGCTGATGCAGAAAGTTCGTTATCTGGACAAGCTGATCGATGAGCTTGCAAAGGGAAAAAAGATCGAGAAAATCCTGCGCCAATGATTCGGCTGCGAGGGTTCATTGCGGCGGCAATATATGGCTAGCACAGGTTGTTGAATATGTGCCGCTGGCCACAATAGTCTTCCCTCCTTGCAACACAGCATCGCTGTCTATTGAAGGCCTGGGCTTGCACCTTTACTTGTGTCACTACAGCCTATGTCGTACTGTTCCGGCTGGATAACTATCTGTGCCAGATGGCAATGCATCATCATTCCTGCACCATCTTCACCACCTCAACCGGAGAATCATAATGCCAACAGTCGCCGCCTGGGGCACCACCAGCCCCACCACCGATCTAGCCCCCATGAGCATCGAACGGCGTGAGCCCGATGCTACCGATGTGGAGCTGGAAATCCTCTATTGCGGTGTATGCCACACCGATATGCACTTTGCCCGCAATGACTGGGGCTATACGCGCTATCCGCTGGTGCCCGGTCATGAAATTGTTGGCAAGGTGGTGCGGGTGGGCAGTGATGTCAGCCGTTACAAGGCGGGCGATCTGGTGGCTGTGGGTTGCCTGGTGGATTCCTGCCGTACCTGTCCTTCCTGTCAGGAGAATGTTGAGCAGTATTGCGACGGCGGCATGGTCGGCACCTATGGCTCCCCCGATCCGCGCCATGGCAATGCGGTAACATTCGGCGGTTACTCCCAGCGCATGGTGGTGAATGAGAACTATGTGTTGCGGGTGCCTACCAATCTGGATTTGAAGGCTGTGGCGCCCCTGCTGTGTGCCGGCATTACCACCTGGTCGCCATTGCAACACTGGAAAGTGGGCAAGGGTCAGACCGTGGGCGTGATCGGTTTGGGCGGCCTTGGCCATATGGGTGTGAAGTTTGCCCACGCCCTCGGCGCCAAAGTGGTGATGATCACCACCTCCCCCGGCAAGGCGGCAGATGCCCGCAAGCTCGGTGCTGACGATGTGCTGATCTCATCCGACCCGCAAGCCATGGCGGCCCATGCCAAGCAATTTGATTTTCTCCTCAATACCATTCCCGTGAGCCACGATATCAATCCCTACCTGTCGCTGCTCAAGCGCGATGGCACCATGGTGATCGTCGGCGCACTGGTACCGCTGAGCGGGCAACTGCAATCCGGTGCACTGGTGATGCAGCGTATCTCTGTAGCGGGTTCCATTATCGGTGGCATCAAGGAAACCCAGGAGATGCTGGATTTTTGCGGCGAGCACAATATCGTTTCTGATGTCGAGATGATCAGGATGGACGCCATCAACGACGCCTACGAACGCATGCTGAAAAATGATGTCAAATACCGCTTTGTGATTGATATCGGTTCCATTGCCTGAGCCTGTAATATCGATCTACGCTGTTAATAAGCAGCGTTCTTCAGTAGCAATACAGCCAGCAAAGGAAAAAAGATGGAAACCCGCTACTCAGAACACCCGGCCATGTTCAGGAATAATCCCTTGGGGTTTGTCGGAGCACTGTTGCTGGTGCCGTTGATTGTCGGCCTGGTGATACTGCTGGTGTGGTGGCTGAAGTGCATATCGATTCGTCTGTCCTTTGTCGGCAACGATCTGGTGCTGGAGAAGGGCTTGCTGAGCAAGGATCGCACCGAGCTGAATGTCGACAGCATCCGCACCGTGAATGTGTACCAGTCTTTTTTCAACCGCCTTTTCGATGTTGGAAAAATATCGATATTCACTGCCGGGGATGAGCCCGAAATGGAGGTGGCGGGATTGCCCCGGCCCAATGAGCTGAGGGAATTGATCAAGAAGCATCAGGCTGACTGACTTTTTCCTTCTGTCTGCTGTCTGCTGTCTTTTGCCTTCTACCTGTCTCTTTCCAGGCACGGGCTTCAGTCGCCTATCGAAACGCTTGCCTGCGCCCTCCTCTGCCGACCATTGCCTGACTGCTTCTTGTTTCACCCACTGCAATCAGCTCTGCCGCCTGCTGTAAATCTCCTTGTTTTCCAGGCGTTTTTCGTCACTTTTACGCATCAGCACATAGGTGGCACCAACGCCGCCGTGATGGCGCTGGGCGCTGTGAAAGGCGAGTACCGCGTCGATCTGGCGCAGCCAGTGGTTGACGCAGCTTTTCAGTAATGCCGGATTGTCGCGCAGTTCGCCCCGGCCATGGGCGATGATGGCACAGCGAATATTGTGGTCGACACAATCGTTGACGAACAGCAACACTTCCTGGCGCGCCTGCTCGACGGTCATGCGGTGCAGGTCGAGACGGGCATCGAGGGAGTATTTGCCCTGGCGCAGGCTTTTGAACACACCGTGCTGGACGCCGTCGCGCTTGTAGGTGAGCTCATCCCAGGGTTTAACCGGCTGGATATATTCCAGCCCTGCAAGGTAATTGCCTGAACGGGCAATTTCTTCCGCTGCGGCGCGGCGTCGCTCCTGCATACCGGGGGTGATGATTTTTTTGCTCGGCTGGTCGACGGTTTTGGCTGTACGCAGCGGCTCCACATCGCCGACAAATTCCTTGAAAAGGCTACTCTCGTCGTTCATGTCAGGTTCTCTCTGCCCACTGCCTGCCGCAGGGCAGCGCAGTGAGTATAGGTATTCAGTCCGGGTCAGAATTGTCGGCGGGTTCAACGCTGAGATGGGACAGATCAATCTGTACTTCCACAGGTTGCTTGCGCTCGTGGGGTTTGAGCACGTCGGCGCCGGGGCTGTCGAGGCTCAGGTGATCGGTCACAATGTCGCGCTGCGGGCTGGCACTGCGCTCCTCGGGCTTCAGCACATCGGCACCAGGTGGCGCGATGGTGATAGAGTCCGAATTTCCTTCCGGGACCGGTGGTTCAACGTTGGAGACCGGGGCACTGCCCGCCACCGCAGTGGGTGCCGGATTGCCCGCGCCTGTGTTTTCCAGTGCGACGATTTCAGCCATGGCGCCCATGCCCTTTAGCAAGGTTTTGAATTGTTCGGCTTTTTCCCGGCTGACATTCTTTTTGATGGTGATGGGACGACCGGAAAAAAGCTGGTTGACCCGCGCCTCATCGAGATTGAAAAAATCCTTCAAGCCCTGACTGACTTCCCCGAGGGTAAAGCCCGGCGCTATATCACCGCGAAAAACCACACTGCAGTTATCTGTCAAAGGGCTATCGGCCATGCTACTACTCCCGTGGCGCTCATCTGGCGGGCTGTCAGTATAAAAGGATAGCGCCCCACACCAGAACCACAAGTGCCATGGACATGAGTACCGCCGCCGAACCGAGATCCTTGGCCCGTCCCGCCAGTTCGCTGTGCTCGTGACTGATGCGATCAATGGCTGCTTCCACGGCGGAATTAAGCAACTCGACAATCAGCACCAGCAACAACACGCCGACCAGCAGCGCGACTTCAACGCCACTGTCACCCAGCCAGAAACCCAGCGGCACCAGCACCAGAGCCAGGGCCAGCTCCATGCGGAAGGCTTCCTCATGGCGAAAACAGGCCGCCAGCCCCTGCAGGGAAAAGCGCAGGGCACACACCAAACGGCGGTACAAAATACCCGACAAAGTAATTGAAAGTGCACCCATTATTTTCCCGCTTCACCGTTACCGTTGATGTGATGTTCCATGTTGAGGGCGGGGTCGGAGTCCAGCAAGCCGCCCACCTGGCGGGCAGGGACACCGGCCACGGTGGTATGGGGCCGCACCGGGTCCAGCACCAGGCTGCCTGCACCAATCCTCGCGCCCTCGCCGATGGTGATATTGCCCAGTATCTTGGCGCCGGACGATATCAGCACCCCGCGTTTGATGGTGGGATGGCGTTTGCCGCCGCCGGTGCCGGTGCCGCCCAGAGTGACAGCGTGGAGAATGGAAACATCGTCTTCGATAACGGTTGTTTCACCCACCACCAGGCCGGTGGCGTGGTCGATCATGATCCCGCCGCCAATGGTGGCAGCGGGATGAATATCCACGGCAAAGATTTCCGAGACACGGCTTTGGATGTAGCGGGCCATGGCCCTGCGCTCGTTCTGCCACAGCCAGTGGCCGATGCGGTAGGCCTGGAGGGCATGAAAACCCTTGAAATAGAGCAAGGGGATATAGTGTTTGTCACAGGCCGGATCGCGATCATAGTGGGCAAGCAGATCGCGGCGCATGCGCTCACTGATGGTCGGATCGACGGCATAACCCCTGTCGATCACCTGGTGCAGGGTCAGGGCAGAGACTACTTCGCTGCCCAGCAGGCTTGCCATGGCATAGGCCAGGGCCGACTCCAGGGAATCGTGGCTCAACACCGCGCCATGGAAATAGCTGGCCAGCACCGGCTCCTGAATCGAGACAGCGCTGACCTCTTGCCGCAGGGTTTGCCACAGCAGGTCGTGTTCAGTCACAGGGTTAGTCACGCAGAGTCAGTCCCACCATCAACAGCGGGCACTATCCCGCAACAGCGGAGCTGTTTCAACCGCTGCAGCGCACAAAGCGCGCAAAGATTTCATCCAGATGCTCCAGTACCGTGTCCTTCAGGGACAATTCACTGCCGGCAATAACGCCGGCCAGCAAAGCCGGGCTGAGACACTGTTCAAACTGCTGCGCCACCGGCCTGTAGCTGAGGTGCCAGGGCTCCGGTGCAACGCCATCGTCACGGCGATTGGGCTGGAAATAGGGGCGATAAAAGCCACTGGCGGCAAATTCAGGGCTGTCGAGCCAGGCCCCCAGCCGCGCGAAGGGACCGCCGGGGGCATACTCCCCAGGTACCAGCTCCAACCGGTAATCGTCGCCCACCGCGGCCCGGTCCCAGACATCCATATCCGTGCCCCAGTGGTGGCGGGAGGCGCCCGGCAGTGCCGACCAGCGCAGGATGGCAAACACCTTGTCGCGATCCGACAGGGTATTCATGTCGATGGGCCTGCCCTGACTGTCGAACACGGGTCGCTGGCCGCTGGCCTTGCCGTTCCAGATCAGCAGCTGGCGCTCGAAACTGCGATAGCCGCTGGCTACCGCCAGCTCAATGCCCTGCTCCCGGGCCAGGGCGCAGAGATGCTGAAGCGGTTCAATCACCAACTGATGGAGCATGACAGTGTCCGCCAGGGGCGCGAGATGCGCGGTGTCCTGGCCGCACACGCTCTCGCGATCAGGAGTGCTGGCCTTGTTGGTGTTCCGTTGAGTCATAGAATTCAAACCCGCTCGCGACCAGCGATATCCTCGGACCACAGTTCAGGCTTTTCGCCGATAAAGCGGCCCATCAGTTGCCGACACTCACTATCGTCGAGAAGCAGCACATCCACCCCGTGGTCGAGCAGAAAATCCCTGTTGCCGGGGAAGGAGCGCTCCTCCCCCACCACCACTCGCGGAATACCGAATTGCACAATGGTACCCGCGCACATCATGCAGGGGCTGAGCGTGGTGTAGAGCGTCAGGGTTGAGTAATCGCTGCGGCGACCCAGGCGACGGATACAGTCCATTTCGCCGTGGGCTGTGGGGTCGCCATCCTGCACCCGTCGGTTATGGCCCGCCGCCACAACCCGCCCCCCTTCAACAATGACTGCGCCAATGGGCAGGCCGCCCTCGTTATAGGAGGCCAGTGCCTGGCGGTAGGCGGCCTGGATAAATTCCCGGTGCTGATCCATCGTCACATCACTCTCTGCTATTGGGCCTGCTAAAGGAATTTCTCATCTTCCATACTGAAGTTGCCGGCTTCGCCGATACGGGCTTCGGCCAGGCGGATACGGGTTTGCAGGTTGCCTTTTGAATCGACCCCGCGCAGGGCCTCCTCACGGCTGATCTTCTTGTTCATGTACAGATCAAAGACCGACTGCTCAAAGGTCATCATACCCACATCGGTACTGTGCTCCATGGTGTCGCGGATGGATTCGAATTCGCCCTGCTGGATCAGGTCGACGATATAGGGGGTTGAAAGCATCAGCTCACAGGCGGGAACCCTGCCCCCGTTAAGGGCGGTGAGCAGGCGCTGGGAGAATATACCCTTGATATTGAGCGCCAGGTCGTCAAGCACCTGGCGGCGCGATGTTTCAGGAAAAAAGTTGGCAATGCGCTCCAGCCCCTGGTAGGCGTTGTTGGCGTGCAGGGTAGAGAGGCAGAGATGCCCCGTGTCGGCGTAGGCGATGGCGTGGCGCATGGTTTCGGCATCGCGGATTTCGCCAATCATGATCACGTCCGGCGCTTCCCGCAAAGCATTCTTGAGCGCGCTGGCATAGTTCATGGTGTCGATGCCCACTTCGCGCTGGTTGACGATGGATTTCTTGTGGATGTGCAGGTACTCCACCGGGTCCTCGATGGTGAGAATATGGCCGGTTCGGGTGCTGCTGCGGTGATCGATCATCGATGCCAGGGTGGTGGACTTGCCCGACCCGGTGGACCCCACCACCAGAATCAGGCCGCGCGGTTCCAGCACCAGATCGCGGAGGATGACCGGCAGGCCGAGATCCTCGATGGAGGGAATTTTCGATTTCAGGTAGCGCACCACCACTGCCATCTGGCTGCGCTGGAAAAATACATTGACGCGAAAACGCCCCAGCTCGGGCACCGAGATGGCGAAATTTGATTCCAGGGTGGATTCAAGCTCCTTCTTTTGCTTGTCATTCATGACACCGTAAATCAGCTGCTTGACGTTTTCGTTGCTGACCTCGGTATTGGCGATGGGCATGGTGACGCCCTGGATTTTGATCTGCACTGGCGCACCCGCTGTAAAGTACAGATCGGAGGCCTCTTTTTTGGCCATGACATTGAGAAAATCTACCAGATCAGCCATTGCACTCCCCGTTTATTGACTTGCCAGTGGGCTTATTATGCGCTGCCCCGATTGATTTTCCGACCGCTGTTACCGAGACGGCTGATGCTCCCTGAACCAGGCGATCAGGGCTGCCACCACAGCGGGATCAAACTGTTTGCCGCTTTGTTCCTGCAGGTATTGCACAGCATCATCATGTGACCAGGCGGTTTTGTAGGGCCGCTCGCTGGTCAGGGCATCATAGACATCGACTGCCGAAAAGATCCGTGCCGCGAGGGGAATCTGCTCCGCCTTGAGCCCCCGCGGGTAACCGCTACCGTCCCAGCGCTCGTGGTGGCAGTAGGGAATATCCAGGGCCCGGCGCAGGTAGGCAATGGGCGCCAGCATCTCGTAGGCATAGGTGGGATGGCGGCGCATGACCTGCCACTCCTCTTCGTTGAGCTTGCCGGGTTTGAGCAGCACGGCGTCGGGAATGCCGATTTTGCCAATGTCGTGCAACAGGGCGCCGCGCCGTATGTGCACCAGATCTTCGTCTCCGACATCCATGCTGCGCGCGATCTGCATGGTCATGGTCACGACCCGTTTGCTGTGCTCCTCAGTTTCCTCTTCCTTGAGCGCCAAGGCCCTGGTCCAGCCCTCCAGGGTAGCGTCGTAGGCCTGCATCAACTCCTGGTGCTTGCGCCCCAGATCGCGGAACAGCAGGGCGCTGTCCATCGCAATGGCAATCTGCCCACCCAGGGCATCAAACATGGATCGCCACTCCTGATCGCGCCTGCGGGGCGAACGGTTGAACAGTTCCAGCACGCCCAGGGTGCGGCCCTTGGCGACCAGCGGCACCACGGCGTAATCGACAAATTTCTCGTCTGCCAGCATTTCCTTGCGCACCAGCTTGTCGTGATTGTTGGAATCGGGCAAAAAAATGACTACCTGTTCCAGGGCTGCGCGCCCGGCGGGACTCTCGCCGAGGGCAATGGAGGTGCGCTCGATAGCGGTGGTAATAAAACCCTTTGCCTGCCGCATATTCCAGCCGCTGACTGTGAACATCAACGGACAGGATGGTTGCCGCATCCACATCCAGCTGGCTGATAATTTCATTGAGGGCGACATTGTAGATAACACGCAAATCCAGGCTGCCCGCGATGGCCATGTCAATATTGCGCAGGGCCTGGATGTTGGCGAGTCGACGCCGCATATTCTCCATCAGATGAATACGGTGCAGGGCCACGCCCATCATTTCGCCAATGGAGGACAGCAGCCGCACATCGTTGTCATTAAAGGGATGCGACTCGACAGTGGAGCTCCTGCCCACTGCCAGCACACCTTCATTGTCCCCTCCCCACTTGAGGGGCACAAAGACCGCAGGGCCCACGCCCAGCTGCAATTGCGCATCATAGGCTTCGCAGGCTCCATCCTCGGTGATAAACACCGTATTACCGGCCACCGTTCTCGCTACAGCGGAGTCGGCAATATTGAAGGATTTACCCACCAGGGACTCCCATGCTCCAGCGGCCTGCTCGACCAGGTATTGCTGACAATCATCCGACAACACGGCAATGACACTGGCATCTGCATCCAGCGCTGTTGTTACATCGGCAATACCGCTATTGAATAACGACGCCGCATCAGTGGCCTTGCGCAGGCTCGCAGAAATGTTGAACAGGGCGGACAATTCCCGGTTGTAATCTTCCAGTTCTGATTCAGCACACAGCCGTTCACTGATATCCCTGCACAGGGTAAAGAACAGCTGGCTGCCACCTACCCCCACCGGATTGATGCTGATTTCAACATCAATGGTCGAGCCATCGGGGCGCCGGAACACGGTTTCGATGTTGAAGGCGTTGTCGGGAAGGGGAGAAAAAACATGTCTGAACTCCTCTTCAGTTGGATAATTGTCATCCCAGTCCCAGGGATGTTTACCCAGCAACATGTCCTTGCTGACCAGCCCGGTCATACTGGCAAAGCTGTGGTTGGCGTCAACCACCGCAAAGCTGCTGTCGAGCACGCAGATACCGTCGCGCGCCTCTTCGAAGAGGATACGGCGTCGTTCAGAGGCGGCAATCATCTCCTGATGGCTGCGTTTTTGATCGGTAATGTCTGTCCAGGCGCCAACGATTGTGTCGTGACTGACCCTATCCCCGGACACATAGCGCAGCTGGTCGCGAATCCACACCAGGCTGCCATCCTTGCGGCAAAATCGGTATTCGTGGTCGAGCGACGATCTGCTGGCGACAAATGCCTGGTAGCGGGCAACAGCATCGTTCACATCTTCAGGGTAGATGTGGTTCTTCCACCAGTTGGCAACCAGGGCTTCTTCTGTGCTGTAGCCCAGGGTGGCACGGATATTCTCGCTCACCCACAGGCAGCGGGTCTGATCCTGATTCACGTCAAGGGTAAAACAGATAGCCGGGCTGACAGACAGGTAGTGGTTGAGCAGCTGGTTGGTTTGCAACTCCTGCTTGTGCGCCCTGTCGACTCGCGCCAGAACCCGACTCAGCAGGAAATACAGGGTATACGGATTTAATGGTTGATGGGGCACCTTCACCCCATCAATCTGATACCACCCTCAGATGGTTGATAGATCGACTCCGTAGTTGAGTTCCTCTGCGAAGTCCGGCAGTCCGTAACCGATGGTTTTCTTGTAGAAAGGAGAGACCTTCGCAGTCGGTGCCTTCTTCTTGTGCTTCGTGGTGTAGAGCATTCGTGCCCGCATCACCTCGAAGGAGTAACCGCGCCCTTCACGGTTCTTGTCCTTGGCCAGTCGGTTGATGGACTCCGTGTAAGCGTTGGTGACGGGCATGTCCGTCTCGAAGTAGGTCATGGTCTCTTCGCGCCAGTTTCCCACTGCCCTGACCAGATCGCTCCAGACTTCCTTTTGGCCCTTCGGGATGGTGGCTATCCACTCGTCCAGGGCGGCTTCTGCCTGGAGCCGTGTGGTGGCGTCCCAGATGCCGTAGAAGCGCTCCTTGTGCTCGTAGGCGGCCAGCAGTTGCGGGAACGCGCCTGTCCAGGTCTCCATGATGAGGCGCTCCCGGTCTGAGACTTCGTGAGCGCGTTTCAGCAGGATTTTCCGGTCTCCCTTGAGAGTCCGGCTCTGGGACGGTTTCAGCTCCTTTCTGAGGCCCTTGCGCACTCTCTCTAGGGCATCGTTGGCCATGCGCACCACATGGAACTTATCGACCACGATACGGGCCTGGGGCAGCACAGCCTTGACCGCTGCCCGGTAGGGGTTCCACATGTCCATGCTGACGATCTCGACCTTCTGCCGGTCTTTCAGCTTCATCAGGTAGTTGGTCACCACGTCCTGGCGGCGGGTGGCCAGCAGGTCGAGCAGGGTTCGCTCCTCAATGTTGGTCAGAATGCAGCGGTAGCGCTTGTTCAGGTATAGCTCGTCAATGCCCAGGATGCGGGGCGTCTCGAAGCGGTGCCAGCGCCCCAGGAACTCGGCGCGGGCGTTGAAGATGTCGCGCACCGTCTTCTCGTCCAGGCCGGTCTGTGCCGCCACAAAGGTGTAGGGGTGGTTGAAGGATTCCTTCTCCACGTACTCATGCAGCCGCAGTGTCATACGGAATCCGTCCACCATCTCCGGTAGCTGGGGCCTGAATGTTGTCTTGCAGGCCCGGCAGGTGTATCGGCGGCGGACCACCCAGAGAGTGACCCGCTTGCCGTGGATGGGCAGATCACGATAGGGAACGTCACGCTTGCCGAACCGTACGAACTCACCCTGCACGCCGCATTCCTCGCAGGCGATGGGATCGGGCACGTCCACCTGGAAGTGCATTTCGTCGTCGGTTGATTTGCAGCCCAGTACTTGGTATTGCGGCAGGTGAAGGATGTTGTCGGGAAGTTCGGTCATGGTGTTGTATAGGCGTAGGTGTCAGTCAGATCCATCCGACTCGGCATTGGTGTTTGCTTTTTTACCCAACAAGCTGCTGGAAACGAAAAGTAAGGCACCGAGGACAATTGCAATATCAGCCAGGTTGAAGGCCGGCCAATGCCAGTCTCGCCAATAGAAATCAAAGGAATCCACAACATAGCCGCGAAAGACCCGGTCAATCAGGTTGCCCATGGCGCCACCGAGGATAAGACTGTAAGCGATGGCTTCTCCTTTATGATGATTTTCAAGGATCAGCTTGATCAGAAAAATCGAGACCACTACCGCGATTCCGATAAAAAAGTAGCGCTGCCAGCCTCCACCATTCGCAAAAAGACTGAATGCGGCACCGGTGTTCCATAGGTGCACCCAGTTAAAGAACGGGGTCACCGAAACATACTCGCCATAGGCCATTGATTGCTGCACCAGCCACTTTACAGCCTGATCAGACGCTGCCAGCAGGCCCGATATGGACAATAGGGCATACGGCGAGAGCTTTTTGCCAATAATGAGCATTATTTAACCCTTCAACGCCAAAATGCGTCTGGCACCGTTAAGTACAATGCCCCCCGCGATGGTGCCGATAATCAGATCCGGATAATTGGAACCGGTCCACGCGACCAGGGCGCCGGCGGTGATGACCCCCAGGTTGATCACCACGTCGTTGGCCGAGAATATCCAGCTTGCCTTCATGTGCGCCCCGCCTTCCCGATGTTTGGATATGAGCAGCAGACAACTGGTATTGGCAATCAATGCGACGAATGCGATAGCCATCATCACCAGCGATTCAGGCTCACTACCGAATACAAAGCGTCTCACCACCTCTACGAGCACGCCCACAGCCAAGATCAGTTGCAGTACACCAGCAAGATGCGCGGCACGTACCTGCATTTTCACGCTATGTCCAACCGCATAAAGGGCAAGCCCGTACACCGCCGCATCGGCAAAATTGTCCAGGGATTCTCCAATCAGGCCGGTGGACTGGGCGATCAGACCGGCAGTCATTTCCACCACGAACAGAAGTGCATTGATGCCGAGCAACCAGCGCAGGGTCCCGGATTCTTGCTTAGCAGAAGCTGCCGAAAACTCGGCGGCCTTGATGGTCTCCGGATTTGCAGCGACGGTTTCCTGAAGCGAGGCGCCTAGCCCCAAGGTCTTCAGTTTCGAGGTGACGGGCTCGACCTCGCCGTCATGCACGACCTTCAGCCGGCGGTTCGACAAGTCGAAGGACAGCGCCCGAATCTCCTCAAAGCCGTTCAGGGCTAGGCGAATCATTCGTTCTTCTGATGGACAGTCCATCTTCGGCACGGCATAAACACTGACCCATCTCCCTGGCGCCTCGGAGGAGGCCTGTATATCGGTATCCGCTGCGGACGTTGCATCACCGCCACAGGCGCCACCACAGGATTTGCTCATGATACGACTCCACTTGAACAATGTTGTGGTACCATTTAAAACTATAAAGCTACTATAAGGTCAATAGAGTAAAGAATCCGTTGGGGAGGAGGCTGATGCGCATTGGTCAGTTGGCGCAGTTGGTAGGGGTCGAAACACAGACGATCCGCTTCTATGAACAGCAGGGCTTGTTGCCGCCGCCTGATCGGCAGGACAACGGTTACCGTGTCTATACCGAGAAGCATGGTGAGGGGCTGGCCTTCATCCGTCGCTGCAGAATCCTGGGCCTGTCACTGGCTGAGATTCACGAACTACAGAGCTATCAGGACGACCCTCATCAGCCTTGTACCGCCGTCAACGCCTTGCTCGATGATCACATCTCTCATGTGCGGTCGCAGATAACCGCTCTGCAAGCGCTTGAGAAACAACTCGTTTCACTGAGAGCGAGTTGCAACGATGACCGGGGAGTTGAGGCGTGTGGGGTTCTTGCTGGAATTAGCGAAGGAAACATGCACCAGCAGTAGGTGAAGCATCAACCAGATAATCCGATGAGATGCCGGTCTGTCTCACTCTCATGCAAAGGTAAGATCAACCATTTAATCCGCTTACCCGAAATACAGCAGCGCGGATGTGGCAAGCACAAACCACAACCCCTTATGGAGCTGAACTCGGGCGAGATCGGCTTTATCTTCGATGAAAGTACTCAACAGCGCATCGCTGAAGAAAATCCACACTGCAGCAAACAGCGCATACACCAGACAGATGCGCAATGTGGACCTAACGGCTTGTATCATAAGAGTATCTTCCCTGAGCCTGATACGGCTACAGACTGCCCATAATGGGGTTTACCCAACACCGCTTTGCACTGATACGGATCAAACCGTTTTACTCCGGCAGCGTGGGATACTTGGCCGGTTCATCCCCCTGGCCGAAATCTTCGCTGCGATCGACATTCTCAAGCCAGATCACTGGAGTCATGTTGCCGTCGCCGCGGAAAAACTGGGAAACCCACAACAGACAGGCCACCATGAAGATAGCTCCCATCGCCATAAAACACAGCATTTTAAAAAATTTCATCTGCTGATCCGTCGACATTGGTGGTATGGGAAGTAGAGTAACAGGCCTTGCTTAACTGCGTCGATGGCTGGATTTTAACACTGGCAGTTATCACCAGCGATTAGCGTGATTGCTCTACACTGGCATATTGCACCCCCATCAGCCACCTGGAAGCATGACGTGAATGAGTTTGTGATACGAACCGCCGAAGACCTCAAACAGCTGCAATACGGCATAGTGCCTGAAACCGAAATTCAGCTGGGTATTGAATTGATCAAGTCGGGGGTTATCACCAATGACCAGCTGCGCGCGGCCATGCAGCACAAACGTCACCCGCGTGATTCACTGGTCAGCGTACTGGAAACCATGGGAGTGATCGACCACGCCAACCGGCCGCTGGTGCTTGCCTCGCGACTCGGCATACCCACTGTGCGTATCAATGAATTGGACATGGATGCCGGTGTCATCAAGGAGATCCCCTCCGAGATTATCCTTCGTTACCAGGTGTTGCCACTCGGGATTGTTGGCAATCGCCTGATTGTAGCGGTTGCCGATCCGGCTAAAACCGATGCCATTCACACCCTGAATTTTGTCTCGGAACGCCATGTGGATGTGGTGGTCGCTCCGGCCAGTGATATCAGCCAGATGATCGAGCGCCATGTACTCAATGCCGAGGAAGAAGAAATTCTGATCGAGCTTGGCAACAATACCGACGCCAATGAAGAACATCACTATTCAGTGCAGATGCTCAAGGAAAAAGCCTCGGAAAAACCCATCGTCAAATTTGTCGACTCGCTGCTGCATCGGGCGGTGTCCATGGGGGCATCGGATATCAATATTCGTCCCACGGAAAAAGGCGGCGATATCTACTTTCGCGTCGATGGCAAACTGCTGCTGCAGCGCAGTGTCGATCACCGCCTGCTGACACCGACTGTGAGTCGTATCAAGATTGTCTCGGGAATGAATATCGCCGAGCGCCGCCTGCCCCAGGACGGCTCCACCATGCTGATTGAAAACGGCCAGCGGGTGGATTTTCGTGTGTCAGTGATACCCATGATCACCGGCGAATCGGTGGTGATCCGGGTGCTCGACAAAAGCAAGGGGCTGGTCAGCCTCGACGCCCTGGGCCTGCCCGCCAACGAAATCCAGCGCATGCGCAATATCCTCACTCACAGCTTCGGCATATTCCTGGTGACCGGGCCAACCGGCTCGGGCAAGTCCACCACCCTTTATGCCGTACTCAATGAGCGCAACCAGCGCGGCGTGCATATCATCACCGTCGAAGATCCGGTGGAGTACCGCCTTGACGGTATCGAGCAGATCCAGATCAAACCCCAGATTGGCTACACCTTTGCGGAAGCCCTGCGCCATATCCTGCGCCACGACCCGGATGAAATCCTGATTGGCGAGATGCGTGACCTGGAAACCGCCGAAATCGCCATCAAGGCGGCACTCACCGGCCACTTCGTGATGAGCACCCTGCACACCAATGACGCCCCCAGCAGTATCACCAGGCTGATTGATATGGGGATAGAGGCCTACCTGATCAATTCCACGGTGGTGGGAGTGCTGGCCCAGCGACTGGTGCGGCGAATCTGCAAGCACTGCCGCGAAACTGATCCGGATGAAAGCAATCTCAAGGCCTATTTCAAGCTCCCCGCAGATTTTGTCGCCCAGCGGGGAAAGGGTTGTTTTGAATGTCACCAGACCGGCTACAAGGGGCGGCTGATGGTAGGAGAGCTGCTGGAAGTGACTCACACCCTGCAGTCACTGATCAGCAAGAGAGTCAATGCCGATGTCCTGCGCGACCAGGCCATAAGCGATGGCATGTCACCCCTGGCCCAGAATGCACTGATGCTGGTGGAAAGCGGGGAAACCACCCTGGCCGAAGCCTTTGCGGTCAAGCTGGAATGATGACGGGAGACGGGAGACGGGAGACGGGAGACGGGAGACGACAGTCAAATTTGTCTCCCGCCCGGGCGGCAAGATAAAGGCTACAGCTCTTCGTTTTCCCTGGCCGTTTCAGCATTTTTGCGACCAGAACGGTCAACATAGTCTTTTGCCTGACGCGGCGGCGGCCCCTGGTTTTCAACCGTGAGGCCGGAGCCGTCTTCAAGAGTATTGATCACCGTCACCGGCGATTGATCGTAGCCGGGATGCAGATTCGGATCGCGGGTTTCGGTTTGCTGACCGTCGGGCGCCCCAAGTCGCTCGTAAACAACGCTATTGATGGGACGGCCATTGCGCATCAGGCGTTTTTCACAGTCCTTGATACCGGTTTTGGCATTATCGACACAGTACCACCCCACATAGGAGTCAGCTGGCTTGCCCTTGGGCCACAGGCTGGCGCCACAACCGGCGAGCAACAGGGTCGCCAGGGGCAGGCAGATCAGGGTTTTTGCCACAGCCATTATTCAGATCCCCAGCTTGGCGAGAATATCAGTGACTTCGCGCAGGATGCCGGCGGCGCGGGGATGGCGAATCTCGAAATCAGAGGCCTGGTGCTCGATCCGTTCGCGCAGGTTTTCTCCTTCGTCCGCGTCGATATCTTCACCGGCAGCAATGCGCACGATGTCAGTCATCACGTGGGAGAGCACATCTTCCCGTGGATTTTTGCGGGTTGCATCTTCAAGTTCCCGATGCAGCTCAATCAACTGTTCACGTAATTCATTTGATTCCACGGTTAACTCCTCTGTATAAATACACAAGCGGCAATTGCGCCCTGTTACGGGGCAACAATCATAATGATGCGCTAATCCGGGTCACAACGGCATAAAAATTGCTGCAATGATGCACGCCCAATAATAACCCGGCAATTACGCCCTACTTTTGGGCAAAAACCTGAAAAGACAAAAACTATGCACGATAAAAGTGCGCAAAACCCCAAGAGGACTCTGGAATGTTAAAAAAACTGCTCCAAAAAGCACCAAACCTTTGGGTTTTGCTGCTCGCCCTGCCTCTCTCCGCCAATGCGGCTGACATCAATGGTGCCGATACCGCCTGGATACTGACAGCAACGGCCCTGGTGCTTTTCATGACCATACCAGGGCTGGCGTTATTTTACGGTGGTTTGGTGCGCTCGAAAAACATTCTTTCGGTACTGATGCAATGTTTTGCCATTACCTGTGCCGCCAGCATTGTCTGGTTTGTGTGTGGCTACAGCCTGGCATTTACCGAAGGCAGCGCATTTTTGGGAGGCTGGTCCCAGATGTTCCTGGCCGGACTGACGGAGGATTCCGTGTCGGGCACCATTCCCGAATCAGTCTTTGTGATGTTCCAGATGACCTTCGCCATTATCACCCCGGCGCTGATTGTCGGCGCCTTTGCCGAGCGCATGCGCTTTTCCACCATGCTGGTGTTCAGCATCCTGTGGCTGCTGGTGGTGTATGTGCCCATTACCCACTGGGTGTGGGGTGGCGGCTGGCTGGGGCAAATGGGCCTGCTCGATTTTGCCGGCGGCACCGTGGTGCATATTACCGCCGGGGTTGCCGCACTGGTTGCCGCACTGGTGATGGGCAAGCGCAAGGGCTTTCCCGAACACGCCATGCCGCCCCACAACCTGACCATGACCGTGACCGGCGCCGGTATGTTGTGGGTGGGCTGGTTTGGTTTTAACGGCGGCTCGGCACTGGCGGCGAACGGTGATGCCGGCATGGCCATGCTGGTGACCCACATTTCCGCTGCTGCCGGTTCCCTGGCGTGGATGGGCATGGAATGGGTGCGCCACGGCAAGCCCTCAGTACTGGGTATCGTTACCGGTATGGTGGCGGGGCTGGGCACCATTACCCCCGCTTCCGGTTTTGTTGGCCCCGGCGGCGCCCTGGTGATCGGCCTTAGCGCCGGTGTAATCTGCTATGTGGCGACCCAGGCCATCAAGCAGAAATTCAAGATTGACGATTCCCTCGATGTGTTCCCCGTGCACGGTGTGGGCGGCATACTCGGCACCCTGCTGGCCGGTGTTTTTGCCTCGGATCAACTGGGTGTGTTCAGCGGCCAGGGCTATAACGAAGGCATGGCCATGGCGTCGCAGCTGGGAGTACAGGCCACCGGTGTCGTTGCCACCCTGGTGTATACCGCCGTTGTAACCTTTATCCTCCTCAAAGTACTCGGCGCCCTGATGGGCCTGCGGGTAGACAGGGAGCAGGAAACCGTCGGGCTCGACCTGACCCTGCACGACGAGCGCGGCTACGATCTTTAACCGTTACGCGTTTCACGAAACACGTTGCACGTAAATGACAAAAGCCCCGGGAAATCCCGGGGCTTTTTGCTTGGGCAGTCCCGCTTTTAACGTGCAACGTGTTCCGTGCAACTCAAATCAGTACCTGGCAATCACCTCATCGCCAAAGCGATGCACCCAGTCGATCTTCTGCTGCAGGGTCATGGTGTCGGGCAGGTACGGGTTGCGATAACCCACGTTCAGGTCAGTCACGCCTATATCTTCCAGGTGCCGCATCTCGTCGATGGTGGACACCGGCATACCGGCGGCAATCATCAGCGGGTCATTCTCGCGGCCAAACTCCTTGCGGTACTGCTTCACCAGGCCAATGCGTTCGATCAGCTGCTCTTCAGTGACACTGATAAACAGGAAGCCATCCGTATATTGCGCGGCGCGACGGTAGGCCGGTTTGCTGTGGCCACCGTAGATAATGGTCGGGCACCTGGATGGCACCGGGCACATTTTGATGGGCGGAATATCGTAGTGCTCGCCGTGCCACTCGAAATACTCGCCGGTCATCAGACCGGGAATAATCTGAAGTATCTCGTCCATCCGTGCCGCCCGCGTCTCCCACTCTTCTCCGCAGGCGTGAAAATCCTCCGGCCAGGGGTCGAGGCCGACACCGAGAATAAAGCGGTCATTGGTAAAACTCGCCAGTGAGCTGACCATCTTGGCGGTCAGAACCGGATCGCGGATAGGCACTTTCAGCACACCGGTCTGGAACTGCAGCTTTTCGGTGACCACCGACATGGCGGCAAACAGCTGAAAGGGATCGATAAAGGGCGCGCCGTCGAGAAAGCTGCGGTCGCCGGATTCGGTGTAGGGATACTTTTCCGACGTATTTTTGGGGTAAAGGATACTGTCGCCGGTGGAGAAGATGGCAAAACCCGCCTCATCGGCAGCCTTGGCCAGGGGAATATAGTGGCTGATATCGCACATTGCTTCACTGAGGGTAAATCGCATGGCATTGTCCCTGTGTGTTGTTATTGACGTGGCGAATGCAGCTTAGGTAGCGGGATTTACCCTGTCAAATATCCTCTGTTAACACGGGATGTTAGACTCTGCCCACATGTCATCACAACAGGGAGAAAACTGTGTCAAACCAACCTCATATCGCCAAAGCCTACATGCTGCTGGGCTGTCCTTTTTGTTTCAAATTCATGCTGTTCATGACCGAGGCCGGTTTGCTTGACCAGATCGAACTGGTCAGCCTCGATCATTCATCGCCGGAGTACGGGCAGGTAAAAGCACAGCTGGAAAAGCAGGCAGGGCGCGCAGTGTCCTTTCCCACCGTGGAAATCGAGCCAGGCGTTTTGCTGTCGGATACCAAGGCGTTGATCGAACACTACCGCGCCCAACAGGGGCTGGGCGACAGGGCGCTGCCTGTGCTCGACTTTTATGAGCAGGGCCTGTTCCAGAATGTGGTCAATCTCTACAAGGAGAACATGTCCCTCAAGGAACAGCTGAAAGCGCAGTAATCCAGCCAAGCTGATGTCAGGGCCCGGCGGCTAGCCCGGGCCTTGTCGATCCCGGGCCTTGTCGATATAGCTGCACATCTGCTCCGCCCCCTCGGCGATGCGCGGGCCGTGGCGGTGCAACAGATCGGGGTTGATCACATAAACCTGCTGGTTGGCGACGGCGGAAATATCAGGCCAGCGCTGCCAGTCACTGGCCCACTCCGGCGGGTTGCCATCCGACTCGCTGATGACGATCACCTGCGGATCCTTGAGCACCACCATCTCCAGACTGGTATTGACCACCAGCGCGGGTGCGTCGGCAAAAATATTCTCGCCACCGCAAAGGCGGATAATATCCGACACCAGGTGCTCGCCGTTGAGACTGATCATCGGCTGGTTCCAGATTTGCTGGAACACCCTGACTTTTTGCCGCTGGCTGTAGGTATCCCGCAGCCGCTTGATCCTGCCATTGAAATCGTTGATCACGGCATCAGCTTCTGCTCGCTGGCCGGTCAGCTGCCCCAGGCGCGCCAGTTCCACGGGGATATCCGCGATACTGCGTGGCTCCTGCACATAGACCTTTAACCCAAGCGCTTTCAGACGTGCCACGACCTGCTCGCCGTTGCCGCTGCGCCAGACAATCACCAGGTCCGGTCTCAGCCTCAGCAGCACCTCGTAGTTGATGGTGCTGCTGCTGCCCAGCCGCAGGATGTTTTGCGCGGCGGCGGGATAATCGCTCCACTCAACAGTGGCGACAATGCGCTCACCGGCACCGATGGCAAACAGCTGTTCGGTGATATGGGGGCTGAGGCTGACGATGCGCTGTGCCGGGCCGTCGAGCACCAGCGACTGGCCGTCGGCATCCACCACGGGAATGTCCGCTGCGCTGACCGGGCATGCGATCAACATCGCCAACAGCAAACAGAGCCAACAATTGATCAGGCGCAGCATCAGGTAATCACCAGGGGATTGCCTGTCAGCGGGTTGGTCTGCACCACCGCGCTGACACCAAACACGCGGCGAATATTGTCGGGGGTGAGCACTGCCAGGGGCGTGCCGTGCTCCACCATTCGCCCGCAATCGAGCAGCAGCATGCGGGTGGCGCAACGCGCCGCCATATTGAGATCGTGGAGCACCATCACCACCCCGAACCCCTGCCCTGCCAGTTGCTGCACCAGATCAAGGGTCAGCTGCTGGTGAGCCAGGTCAAAGGAGGCGGTGGGCTCGTCAAGGATCAGGATGCGCGCCTGGTCAGCCACCGGTTCCCATATCTGCGCCAGCACCCGCGCCAGCTGCACCCGCTGCTTTTCACCGCCGGACAGCTGGGTGTAAATGCGACCCCGCAGATGGCTGCCGTCCACCGCCGTCAGCGCTGCGCTGACGATTTCAGTATCTCGCTGCAGGCCGGTGTCGTGGGGCGTGCGCCCCAGCATCACCACTTCCTCACAGGTAAAGGGGAAATCCAGGGTTGCGCCCTGGGGCAGAACCGCCATGGCCCGCGCTCTCTCAGCGGCGTGCCACTGCTGGATGGGGCGACCATTGAAGGTCACCTCGCCAGCACCAGGCGCCCACTCCCCGCTCAATACCCGCAACAGGGTGCTCTTGCCCGCGCCATTGGGTCCGAGAATGGTGAGCACTTCGCCGGGCTGCACGGCAAAACTCACATCCTTCAGCAACTGCGCACCGTGCAGGCGCAGGGAAACGCTCTCCATGGCCAGGCTCATGGCAGCACCCCGCTGTAGTTGCGGCGCCGCTGCTGGATCAGCAGGGAGACAAAAAACGGTGCGCCAAGCAGGGCGGTAATCACCCCGGTGGGCAGCTCGGCGGGCAGAATCAGCACCCGCGCCAGGGTATCGGCCACCACCATGAATACTGCCCCCATCAGCAGCGAGCCGGGGATCAGGTAGCGGTGATCGGGGCCGATCAGCAGGCGCACCCAGTGGGGCACCATCAGCCCCACAAAGGCCACGATGCCGGAGGTGGCAACGGCGATACCAACTCCAAAGGCCGTGATCAGAATGATGCGGCGCTTGAGGGATTCCACCGCCACCCCCAGATGCCGAGCTTCGGATTCCCCCAGCAGCAGGGCGTTGAGGGCCTGGCTCTGGCGCGGCAGCACGGCAACCATCAGCAGTGCCGCAACAGCGACGATACCGACCCGCTCCCAGTTGGCGCCTTCGAGGCTGCCCATCTGCCACAGGCTGATGCGGCGCAGCATGTCGTTGTCGGCAAAAAAACTGAACAGGCTGTTGAGGGCGCCCGCCAGGGCACTGATGGCAATACCCGCCAGCAGCATGGTGGCGACAGAGGTACCGGCCTCGGTGGTGGCCAGCCGGTAGACCAGAATCACCGCCACAAAGCCCCCGCCAAAAGCACCCAGCGCCACCAGCGACATACCCACCAGCCCCGCCGGTACCCATCCCGCAGAAAAGAATGCGCCGCCAAACACCACCACAAACCCGGCCCCGGCGGAGGCGCCGCTGGCCACGCCGATCAGGGACGGGTCCGCCAGCGGATTGCGAAACAGGCCCTGCATGGCCGCGCCAGCACCGGCCAGCACCGCGCCCAGGAGTGCGGCGAGGATGACCCGCGGCAGGCGGATGGAAAACAGAATCAGCGACTCCAGGCTGCTGACACCCTCCAGCAAGGATTGCTGCAAAGTCGCAATAAACGCCGGCGGGGTGATCCACACTGCACCACTCAGCATGCCAATCACCAGCACCACAGGCAGCGCGATCAGCAGTGCCCAGATCAGCTGGCGATGGCGCAAAAGCCTCATCTGGGGCAGGTCCTAATAATCCACACCCTTGCGGGCCTTGATGCCACTGGCGTAGGCGTGCTTGATATCCTTGAGCTCCGTGACCGTATCGGCCAGATCCCTCAACCCGGCACCACCACCGCGACCGGTCACCACCACTGACTGCTCGACAGGGCGACTGGCCAGCGCCTCCAGCACCCGGTCTTCATCGAGGTAGCTGTAGGCCAGCATGTAGGTGAGTTCGTCCAGCACCACCAGGTGGAAGCTGTCGTCCTTCAACATGCGCTCGGCCACCAGCCAGGTGCGTTCGGCAGCGGCGATGTCGGATGTCTTGTCCTGGGTGTTCCAGGTAAAGCCGGTGCCCATCTGGTAGAAGTCTACCTGTGGACACTGCTCTCTGAGGTAGATTTCCTCCCCGGACAGCTGCTGGCCCTTGATGAATTGCACCACGCCCACCTTGTAGCCATAACCCAGGCTGCGCAGCACCATGCCAAAGGCGGAACTGCTTTTGCCCTTGCCGTTGCCGGTGAGCAGGATCATCACGCCGCGCTCGTTGTCCGCCGCAGCAATTTTGGCATCCACCTTTTCTTTCAGCTTCTGCATCTTGCGCTTGTGGGCTTCGCTCTCGGTCTCGTTCATGGGGTTCTCCATCAGAAACGGTATTCCACGCTGAGGGTGGCATTCTCCTCGGGCGAGGGGTAATAGGCGGGAGTGCCGAAGAAGGTCACCAGTTCGGTGTATTCCTTGCCGAGGATATTATTGAGACGGGCACGCACCAGCAGATCCTGCCAGCGGTAGGATGCGGCCAGATTGTAGACCGTGTAACCGCCCAGCTCGGGGGCGCCGCCAGTCATATCCACGGAGACGGAACCGGTATAGATAGTCTCGGCGTAGAGACGCAGGCTGTCACTGAGGCTCCAGGCCAGCATCAGCTTGCCCAGTTCCTCGGCAACACTGGGCGTGCGGTTGCCGTCCAGGTTGCCTGCTTCAAACTCTGCTTCCATGGCGGTGTAGCTGGCGCGCGCCTCGATGCTGTCGCTGATTTGCCAGGCGCCGTCAAGGGTGGCGCCGCGACGACGAGTGTCATCGAAGTTGACGTTGGCAAAAATGACGGGGTCGTAACCAATCTCGTTCTCGATGGCGTGGTCAAACAGCACCAGATTGAGGGCCAGACTGGCCAGCTGCCATTCACCACCCAGCTCATAGGCCACGCCTTCCTGGGGGTTCAGGGCAACCACGTTGCCCATAAAATCGACATTCTCGTCGGCGAGTGCAAAGCGGAAAGTTTCATCGCGGTTGGCGTACAGGCGCAGGTTGTCGGCCAGGCGATACGACACGCCTATCTGTTTCACATTGACGCTGTCGTCATAATTGGCCTGGAAGTAACCGCCGTTCACATCCACATCCACCCTGGCATGGCGATAACCGGCAGAAATCTGCAGGTCTTCCAGCGGTGAGTAAATCACCTGGAGATACTCGCTGCGGCGCTTGTGGGTGTGCTCGCTCTGGCTGAGGCCAAACAGGGAATTGATCTGCAACTCGTAGTCAAAATTCTCCACATCCGTGCCCAGGGTTACCCGCCAGTCGCCCAGGTTCAGTACCAGCCGCGGGTCGAGCATTTCCACCTGACGGGATTGCAGGGTCTGGCTCTCGCCAAAGGACAGGGAGCGGCCATCGATACGCACATCCTCATCGCGCTTTGCGTAGGCAGCCAGCAGACTGGCCACATCGCCAAAGCGGTGGTCGATACCTGTCCGGTACACCGTCGCATCAATGGCGTAGTCGTTGAAACTGCTACCCGCCCCACGGCGGTCGGCGTCAAGCTGGAAATCCAGCAGGGCACCTGGCAGCAGATAATCACTGTCGGTTTTTTGCGCTTCGAGGAACAGCCTGCCATCGCCGTAGTCGCCAGCACCATAGGAATAGCCGCCCTCGGCACGGAAGTTCTGGTAGTCGATATCGGTTTCGTCGCGATAGCCCTCGGCATCGTCGCGCTGGGCGCTGAAACGGTAGTCGAGCTTGTCATCCAGCACGGTATTGCCGTGGCTGACCTGATAGTTACGGGCGTCATAACTGCCAATACCGACGCCGACGCTGCCGCCGGGCTGGCGTCCCTGGCGGGTGATCACATTGACCACCCCGCCCACTGCCTGATCGCCAAACAGCACCCCTGCTCCGCCTTCCAGCACCTCAATGCGCTCCACATCCTTGAGGGCGATGGCGGTGAGATCCGGTTCTGACAGGTCGGAATTATTGAGGCGGCGGCCATCCACCATGATCAGGGCATTTTGCCCGGCGCCAAGGCCGCGCACCGAAATGCCCACATTGCGCCCATTGCCCAGGCTGTCGCGCACCTGCAGGGAGCCTTCGCTGCGCAACAGCTCTTCCACTGTTTTTGCTGCACTCAGTTCGATTGACTCAGCAGAAATCACTCGCACCCGCATCGGCACCTTGTCGATGCTGTAGGGTGAACGGGTGGCGGTGACTACCACTTCATCCTCAATCACCTCGCCCTCAATTTGAGCAGCGGAAAAGGCAGGCATAGTGGCGCAACAACAGGCCAGGGCAAGAGCATTTTTCAGGGGGTGGAACTTCATGGTCTTCCTCAATCGTAGATACGAACCAAACAAGGATTGAGGGAAGGCGTGAAAGTGGCGGGGCCGTAACGGACAGGCAGACAACCACCGACAAAGCCCTCCGCTTCATCGTTGTAGCATCCACACGAGGCCGGTTTCGGGCTTGTGAACTCTCCTGCAGGAGAACTCATTTACCGTTGCGGGGGCAGCGGTGGCGTTGTTACAGGCAGCCAAATTCACACCTGTAACGCACCACACTTCCCGTTTAACCTGCCCCACTTATCCCTGGCGGGGAATAATGGGCAGGCACCTGATGCAGGGGTCGAATTCTAGGCGCTACGCATTGGTATAACAAGGGCTGGACAGGGTAACCGCAGAGCTCCAGGGCCATTGCAATACCAAAAAGGACTCTGTCTTGTCGTGTTTGCAGCCTCTTCAGGATGTGTCCGTTTTGCGATAATAATGCTCAAAACCAACACTTACCCACCTAAAATTTTAGTTGAAAACGCAGGTGATTAGGATTAAGTTGAGTGCAGGACATTGAAGACGACAACGCATTATTAAATAAGTTGCATGCAATGCCCGAGCGTTAACCCTTATACAAACGACAATAAGTACAGGGACGTTGATCACTTTCCGGGAGATACCACAATGAAAAATACAAATCTCAATCTGTCCACGTTCAAACGCCTCACCCTTTACACCCTGCTGACAGCAACACCAGGCTTTGCTCTGGCGCAGACCGCGCTGGAAGAAATCGTTGTTACGGCGCGGAAATCGTCCGAAAGCCTGCAAACCACACCGGTTGCCGTAACCGCCATGACCGAGGCCATGCTGGTCGATCAGGGCATCCTGAAAATGGATGACCTGCAGCGCACCGCCCCCAGCCTGACCATCGGCACCGGCGGTACCGGCCCCGCCAGCATCATCTACACAGCTATTCGCGGCCAGGCCCAGAACAGCCCCAACTCGGTAACGGATGCCGCTGTCGGTGTCTATATCGATGGCGTTTATCTCGGTCGCCCGATCGGCAGCAACCTCGGTTTCCTCGATGTCGGCCAGGTTGAAGTCCTGCGCGGCCCGCAGGGCACCCTGTTCGGTCGCAACACCACTGGTGGTGCATTGACCATCCAGACCAACAGGCCAACACCCGAATTTGAAGGCCGCGTCAAGGCCGAGGTTGGCAACTACGACTTCTACAACGTCGAAGGCGTGCTCAATGTGCCCGTCACCGACGAGCTGGCTACCCGCTTCGCCTATCGCTATAACGAGCGCGATGGCTACATTGACAACCCCTTCTACAGCGAGGGCTTCAAGGACGTTGATGAAAGCTACTCTGCCAGGGGTTCCGTGCTATTTACCCCAAGCGAAGGTAACTACGAAGTCTTCTTCTCCATGGACCACGAGTACTACAAGGACAACGGCACCCCGACCACGGTTGTTGCCTTCAATGACAACGCCCGCGCGGCACCCACCCTGCCGACTGTTGCCCAACTGTTTGCCAGCGTCGGCTTGAACCCCCGGGATTATGAAGGCCAGTTCAGCAAGACCTTTGGCAATGTGCGTACTGCAGTGCTTGACGATGACATCATGACCCCGCAAAACATGCACAGAGTCACCGGCGCCACACTGGATTTCCAGGTGGATCTGGGCGGCGCTGAGCTGAAATCCATTACCGCCTACCGCGAAAGTGTCAGCGGCAACCAGAACGACATTGACGGCTCACCCCTTGATCTCATTGCCTTCTACTCGGAGTACGGCCACCACCAGTTCAGCCAGGAGCTGCAACTGTCAGGCTCTATCGGCGCACTGAACCTGATCGGTGGTGTGTATCACTTTGAGGAGGGTGGTTATGAGTTCTCCCATGCCCACCAATTTGGCGCATTTATCCAGAGCCAGCCACCAGCTCTCTACGGCATGATTCCCTTCGACTACCGCAATACTTTCTCAAGGTATGATGGCACTTCGGACGGCGCCTTCTTGCAGGCCAACTATGACCTGACTGATAAACTGCGCGTTACCGCCGGTTATCGCTACACCCGCGACACCCGTGACATCGAGCGCTTGCCACAGGCCAACTACATCGCACAACCCACCAAGCCTATTGATTGCGGTCTGACGCCGACCGAGCTGGGCACTCCCAACATCACCACAGCACAGGCAAGGGCAACCCCCCTGCGCAACTGTAATGTTCGCGAGGATGCCTCTTTCAGCTACCCCGCCTATGTGATCAGCCTTGACTACCAGGTCGACGACGACACTTTCGTGTATGCCAAGCACAGCCGTGCCTCCATGGCCGGCAGCCTGAATACCCGCGAAGTACCACCGCCGTTCACCTTTGCGGTAGACCCTGAAACTGTGACGGACTTCGAAGTGGGCGCCAAGAGCGAGTTCTTCGATAACCGGGTGCGCGCCAACGTCGCGGCTTTTTGGCTGGAAGGGGAAGACGTACAGCGCATTATCAATGCCTTCAACAGCGCGGGCACCGGCCTGACCCAGTTCAACACCAATACCGGCGACACGGAAATCAAAGGTCTGGAACTGGAACTGACCGCCCTGCTGTGGGATGGCTTTGAGCTGAACTTCTCCTCTTCGTGGATGGATGGTGAGTATAAGAGCGGTAGCTTTCTTGAAACACGCGGCACTGTCGCCAACCCGATTATCGTCGATCGCAGTGGCGAAGAACTGCCCCGTCTGCCCGAGTTCAGCTACAGCATCGGTGCCAGCCAAACCTTCAACCTGGAAGCCGGCGAGTTACGCGCCTTTGTCGACTACGCCTATGTGGATGACCAGGCTATTGTGACCACCACTGGCACCCCCGGTGATGCAGCAAGTATCGCAGCGGCGGAGTTCGTCAACAAGAATGCTGCCATTGACGGTTACGGCCTGCTCAATGCGCGCCTGTCATTCACTTTGCCCAACCCCAATATCGAATTCGCCCTTTGGGGTCGCAACCTGACTGACGAAGAATACGCCACCAACGTGTTCGAAAGCTGGTCTGCTCTGGGCTTCTTGGCCCACAACCAGGGCAACCCGCGCACCTACGGTGCAAGTGTTGAATATCGTTTCTAAGTTTCAACCAGTACATTCGGCTCGCCCGCCCCAGGGGCGCGCCGAACTCCTTCAAACCGGCCGCAAGGCCGGTTTTTTCATCTTTGTCTCTACGCCTTGATTTAACGGACAACCTAAGTAGTTTGTCCGTTAAATCAAGGCGATAGCGATTGCGCTTTGGCGGCAAGGTTTTTATTGTTACCCCCTTGCAGCAGTGCGGCCAGGCGGCCCTGACTCTGACAGCACTATTCCACTCCACCCATAACAGGAGCACAGCCGTGAGCGACGGACAAACATCCAATCTCGACCAGATGGCCCAGGATTTCCTGGCGGTCAGCGACACCTATACCGGCACCCTCACCGACCCTCACCCCTACCCCATGTACGATGAACTGCGCAGCAAATGCCCGGTGATGCAGGGTGACATCCTCGCCCAGTACAAGGTACCCAGCCAGGCGGATTACGCCCGCAGCGGTCGCCCGGTGATGAGCATCTTCAAGTACGACGATGTCATCGCCATTCTGCGCGATAACGTCAACTGGAAAAGTTACCTCAACGGCGACGGTTTTGGCGCGGCGGTAGACAATTCACTGATTACCGCCATGGACGGTGCTGAACACAAGCAATTCCGCGGTCTGCTGCAACCGCCGTTTATGCTGCCCGTGGTCAAACGATTCAACGAAACCCGTATCCGCCCCATTCTCAAGAAAGACTTTATCGATGTGCTGAGCCCCCTCGGCAAGGCCGATCTGGTACACGATTTCTCGCTGCCATTCCCGGTCTGGGTTATTTATTCGCTGTTCGGCTTTCCCGAAGACCGCGAGGCAGTCATGAAGTTTGCCGGCCTCGCCCTGCGGATTCTCGCTGGCCCCCAGTTCGACCCGGAAGACACCGCCAAGACCATGCCAATCGCCATGGAAGCGGGCATTGAGCTCTATCACCACGTTATGCCCATCATTGCCGCGCGGCGCGCCTCTGGCGAAGAGCGCGATGACCTGATCGGCTTTTTGCTGAAGGTGGAATACGAGGGCAAGCAGTTTACTGACGAGCAGATCACCACGTTCGTGCGCATGCTGTTGCTGGCAGCGGGGGAAACCACCAGCCGCACCTTTGCCAACATGATGGTGCAACTGCTGGAACACCCGGAGGAAATGGAGAAACTGCGCAAGGACCGTTCACTGATTCCCCAGGCCATCACCGAAACCATGCGTCTGGAACCGACTGCGGCTTTCCTGGCGCGAATTTCCGACAAGGATATGGAAGTGAGCGGCGTGACCATTCCTGCAGGCACTGCAGTTTCACTCTGCATCGCCGCCGCCAACCGCGACCCCGATAAATACGAGCGTCCCAACGACCTGTGGATTGAGCGCCCCATGCGTCCGGCTCTCAGCTTCGGCTTCGGCCCCCACACCTGCATGGGCATGCATATCGCCAGGGTAGAGATGGAAGCGGCCCTCGACATGGTGCTGGACCTGCCCAACCTGCGCCTCGATCCCGACTACCCCAAGCCGGTGATTCGCGGCATGCAGCTGCGCGGACCGGACAATATCCATGTGCTGTGGGATGTCTGATTGGTTCTGATTTTTGCTTCCATCTCACGGAACAGTCTGTGGGATGGGAGATGGGAGATGGGAGATTACCCACTCCCATCCCTCACACCTTAGCCTTTATACAAAATAATCTGCCCCAATGGGCAGGGTCCTGAAACGCTTGCCGGTAGCCGCAAACAGGGCATTGGCCACCGCCGGGGCAATCACCGGTGTACCAGGCTCACCCACGCCTGTCGGCGGCTCGGCGGAAGGCACAATATGCACCTCCACCGCTGGCATATCGCTCATGCGGATCACCCGGTAACCATCAAAATTACCCTCCACCGCGCGGCCATCCACGATGGTGATGGCGCTATACATCAGGGGTGAAAGGCCAAAACCGATCCCCCCTTCCATCTGCGCACGAATCACATCCGGGTTGACGGCTATGCCGCAATCCACCGCACAGACCACTTTCACCACCTTGAATTTGCCGTTCTTCTGGCGGGCGATTTCGGCCACCTGGGCAACGTAGCTGCTGAAAGATTCGTGCACGGCAATGCCCTGGAAGTGCCCTTCGGGCAGCGGCTTGCCCCAGCCGCTTTTATCCGCAGCCAGTTGCAGCACGGCGCTGTGCCTTGGGTGATCTTTGAGCATTTCCAGGCGCATCTCCACCGGGTCGCGTCCGGCCTTGTGGGCCAGCTCGTCCATAAAGCATTCGATGGCAAAGGCGTTGTGGGTGGAACCGACACTGCGCCACCAGTGGGGCGCCACCGGCAGGCTGGTATTGAGGGATTCGATACGCAAATGGGGAATGGCGTAGGGGATATTGCGCAGCCCCTCTACGGTTGTGCGATCAACCACCTGCGGCTCCAACCCCATAATGGACTGGCCCACCACGCGCTGGCGCCAGGCGCTGATACTGCCCTTGTCATCCAGCACCGCCTCAACCCTGTGCACATAGAGGGGCCGGTAACGGCCATCACGGGTGTCGTCCTCGCGGGTCCACACCAGCTTGATGGGCACCGGCTTGCCGTAGGCCTTGGCAATCTCGGCGGTTTCCGTCACATAGTTGCCGTCGAAAGTGGCGCGACGGCCAAAACTGCCACCGGCATAAAGAGTGTTGATTTTGACCTTGTCCGGGGTCAGGCCAAACACGGCGGCGACATTTTTCTGGTCGAGAGTCTGGGCCTGGCAGCCATACCACAGTTCCACCCCATCAGCGGTTTTTTGTAATACACAATTCATCGGCTCCATTGCCGCGTGGGCCAGAAAGGGCACCACATATTCGGCTTCCAACACCTTGTCGCTGCTGGCCAAGATACCAGCCGCATCACCCTCGCTGCGGGCCTCGGCACCGGGCTTTTGCGCCAGAGCGCGATACTCGGCGATCAGTTTTTCCGAGGATTGGTCTGCCCAGTTGCCGGCATCCCACTCGATTTTCAGCGCCTTGCGGGCCTGCTCCGCTTGCCAGAAGGTTTTGCCCAGTACCGCCACGCCGCTGGGGATTTCGAGCACCGCCTCAACGCCGGGCATGGCGCGGGCAGCGGTGGCATCAACGCTTTTGAGCTTGCCGCCGAAGGTGGGCGGGTGGGCCACCACGGCGGTGAGCATTTCCGGCCAGTACACATCCAGGGTAAAGATCGCACTGCCGTCGGTTTTGCCCACATCCTTGCGCTGCAGCATCTGCTTGCCCACCAGGGTGAAATCCTTGGGGTCCTTGAGGGTTACCTTGTCCGGCACAGGTTGCGCGGCGGCAGCGGCACTCAGCGCACCGAACGTGGCGCGGCGGCCCGACGGAGTGTGAATAACCTCCCCCGCCTTTGCCGTGAGTTCGGCAACGGGCACCTTCCACTCCGCACTCGCCGCCGCCAACAGCATCTGCCGCACTGCGGCGCCCGCTTCGCGCATCTGGGTCCAGGAATTGGCGATGGCAGTGCTGCCGCCAGTGATCTGCATGCCGACAATGGTGTTCTTGTAGCGCTCCACATCGGCAGGCGCGGCGACCACTTCAACCTGCTCCCAGGCCGCATCGAGTTCCTCCGCGACGATAGTGGACAGACCTGTGTAGGTGCCCTGGCCCATCTCCATGTGCTTCATGGTAATGATCACCCTGTTGTCAGGGGTGAGAGAGACAAAGGCATTGGCTTCCAGACCCTGCTCAACAGACTTGGTGGTAGCGCCGCTGTAGCCATCCGCAGCGAGGACTCTGCCGGACAGCGCCAACCCAAGGGTCAGACCAGCGGTGGCCTGGGCACCGCGCACCAGGAACAGGCGACGGGAGAGTGACAGTGACTGGTTCATGCCTTCACCTCCACGGCCAGTTCCGAGGCCGCATGCTTGATCCCGGCACGGATACGGGTGTAGGTGGCGCAGCGGCAGATATTGCCCGACATGTACTGGTCGATATCGGCATCCGTGGGCTGGGGCTTTTTCTCCAGCAGGTTGATGGCCGACATCAACTGCCCGGACTGGCAGTAACCGCATTGGTAAACAGCAAGATCCTCCCAGGCTTTCTGCAAGGCTTTGGCAGCGGGGCTGTCGACCCCTTCGATGGTGGCCACCTGCTGGCCCGCCACGGCGCTGACCGGCAGCGAGCAGGAACGCACCGGCTGGCCGTTGAGGTGCACGGTGCAGGCACCGCACTGGGCAATGCCGCAGCCGTACTTGGTACCGGTGAGCTGCAGATGATCGCGCAGCACCCACAGCAGCGGGGTGGCGGGATCGGCATCCACGGTCTGCGGCTGGCCGTTGAGGGTAAAGTTGACTGGCATGGGTAACGCCTCCTTGTGAATTTGTGAAAGGCGCCGGACGGAGCCTTCATCTGAATCAATTACAGGCCACCGAGCCGGATCAGAAGGTGGCGACAGCCTGGGGAATTGTTATGGTGGCAGGACTGCGACAATAGACTAATTGGACAAGCTTGGCAAAATCCTCGCTACAGATACTCGCTACAAAAAATCGCCGTCGGACTGGAGATGGTCGCGCAGCGTTTGCATATCTTCCACCCGGTCAATATCAATGGCAGCTGCGGGAATATCCACTGCCGACACCGGCGCCCAGTCGCTGCGCAGCAGGTCCCGCGCGCCCTGGTCGCCGTGGAGATTGAGCAGGGTGGGAAACCAGTGGCGGGAGAACACCGCCGGGATGCCCAGCACACCGTTGTAGCGGGCGCAGGTAATACCACTCAGAGAATGCTGGCGGTGGTGCTGCAGCAAGGTGACCAGATGCCCGGCGGAAAGGGCAGCCTGGTCCGCCAGCAGCAACAACAGGTGATCGACGTCCTCGCCCAGCGCCTCAATACCAGCGACGATGGAGCTGGACAGCCCCGCGCTCCATTGCGGGTTGTGGATCACTCGGGCTCTGCCCGTGTGCGCCGCCAGCGCATCCCCATGGGCACCCAGCACAACATGCACCCGACCTGGCAACACCGCCTCGGCGCTAGCGATGCTGTGGGCCAGCAGGGACTGGCCGTTGAATGACACCAGCAGTTTGGCGGAGCCAAAACGCCGGGAAGCGCCCGCAGCCAGCACCAGGGCGGCTGTCGTGTTCACGCGAGCCACCTCATGGAATTCTCCGTGAAATGGGCAGGAGTGCCCGCTGCGGATCACTCAGGGACTGCACCCTCGTCTGTGACAGTACCCCGTGGCATTCGGCGAGGATCGACAGCGCCACTCCTTCCGGCAGTTCCGCGCCCAGATCCAGTCCCGCCGGGCCGTGGACAGGTATTTGCAGGCGCTCCCCGTCAAGACCCGCCTCATCAAAACCAGCCATGGCCAGCACTTCACGCTTGCGGCGCAGCGGGCCAATCAGCGCCAGATAACTCAAGCGAGAGTTCTGCAAGGCGCCGATGGCTTCAGCGTCAAGCCGCAGGTTGTGGGTCATGACCACGGCAGCATCAAAATGGGGGAAAAGGGCTTCTTCAGCAAGTTGCGAGGGCTGGCAGCGCAGGAGGGTGTCTGCCGTCCGGAAGTATTCGCGGCGGGCATTGGCGGGACGCGGGTCACAGAGAGTCACCTCCCAGCCCAGCTGACTGGCCATGGCCACCAATGGGCGGGCATCGATACCGCCACCCACCACCAGCAAATGGGGTGCGGGCTGGACCGGTGTTTCCAGCCACAGGCCTTCACTATCCTCCACCAGCTGGCCGCGCTGGGTCAGGGGCGATGAGGCAGTTGCTGGTTTAAATTCAGCGCGGGGTTCGTCAGCGTCTGCCACCCGCTGGCGGTAAACACCGCAGGAACGCTGCTCAATGGCGGTGAAAACTGCGGGCAATCCCAGATGGTGGTTGGCGCCAGTCAGCGGTTGCAACAGGATACGCACCAGGCCGCCGCAACCGATGCCAAGCTGGAAGGACATATCGTCTTCGTCGGAGCCGTCATAGCAGAGGGTCATGGTGAGCCCGCTATCCATCACCTGGCGGGCATGGCGGTTAATATCCGCCTCGAGGCAGCCGCCGCTAAGCACGCCGAATTGCTGGCCCTGATCGTTGAACAGCATCATGGCACCGGCCTTGCGGTAGCTCGGCCCCTCGGTGGCGTAAACCGTACCAAGCACCCAGCGACACTGGTCCGCTTCCGCTCGCCAGCGGCGCACAAGGTGGGAAAAATGGTTAGACATGGAGGATACCTGATTCTCCTTGCTGGGCTGGAAAATGGAATTCAGTCAATCGGGGAGATCAAATACGAGACTTTGTAACACTGGCCTGGGGCAGCCTGTCAAAAGTCCGGCGCGGATCGCAAGCACAATGTTCCCGCTGGTCGACATCCCCGACAAAAGACCCAAACCCGCTGCACAGGGAAATTTCACTGCGATGCCACCCGCCCGATGGTCACAGGCACACCGTTAAATGCCGCATTGCCGCTGGGCCGGTCATGGTCGGCATCGTCGCTGAGCATATTGACATTGGCAGTATCCCTGCCCTGGGCCAGGTGCAAGCGGGTCGCCGGGTCGCCATGGCTCCAGCCGTGGGGCACGCTCACCACCCGTGGCGCCATGGCAGGGTTCAGCTCAACAGTAATGTCGATGGTGCCAACCCGGGATTTGATCCGCACTCTATCACCATCGCCCACTCCCAGCTCAGCCGCATCCGCCGGGTTGAGCCAGGCCAGGCAGCGCTCGGGGCCTTTCACCAGGGCATGGATATTGTGCATCCAGGAATTGTTGGAGCGCGGATGGCGGCGGTTGATGAGCATAAACTGGTCGGGGTGAAATCGCCCGGCAGCGATTTCATTTTCAAGCCCTGCCATGTCTGCCACCAGCACCGGCGGCGCCAGGTCGATCATGCCATCGGGCGTATCCAGCGCAGAGGGTAAACGGCCAGGCTGCACCGGCCCGAGGCTGATACCGGAGGGGCTGGCCTTGATCAAATCAAGGGAAATTCCGCCGGCAATGGCACCATAGCCATCCCCACAGGGTCCGCAGCGCAGCAGCAGATCGTAGAGTTGCTCCACTTCCTCGTGGTGTCCACTGGCGGCCAGCAGCTCATCCACCGCCACGCCCTCTGGCCTGCGCGGCAACAGCGGTGCAATGTATTCGACAAAACCCCGGGCGTGCTGGCGCACGAAATCCGTGCGCGTCATAGCGCTGAGACGCGCCGCCAGGGCGGTGAGGATTTCCCAGTCGGAAAATTCATCAGCGCTGCGGGGCAGGATCGCGGCAGAATGGGTGAGGGTATTTTCCACCATCCACTCGTTGTAGATCAGCGTCATCTCGGGGCGTTTCAGATGCTCCATGGGGGGCAGGATGATATCGGCATGGCGGGTGGTCTCATTGATGTAGTAATCCACCGATACCATAAACTCCAGCCCCTCCAGCGCCGCCATTACCCGCCCGGCATTGGCGTTCGACAGCGCGGGGTTGCCTGCCACCGTCAACAGACCGTGAATCTGCCCCGGGCCAGGGGTTTCGATCTCTTCCCACAGCACCTGGGTGGGAAAGCTGACGCCGATGGCCGGGGTAGCCGATACCCGGGAGCTAAGTTTGCCATAGGGCGCCTCACCGTTTTCAAAGGGCAGGTGCATCAGGTAGCTGGGCACCGCCGGGGCGGGGAACAGCGCGCCTCCGGCCCGGTCGAGGTTGCCCGTGAGCACATTGAGGCAATCCACCAGCCAGATGGCGAGGCTGCCAAAACGCTGGCAGCAGGCCCCCACCCGGCCGTAGGCCACGGCGCTTGGCGCGGTGGCAAAATCGCGGGCCAGCTGGCGGATATCGTTCGCCTCTACACCGGTCAAATCCGCCACCCGCTCGGGTGCATAGTCGGCCACCAGTGTCTGCAATTGCTCAACACCCCGGCTGATGGCGGCCAGGCGCCCCGGCTTGACCAGTTGTTCAGCAAACAGGGTGTGAATGATGCCCAGCAACAGCAGGGCATCGCTGCCGGGGCGCAGCGCCAGGTACTGATCGGCGATAGCGGCGGTTTCGGTGCGGCGCGGGTCCACCACCACCAGCTTGCCGCCCCTTTCGCGCAGCGCCTTGAGACGCCGCGGCATATCCGGCGCGCCCATCATGCTGCCGTTGGACACCATGGGGTTGGCGCCGAAGATCAGGAAAAAATCCGTGTGCTCAACATCGGGCACCGGAATCCGCGCCTGGTTGCCGTACATCATCAGGCTGGCCAGAAATCGAGGAAAGGAATCAATCGACGCCGCCGACACCATCAATGCCGGCATGGCGCCCAGCAGAGCGGGCATACCCAGCATCACCCCGGCGTTGTGGGCGCCGGGATTGCCCAGGTAAATACCCAGCCCGGCGATACCGTCCCGGTCGCGAATACGGTTTAGCCCCTCGGCGGCGCGGGTGAGGGCTTCGTCCCAGCTGATTTCGACAAAGCTGTCACCCTGCCGCAGCAGAGGTTTGGTGATGCGGTCGGGATCATCGCGCAGGCCGCGCAGGCCCTGGGACTTGGCACAGACAAAACCGCGACTGGCGGGGTGATCGGGGTCGCCCTTGATGCTGACGATCTCGCCGCTGGCGGGATCGGCTTTTACCAGTAAACCGCAGCTGGATTCGCAGAAAGGGCAAAGGCGGGGGCGGGTGATTTCAGGCATGGCGACAACGTAGCTCCGGACTTTTCATAACAGGGGGTTGAAGATGCTGACTGACCAGGACACGGCATAAACTCCGTGTCGTTAGATATCGATATGCTCCCTGATAATCCTGCGCAACTGCTTCTGGGTGAGTCCGGTCACCCGCGCCAGGAAATGCAGCGGCGCTTCAGTGGGGTACGGGTTTACCCCCTTGCCCTGGGACTGCAGCCAGGCCAGCGCTTCGAGATTATCTTTCTTTGGCTGGGCAAGCGCGGCGCGAAACTTGTAGGCCTTGACGATCATGGCATTGCGCACGGCATTTTTGGCGCGGATATTTTCAAGGGCTTTTTGCCGGGCTTTTCTGCCCCGCTCCTTTCGCCCTTCCGCATCCAGTGTCGCCATCGCTTCAGTTCCGGATCAGTGCGTTGCTAGCCCGCCATTGACTCGGCGGTTTCTTTCATCAAATGGGTGTCCAGGTATTCCCTGGCACGCAGCACCTTGCCATCGCGCAGTTCAAACACCCAGTGGTACTGGTTGCTGTAGCTCTGGCCGTTGGGCAGGCGCGCATCGGAGTGGCCTTCTGCGGCGACAAAATCCCCTTCTGCCACGGCATGGTCGAGGGTGATATTGAGGCCGTCGGGCATCAGGGTGGTACTCATCAACTGGAAAACCTCGCCCATCTGCTGCTTGGAAAAGGTGCCGGAACCAGGCAAATTGCCCGCCACCCACCAGGTGGCGTCATCGGCCAGACTGTCCATGATGGCCGGGATATTCCAGTCGGAAATGTCCTGCAACAACTGACGCACAATACGCTTGTTGGTCTCTGTACTCATTGCTAAACGCTCCGCAGCGGACTGCCTGTTGGCATGATTATAATGATCGGGATGGCGCACAACGTGTTCCGCACTTTTGCTGAAAAGCCCGGCACTGTCAATCAGTGCACGCTACCAATGTCCTCTCCCTGAGCCGACATTTACTCACCCCCACAACGGCTGGTCTACACTGATAGTGACATTATCAATGTGCATAGCACAGGAATCAGGCCATGGGCCGCTGGATGATCGTGCTGGCGGTTTTACTCGTATCGGCATGTGCCGGGCACCGGCAGCCCTTGCCCGCTGCCGCACTGGATACCCATGTTTTGCTGTCGGGCGAACGCCTGGCCTTTGCTGCCCCTGAACCTGTCGACGACAGCCAGTGGCTGGAGACTGACCCCGCCATGGCAGCTTTCGCCGCTGAACATGCCGCTGGCGGCAATAATAGCGACAATTTTGTCGCCATGATCAGCGCCCTGCTGCGCGCCAGCCCCGGCGGTTTCAGCTATGACGCAACCACCACATTAAACGCCTCCCAGTCCTACCAGCAGCAACGGGGCAACTGCCTGAGCCTGGCCGCCATGGTAGTGGCTATCGGCCGCGCAGCGGGATTTGATACCCGCTTCCAGCGCGTAGACATGCCACCGGAATGGAACCTGCGCCACAACACGGCGGTCTTCAACCTGCACATTAATTCCGTGGCGCTGTTCCGTCATGACAGGGTGATGGAGGTAGAACTGGGTGGCCGGGGTGTGCAGCAGGATCATGGCCGCGCGCTGTTAACCGATGCCGAAGCCCTTGCCGAATACCACAACAACCTGGGGGCCGAAGCACTGATCGCGGGCAACCTGCCCCGTGCCTATGCGCACCTGCGCCGCGCCCTGGAGCTGGCGCCCCATATCTCCCATATCTGGTCCAATCTGGCTGCCTTCTACCGCAACCAGCAGGATGATCTCGCCGCCGAAGCCGCCTGGCTGCAGGCCCTGCAGCACAGTGGCGAACAGCTGCCCGCCCTCAGTGGTCTGCAACGGCTCTACCAGCAGCAGGGTAAAACCGCCCTCGCCGAGCAGCTGCAGAGCAGGGTGGCCTTCTATCGCCAGAGCAACCCCTTTTACCACTATATGCTGGGGTATCAGGCCTTCGAGCAGGGGGACTATGCTGCCGCCCGGCGCGAGGTGAAACTGGCCATCGCCCGGCTCCGCGATCCACGTTTTGAGGCACTCCTGGCTGCCATTGACGAACAACAAAAAGTCCAGGCATTGCTGGCGACAGAGGAAAGCGGTATCGGTAGACGGCAAGGCTTGATGGAGTAGCTTTACTGCCCGTCGGTCAGTCCGTCATCACCACCATCACCTTGCCGCTGTTGCGATCCATGGCCGTTTCAAAAGCCTTGGGGAAATCGCGAAAGTCAAAACGGTGGCTGGTGTAAGGGCGTATCTCCTCGGGACTGATTTCCCCCAGAGTGTGCAGCGCTTCTGTCAGTTCCGTCGGGTAACCGACAGCGGCCTTGAAGGTCATCTCGCGAATCAGCAGGCCCTCGAGATTGAGGGCCACCGGCTCGTGATATACAGCGGTGAGGACGATGCGACTGCGATACTTGCCCATGGCGATGGTCTGTTCCAGCAGCACCGGCGCACCGGCCATATCCATAAATACATCGGTGCCGACTGTCGAGTCGCCAAACATCTGACCCGCTTCGCCGTGCACAGCCAGCAGTACCTGTTTCAGATCCTGGGAGCCGGGGTTGATAGTGTGATCAGCGCCCAGGGCCCTGGCCCGTTCGAGGCGGGCATCGGACAGGTCGACGGAAACAATATCCTTTACCCCGCGACGCTTTAACCAGAATACCGCACCGAGGCCAATGGGGCCGGCGCCATAGACCACCACCTTCTCGCCCGGCTGCAGATCCGCCTGGTTGACGCCGTGAAGGGCCACAGCCAGCGGCTCGGCAAGGGCGGCAATTTCCGGCGCCAGGCCCTCCGGTACCGGCAGCAGGTGCTGATCTTTTTTTGCACCCCGCACCAGCAGATAGTCGCCGAAAGCGCCTTCCGAACCGCCGTTGCCAATGATGTTGTCCAGCGCCCCCATGGGGTTGATCAGCACTTTCGAACCCACTGGCAAGCCCTCCACAGCAGCACCGGCTTCGATAACCGTGCCCACGGCCTCGTGACCGAGGGGCCACTCGCCGCCGCCCTGGCGCTGCACGCCGTATCGGGCGAAGGTGAGGTCACTGCCACAAATACCGCAGGCGTTGATCCTCAGCAGCACATCGCCGGGACCAATGGCGGGCTTCGCCACTTCGTCCACCCGTACATCGTTGGCGCCGTGTATGTTGACCAGTTGCATCGCTTGATTCTCCTCTTCAGTCAACGCCAGCCTAATGGGCTGGCGCCACAATCACCTGGGTTTGGGTTGCATAGCTATCCCACTCATTACTCAGCTGCGCCACAATCTCGGGGTGCTGGCCGCTCACATCCAGGCGCTCAGCGGGGTCGCTGGCCAGATCAAATAATTGCCAGCTCCCCGTGCCGATCGGCGCGGGCATAGACAGCAGCTTCCAGTCACCTCGCACCACCGTGCGCTGGCCGTGCAATTCAAAGCTGATCGCTTCATCAGCGGGATGCACCACCTCGGCCTCACCCTTCAGCACCGGCACCATGGAGCGCCCGCGGATCGCCGCAACCTCGCGGCCATCGACCCTGTTGACGGCCTCGATGCCGGTCAGGTCCAGCAAGGTGGGCACCACATCCATCACCGTGGCGCGGGCAGCGCTCTGCTCACCGCCCCGCTCGATACCGGCGCCGCTGATAATGGCGGGAACACGGGTGCCGCCATCGGTGACAAAACCCTTGTGCAAGCGGAAAGGCGCCGAGCCTGCCGAGGCCCAGTGGGCGCCATAAAAGACATAGGATGTGGGCCCGCCCCTATTACCCATGGCATTGTTGGCGCTCTTTAAGCGCTCCTGCACACTGGGCACGACCATATAATCCTCGGCAACCTGTCCCGCCGGGCCGTTATCGGAGATAAACAGGAAGATCGTGTTTTTATCGCGCCCCGTAGCTTTCAGATGTTCCCTCAGCACACCCACATTCCAGTCCAGCCGCTCGATCATGGCAGCGTAGACCTCCATGTTTCGGGCCGCGATGCGGCGCTCTTCCTCGTTGAGAGTTTCCCAGCTCTGGGGCGTCGGCTCCATGCCATCGAAAACGGCATTATCGCCAATCAATCCCATGGCCTTCATACGGGCAACGCGCTCAGCGCGGATCTGTGCCCAGCCAGTGTCGTATTTACCCTGGTATTTGCGCACCAGTGATTTGGGTGCCTGTAGAGGTGAATGGGGCGCAGTAAAGGACAGGAAGGCAAAAAATGGCTTCTCAGCCCCCGCCGCATCAATTTTTTCGACCAGCTTGGTGGTGAAGAAATCCGACGAATAGAAGCTGGCGGGTACATCGACGCGCACCCCGTCATCCATATAGGTGGCCGCCATGGGGCCTTCGCTGGCCTGGCCGAACCCGCTGTTGCCGTAGTGATTGTGGCCGCCCTGCAACAGGGCAAAGCTTTTATCAAACCCGCGGCTGGAAGGGATGCTCTCCGCCGTCATGCCCAGGTGCCATTTGCCCGTCATGATGGTGCTGTAGCCCGCCGCCCTGAAGCGCTCGGCAATGGTTGCCACCCGATCGGTGATCTTGCCCTCGTAACCGTAGCGCCCTGCCAGCTCTGGCCGCGGCACCTCAGCCATGGCGCCGACCCCGGCGGTGTGGTTGTCCGTGCCCGTCAAGAGCATGGATCTTGTCGGCGAGCAGGTGGGCGCGGCGTGAAAATTGGTCAATTTCACCCCACTGGCCGCCAGGGTATCCAGATGGGGCGTGGCAATTTCACTGCCAAAGGCGCCGATGTCGGAATAGCCCATATCGTCGGCAACAATCAGGACAACATTCGGTCGCACAGTAGCTTCATCTGCGTGCGCTAATGACAGCAAGAAGCAGGACAGGGCAAGCAGGGCGCATAGAAATGGTTTGAACAGGGGCATCAACTTCACCTTCGGGTGTTTTATTATCAGGTCAGCAGTCGCCGCTTTCAGAATGGGGCAGACAGCCAATATTAAGTAATAGCTACTTAATATTGGCTGTTATACTCCCGCCAGTCAATACACCCCAGAGTCATCCATGGCCACATCCGCTGACAGCCCCTGGAAAAAGCCCGCCCTGCGTCTGATGGCAGAGGCCGAGCGCCTGATTGGCGAACAGGGCTACGACAATGTCTCCCTGGTGGAAATCGCCAGAAGCGCGGGCCAGGGCAACAAATACGCGGTTCAGTACCATTTTGGCAACAAGGAAAACCTGGTGCGGGCCATTTTTGATGACCGCCTGGAGCGGATTGGGGCGCGGCGCCGGGAGCTGCTTGATGGCATCAAGGCTGAGGGTGCAGTCACTGTGCGCAATCTGCTCCACGCCTTTATCCATCCGGTGTATCTGGAAGTCGATGAGCGTGGATTGCACGCCTATGCCCGCTTTGCCGAGCGAATGCTGGATACGCCCCTGGCTGGGGATGTCTGGTTCAGCTCAAGCAACTTTGCTACCGCCACCGAGGTCAGGGAATTGCTCGCCAGCATCACTAGCCTGGAACCCCGGGATTTTGCCATTCGCTACAGTCTGGTCAGCGCCCTGCTGATCCAGGCGCTGCACACAATCGACCGCGCGGCGCGGGGCGCAGCCCACCAGCCGGAAGGCAAATCCCTGCCCGGCAGCGCAGCCGAGATACTGGAGACCGCCATAAGCATCGCCTGCGGGGCGCTGCAAAATACTGGACAAGCCCGCAATTAAAATTCATCACTCGATGACTGGTAACAAACGGCCCGCCACGATTGACAGCTAGTCCTCCAGCCGTGCCTCCCAGGTCCACTGAAATTCACCCTCCGGGCCCTCAACATCGACCACGGCGCGACGATCCGCCACCACACAGGTGGCATCCAGCCCTTCGGGGCCGCTGACAATTGCTGGCAAGCTGTCGCCGGCGCGCTGGATACGCATGTCACCGGCACGGTATTCCCTGCCACCTATCCGGCATGAACCACCACTCACCAACAGAAACCGCTCAGTGTCGCTGGTGCTGGCAGCACTCACCACAGAGTCGGGGCCACTTTTCATGATCAGCGCCACCGGGCCGCTGTCCTTTTCGCCAAAGACTCCGCTTATCACAGCCAGTTTGCTTTCACCGCGACGGCGGGCAAGGTCAGCGAAGCTGCCCAGACGGTAGCCCCGCTCACAGGGACCCTCGCTGGTGGCAATGGCGGCAATCCCCTTGGAGCCCGCCGGGTGTGGATAGACTTCTTCGCCAGCGAGCGGCCTGTCATTGGTGCTGCCGGTATTGATCAGTGTGTCCTTGTGGGCCTCGCGCAGAATGGTGGGCCGGGCGCCGCGCTTGTCGCCCAGCACCAGCATGATCCAGGCGGCACCGCCTGCGCCGGGATGCTCGCTGTAACGCAGACCCGATTCCTGAAAGGCGAACGAACCGGCATTGAGGGTTTTGTCCGCCAGCTGCCACTGGCCGCCGGAAATCACCCGGAACTGGTCAGTGCCATGGTAGTGGGGCGGATCAATGCTGTTGGGCCAGTCGAGGGGTTCGCTATCGAGGTGAGCAATCAGCCCCAGCTGGAAAACCGGACCCGTGTCCGGATCACCCATTTCAAAGGTAAAACTCTTGATGGAACCCAGCGGCGTCAGGGCGGGCCACTCCTCCGCTCGGTGATAGGAAAGGTCAAGGTGGTCACTGTCCAGTGCCAGTACGCCGTAACCGTTAAACATGGGGTGTCCTTTTTATCTGTTTGGGAAAATCAGCTCGCGCTGGAAACCCAGGGCGCGCTGTGAATACCGCCGGTTTCGATCACGCCGTTGGCCTGTTGCTGGATTGCGGCGGTCTGGGCACGGGGCTGATAGAACTGTGCATACCACTGGCGGTAGCGCCGGAAAGGCGGGTCACCGGGAATCTGCACCGGCCGCAGGGACGGTTTCTTGCGCTGGAAGATGTGCAGGTCCTGCTCGAACGCCTGCTTGCTAAACAGGCAAATCTGTTCATGGGCCGCGCGATCCTCGTCGGTCACTACATCACCCAGCGCTTTCATCATCACTGCATGCCAACTGCGCACCTGGCCGTCTTCAACGGGTGTATGGCAAAACAGCAGGATGGCGGGGCGCTCCCCTTCCATTTCTGCGCGCAGGAAACCGGGGCCGGTGTAGCGCGAATGGGTCACACCGACAGACTCGCCGCCATCCGGCAACAGAGTCGCGGTGTGGCTGGTGGTCTGGGCGCAATGCCTGTCAAAAGTGACCTGGTGGTACACCACCCGGTCTGAACCATGGACGTTGGCGAGGTGGATCTTGTCGACGCCGTGTTCAGCCAGCTCCATGGGGTGAGTGCCCCACACGCCCATCTCTTCCACCGGGCTGCAAATCCACAGCGGGTCGTCCCACTGGGGGATGGCAGGCAGTTCATAGGTGGGTGCGCCGCCCTCTTCATCGTGCCAGACAAAGACGCAGCCGCCAGTTTCCTCCACATGCCAGGACTTGATGCGCAGGGTGTCGGGAATGGTGATGTCGGAGTAGGGAATCTCCTGGCATTTGCCATCGGCGCCAAAAATCCAGCCATGGTTGGGGCAGCGGATCGAATCCCCCACCACCTGCACGCAGTGCTGGGCAGTGGCGCCAGAGGCACCCACCGCCAGGTGCGCGCCCATGTGGGGGCAGTAGGCGTCGAGCATCACCACCTTGCCGCTGGCGCCCCGGTAGAGGACCACATCTTCGCCAAAGAATCGTCCTTCGCTGGGGACAGAGGTCACCGAGGCAGAGGACGCCACCATCAGCCAGCCCCGTGGATAGGTAAACTGGCCCAGTTGATAGTCCGCAGTTTTGGCCCCGGTTTCTTTTGCCATGGTGTACCTCGTTGTTTATTGTGATTATCCAGTCTGCGGGTTAACCCGAGCTGTGGAACGACCGATAGTAGGAGTGTCAAAAACCATTGTCCAGCGCATCACGGTCCACAAACCTGTCGCCGCTGTTAACCACCCGTTACCAGCCAGTATTTTCCGCAGTGTAATTATCTGGAAACACCCTGAAGGCACTCCATGAAAGGCACTCCATGAAGGACACTATCGACCTATGAAGGACACCATCGACAACCTCTACCGCAACGAATCCCGCCGGGTGCTGGCCACCCTGATTCGCCTGCTGGGGGATTTCGAGCTGGCTGAAGAAGCCATGCACGAGGCTTTTGCTGCGGCATTGCAGCAGTGGCCAAGTGAAGGTGTGCCAGCCAATCCCCGCGCCTGGCTGGTCTCCACCGGGCGCTTCAAGGCGATTGACCAGCTGCGCCGCCGCTCGCGCTTTGATGCCTCACTCAACCTCATTGCCGATGAACTTTACGCCGATACTGAAGACAACATCCGCGACGAAGCCATCGAAGACGACCGCCTGCGGCTGATCTTTACCTGCTGTCACCCGAGCCTGTCGGCAGACGCCCGCATCGCCCTCACCCTCAGAGAGGTCTGCGACCTGACCACCGAGGAAATCGCCCGCGCTTTTCTCACCACGCCCAGCACCCTGGCGCAACGCATCGTGCGCGCCAAGACCAAAATCCGCGTCGCCAACATCCCCTACGAAGTGCCCGCCGCCAGCGATCTGCCCGCCCGTCTCGATTCGGTATTGCAGGTGATTTACCTGGTGTTCAACGAGGGTTACTCCGCCACCGCTGGTGAATCCGCCACCCGCGACAACCTGGTCACCGAAGCGATCCGCCTGGGGCGCCTGCTGGTGGAATTGCTCCCGGAACCGGAAGCCCTCGGCCTGCTGGCATTGATGCAGTTGCATGCCGCCCGCATCACCACCCGAACCGATGGCGAAGGTGATCTGGTACTGCTGGAGGATCAGGATCGCTCGCGCTGGAACCACAGCCAGATCGCCGCGGCCAGCGCGCTGGTGACCCGTGCCCTGCACTCGCAACGCTTTGGCCCCTATACCCTTCAGGCCGCTATCGCCGCAGTCCACGCCGAGGCGCCCACTGCAGCCGATACCGACTGGCGGGAAATCGTCGGCCTCTACGATCTGCTGCTGCAAACCGCTGCCTCCCCCGTGGTGGAGCTCAATCGGGCGGTGGCAGTGGCCATGCGCGATGGCGCCGCAGCGGGTCTGGCGCTGGTGGACGAACTGCTGACAAGAGGCCAGTTGGAAGAATATCACCTGGCCCATGCCGCCCGCGCCGACCTGTGCCGTCGCCTGGGGCTCATTCCTCAGGCACGAGCTGCCTACCAGCGCGCCCTGGACCTTGCCGGGCAGGAACCGGAGCGCCGTTTCCTGCAGCGGCGGCTGGCAGAACTCAACGGCTAACCGCCGACAGCAAAAAGACCATTGCCTCTGTCGATTTACGGCTGCGCCATACGACTAAAAACAAGAACCCGAGAGGAAGATAACGATGAAATACCTGTGCCTTGTCTACTGCGACGAAAACACACTCCACAGCCTGCCGGAAAGCCCGGCTGACAGCGAGTGCATGGCCTACGCTGAAAGTCTGGCGAACAACGGCCAGATGATTGCCGGCCAGGCATTGCAACCGGTATCCACGGCGACCACGGTGCGGGTACGCAATGGCCAGATGTCGGTTACCGATGGACCCTTCGCCGAAACCCGCGAACAGTTAGCGGGCTTTTACCTGGTGGAAGCCCGCGACCTGAACGAAGCCATCCGTATTGCTGCCGGTATCCCTCCGGCACGAGTGGGGAGTATTGAGGTGCGTCCCATTCGCGACCTGCAACCCTGAAATTATTTCCTGAGATTATTCGTCCCAGTGTTTTGCCACCACTGTCGAATCGCCTTTCCGCCACTCGACAACGATTTGTCTCACATCCATCCCAGGAGCACACAACATGACCGTAACACCCTACCTGACCTTTAACGGCAACTGCCGCGAAGCCTTTGCCTTTTACGCCGGGATTCTCAATGGCAAGGTTGACATGATGACCCACGGTGAATCGCCTTTTTGCGACCAGATGCCGAAGGCACTGCACGACACTGTCATGCACGCCCAACTAACAGCGGGCGACCTGTTCCTGATGGGCGCCGATGCACCACCTGATATGTACCAAAAACCTGGCGGTATCTGCGTCGCCATGGCTGTGGCAAGTGTCGAGGAGGCAGAGCACCTATTCTCCGCGCTATCCGCCGGAGGCGTCGTGCAGATGCCCATCGCGGAAACCTTCTGGGCACACCGCTTCGGGATGTTTACCGACCGATTTGATATTCCCTGGATGATTAACTGCCTTAAATGCGATATTGACCTCAAGGAGCAAACCCCATGAATTATGTCGATGGCTTTGTGTTACCCGTACCCGTTAACAATATCGACGAATACCGCCGCATCGCCCAATTGGCCGGCGAGATTTGGAAGGAACACGGTGCGCTCGAGTATATTGAATGCGTGGCGGACGATATCAAAAGCGGGGTACACACCTCGTTCCCGCAAAGCGTCAAACTCGAAGAGGGGGAGACCGTGGTATTTTCGTGGATTGTGTATAAATCCCGAGAAGACCGCGACCGCATCAACGATCTGGTGATGAAAGACCCGCGACTCGCCGACATGATGAGCCCCGACGCCATGCCCTTTGATGGCAAGCGCATGATCTATGGCGGTTTCAAGATGATGGTGCAACTCTGAGCGCCCGGCTCCCGGCAAGCATGCGGTTAAACCCTGTCGGGAGCAGCGGGAGCCTGGCAATATTTTTCTGCTATATTCAGGCCTGGCTTTAAAATCCATGCTGTAACGGACTGCGCAACCGCGTTTCACTGTGACCGTCAGTCCACACCCAGGGAGGATGGGATGAGCATCACCAACCAGCAGTCAGGCACCAATGTCCACGAAATCGCCGACGGGATTTACCGCATCAACACCCCGGTGCCACTCGATGGCGTTGAGGGCGGTTTTTCCTTTAACCAGTACCTGATCGTCGACGATGAACCGCTGCTGTTTCACACCGGTCCGCGCAAGCTGTTCCCTCTGGTCGAGGAAGCGGTCGCCCATGTAATAGCGGTGAACACATTGCGCCATATCGGTTTTTCACACGTTGAGGCGGACGAATGCGGCTCACTCAATCAGTGGCTCGCGGCGGCACCGCAGTCGTCACCATTGTGCGGCGCAGTGGCAGCGATGGTGTCCATTGGCGATCTGGCGGACCGGCCACCGCGCGCCATCATGGATGGAGAAGTACTGTCCCTGGGCACACGCTCTGTGCGCTGGTTCGACACCCCGCACTTGCCCCATGCCTGGGAATGCGGTTTCCTCATGGAACAACACACCGGCACACTGCTGTGCGGCGACCTGTTCACCCAAAGTGGCAGTGGCCTCAAACCCCTGATTGAAACGGATATCCTCGGCCCCAGCGAAGCCTTTCGCCACAGCATGGATTACTTTGCCCACAGCCGTAATACCGGGGCCATGCTTGAGCGCCTGGCGTGCAGTGCGCCGACCACGCTGGCCTGCATGCACGGCAGCGCCTGGCGCGGCGACGGTGGAAAACTGCTGCGCGAGCTTGCCCACTCCCTGGAGCAATAACCAACTGACAGGGAAAGCAGTCGGATAGGCTATTGCCTGCCTTTGCCACAAACGGAAATATGCCGATAGCTGTTGCTGATACAATGGCCGCCTGAATCACTGCGGATATTGACCATGGCTGCCATCGGGCGCTTCAACACCCTGACAATTGTCAAACACGCCGATTTCGGCCTCTACCTCGATGGCGGCGAAGAAGGCGAAATTCTCCTGCCCAAGCGCTATATCCCCAAAGACACCATCACCGATCTGGGCAACAGCCTTCGTGTTTTTATCTACCTCGACAGCGAAGACCGGCTGATCGCCACCACGGAAAAACCCAAGGCCCAGGTCGGCGAGTTCGCCAGTCTCAAGGTGAAAGAGATCAACCAAGTGGGGATTTTCCTCGACTGGGGCCTGCCCAAGGATCTGCTGCTGCCGCACTCGGAACAAAAGCGAACGTTGCAGGAGGGCGACTACTGCGTGGTCTACCTCTATCTCGACGACCACAGCCAGCGCATCACTGCCACCGCCCACCTCGACCGCCATCTCGATCAGGCCCCAGCCAATTACGAAGTGGGTGACAAGGTCGACCTGCTGGTCACGGCGCGTACCGATATCGGCTTCAAGGCGATTATTAACGGTCGGCACTGGGGTCTGATCCACAAGAATGACGCTTTCAAGTTCCTGCGGAGCGGCATGCGTGAACAGGGCTACATCAAGGAAATCCGCGCCGACGGCAAGATCGACCTCAGCCTGCAACCCCTCGGCAACGAAGGCCGCGACGAACTGCAATCACGGATTCTCGACAAATTGGCGGAAGCCGGTGGCATGTTGCCCCTCGGCGACAAAAGTCCGCCCGAGGTGATTACCCGGTTGTTTGGTGTGAGCAAGGGCAATTTCAAGAAGGCTATTGGAGCGCTATTCAAGCAGGGGGTGATTGTTATTCATCAGGACAGAATTGAGCGAGCGTAGGCTGAGTTTGCCAAATTTAAGGCGGACTTTTCTACAACGCTTTCTCAAGAATTTTCCTAGCTTCAGATTCCATAAGCGTGATGCTTCTTCCTGTTAAAACATGACCAAGCCAATCATTCTTACCGTCAAAATCGCCAGCATAACCAAGGCTTTTACAATAAGCCCGTATTCTATTACCTTTAGGAACCGCATGAGAAATAACGTTCCTGATATATTTGCATTCAGTCAATGGTGTGATTTTACCGTCGAAAGAGTGAGGAAATATTTCCGAATCACCTAAATCCGGATGCTCCAGCTCGATAATTTGAAATAGCAGCAGGAGCTTCATCTGTGTCTGTGCAACATCTGCGGCTAAAGACCATAATTTAAACTGGGATTCAATCTTGGAACTCCAGTTTTGACGGCGAAAGTTAATCGGCAGTTCATCTGTGTATTTCCAAGGACTTTCGTGACAACGACGAACGATCCTTACTCCATTTGAATAATTAACCGCCTCCGCTTTTATTCGCACATTTGTTATGAAGAAAATTCTATCCAGTTCACGCCTTATAAGTACTGATACACTCTCCCCCTCAATTGTATCTTCCTGAAAAAACGCATACACATCACCATCCCGATTCTCCAGGCTGATATTGCTCGGCATGCCCTGCTGAAGCAAACCCAAATTGATCGAGCTGCCTTCCTCGAAAGTAAGCTTAAATTCCTTTACCACTTTAGCTCGCGACCTAAAAAGATTCGATTCGATAGAGATATTCCCTATCACCTATGGCACAGCATCTATGCACAGTGCCCTGAAAACCACCTACATTCTTGATGGTAAGCTGTGGTTCACTCCACCACGGTTATTCTCTGCCCCTGAAATTCCACCACCTGTCCCGCCACAATCTTGCAGCGCTTGCGCAACTCAACCTGACCATCCACCAATACTTGACCATCAGCCACAGCCTGTTTGGCGGCACCGCCGTTTTCGGCCAGGCCTTCCACTTTCAGTAAATTGTTGAGAGTGATAAAGGCTCGGCCTTCGAGGGAAAAGGTTTGCATGTTTCGTTGCTCGGCAATAAAAAGAGCGTCGCCAATGACTGGGCTATCGCTCTTTTGGAGTTGGACAAATAGGGTTTATTGTTTGTGGCTGCCGTCGCAAAGGGGCTGATTGGCAGTAGCCTTGCAGACACAAAAGTACAGGGTTTTCGTTTCGCTGGCGTCATACTTGAGCGGGGCGAACCCGCTGCCCTTATGCTTGCCGTCGCAAAAGGGTTGGTTCTGGCTTTTGCCACAGGCACACCAGTAATAGGATTTGCCCTGCTCCACAGCAACGGCGAGAGGGGCGTCGCCAGCGCGGACTGGATTGGTCATAGTGTTCTCCCTGGTCAGTCAAACAGCTGCGAGCAGTGTAGCCGATGGCACATGGATTGCCACGCCCTGAATGGAACCCAGCGCCTGAGTGGCGCTATTTGCCAACCAGGGCTACCCGCCTGATATTGATTTCCCGGCAGATTGGTCTATGGTGATAGGCGCTACCCGAATAAAGGTCGGCCAAGCGCTTTACCATGCCCCTGATGTGCCACGTCTAATTATCACTATCAATAATCATCACTATCAAAAGGTATACCCATGAAAGCAATATCGATCAGACGCTACCTCGCCATTTTCACCCTGGCCCTGCTGGCCCCCTTTGCCATGGCCGAAGGGGGTGGAGACGCACCCGTAAAGACCATGGCATCAATCCTGGCGGGGCTCAATCACTTCCCCAATGCCGATCAAAAAGTACAGCTTCAGGCCATTGCCAATGATGCCGACAACAGCGAAGCGGTAAAGACCATCGCCATGGCGATGCATGACATGCAACACGCAGTCTCGGCAGATAACAAGGCAAAACTGCAGGCCATTGCCGCAGATGCCAATGCCGACGCGAGCGTCAAAACACTGGCCGAGATTCTCGCGGGCGTCAACCACATGCCAAGTCCAGATGCCAAGGCCAAGCTCAACAACCTCTGAGCTACACGCCAGGTTGATACCTGCGTACCTGATCTATTGCGGCCGCTTCAGCCAGCAGCCTCAACGCAGGGGACTACCAAGACACACCAGGTAAAGGCACACCCTGTGGGTGTGCCAACCCCTTTTGCCATAGGGTTTATCGGGTAAACCTTACCCGGTATCTGACCACCACATTCAGCCCGATCGGGCTTGGCTTTGCCCAACTGCCAGTGCCTACCTTGAAGCGCGTGCGGTCGATGCTGGTGGCGCCCTCCAGCACGGCTGTGTCACCCTCTATCTGCCAGCTGAATGGGACTTCCACTTTTTGTTTTATGCCTTTGAGCGTCAGGGTGCCGCTGGCGACGTAGTGGCCGGGTTTGTCACTGCGTATGGATTTCGCCTCGAACACCGCACGGGGAAAAGCCCCGGAATCAAACCATTCAGGGGCAGGCAAATTCTCGTTGATATCGTCATTGCCCATATCGGCACTGGTCATCACAACACTTACCCTGAGGCTACCTTCTGCGGGCTGTTGCGGATCAAAGCGCAGCTCTGTGCCGAAGTCATTGAATTGCCCCGGGGCATCGCTGCCCTCATAGCTGGCGACAAACTCCAGCTTGCTGGCAGCAGGGTCCATTGTCCAGTCGGCAGCCTGGGCGGCGGCGCCGAGGGCAAAAACCGGGATCAGTATCAGTTTATGAATCACTTTCACAGCTTCTTCCTCCCCATGGGCAACATCCTGGTCAGCACAGCGTTGCACCTGACAAAGTGATGGCGCAGAGCCGCGCCAATATGCAGGATCAACAGGCCTGCCAACAACCAGAAGAGGGCGAGGTGTAGCGTCTCGGCCAGGGCGCGCAGCTCCCTGTCAGGGGTCACTATGTGCGGCAGCGGGAACAGGCGAAACACACTGAAAGGCATATTGGCCGCCGAGTTGATCACCCACCCGGACAGGGGCAAGGCAATCATCAGCAGGTAAAGCAGCCAGTGGGTTGCACTGGCTGCAGCGGGCTCCCAGCGCTGGCCACCGAATAGCGGCGTTGGCACTGGGGTGGCAATTCGCCACACCAGCCGCAGTACCACCAGCCCCAGCAGCAGGATGCCGAGGGATTTATGCCACAAGAACAACTCCAGCTTGGCTGGCGATAAGGGATAAGTCACCGCCAGCCAGCCCAGCACACACTGGACAATGATCAGCAGCGCCATCAGCCAGTGGAAGGTTTTGCTGACACTGCCCCAGGATTCGCCTGTGTTGCGCAGCATGGATGATGCTCCGACTTGAATGTCAGTTAACCATAGACTGTGGTCGGGGGTTTTGCCGGGCCGAAGTGGATTTACAGCAGGTCAGAACCTGATACCAAGATCAACTGGCTTGCAACGCAGACGCAGACGCAGACGAGCCAATTCAAACCTCTACAGCGGGCCCACAGATCAAACCAGCGGCATGGCAAGCCAGGGGGCAACCGATTCCTGGCACAGGGCGAAATGAAACACCACGCCATGGGCAACAGCGCGCTTGCTGCCTTTGCCTTTGAGCAGCCGCTTGGCTTTCATCTTCAGGTCAAAGGCATGAAATGGCAGGCGGTAGCGCAGTGAAAAGCGTTTTTTCAGTGCGCCCAGGTAGAGGCTCATGAATTCGGTGCGGTTGTCCCAGTCGAGCTTGTAACAGGTGCGTTTAAGGTCAGACAGACGCTTGGTCATGGGCATATTGGTGGCATAAAAGCGCGCCCGTGCGGTGTCGATCAGTGAAAAACTCATCTGCCCGTTATCCTCCAGATGGACAAGAATATTGCCGCCAGTGAGATCGCGAAAGTAGGTTCCCACCTCGTGCAGCCTGAGCAGGAAGGTGCAGAGCTGGTCAAAAAAGGCTTTTTTGCCCATACCCAGATATGCCGCTTCGCCACGGGCATAGGCCTCGAAGAAATCCCGCACCGAGGGCACGTCACCGGCGTATTCGCAGATGTACCAGTTGTTGAGCGTGTCCTTGCCATCCGCCCGTTCAAAATAAGCCACGGGCAGCGGTGAGTGGATACCGTAACGCAACAACTGGCAGGCGCCATTCCAGCTGCGCACCGCTTTTGAGGGCTTGAAGTAGTCGTTGATTTTTTTGTTGATCTTCAGCTTGTGGGGTTTTTTGGCCACCAGCAATCCGCCGGGGCGGCGCGGGTCGTCCACGGTCCAGATGATATTGCGGGATTTGCGCAGCAGATCAGGCTGTGCCGGGGTGGCGATTTTTTCCGGGTGCAGTGTGGCTATCAGGCTATCAGCCTCGGCGCGGTTGGCGGCAAAGACCATCCCCTGCCAGCGACCATCGTTATGGTGGTAATACTGACCGCCCGTGCGGTTACCGTGGATCAGGGCGTCTTTGAACACAGCGGCTCCGTTATCCACGGCTATTTTTTGCGCCACAGGCCAGCGCAAATACAGCGGCGATTCTGTTACCAGCGACAGCACTTCAGCAATCGGCTGGCCATCGCGGGAAATCCATTCGGCGCCGTTCAGAGCTTCCTCGCTGTACAGCGAACGCAGGTCAGCGGCCCGGGTGTTGGTGGTCCACATCACGTGGATACGGTGCTGTGCTGTCTCGAATTCATGAACCTGCAAAAAGCGGGTGGCAGAGAGCTTGCCGATATAACGTGAGCCGGGAATCAGGCGGTTAAAACAGGCATAGGCATCGAGGGCCGGCCTGACCCGGTAATCCTCCAGGCGCCCGTAATTGGTGCCATAAAAAGTGACCAGCTCATGGGGCGCGGCATTGCCGGTGCCATCGTCTACCAGGCCTTCGCGCTGGCTTACCATCGGCCCCCAGTAGGCCCGCTCAATGCCACCGGAGGCAGCGGCCAGCACCATGTAGCGCACCAGGTAATCGGCCTGTTTTTGCTCGTTGTCCACCAGCCGTCGGCCGATGCGCTTGAGGGTCCAGAACGCGGTGGTTGACCAGGTTTTACCAATCCCGTGGGCCTGGCTGATACGCCCCAGCAGGCGCGCCTTTTTGACCAGATTGAGCTTGTGCAGCCACGCCAGGCGGGGGCCGAGGATCTTGCGGTCATAGTTCTCCGGCTCGATGGCGCGCTCCACGAACAGATTGTCGGTGTGGATATCAGGCAAGGTGCCATGGCCCGCCATGACGGACAGAAAGCCGGCATTGTAAGGGGGTTCGAAATCACTGACATTGGGGCCGGCCAGGGAGATATTGCGCGCCCGCAGTTCTTCATGGGCAATGGTCCAGGCCGCCATGAAATGCTCGAGGGTTTTATAACCCGACCAGCTGCGGCGATTGACCGTATTGCCAATCTCCACCGCTTCCAGCCGGTCGCCAAAACGGTCGAGGGTGGCGCTGACAAAATGGCGCCAGCGCTCCTGGGCCTGGGGGCTGTCCATCTGTTGTGCTTCGTGGGGGGGCTGAACCAGGCGCAGCAGGACCCGAAAGGAGTTGGCCAGCAACAGTTCCAGAAACCCGGCGGGGTGGCTGTCCGGGGCGGTGTAATCATAGTCCAGACGCACATGGCGGATGCCGAGACGCTGCAGGTATTCGATCATCAGGGCGTCTGAGTTGGGATCATCCATGCTGGCAACGCAGATGGCTGAAAAATCCTCTGGCACCCTGATGCCGCCACTGGGCCGATGCCCTTTTGGCAGGCGAAATTGTGCCTTGAAAAAATAGCCCAGCGCTGCGCGATTGAAGGCGATGTTATCGGCAAGGGGAGATGCGGATCGGGGACTTTTATTATTGGGCATGGACTAGCTCAATGTGGGTTGCCAGCAGGGGTGTTACTTCGCCCCTTCAGCGTGATTCTTGGCCAGCAATTTTAGCAACTAAATCAGCCTGCTGACAGCACAAAGGCAATACCTGCGAAGCCGAAAAGACCAACTGGCGCCGTTGTGTTTCTCAACCGTGTTGAATTCCCTCAGCCTTCCATGGCCGCCAGGGCGTCACCGACCTTCCTGACAGCCACCACTTCCATCCCCTTGACGGGCTGTTTGGGAGCATTGGCAGCGGGCACGATGGCGCGACTGAAACCGTGCTTGGCCGCTTCGCGCAGGCGTTCCTGGCCGTTGGCAACGGGGCGGATCTCTCCCGACAGCCCCACCTCGCCAAAAATCACCCAGTCGCGGGGAATCGGGCGATTGCGAAAGCTGGATATCACTGCCAGCAGCAGGGCCAGATCGGCGCTGGTTTCGGTCACTTTCACACCGCCCACCACGTTCACGAACACATCCTGGTCGCCCACCATAATACCGCCGTGGCGGTGCAGCACGGCGAGCAGCATAGCGAGCCGGTTGTGATCGAGCCCCACCGCCACCCGTCGCGGGTTGCCCAGATGGCTGTCGTCAACCAGAGCCTGAAGCTCCACCAGCAGGGGTCGGGTGCCCTCCCAGATCACCATCACGGCGCTGCCGGAGGACACCTCGTCACCGCGCTGGAGAAAAATGGCCGACGGGTTGGCGACCTCTCGCAGACCTTTTTCGGTCATGGCGAACACCCCCAGCTCGTTGACGGCGCCAAAGCGGTTCTTGTTGCTGCGCAGGGTGCGAAAGTGGCTGTCCTGGGAACCTTCGAGCATCAGCGAACAATCGATCATATGCTCCAGCACCTTGGGGCCGGCGAGGCTGCCATCTTTGGTGACATGACCCACCAGTAGCAACACAGTATTGCTGAGTTTGGCGAGGCGCACCAGCATGGCGGCGCTCTCCCGCACCTGGGAGACGCTGCCGGGGGCGGAGGCAATGTCATCCAGGTGCATCACCTGGATGGAATCCACCACGAGAATTTTCGGGCGCAAGCGCTCGGCGGTAGCGCAGAGGACTTCCACCGAGGTTTCCGCCATCACCTGAACCCGGTCGAGGGGCAGGCCGAGGCGCTGTGCACGCATGGCCACCTGTTGGGGAGATTCCTCGCCGGTGACATACAGGGTGCTTTCCGTTTTGGCGAGATGGCACAGGGTCTGCAACAGCAGGGTGCTCTTGCCCGCGCCCGGTTCTCCGCCGATCAGGATGCACGAACCGGGCACCAGGCCACCCCCCAGCACCAGATCCAGCTCCTGGGCGCCGCTGGAAATACGGGGAATTTCGTCCACCGAGATTTCGCTGAGGGTTTTCACCGCGCCATCGGCGGCACCGGCAAAGCCGCTGCTGCGACGGCTGGCGCCGCTGCTTTTGGTTGGCCCCAGCCGCACTTCACTGAGGGAATTCCACACCCCACACTCACTGCACTGGCCCTGCCACTTGCTGTGATCGGCGCCGCAGTCGTTGCAGACGAAGGCGGTTGCGGGTTTTTTGGCCATTGCGTTCATCCTTGTTGGGGTGAGGTGGGCGGAGTATAGCTTTACTTGCTTGTTCATAGTCGGACGTCTGAAGTCTAAAGTCTGAAGCCAAGATGGACTGGCGCTGTGGATCAGCCCAGGCGCCAGTTCAAGAATTCGCACGATGCTTTGCCACCGGGCTTTTGCGTCAGACTTCAGACGCCAGACTTCAGACATCCCCCCGGCATCTGTTACATTACCCCCATGTCCCTGCTACCCGAACGCCCCTTGCTTGTCTCCCCCCACCTCGCCGCCACCCTCGGCCTTGAGGAGGCGTTGCTGTATCAATTGTTGGGAGATATGCAAAGCCTCGCCAGGGCTGCCCGCAGCAACGGTTATGACTGGTTCACTCTCGACTGCAACCAGTTGCTGGCGCTGGTGCCGTTCTGGACGGCCCTCGATGTGCGCCGTGTGTCCCACAGCCTGCGCGACAAGGGCGTGCTGCTGATCGGTACATTGCCTTTCGGGATCGACAGTGAGTTTCGCTTTGCCTTCAATGAAAAGGCCCCAGTCGCGGCAGCGGCCAAGGTCACGGCAAGTGCACAACCCACGGCCCGCACCCCCACCCGGCTGCTCAATCCCGATTGGGCGCCCGCCCCCGACGTTATCGCCCAGCTTGGCCAGTACGGCATTCCCGCCAGCTTTATTGAGGACCAGATCCCCGAGTTTACAACCTACTGGGTCGAACGCCGCGAACCCCAGCACAGCTGGAATGCCAAGTTTTTGAAGCATGTATTGCGCCTGTGGCGCGAGGATGAGTCGCGCAGCGCCCAGCGCGAGCGCGAGACCACCATGTCGGCGGACTGGCAGCCATCGCCGGACGCCACCCGCATTCTGGTGGAGCAGGCCGGCATCAACGCCAATTTTATCGAGGACGCGATTCCCGAGTTTATCCTCTACTGGCGTGAACGCGGCCTGCGCCGCAGCACCTGGAACTCGGATTTCGTGCGCCATGTGAAACGCCAGTGGTCGCGCTTTACCGCGTCACTGGAGCACGACAGCGAGCCCCACCCCCTCGACCGGGCGTGGCAGCCCAGCGAAGACCTCTTCGAGGTATTGAAGCTGGCCAATATCCCGCGGGATTTTGCCCAGCGGGAGCTGCCCGGCTTTGTGCTGTTCTGGCTCGAAAACGGCGTGACTTCCAATTCGTGGAATACCAAGTTCCTCCAATTTGTAAAACGCCAGTGGGCCAGACAGGCCGCTGAAGGTGATAGCAATCATGAAAAACGCCAAAGATCTGGTGAAGCAGTCAGTACGCGACATCGCAGCCTCGTCGACGACCTCACCGACCGTAGCTGGGCAGGCTGACAAGCGGACCGAAGACCCCAACCTGATCGACACCCTCAATCAGGTGTTCACCCTTTTCCGTATCAATTACCACAACCAATACCACGCCGCCTTTGGCGAGGTAGCCGTGTTGAACCAGGCCAAGCGCCTGTGGAAGGAATCGCTCGGTTCTTTCAGCAATGAGCAGATTTTGCAGGCGGCGCGGGATGTGATCGAACAATCCGACTACCTGCCCACACTGCACAAAATGCTAGTGGCCTGCGAAGCAACGCTGGTCGCCGAAGGATTGCCACCGGTGCAGGAGGCTTATCGCGAGGCGGCCAACGCCCCCAGTCCGAAAAATGCCCAGCCCTGGTCCCACCCGGCGGTGTACCTGGCTGGCAAGCAGGTGGGCTGGCGCAATATGGTTCATATGGCCGAGGCCAAGTCGTTTCCCCTTTTTGCCAAGGCCTACCGGGAGTTGATCAAGCGTGTGCTGGCCGGTGAAGCCCTGGAGATTGACCGCCCCACGGGCATCGAGGACAAACAGGGCGCTGTGTTGACCCGCACGGATGTGGAAGAAAAAATTCGCGATCTCAGGAAGCTTTTTGACCCGGACTGAGTTCGCAAAGATTAAAGAAGTGCTCTCGCCAAGACGCCAAGACGCCAAGCACGCAAGTGAGCAGGCGCTACTCTCGCTCCCTAATTGACCCGGCACGAGTTAGAGGTGGATACCGTTCGGCCTGAGCCTGTCGAAGGCTTGGCGACAGTGCTTCGACAAGCTCAGCACGAACGCACTATCGAATAAAACGTCCCGCATCATCAATAGCTCGATATCAGCGCAATGAACAGACTGAAATCCCTGATGCAGCCTCTGTGATTCCGCGCTAGAATGCGCGCGCTCACAGACCACTCCGCAGTTGCGGCTTGAAGTCCGATGCAGTAGCCCTCCCTCAGACCACACCAACCATCGACATTTCCTGCCCGGCCGGTCAGGTACTTCGTCAGGTAACCCCTATGTCCCGAATGATTTATCGCCTTGTGCTTAGCCTTGTCACGGCACTGCTGCTGACCGCCTGCGTCAACACCGTGGACAACATGAAGCTGGCAGCCCAGGAGAAATTCCGCCAGACACTGGCCTATCACTTCACCCGTCAGTTCGGCAAGGGTATTGGCGTGGTGGTTCAGGGACTCGCCGCCCAGGGTGGCTTCCTCGACAACCCGCTGGTGCGGATACTGCTGCCACCGCCAGTGGGGCTGGTGATCGACGTCGCGCGGGACTTCCAGCAAAACCCCCGCGCTGTATTGCTGGAAAGCCTGATGAATCATGCCGCCGAACAGGCTGTGCCCGGTGCCGGGCCAATTCTGCAAACCCTGATCACCGAGATCAGTGCGGGCGACTCGACAAACCTGTTTGCGGCAGGGAAAACCGCCGCCACCGATTATCTGCGTGAAAAAGCCGGTGGCGCCGTCTACGACGCCCTGCTGCCGGTGGTGGCTCAGGATCTGGCGGCCAGTGGCGCGGTTGAAATCTACGCCGAGCTGCTCAAGGCCCACGAAGCCACGGCACTGGTTACCGGGATGGCAGATGGCGAAGCGCCGCCGGTCGCGGCAGATGAACTGGATGACTATGTTACCCGCAAGACGGTGGACGGTTTGTTCAGGATGCTGGGCGACAGGGAAACCCTGATCCGCGACGGTATCAGCAACATGGAACAGGGTTCACTGTAGTGAGCAGGCACTGTGCTTTAACAGTGCCTGGTGCAAAACAGTTATTTTTTCGCCAGACGGAACAGCGCGAGCAGGATCAGTGAGCCAACAATCGCCGTGCCAATACTGCCGAGGCTGAAGTCAGCAACTCCGCCGAAGCCAAAAAACGCCCCCACATAACCACCGACAAAGGCCCCGGCAATGCCGATCAGGATGGTGACGATAAAACCGCCAGGGTCTTTGCCGGGCATAATCAGCTTGGCCAGCGCACCGGCCACCAAGCCGAGAAGAATCCACGAAAGTATGCCCATTATTTTCCACCTATGTGGGTGTTAGCCAATAATCAGGTCGCCTGGTGCAGGTGTACATCGCGCTGCGGAAAGGGAATGGAAATGCCTTCCTGATCCAGGCGCTTCTTGATCGCTTCAGTCAAATCCCAGTACACACCCCAGTAGTCGCCCGTGGCCACCCAGGGTCGCACAATGATATTGACGCTGCTGTCAGCCAGTTGGGAAACCGCAATATTCACGGCCGGTTCAGGCAGTACCCGCTGATCGGCCAGCACCACCTCGCGCAGCACTGACTTGGCCTTGTCGATGTCATCGCCATAACTGATGCCGATAACCAGATCGACGCGCCGGGTATCCTTGGCGGAATAGTTGACGATATTGCTCGATGTCACCGCGCCGTTGGGAATAATGACTTTTTTGTTGTCCGGCGTTAGCAGTTCTGTGGTGAAAATCATGATTTTTTCGACCGTGCCGGAAGTGCCCGCCGCTTCAATATAGTCGCCTATTTTAAAGGGACGGAACATCAGGATCAGAAACCCGGCAGCAAAATTGGCCAACGAACCCTGCAAGGCGAGGCCAATGGCCAGACCGGCAGCACCCACCACGGCAATCAATGAAGCAGTCTGAATCCCCACCTGGCTGAGGGCGGCAATCAGCACAAAAACCAGCAGTCCGTAATAGACGATGCTGGAGATAAAATGCTGGAGGGCAAGATCCACATGGCGCTTAACCATGGTCTTTTCAGTCAGACGCGACAGACTTTTCGCAATCCAGCGGCCAACAATAAAAATGACCAGCGCCAGCACAATCTTGATGCCATAGATAGCGGCCAGATCGACCAGCTTTTGCAGGGTTTCTTCGAAATTCATCAACGACTTCTCCTCTGGAGTTATGACAGCCCGACAGCAGCTGGTGCATGGGCCTGGGGATAGAAATTGGCACACAGGCTAGCGGCTGAATCGCTGAATAGCAAACCGGCAGGGCAGCGGGTAGCATGGACACGACCTGTACATTGACCATTTGCTGCGATCAATTCACATCCCGTCCATGCAGTATTTGATTGAATCCCCCACCCTGCCATGCCTGAGTTACCTGCCACAACAGGGTCACCCAGGCACGCTACATCGCCTCTGGTGCGTCAGCTGTTTTTGACGATTTCTACCCTGTCCACTTTCTGGAAGCCCCTCGGCAATTTGTTGCCGCGCCGCCCGCGCTCGCCACGGTAGTGCTCCAGATCAGCCAGGGTCATGTTGAGGTAGCGCTTGCCGGAGTGCACCAGCAGTTGCTGGCCCGGGACAATCACCGCGACAGCGAGCATAAATTCTTCGCGGCTGAGCAGGCGCGCTGTAGGAATGGTGATGATCTTGTTGCCCTTGCCCTTGGTCAGTTCGGGTAACTCACCCACCGGGAATACCAGCATGCGGCCCTCGTTGCTGACTGCCACCACCAGGGCGCCGTCGAGGGTGTCGATCAGGGTGGGCGGCAGCACCCTGCCACCGTTGGGCACGGTGATCGCCGCCTTGCCCGCGCGGTTCTTGCCCTGCAGGTCACCGATGCGGGTGATAAAGCCGTAACCGGCATCGGTAGCCATCAGCACCGGGGTTTTTTCCTCACCCATCAACAGGCCGATAAAAGTTGCGCCGGGGGGCGGCGACAGCAGCCCGGTGAGAGGATCACCCTGGCCCCGCGCCGAGGGCAGGGTGTGGGATTGCAGGCTGTAGCTGCGCCCTGAAGAATCGAGGATCACCACATCCTGATTGCTGCGGCCTTTTACAGCACACAGGTACTGGTCGCCGGATTTGTAACTCAGTGACAGGGGATCGAGATCGTGGCCCTTGCCGGCGCGAATCCAGCCCTTGTCGGACAGCACTACGGTCACCGGCTCGGTGGTGATCAGATCTTTCTCGGAGAAGGCCTGGGCCTCGCTACGGCTGACAATAGGTGAGCGGCGATCGTCGCCGTATTCCTCGGCCACCGCCATCAGCTCTTTTTTCACCAGGGATTTGAGGCGCGCCTCGGAAGAGAGAATTTTTTCCAACCCTTCGCGCTCCTTGTTGAGCTCGTCCTGCTCGCCGCGAATCTTCATCTCCTCCAGCCGCGCCAGGTGGCGCAACTTGAGGTCGAGGATGGCTTCGGCCTGTATATCCGTGAGGTTGAAGCGGGCGATCAATGCCTCCTTTGGCTCATCCTCGTAACGGATGATGGCGATCACCTCGTCGATATTGAGGAACGCCACCAACAGGCCGTCGAGGATATGCAGGCGCGCCAGCACTTTCTGCAAGCGGTGTTCGAGACGGCGGCGCACGGTGTTGATGCGAAAGCCGTTCCACTCCCGCAGGATGGTATTGAGGGCTTTGACGGCGGGGCGGCCATCGACACCGATCATGTTGAGGTTGACGCGGTGGGTGCGCTCCAGATCGGTGGTGGAGAACAGGTGACTCATCAGCGCTTCAAGATCGACCCGGTTGGAGCGCGGCACGATCACCAGCCGGGTGGGATTCTCATGATCCGATTCATCGCGCAAGTCGGCCACCATCGGCAGCTTTTTGCCCTGCATCTGCGCGGCGATCTGTTCGAGGATGCGCGCAGGGGAGGCCTGGTGCGGCAGCGCGGTGATAATGATGTCGCCGTCCTCTTTGTTCCACACCGCGCGCATGCGGATACTGCCGCGCCCGGTTTCGTAGGCGCTGATGATGTCTTCCCGCGACGAGATAATCTCGCCATCGGTGGGGTAATCCGGCCCCTTGATGTGCTCGCACAGCTCGCGCACGCTGGCCTGGGGCTGGTCGAGCAGATGGATACAGGCGCTCACCACTTCCCGCAGGTTGTGGGGCGGAATATCCGTGGCCATACCCACGGCGATGCCGGTAGTGCCGTTGAGCAGCACATGGGGCACCTGGGCGGGCAGCACCATGGGTTCTTCGAGAGTGCCGTCGAAGTTGGGTTTCCAGTCGGCAGTACCCTGCTCCAGCTCGCCCAGCAGCAACTCGGAGATGCGCGTCAGACGCGACTCGGTATAGCGCATGGCGGCGAAGGATTTGGGGTCATCGGGCGAGCCCCAGTTGCCCTGGCCGTCCACCAGCGGATAGCGGTAGCTGAAGGGCTGCGCCATCAACACCATGGCCTCGTAGGCGGCGCTGTCGCCGTGGGGATGGAATTTACCGATCACATCGCCCACGGTGCGCGCCGATTTCTTGTACTTGGCGCTGGCTTTCAGGCCCAGCTCGCTCATGGCGTAGATGATACGGCGCTGCACGGGCTTCAAGCCGTCGCCCAGATGCGGCAGGGCGCGATCCATGATCACGTACATGGAATAGTTGAGGTAGGCCTGCTCGGTAAATTCAGCGAGGGAGCGGCGCTCCACTCCCTCCAGGCTCATTTCAAGGTTATCGGTCATACGGGTTTTGCACTCGGTTGGCGCAGGGTTTTGGCACCTGCGCATTGTTGATATGTGTGTTCATGGCAAAAATTACCAGCCGCCTTTCTTACCAGCCATTTCTTACCAACCATTTTTGGGGGTGGCAAAACGCCAGACAATGGGGCGCTGCTCACCGTCGCGGCGGGTGTCGCCGTTGTTGTCCACCCCCACCAGGGCGCCATCGGCGCTGATCCACAGCGCCTCGGCCATACCGTAGGGCGTATCGTAACGGCGCTGGTCCACCAGGGCTGTAGCCGCGAAGGACCAGCATTTTTCCAGCGCACCAGTTGCCCCGTCGCGGCGGCAGATGCGGTGGGCGAGACGCTCCAGGGTGTACAGCTTGCCCCGGTAAAAATCCAGGGCGCTGAAATCCGCAAACAGCGGTTTGTCCCCCAGCGCAGGCGGGGGCAACACCTTCTCACCTTCGGACAACAGCACACAACCTGCACTGCAGGCACCGGGCGATTGGCGATGCACCAGCAGTAAACCCCTGCTCTGGCGCTCCGCCGCCAACCATAAACGACCGGCGCTATGGTCAACAGCAATCCCTTCGTAGAGGGCGTTGAAATGTATCAGCAGCCCCTGATCCCGAGCCTTTTCGACGACACTGGGGGGCAGGGCCAGCCATTCAACACCGCCATCACTTCCCAGGCGCAGCACCGCTGCGCGGGATTCGCTGACCAGGTAGCGATTGCTCTGTGCGTCACAGGCCAGACCTTCAAAATCGAGGGCGCCGCTTTTTTCCTGCCCCACACCAAACAGAAAGCCGCGCACTGATGCTCCCATGCGCAGATTCCACGGCAAACCGCTGTCCGGGGCGGGCGGCGCAGCAAAGATTTCCGCTTTGGCCTGCCAAGGTGTTGCCGAGGTATCGAGGCGATAAATGCGGTCATCATCCCGGTCCGACACCGCCCACAGGGCATTGCCACACCAGCTGAGGCCGGAGAGGTTGCCACCGGCAATACCCTCAATCGGGTATTCCGCCAGCAATTCAAGCTCGGTGCTGGCTGTGCTCTCTTTGGCTGTGCTCTCTTTGGCTATGCTCTCCCTCTCAGCCTGCGCCCAGGCGCAGGCAGCCAACAGCCACAAACACCCCAGCAGTGAACATCGCGCTTGTCGGCTCCGAATCAAACCAGCACCTCAGCCAGATCGCCCTTGCTTTCCAGCCAGCTTTTGCGATCCCCGGCGCGCTTCTTGCCCAGCAGCATATCCATGATTTCCTGGGTGCCGTCAAAGTCGTCGAGTGTGAGCTGCACCAGGCGGCGGGTGTTGGGGTCCATGGTGGTTTCCCGCAGCTGAAGGGGGTTCATCTCACCCAGGCCCTTGAAGCGGGTGACCTGGGGCTTGCCGCGTTTTTTCTCCGCCTGCAGGCGTTCGAGGATACCGTCGCGCTCATCCTCGTCGAGGGCATAAAAAATTTCCTTGCCCAGATCGATGCGGTACAGGGGCGGCATCGCCACATAGATATTGCCGGCATCCACCAGGGGGCGGAAATGCCGTAAAAACAGGGCGCACAGCAGAGTGGCGATGTGCAGTCCGTCGGAATCCGCATCGGCGAGAATACAGATCTTGCCGTAGCGCAGCTGGGTCAGGTCGGCGGCACCGGGATCGACACCAATAGCCACGGCGATATCGTGCACCTCCTGGGAACCCAGCACTTCGCCAGCATCCACCTCCCAGGTGTTCAGGATCTTGCCGCGCAGGGGCATGATGGCCTGGAACTCGCGGTCGCGGGCCTGCTTGGCGGAACCTCCGGCGGAGTCACCCTCCACCAGAAACAGCTCGGAGGCGGCAGAGTCGCCACTGGAACAGTCCGCCAGCTTGCCCGGCAGCGCCGGGCCTGCGGTGATGCGCTTGCGGGCGACCTTTTTGCTCAGGCGCAGGCGACGCTGGGCACTGCCGATACACAGTTCTGCCAGTTTTTCCGCATCGGCGGTGTGCTGGTTGAGCCACAGGCTGAAAGCGTCCTTGACGATACCGGAGATAAAGGCCGCCGCCTGGCGCGAGGACAGGCGCTCCTTGGTCTGGCCGGAGAATTGCGGATCGCCCATCTTGAAGGACAGCACATGGCTACACTGGTCCCAGATATCGTCCGGGGTGAGCTTGACGCCGCGCGGCAGCAGGTTGCGAAACTCGCAAAACTCGCGCATCGCCTCCAGCAGGCCGGTGCGCAGCCCGTTGACGTGGGTGCCACCCTGGGTGGTGGGGATCAGGTTGACGTAGCTCTCCTGGATCAGCGTGCCGCCGTCCGGATGCCACTGCACCGCCCAGTCCACCGCCTCGCTGCTGGCTGAGAAGGAGCCGACAAAGGGCTTGGCGGGTACGGTTTCCCATTCCCGGGTGGCGCTGGTGAGGTAGTCGGCCAGGCCGTCCTGGTAGAGCCAAGAGTCACTCTCACCGCTCGCTTCGTCAAGAAAAGTGACTTCGAGGCCCGGGCACAGCACCGCCTTGGCGCGCAGCACATGGCGCAGGCGCGACAGGGAATATTTGATCGAGTCAAAGTATTTCGGGTCGGCCAGGAAACGCACGGTGGTGCCGGTATTGCGCTTGCCGCAGCTGTCGATGACTTCGAGATTGCTGGCCTTGTAGCCACCGGCGAAGGTCATGCGGTAGACCTGGCCGTCGCGGCGAATGGTCACCTCAAGGCTCGAGGACAGGGCGTTTACCACCGATACCCCCACCCCGTGCAAGCCGCCGGAAAACTGGTAGTTCTTGTTGGAGAACTTGCCGCCTGCGTGGAGCGTGGAAAGGATGACTTCGACGCCGGGCACCCCCTGCTCCGGGTGGATATCCACCGGCATGCCGCGCCCGTCATCGGTCACCGCCAGAGAGCCGTCGCGGTAGAGGACCACGTCAATCTTGCGGGCGTGACCGGCCAGGGCTTCATCGACACTGTTGTCGATGATTTCCTGGGCCAGGTGGTTGGGTCTGGTGGTATCTGTGTACATGCCCGGGCGCTTGCGCACCGGGTCGAGACCGGTCAAAACTTCAATATCTTCCGCGGTGTAGTTACTCATAGGGTCTGTTCGGTCCAGAATGTGTCCAGAATGTATAGATGTCGGGCAAATGGCGCTCATAGCCCTGAAAACCGTGATCGCCGCCTTCCTCCAGTCGCAGCTGACAGGCGCTGTACTTGTCCAGGGCATGGCGATAGTCCAGCACTTCGTCCCCGCTTTGCAAGAGCACCAGCAGATTTTGCGGCGCGGGCAGCGGGTCGATGTCCCAGCGGGCAAAGGCATCGATGTGTTCCTGCCCAAACAGGTATTGCTCGCCGCTGTGGAAATTCTTCTGCCAGCCCAGCAGGTATTCCCGCCCCAGCCAGGGCCGCACTGCCGGGTTGATCAGCACGCCTTTACAGCCAAAGGTCTGGGACACCCAGGTAGCGTAAAACCCGCCCATCGAGCTGCCCATCACCAGCACATTGGGCCAATCGAGCCCTTCGCACACCTGTTTGATGGTGGCGATCGCCTGGTCGGGATAAGGACTCAGCCGCGGGCAGTGGAAGTCTGTCTGTGGATGATTGCGGGCCAGCCAGTCGCGGGTTTGTTGTGCCTTGAGGGATTGGGGGGAACTGTTGAAACCGTGGAGATATAACACCTGCATGCAGCGCGTCCGGGTAAGTTGCTGCGGGCATTATAGACAGCGATGGCCCTGGGTTTGAAGCATCAGCGCGGCAACAATCCCGTCAATAGCCTGCGGTGTGTGTATCCACCTGCTCCCGGGTATTGTCGATAGCAATCACCCCGGTCGCGTGACTGCCATCCGGGTAAAGGTCTATCCAGCGATAGGCGGGCGGATCCAGGGAGAGGGCAAAATCATCACTGCCCGCAGCAAACTGGAAACAGGTAGACGGAGTGGTATAAAACGGAATCCCGGCAAAATTTACCTGCGCCTCCTGATGTACATGGCCGCTGAAACCCGCCTTCACATTGCCATGGCGGCGCACGATAGCCGCCAGCTCTGCGCCATTGCCCACCTGCTGGCGGTCGAGCCATTGACAGCCGATATCCGTCGGCGGGTGATGCATAAAGAGAGCGACCGGGTGTGACTGCAGGGCCTGGAGGCTGGCGTCGAGAAAGGCTAGCTGCTCGGCCGCGAGGTAGCCGCCCACTTGATCCTCCACAGCTGTATTGAGGCAAATCAGGCGCCAGCTTCCCAGTTCAACCACTGGTTTGAAAGGAGGTAACAGGGGATTGTCGCTGATCCGTTCAAGGAGATCGTGGTTGCCCGGCAGCCAGGCAAAGGGCAAACCGAGTGTGCGCATTTCGCGGCTGAACAGCTGGTAGGCTGCGGCAACACCCTGGGCGGCGATATCACCGCTGACCACCACCAGATCGGCATTGCCAGGATCAGCGCCAAGCCGCTGCAGGACTTCGAGAAAGCTGTGGTAGGTGCGCACTCCGGCCAGGGTGTAATCAGCGTTTGGTCCGAGGTGGCAATCAGTCAGCTGGACCACCCTGACAGCCCGATCCCGCGGCACTACACCCGGGTTTTGCTGTGGGCCTTGCTGAGTGGAATTTTGCACGATTGGGAGCCTGTGGCAGTGTCCGGATAGCCCTAGCCAACAAACTCATGGGGGCTGTCAACAGCATAACCATTGTGAATACAGATGGACAACCATTCAGCCAGAAAATGGTTCCACTGGGCCTTTTCATCGGGCTGGTGCATGGCGTTGTTGGGGTAGGGATAGCGGGGCCGGACGCGCCACTCGCGGTTGAAACCCACCACTTCGGCCAGTCTGGCATCGTGGTAGAGACGGATTTTCATGGCGGGAAAGTCCAGCCAGCGGCTGCTGCTCTTGCCGGTGCGGACAATTTCCACCTCGGAGGTATAGGGGGAACGCTCCAGCACCCGCAGGGCAAAGACCCGTTCATCCCCCCCGGGCAGGGCAAATTCGTGCTGATCGGCGCGGTCCATGCCGGGAAACAACCGTTGCAGGCGCGCATAATTCGCCTCGCAATCCGCCATAAAACCCTTTAAATCAACCTTGTAACGCAAATCTGCTGTCCTCTTCATGCACTGTTCGTGCACTGAATGTGTTGTGTGAATATCAGGGGCCGGAAACCGTACCCCGGCAGAGTGCGTCATGATGCAGGCTCAACCATTGCAGGGCAATGATCAGCGGGGCATTGTTGCACAATCCGCTGGCGAGGGCTTCACGGGCTTCACTGTAGCTGAGGACATGCAGACAGATATCCTCGTTTTCATCGGCCAGCCCATGGATGCCGCACTTGCCTTCCAGGTTGACGAGGGCGCAATACAGCGTCATGGATTCGCTGGTGCCGCCGGGGCTCACCAGGTAATCGCAGATAGGCACCAACTCGGCATCTTCAATCCCGGCTTCTTCGAGCAACTCGCGATGTGCCACCTCGGCAGCAGTCTCACCTTCCTCGACAATGCCCGCCACAATCTCAAGCAGCCAGGGGCCGCAGGGGTAGTCCAGTGCGCCGACCCGGAACTGTTCGATCAGCCCCACCAGGTTGCGCTGTGGATCAAACAGCAAAACACCCACTGCGGGGCCGCGCACAAACAGTTCGCGCTGGTAGACCCGACTCCAGCGACCGTCGAACAAACGGTGGCGCAGGCTGCACTCTTCCATGCGGAAAAATCCCTGGTACAGGATTTTCCTGGCCACCAGCTCTACGTCCTCAGTCGAGAAAATTTTGCGCTTTAACATCATCGTCTGTCCTGTAACAATGGCTTAATGGTATGACCATACCCTGTTTGTAATGAATCGTAAAAGCCGCAGACAGGCAATTATCCTTGGGTTATCATGCAGCCAACCTGTCGGCCCAAGGACTTCGGCCGCTGCCCGCCTGTCAACAATCTGCCTTTGGGAAACTGTTGCAAAACATGAAGAAGATTGCGCGAAATCTTGCCTGCATAGCCCTCCTTTGTTCACCCGTCAGCGGCTTTTCCGACACCCTGTCGGAGATCTTTGATCTGGCTTTGGAAAACGATCCGCAGTTGCGCGCAGCCCATGCGGCGTACATGGCTGACAAGGAGTCGCGCAATATTGGCCGATCGGCCCTGTTGCCCAGCGTGGTGGGCAGTGCGGAATATTCGGAGACAGACTCCGACACCCGCTCTTCATCCGTGTTCGTGCTGAATGGCCTCGAAGTCAATTCCGGCTCGATTGGCAGTGGTGATGCTGACCAGACGGTGTGGGGCGTGTCGCTGACCCAACCCATATTCGACCTGCCCGCCTGGTACGACTACAAGAAAGGCGCCAGTGTCAGTGAGCAGGCGCGCTTTCAGTATGCCGCCGACCAGCAGGCGCTGATCCTGCGTGTCTCCCAGGCCTATTTCAATGTATTGCGCGCCAGCGAAAACCTCACCAGCGCCATTGCCGAAGAAGAAGCCATTGGCCGCCAGATGGAGCAGACCCGCCAGCGCTATGAAGTGGGCCTGCTGCCCATTACCGATGTGCATGAAGCCCAGGCGGCCTTTGATGACGCCAAGGTGACCACGCTGGAACTGCGCGGCGCCCTCAACGTGGCTTTCGAAGCCCTGGAAACCCTCACCGGGCGCCCGCATTCGCAACTGGCGGGGCTCACTGCCAACTTCCCGGTCAGCAACCCGGAACCCGCCGAACGTGAGGAATGGGTAAGCCTGGCCCAGCAGAACAACCTTGATCTGAAAATCAACCAGCAGTCCCGCGATGCGGCGAGTTTCAACGCTGACGCCCGCAAGGCCGAGCACCTGCCAACCCTGACCGGTGCCTATGACTATCGGGATTCGGATTTTGACGAGGAGTTCCGCGGTCGCAACCTCAGCGGTCAACCGATCAACACCCCCTCGGCCAACGATAATGAATCCCATGTGGTTGCCCTGCGTCTGAATGTCCCCATCTTTAGTGGTGGCCTGGTCAGCGCCCAGCGCCGCCAGGCCTATCAGCGCTTTGTCCAGGCGGAAGAAAATCTCCACGCGGTAGAACGCAGTGTCACCCAGGAGGCGCGCACTGCCCACCTCAATGTGATCACCAACTCCGCCCGCGTCAAGGCCCGCCAGCAGGCCATTACCTCGGCCGACAGTGCGCTCGAAGCAACTCGCGCCGGTTATGAGGTAGGCACCCGCAATATTGTCGATGTGCTGTTTGCCGAACGGACCCTGTATCAGGCCCGCCGCAACTATGCCAATGCACGCTACGACTATATCGCCAGCACCCTGGCCCTGAAAAAGGTGGCCGGACAGCTGAGCCCCGACGACATCTACCAGCTCAACGCCTGGCTTGACCCTTCCCTGGTGATTGAGCCAACAACCCTGCGATAAGCCCTAACAACCTGTCCATAGCCCCGCGGTTGGCATCAGCCACACTGCGGGCGGCATGGCCCATTGCCCGGCGCAGCTCAGGCTCTCCCAACAGCTTCTTCACACTTGCCGCGATTGCCGGCGCCGAATCACAGATTTCCATCCCCTTCGCAGCCAGCAACAAGCCGCTGACCTCGCTGAAGTTGAACAGTGACGGCCCGGACAGCACCGGCACACCCCAGGCGGCCGGTTCAATCAGGTTGTGACCGCCGACCGGCACCAGGCTGCCGCCCACAAAGGCCAGATCACAGGCGCCAAAGAACAGGGCCAGCTCGCCCATGGTATCGCCCAGCAGTATCTGATCCGTACTGGCGGGAACCACGCCTGTACTGCGCCGCACCGTGGCGTGACCGCGCTGGCGACACAGCTCAGCCACTTCGTCGAAGCGCTCCGGGTGGCGCGGCACCAGCACCAGCAAGGTATCGGGATACTCCTCCACAACCTGGGCAAAGGCATCGAGAACAATCTCGTCCTCGCCGCGATGGGTGCTGGCCACCAGCCACAGCGGGCGATGGCTGGCTCCGCGCCACTGGGTGGCAAGCAGTGCCGCTGCACTGCGCTGACTTGCGCCCAGCTCCAGGTCGAACTTGATATTGCCGGTGACCTGCAACTGACTGGCTGTCAGCCCCAGGCTCAGAAACCGCTCCGCATCAGCACTGGTCTGTGCCGCCACCCTGGTGAGCTGCGTCAGCATCGGCGCTGCCAGGGGTCCAATGCGCCGGTAACCGTTGCGGGATTTCTCTGACAGGCGGGCATTGGCCAATACCACGGGAACAGCGCGCCGCGCACAGCTGTGGATAGTGTTGGGCCACAACTCGGTTTCCATGATGATCAGCAGGTCGGGGTGCACCCTGCGCAAAAAGCGCGACAGCGCGTCGGGCAAATCGTAGGGGGCGTAGACGTGGTAAACACTGTCACCAAAGGCTGCCACCACCCGCTCTGAACCGGTGGGGGTCATGGTCGTTATCGCCAGCAAGGCATCGGGATAAGCCTGTTGCAGACGGCGGATCATCGGCACCGCCGCCAGGGTTTCCCCCACCGAGACGGAGTGCACCCAGATTACCCTGCGTGCCTCAGGGATGGATGGCACAAAGCCAAAACGCTCGCCCCAACGGCGTCTGTAGGCTGGCGCGCGACGGCCGCGCCACAGCAGCCGCAGCATCACCAGCGGCATGATCAGATAGAGAAAAACTGTGTAGAAAAATCGCGCCAAAACAACCCCCTGGTCCAAAGCGGACCTCCGGCGAGAGGATAGCCAGCGGGGCTGGCAACAGCAAAGACTTTCTCATTTTCACAGCAGCGCGAGACAACCAGCAATTGCCCGCCACGCAGGCCCGGGCGAATGGCTATAATGGTTGACTGTTTTTCTCCAACTTTGCGGATGACGCCATGCCAACCATCACCCACCCTGTCGACGTAGCCATTATCGGTGGTGGCATCGCAGGGCTGTGGACGCTCAACCACCTGTGCAATCAGGGCTACAACGCCATCCTGCTGGAAAACACCGCCCTTGGCAGCGATCAGACCATGGCCAGCCAGGGCATGATTCACGGCGGCATGAAATACACCCTGGGCGGGGCGCTCACCGGCGCATCGGAGGCCATTGCCGAGATGCCCGACCATTGGCGCGCCTGCCTGCGTGGCGAAGGCGATGTCGACCTGCGCAACGCCCGAGTGCTGAGCGAACATTTTTACATGTGGTCCACGGCCGGAATCGGCTCCCGACTGGGGGGCTTTCTGGCCAGCAAGGTAGTTCGCGGACGGGTGGACAGCGTCCCCAAGAATGAACTGCCCGCCCTGTTCCAGCACCCAGGCTTCCGCGGCAAGCTCTACAAGCTGGTGGATATGGTGGTCGACACCCCCAGCCTGGTGCGCGCCCTCGCCGACAATATGAAAGGACGCCTGTTCGCCATCGACTGGACCACGGCGCGACTGACCAACGACCAGGGTGGCACCCGCTTAACCGGCGGGCACGGCGAGGATGCGTTTACCCTCGCCCCTGGCGCCTGGGTATTCAGCGCTGGCAAGGGCAACGAATCCCTGCTCGAGAGCATCGGCGCCAGCAGCCCGCACATGCAGCGCCGGCCCCTCAAGCAGGTGATGGTGCGCCACCATCTGCCGCACCGGTTTTACGGCCACTGCCTGGGCGCAGAAACCACGCCGCGGCTGACCATTTCCAGCCATCCCCTGGCTGATGGCAGCCAGGTCTGGTACCTGGGCGGGAGCCTGGCAGAAAAGGGCGCCGGGCAAAGTGACGGGGAAGTGCTCAATGCCGCCCGCCAGGAGCTGAAGGAACTGATGCCCTGGGTTGACTTCAGCAACGCCCAGTGGAGCGTGCTGGCTGTCGATCGCGCCGAACCCCGCCAGCGCAATGTCGCCCGCCCGGACCAGTCCTTTGCGGAATGGGCCAACACCCGGCAACAAGCGGACAATGTCATCGCTGCCTGGCCCACCAAGCTGACCCTGGCACCCAATCTTGCCCGCAGCGTGGCAACGCTGCTTGCCGGTCGCGCCATAGTGCCCTCCCATCAGCCCGCTCCCACACTGCCGCTGGCGCCTCCCGCTATTGCTCCCACTCCGTGGGAAACCGCCTTTGGAGTTCCCCATGCTGCTGCCTAGGCGCCCGCTGGGAAGCACCGGGCTGGAAGTCAGCATTCTGGGCCTGGGCACGGTCAAACTGGGGCGCGATCAGGGCGTCAAATACCCCTCTGGCTTCACCATCCCCGACCACAGGGCGGCGCTGGATCTATTGTCGTTAGCGCAGGATCTGGGCATCAATTTACTGGATACGGCACCGGCCTATGGCAACAGCGAGGAGCGTCTCGGCCCGCTGCTGAAAGGGCAGCGCCATGACTGGCTGATCTGCTCGAAAGTAGGAGAGGAATTCGAGAATGGTCAGTCCAGTTTCGATTTCTCTCCACAGCACACCCGCTTCAGCGTGGAGCGCAGCCTGCAGCGCCTCGCTACAGACCATATCGACATTGTCATGGTGCATTCCGACGGCAATGACGAGGACATTATCCGCAACAGCGGCACCCTCGAAACGCTGTCAGAACTGAAGCAGGAGGGCAAACTGCGCGCCTTTGGCATGTCCACCAAGACCGTTAACGGCGGGCTGCTCGCCGCACAGCACAGCGACTGCGTGATGGTGACATGGAATCTGGCCCAGCAGGATGAAGTGCCTGTGATCGACTACTGCCAGCGGCACCACAAGGGCGTTCTGATCAAAAAGGCGCTCGCCAGCGGCCATATCCCCAGCGCGGGGGATCCGGTAGGCGATAGCTTCAGGATGATTTTCGCCCATCCCGGGGTCAGCAGTGCCATTGTCGGCACCATCAACCCGCAGCACCTGCGCAGCAACGCCAGCAGCGCCCTGCAGGCGCTAAATCTGCTGAGATAGTGTGACCAGCCAATCACTTGCGCCCTTATCCTGTACAAAAAAGCAGCAAACCACCCCGTAACTTGCTAAAATTCAGGCCGTTCAGCCACCTCTTTTTCAGACACTTCCTAAGGAATATCACCTTGAACACACGTCGCTCCGTCACCCTCCTGCTGGCCTTGACACTCGCGCTGCCCGCCAGCCTGCAGGCGCTGACTTTCCGGCTACCTGAAAACAATGACAGTGTGGTGGGGGACAACCTCATCATGCGCACCCGCTACGAAGACACCTTCGTGGCCATCGGTCGGGTATATGGCCTGGGCTTTCGCGAGATGATGGAGGCCAATCCCGGCGTCCATCCCTGGGTACCGGGTGAAGGCACCGAAATCACCCTGCCACTGTCCCAGATCCTGCCCCAGGAAGACCGCGAAGCCATCGTGCTCAACCTGCCCGAATTCCGCCTCTATCATTTCCTGCCGGAAAAAAACACCGTGCGCTCCTACGGCGTGGGCATTGGCCGTGAAGGCTGGCAGACACCAGAGGTGGAAACCAGGGTGACCGGCGTGGCCGCCAACCCCTCCTGGACACCGCCCGCCTCAATCCGCGCCGAACATGCCGCCATGGGTGACATCCTGCCCAGGGTAGTGGCACCCGGCCCGGACAACCCCCTCGGCCAGTACGCCGTAAGGCTGTCCGTGCCCAGCTATTTGTTCCACGGTTCCAACAAGATCGTCGGTGTTGGCATGCGGGTAAGCCACGGCTGCGTGCGCCTCTACGACGGAGATATCGAGGAACTGGCAAACTCGGTACGCCCCGGCACCCCGGTACGCATTGTCAATGAACCCGTCAAGGCTGGCTGGCTGAAGGGCAAACTGTATATCGAAGTACACCCCCAGCTTGAAGAAGATCGTGGCTCGCCCATTGATTTTGAAGGCATTATCAATGGCGCCCTGCAACGCCAGGCCGAGCACACTATCAGTGTCGACTGGGACAAGGTAAAGCTGGCAGCCAGGGAGCAGCGCGGCATACCGGTTGATATCACTGTGGATGAGGAACTTGAATCACACCTTGTCTCCGCTGATGACGAGTGATTAGTGCCGGGCCTGTGGTATGTGGCAGCGCTGCCACAGGCCTCCATCAACGCTGACAGCAATCCGTTCTACTATTGATCCGACACGTGAATGCCGTTCGGCCTGAGTCTGTCAAAGGTTGGGCGACCTGAGCGTGAATGCCGTTCGGCCTGAGCTTGTCGAAGGTTTGGCGACTTAAGCGTGAATGCCGTTCGGCCTGAGCTTGTCGAAGGCCTGGCGACAGTGCTTCGACAAGCTCAGCACGAACGGACTCTCAATCTCAGCACGAAAGCACTCTCAAATAAAACGTAGTGCATCAATAATAGCCTGACCACCCAAGCTGCACGACTTACACCGCCTTTACACCCCATCACTGCTATTTCTTCGAACCGGCCTGTGCATCCTCAAGGAGTGCAAGTCTTCTGTTCTGTAGTGACACCATAAACAGATCCGCCTTCAGATCCTCCCTGTGCTGACATCATAAAAAAAAGGCCCCGGTCGCCCGGAGCCTTTTCTGGATGGTCTTGCGACCAGGTATTACAGGGGAAAGGCTTACATCATGCCGCCCATTCCACCCATGCCACCCATGCCGCCCATATCGGGCATGCCACCGCCGGCCTTATCGTCCTGCGGCAGGTCAGTGATCATGGCTTCAGTGGTGATCATCAGACCGGCGATGGAGGCAGCTGCCTGCAGCGCGGTGCGAGTCACCTTGGCGGGGTCGAGAATACCCATGGCAATCATGTCGCCGTATTCACCGGTACCAGCGTTGTAACCGAAGTTGCCAGTGCCCTGCTTGACCTTATCGACCACCACGGAGCCTTCTTCACCGGCGTTTTCAACGATCTGACGCAGGGGAGCTTCGATGGCGCGACGGGCAATGCTGATGCCCACGTTCTGGTCTTCGTTGTCGCCTTTGAGTCCTTCCAGGGCCTGGAGGGCACGGATCAGGGCAACACCGCCGCCGGGTACCACGCCTTCTTCAACCGCTGCACGGGTAGCGTGCAGGGCGTCTTCAACGCGGGCTTTCTTCTCTTTCATTTCGGTTTCAGTCGACGCGCCAACCTTGATCACGGCAACACCGCCTGCCAGTTTGGCAACGCGTTCCTGCAGTTTTTCGCGGTCGTAATCAGATGAAGTCTCTTCAATCTGGGCACGGATCTGCTTAACGCGGGATTCAATATCAACGTGTACACCGGCGCCGTCAACGATGGTGGTGTTTTCCTTGGTCAGGTTGACTTTCTTGGCGGTACCCAGGTGTTCGAGGGTAGCGCTTTCCAGCTCCAGACCAACTTCTTCGGAAATCACGGTGCCGCCGGTGAGGATAGCGATATCCTGCAGCATGGCCTTGCGACGGTCGCCAAAACCAGGCGCCTTACAGGCAGCAACCTTGACGATACCGCGCAGGTTGTTCACTACCAGAGTCGCCAGGGCTTCGCCTTCAACGTCTTCGGCAATGATCAGCAGCGGCTTGCCGGATTTGGCAACGCCTTCCAGCAGGGGCAGCAGCTCACGGATATTGGAAACTTTTTTATCAACCAGCAGGATGAAGGGGCTTTCCAGCTCGACCGTCATGTTTTCCTGGTTGTTGATAAAGTAGGGGGACAGGTAGCCGCGGTCGAACTGCATGCCTTCCACGGTTTCCAGGTCGTTGTCGAGGCCGGAACCTTCTTCAACGGTGATGACGCCTTCCTTGCCAACTTTTTCCATGGCGTCGGCAATGATCTTGCCGATGCTTTCATCGGAGTTGGCGGAGATGGTGCCCACCTGGGCGATTTCCTTGGAGTCGGAGCAGGGCTTGGCAATGTTTCTGATTTGCTCAACCGCTGCGACAACAGCCTTGTCGATACCGCGCTTCAGGTCCATGGGGTTCATGCCAGCGGCCACGGCCTTGAGGCCTTCGGTCACGATGGACTGGGCGAGGACAGTGGCGGTGGTGGTGCCGTCACCGGCTTCGTCGGAAGCGCGGCTCGCCACTTCCTTGACCAGCTGGGCGCCCATGTTCTCAAACTTGTCTTTGAGTTCGATTTCCTTGGCGACCGATACGCCGTCCTTGGTGACGGTGGGTGCGCCATAGGACTTGTCGATTACCACGTTACGGCCTTTGGGGCCGAGGGTTACTTTAACGGCATCAGCCAGTACGTTGACACCCGCGAGCATTTTGCGACGGGCGCTATCACCAAATTTCACATCTTTTGCAGCCATGTTCAAATCCTTCCTTTCTAAGATATTGACTCAGAAAATTGTTATGGGAGGGCGTGTAATCAGCCTTCAATTACACCGTAGATATCGCCTTCGCTCATGATGATGAGCTCTTCGGTGCCTTCCTTGATGGTATTGCTGTCGGCGTAGCGACCAAAAACGATCTTGTCGCCAACCTTGACAGCCAGGGGACGCACGTCACCGTTGTCCAGCACTTTGCCAGCACCAACAGCAACCACTTCACCCTGGTTGGGTTTTTCCTTGGCCGTACCGGGCAACAAAATGCCACCAGCGGTTTTTTCCTCTTCCGCTTTGCGACGGACTACGACGCGGTCATGTAAAGGACGAATCTTCATTTTCGACTTTCTCCACCATTATTAGTTAACTAAAGTTCGAGCCCCGCCACGTTCCGGGGAATTGGTCCGGGAACCTCGAAGCTGTGCTCTATCTGGAGTCACAGGCTCCGGTTTTCAAGGGGGCCGCCCAAAAAAAATCATGCGCCGAGATGTTTATCGGACAGGTTACTCAATGGGGACGACGGCGCCAGTTTCAAGGGGGCAAGGCTCAATCGCGATGATTATCTTCACGGGTGAATTCACCTTCGATGGTACGCGAGCTGACTTGCGGCCCCGACTGAAACCCTCTGGCGGCATCAGGGACGATAAGGCGGGAGCTCAGCCTGGCCACCAGCCAGCGGCGCAGCGGCGGCACCAGCCCGAGAAAACCCAGGGTATCGGTGGCAAAACCCGGCGCCAGCAACAGCACACCACTGATCGCCAGCACCATGGCCTCCAGCATTTCGACGGCGGGCAATTCACCCGCGGCCATGCGCTCGCGACTGCGCAACAGGGTTTGCAGACCCTGATGGCGCAGCAGCGCAACACCGATGACCGCCGTCAGTATGACCAGGGCAATGGTGGGCAGGGCGCCGATCACCGAACCCAGTCTGATCAGCAGCCACATTTCCACGATGGGGATAACAACAAACAGCAGGAGGAGAATACGCACGCGGCTTACCGGGGGGCATTTAGGTAATAGATGGGGCTGGCACTTCACAATTCAAGTGAAGCGCTGAAATCAGCCCTGCTAGCGCGACCGACTTCAAGCCCAACAGCGGCAAAAGCACAGGGGCAGGGACAGGAACTCGCGCCTCTTAATATTCAGAAGCCTGCGCCGTATCCCGGGGGACTGGCCGTGTGTCCGCAGCATACCTGCGCCACAGCCACCAGGCCAGGAGGATGGATGGAATACCCATCAGGGCGGTATAGAGGAAAAAGCTGGAATAACCCGCAGCATCAACCACCAGCCCGGAGAAACCGCTTAAAAACTTGCCCGGCAATGTCATCAGGGAGCTGAACAGAGCGTACTGGGTGGCGGTATAGGCGCGGTTGGTCATGCTCGACAGGTAAGCGATAAAGGCGGCATTGGAAAATCCACCGCCAAGATTGTCGGCGCTGATCACGATCATCAACCAGCCGATATCCGGCCCTGTCTGCGCCAACTGCATAAACAGCAAGTTGGTAACCGCCACCATAATGGCCCCTGCCAGCAGCGGGCGGTGGATGCCGTATTTGATGACCAGCAAACCGCCAATAAACGATCCGGCGATTGTCATGAAGAACCCGAATATCTTGCCCACGCTGGCGATCTCGGACTTGCTGAAGCCGATATCCAGGTAAAACGGGTTGGCCATGATACCCATGGCGATATCGCTCAGGCGGTAGATGGCGATAAACGCCAGAATCAACAGGGCAATAGTGCCGTTGCGGGCGAAAAACTCCACAAAGGGCGCCACCACCGCGCCGAGAAACCATGCCTGCAGGCGGGCGGCCAATCCTGGCTTGCCGATCAGCAATCGCTCTGACAGTCCCTTTTCCAGCGCCGCTACTTCGGCGCCCTGTTGGTGTTGCGGCTCAGAGACCAGCAACACAGTGATCACACCCACCAGCATCAGGGAGGCCATCGAGAGGTAGGCCGCCTCCCAGCCGAGCCAGTCCGCCATATACAGAGAGCCGGCCCCCGCCACCAGCATGGCGAGCCGGTACCCGAACACATAGGTGGCCGACATCGCCCCCTGGTATTCGTCCCGGGCTGATTCAATCCGGAAGGCATCAATGGCCACATCCTGGGTGGACGACGCAAATGCCACCGCTACCGCGGCCAGGGCCAGGCCTGCGAGGGACTCGTGGGGATCACTGCCCACCATCGCCAGCAGCCCCGCCACTACCCCGGCCTGGCCCAGCAGCATCCAGCTGCGGCGCTGGCCCAGCAGGCGGGTGAGGAGCGGGAGCCGCAGCCTGTCCACCACCGGCGCCCACAGCACCTTGATGGAGTAGGTCACACCCACCCAGCCGAAAAAGCCGATGGCAGTGCGGCTGACACCCTCTTCCGTGAGCCAGGCAGACAGGGTGGAAAACACCAGCAGCAACGGCAGCCCGGCGGAAAACCCCAGGAAAAACAGGGCCAGCACCTGGGGCTGGCCGTACACGGCCAGGGACTGCCCCCAGCTACGCTCAGTGACCATGGGGTTGATCTGCAAAAATGTCAGCCTGCACAGCGATCGCCTTGCGTCGTGTTGAAACAGTTGCCGGATGATTCATGGGTGTCAGGGATGCCGCTCAGGTCAGGGGGTTGATGAAAGACGGATAACGCGACAAATCAGGCGCTTTTCATGCCAGGAGCCATTCATGTCAGGAGCCATTCACGTCAGAATAGTAACCAGCGCGATCACTCCCAGCGTCAGCATTAACGCACGGCTATACAGCTGCTCCACCGCATCAATCTCCAGCGCACCCGCATGGACTGACACCTGCGATCCGATCTCCAGTGCACCTTTGGTCAGGCGCCGCAGGTTTGCCGCCGTTGTGCTGGTGGTGCAGAAGACTATCTCACGCCACTGGTGGATGGTGGTGGCGAAATTACCCACCAGGGCAAATACCAGTCCGAGCAAGCGCAGGGGAATCCATTCCAGCACCCACAGCAGATGGCCCTCAATGTCAGACTCTACAGCTTCATCGCGGTGAGTTTCAGCAGCCAGGCAAACGAGCCGGTAGAGCAGCGCACAGGGCGCGCCGAACACCACAAACCAGAAGATCACCGGGAAGTAGCGTTCAAAATTGCGGTAACTGATACGCTCCAGGGTCAGATCATGGAGCTGTGGCCAGGATTCCGCCGGACTTTCATCCTGTTCAGGGTCAAAACCTGCGGCGTCATGCCATGCGGCTTGGACATCCTCCCGTTCCAGATCATCCCGGTAGGCCTGTGCCAGGGCATTGACGTCCTCGCGCCCGAACGCATAAAACAGCACAACCAGATTGATGGCAATGCCTGCCAGCCCGAACAACCAGCCTTTTGCCACAGCCAGCAGCAGTACTACAGCCAACACCGGCACGAAAATGGCCACAACCAGGTGACCCATTGATCTGGCCTGCAACCAAGTGCGGCTCTCAAGCCAGCGCCACCAGCTCTGGAACCAGCCATCGCGCTGTAGCGATGGCATCGGGCCGTGAACCCGGGACACAGCAATGGCCAGCAACAACACTAAAAATGTCACACAACACTCCTGCTCGGGATCAACAAAAATTCACAGTCACCATTAAATGTCGACCTGTTTCGATTGTCTCCCGGGTTGTCCCCAACCGGAGAGATTTCGCTAAATGGGCGAGTATTCCAAGCCACAATGGAGGGGACTAAAAGCCAGCATAGCCGGGATTGCCAGGTTGGACGCGAACCAAACAGCAGGCAACTCCCTGGCTGCAAAACCTACGGCTCCGGCAACAATCGGCGAAATCCATGCCAATCGAAGGCAGAACCGGGATCGGTTTTGCGCCCCGGCGCAATGTCACAATGACCCACGATCCGGTCGACGCTGATATCCGGGTACTCGCGCATCAACGCGATCGTCACCTGCGCCAGCACCTGATACTGGCGATCAGTATAGGGAAGCGTATCGGTTCCCTCCAGCTCTATGCCGATGGAAAAGTCATTGCAGCGTTCGCGGCCAGCAAAGCAGGACGCGCCCGCATGCCAGGCTCGCTCAAGGAAGGAAACAAACTGGGTGATATGACCCAGACGATCAATCAGCAGGTGGGCGGACACCTGCATATCGGCTATCTCCTGAAAATAGGGATGCGCTTGAACATCGAGATTATTGGTAAAAAAGTCCCGCACCTGGTCGCCGCCAAACTGCCCAGGCGGCAGGCTGATATTGTGAACCACCAGCAGGCTGGGCAATTCATCAGGGGGGCGGTGATCAGAGTTGGGGGACACCAGGTGTTCCGCCTCAAGCAACCAGCCGTCACGAATTTTCATACGCTCACGAGCCTCAATCAATTAGCCGCTTGCAGAACGTTCTTTCAGATCGGCATGGATTTCAGCAATAGCCTGATCGTATGCCTGGTCAAACAGATGGGAGTTATCGAGCACAATCACCCTGCCCTGCTGCATTTTCACCGCCATGCGGTGACGATATTCCTGCGCCACCTTGACGCCTTTACGGTTGGTAAACACCAGCTTTGATGACGAATTGACCATTCCCGCCAGTTTACACCGCAATGAGGTGTTGTTGGCTTCGTCCCGAAACTCGACCCAGGTCCCTTTTTTCAGGGTGTCCACCGCATCGAGCATGGCCACATCGAGATCTTCTGGTGCCGCATCCTGCTCGGCTTTTTCACCGGGCAGCGTCACATCCAGGTTGTCCAGATGCGCATGGTCATGGTCGGCAGCACTGCTGTCATCGGTCAGACTGGCAAAAAACAGGCGGAAACTGTCGAGGTAATGCTGGCATTCACCGCGATCATAGCCCACATGGTGAAGATTCTCCTCAATGCTGCCCAGCAACCCGGCGAGTTCGGATTCCTCCAGATTGCGGCGCGCGGAGACCAGCACCAACAGGCGATCCAGCAAGCCAAGCGCATCGCGCCACTCAGCGCTGTGATAGCCATGGCGCAAACAGGCCAGAAACAGCACCCGCGCCCAGGCCTTTTCACAGAATGTTACCACCAAGCGCGGCCAGCGCCGGTTTACCAGGCGGTCGGTGAGGATGCGCACCACCTGGCCGTTGGCATCGGTGAGTCTGGACTGGGCTTCCTCCTCTTCAAGCACCCGCTGTTCGCGAACAGACTGATGACGCATGTCCTTTTCGACAAAATCGATAAATTCCGTCAGCAGCCCGGTTAACTCACTCATCGAGGCGGCAAAGCTATTGAGACGCTCGAGGATCTCATCAATCTTGCGCTGCAATGGATCGGCAGTACCTGCCTCCTCCCCCGCCAGGGTGCTGGTGGCCTTGCACAGCTCATTCATCAAACGCCGCCCCGGGTGGTTTGGCCGCTCCAGGAACATCGGATCCTTGAGCGCCAGCCAGGTGGCAGGCAACTCCAGCTTCAACACCAGTTGATTGAGTATCGGGGGGTTGAGCGCCTGAGCGTTAAGCCTGCCAAAGGTCTTGTCCAGCAAGCGGACAATACTTTGGTCACTGTCATTGAGTGAATCGAGGCTGTGATTATTGCTGGCCAGTACTTCGCCAATGGCCCTTTCCAGCCCCTCACTGGCAAGCGTCTCCAGCAGCTGGTGATTTTCTACCCCAACCCGCCACGCGGACAGAATGCCTGCCAGCTCATCCACCCCCAGCGAAAATGATGCCGCTCGCTGCTGGTCCGGAACTTCGTCTGTTGACTCTCGTTCAGCACGCGCCTGCTGATGGATCTGGCGGCGCAGACCCGCCAGTACATCAGCGTAGATATGCTCAGGGTCAGCGAAACGCTTGTCACCAAGGGGCGATGGCGATACTGGCTGCCTGCTTCCCCTATCGAGCCCATCTCTGGCAGCTCCCGGTCCGCCAGTATCAGCCCGGCTTTCGCTATCTGTATTGTTGCGCCCTGGAGTGTCATTGGGTGGGTACTGGCCCGCCGCCTGAGCAGTATTCACTGTGCTGGCGGATGGCGCGGCTCCCGCCTCGGATGGATTGTGCGCAGGCGGTGTTGGCGCTGCGGCAGCTTTCTTGATGGCGGGACGGCGTTTTTCCAGGTCGGCCAGGATATTGGCTTCGCGCAGCAGATGGTTGCTTTCCCTTACCAGTACCGGCCAGTCCTTGAAGAGTATCCTGTCGAAGAGCGTTAACAGCACCAGCCTCGGTTCAAAATCCAGCTTGAGCGATGCCGTTTTCCTGGCAAACCCCTCGCACAAATAGTCGGGTACAAAGGGATTGGCGTCCTCAGGCAGGCTGTGGCCCACCAGGAAACTCAGGCGCCTGGTGAGCAAATCAAGCTCGGGCTCTGCGCGGGCAATCACCCGGGAAACCATGTTGTCGAGGGTAATCATCTCCTCAAGAACATCGTTCTTGACCAGCTCGAGGGAGAGTTCATCATCCTGCCTTTCCTCAGCCGCACCGCCTACAGGTATTGAGCGGCCAATACTGCGGAAGGCCTCTGCGACGGCAGCGAGGATTCCAGCGCCCAGATCATCACGGTGCAAGCGCAACATACGCATGGTGTCGAAAAAGTGTGTCTGCTCGCGCTGGGAGGTTGCGCTATTGGCAATGTCGAACAGCCGTTCATCAATCCGTGTAAAGAGCGGTTCCAGAAGGCCCTGAAGAAACTGTACCGTCTTGTTCTGTAGTGCATCCACAAGAGCCTGACGACTGTCAGCGGAGGGCACCTGGGCGGGATCAGTGTTGTCATCAACCATACTTCGGGCTGCCTTCCCTCAAGACCACCGCGCGGGTTGAAGCCTTATAACCGTCTTTATCTCTCATTTTTCTCATCCAGGATAGAGCCAATATTGCCCCTGTCGTCGTTATAGTTATCCTGCTTCAGTAGCAACCAGACAGATTGCGCAACGATTTACACCTCACTCCCTGGCCATTTGCAATCCATTCTTTGTCAATATATATCATAGTGTCAAATGTTTATGGGACTTTTGTTGCAAAATGCATTAATAAGCAAACAATTCGCACACCTCACCACCATTGCTATACTAGGCCGCCCCAAACAGCCGATAGCGACCACAACCCATGAACCCAGCCCAGCAGGCAGACCTGACCCAGCGCGTAACCGAGGCTCTCGCCGAAGACATTGGCAGTGGCGATATCACCGCCCAGCTGATCCCCGCAGACGCCCGCGCCGAAGCCACCATCATCACCCGTGAAGCAGCGGTGCTCTGTGGTCGCCCCTGGGTTGATGAGGTTTTCCGGCAACTCGATGAGACAATCACTATCCAGTGGCTGACGGATGAAGGTGCCGATATCAGCCCTGACCAGACAATCTGCCGCTTGAGCGGCAATGCCCGCGCCCTCCTCACCGGCGAGCGCACAGCGCTGAACTTCCTGCAAACCCTGTCGGGCACCGCCACCAGCGCCCGCCGCTATGCGCAAAAAGTGCAGGGCACCGGCATCAAGATTCTCGATACTCGCAAAACCCTCCCCGGCCTGCGCCTGGCACAAAAATACGCCGTCACCGTTGGCGGCTGTCACAACCACCGCATGGGCCTGTACGACGCCTTCCTGATCAAGGAAAACCACATTGCCGCCTGTGGCGGAATCAGCGCGGCTATCCATCAGGCCCGGCAAATCGCCCCGGGTAAAGCGGTGGAAGTCGAGGTGGAAAACCTGGGGGAATACCGCGAGGCCCTCGGCGCTGGCGCCGACATCATCATGCTCGACAATTTCGCCCTGGCCGACGTGCATACCGCCATCAGCCTGAAAACTGCCTCAGTCAAACTGGAAATATCCGGCAACCTCGACGACGCCAATATCGCCAATGTCGCCCTGCCCGGTATCGACTACCTGTCCTCCGGCAGCCTCACCAAGCACTGCCGCGCTATTGACTACTCCATGCGGTTGAGAGTGCAGGGTCCAGCAGTGATATAGCGCACAATCCGGAGATGGTCTGGACGTAACACCGGCAAAGTCCGCCTGCCAAGCCATCTGCCAAACTCATCTGCTAGACTTGACTTCAAATCACCAGAATCGGTTTTGCATCATGCGCCTTAGCGAACTGCAAAAAACGTCTATCAAGCAGCATGCCCGCGACATATTTGGGGAAGATGCTCAAGTTATGGTCTTTGGCTCACGCCTTAACGACGCGACCAAGGGTGGTGATCTCGATCTGTTGATCGTTACAAACCATAATGTACCCCACCCGGCCATGCAGGCCGCCAGACTGGCAACACGAATCAGCCGTATGATGTCCGGCAGAAAAGTAGACGTTTTAATCGACTCACCCACGCTTCAACAACAGCCCATACACCAAATTGCCCGACAGACAGGAGTGGCTCTGTGACGCCTAACGCCGAGCGCATACACTTTCTTATCAGGGTTGCTGTCAAGGAAAGGCGATTGTTAAATGAGACAACCGGCAGGTTATTCCTGGAGAACCAGCCTGTCACGGAAGTACAGGTTCGACAGTGGATTGCAGATACTGAAAAAGCCGAGCGTTTGGATGCCTTTGTTGCCAGGTTTGGCCGACTGCAAGATACCCTTGGAGACAAGCTAATCCCAGCCTTGCTAAGCCTCTCTGGAGAGAACATAGGCCCTGCAATGGATAATCTCGACAAAGCGGAACGTTTTGGCTGGATTGAATCCGCCGAGGACTGGCAAACCTATCGCAAACTCCGCAACCAGATGGTTCATGAATACATAGAAGACCCCCGCGTCCTGGCTGATGCGCTGGAGGCAGGGCGTAGCTTTGTGGAACCATTATCCCGGATGGCAGAAATACTGGTGGCAGAAGCCCAAAGCCGCAGCCATTCCTGAATACCGCTGCCAATTCCCCAGGCACCAATGCCACAGGGACTGCACTCCATCCCTGAATCGGCATACACTGAGCGACACCCAGTAAAGGCGGAACACCCTCCACCATGCGCCCTCATCACCTCCTGCTTGCCCTCTTGCTAACAGCCCTGCTGGGCAGCTGTGCCTCCATGAACCAGACCGAATGTCTGAACGCCGACTGGTATGCCATAGGCCGGATAGATGGCGAAAAGGGTGCCAGCCGGGATGAATACCAGCGTCACAGTGAAGCCTGCGCCAAGCACGCCATCGTCCCGGATAAAACCGCCTATCAGGAAGGCTACGATCACGGCATAGAGGATTTTTGCACCCCTGCCAACGGCTACGAAAATGGCCGCAAGGGCTACAACTACAAGGGCGCATGTCCGGCAGATCTGGAGGGCAGTTTTTTGCTGGGCTACCAGCAGGGCAAGGCCATGTATGAGGCGCAACAGCGGGTCGCTGAATACGACAATGCTATCCAGGAGCGCGCCCAGCGGGTGAGCGATATACGCTATCAAATCTATCGCTACGAGGAAATTCTCGCCAGCCGCGATGCCACCGAACAGGAAAGGCAAGCAGCCCTCCTGCGTATCCGCTACCTGCAACGGGATACACAATACCTGCGCAGGGAAATATACGATCTGCAATACGGCAGGGAAGACGCCGCCCGGCAACTGATGGAGCTGGAGCGGCAGGGAGTGCAGGGGTGGTGAGTAAACGGGGTCACAGCGCAACCGGGGCAATATAATTCTTCACCTATAACGATTTATTTTGAAATAAGCACTTTATTCGTCTATCTTGATGACTTATGAAGATAAGTGATCTCAACACAGATACCGCCATACTGGCCGAACTCGGACAGCGTATCGCCCGCGCTCGCATTGATCGCCAGATGACCCAGGCCCAGCTGGCAAAGGCCGCTGGCGTCTCAAAAAGCACCGTCGAACGCCTCGAAAATGGCGCCTCGGTGCAGCTCACCAATCTGATCCGTTGTCTGCGGGCGCTGGATAAAACCGCCAACCTGGAATCACTGCTCCCCGACACCCCCACCAACCCCATCACCCTGCTGGAGCGCCAGGGAAAAGCGCCACAGCGGGCACGCCCGGCCAAACCCGCACCGGCAAAGCCCTGGCGCTGGGATGACGAATCGTGACAACCGTGGCAGAAGTGCGGCTCTGGGGTCGGCGCATTGGCGCCGTCTCGCTGGAAGATGATGCAACCGTGGCCGCCTTTGCCTACGATCCGGCGTTTATCGACAGCGGCATCCAGCTGGCCCCGTTGATGATGCCCCTCAGCCCTGCGGTGTACAGCTTCCCCAACCTCAACCCCCACAGCTTTCACGGCTTGCCCGGCATGCTGGCGGACGCCCTGCCAGACAAATACGGCAATACCCTGATAGACGCCTGGCTCGCCACCCAGGGCAGAACCCCGGAAAGCTTCAATGCCATCGAGCGCCTGTGCTACACCGGTGTGCGCGGCATGGGCGCCCTCGAATTTGCCCCCGCCACAGGTCCGCGGCCCCGCACAACCACCAAAATAGCCATTGACGCCCTGGTGGAGCTAGCCTCCGAAGTTCTCACCCACCGCAATGATCTGCGCGCCTCCTTTGGCGATGAACACAAGGCCAGCGCCCTCAGGGATATCCTGCGGGTGGGCACCTCCGCTGGCGGCGCCCGGGCTAAAGCCGTCATCGCCTGGAACCCCGACACCAACGAAGTGCGCTCAGGGCAAGTCAAGGCCGACCCGGGTTTTGGCTACTGGCTGCTGAAATTCGACGGCGTGCAGGGCAACAAAGACAAGGAACTGGCCGACCCGCTCGGCTATAGCGCGGTGGAATACGCCTACGCCCTGATGGCCAGGGCCGCCGGCATCAGCATCCCCGAATGCCGCCTGTTTGAAGAGGGCGGGCGACGGCATTTTATGGTGAAGCGCTTTGATCGCCTGCCCGATGGCAGCAAGCTGCATATGCAATCCCTCGCCGCCATTGCCCATTTCGACTTTAACGACCAGCATGCCCACAGTTATGAACAGGCCTTTTTTACCATGCGCCGCCTCGGCCTCCCCATGGCGGATCTTGAGGAGCAATACCGCCGCATGGCCTTCAACATCATTGCCCGCAACCAGGACGATCACGTCAAGAATATTGCCTTTTTGATGAACCAGGCCGGCACCTGGCGCCTGTCCCCCGCCTTTGATATTACCTGGAGCTACAACCCCAACGGCGAATGGACATCACGCCACCAGATGGCCATGAATGGCAAGCGGGATAATTTTGAAATGGCTGATTTTTATGCCTGTGCGCAAGCCGCATCACTCAGCAAGCGCGCCGCCAGAGGAATCATTGATGAGGTACGCAACGCAGTGCTGCACTGGCCAGAACACGCCAAGGAGGCGGGAGTAGACAGGCTATGGCAAAAAAACATCCTGGCAAGCTTAAGAACACTTACCTAGCAGCTTGAAGAGAGCCAGAAAGGAAACGTTGATCTAACCCCGAACTTCGAAGAAAGACGTGACTAAAGAGAGAAACGGAACTAAGCTGTACGTACAAACGTCAACACAGGAGTGGCCGTGCGTTTTGAATGGGATGAAGCGCAGAACGCGACCAATATCCGCAAACATGGCATCGACTTCGCCGACGTGACCGACATTTTCAATCATCCCATGCTGACGATGCTGGACGACAGGGAGAACTACAGCGAAGAGCGCTGGATAACGATTGGCTGGATTCACGCCCTGATCGGCGTGGTGGTTTATTACACCGAACGACAGGGCGACGTGATCCGTATTATCTCCGCCCGAAAAGCGACCAAATACGAGGTACGCCATTATGAACAAAGCCTCCAAGACTGACTGGAAACGCCTGGCAAAGATGGAAGACAAAGATATCGACACCAGCGACATCCCCGAGTTGGATGATGCCTTCTTCCAGAATGCCGAGGTGCATGTGCCACCCAAACAGCCCGTGACCTTGCGCCTCGATGCTGACGTGTTGATGTGGTTCAAGTCCCAGGGGCAGGGCTATCAAACCCGCATCAACAAGCTGCTGCGCCGCTATATGGAGAACCAACAATCCCACCGATAGAAAACCGGGGTCAGATAAGAATGGCACTTACTTAAGCCCAAGCCTATGAATTAAAAAGAAAAGATCGGAAGTGTAGTAAGATGTAAATCGCCAAACCTACAACTCACTTCACAACCGATCTTTGTCATGCATCCTACCCGCACCTCTTCTCATCATCAACAACGCCGAGTCCAGCATCTCCAATCGACAAGTGACAGCTACCGGTTCTTCAATCTGCTAACCAGTGACGAGCTGCTGGGCAAAGTGGAGAATCTCCTGCCGCCACACCGGGAACGCCGTTATCCACCGACAGAAACGCTTTCCATGTTCCTGGCCCAAGGGATGAATGCGGATCGCTCTTGCCAGCACATCGTAAACCAAGGAGCCGTTAGGCGGCTTACCAGTGGCTTCTCAGCCACCAGCACCCATACCGGAGGCTACTGCCGGGCACGACAACGACTGCCGTTGACGATGGTGAGCAACCTGACGACCTTCGTGGGCCAGTTGATTGACCGCGCAGTACCGAGCCACTGGCGTTGGCAACACCGTCGCGTCCGAATCGTCGATGGCACTACCGTCACGATGCCTGACACGCCAGCCAACCAAGCGGCATTTCCTCAGCAGGGGGGACAGAAACCCGGCCTTGGATTTCCGATTTGCCGTATTGTGGGCATTACCTGCCTTTCAAGCGGTGCTCTCCTCAACGCTGCTGTGGGGCGCTTCAACGGTAAGGGCGGCGATGAGCAGACGCTGCTGCGCTCCCTTCACGACACCTTTGAGCGCGGTGATGTGGTGATGGGTGATGCGCTCTTCGCCACCTATTTTTTTATCGCCGAGATGCAGGGAAAAGGCATTGACCTGGTCATGGAACAACAGGGTGCCAGGCGACGATCAACCGATTTTCGCAAAGGCAAAAAGCTGGGAGCCAAAGACCATGTGATTGTCCTGAGCAAACCGAAGGCACGACCGTATTGGATGGATGAGATCCAGTACCACGAGGCCCCGGAATCGCTTTAAACCGGGGTCAGATCATCGTTTAAGTCAACCCCTCACACGGCTCAAACCTGCAACTTTCGCGGCCTCCCAACGACTCCAGGCCTCAACCTCCGGCCATATAACGCTTCGATCTCATCTTTGAACCTCTCACTACCAAGCGCCAGGCCGCTCTGGGTCACCTCACGGAGCAGGCCGACCACATCGTCTTCCCCACCCGATAAAACCCAGCGGAGTTATAACTGAATCTGGTGTTCAGGCAAGTTGAAAAGAAGTGACGTATCTGGTTGATTGGTTATCGCCAAACAATCAAGCAACCAAAAGGATACGTCACCATGAGTAAGAGTAATATTGTTGAGC